>Ga0210086_1000007_pt1 | contig 166439 bp, 146 predicted proteins | sample China_Galinas_PW_3_FD_184867 | JGI IMG/M metagenome (GOLD analysis project Ga0210086, IMG submission 184867) | Wetland microbial communities from San Francisco Bay, California, USA, that impact long-term carbon sequestration - China_Galinas_PWB_D2... | ecosystem: Environmental > Aquatic >...
GGTAACTAAAAAACCGCCCGGAAGACCCCAATATGTCGTCAATGTGTTTGATAGGGATTAACAACCGGAAAAGCGTCGGCAGAGCGAAAGGGCACTGCTGAAAATCGGCTTTTTCTACAATCTCGTTGGGCAAAAAAGGAGGACGTATGTTAATACCCTGGTTCCTTGGACTAATAGCGTTCATCTGGTATGCCGCGGCAAGACGTTCTGCTTCCAGTCGCGTGGAACTTGTGATGCTCTCGATTCCAATTTACCTTATTTCAGGTGTCGCTGTTTATATTCCGGTTATACTCATTGCTACACTAGCTGATAAAGCGGGTCCTACTGTTCTGTTCTTTGTCTTCATAAAGCTTGCTGCGATAGCTGGTGAGGTTCGTATTTCTATAGCAATTCTTCGCTGGCACATGCGCCGACAAGAGTTACGACACGAGATATTATTAAAAAACGAGCAATTAATACGCCCTCCAACGGTCCGTACTGCCGTTAAGTTGCTTTCAACTTATCTTGGCACAAGTATAATTTGTGGTATTGTTTTAATATTTTTCGAATCTAAAGATAGTATGGCGTTATTTGAAGTCATTCCATCGCTTGGATTTGCATCCATATCTGCAGCGCTAATTTACATGATTTGGAAAGGAGAAAATTGGGCACGCGTTACGTATCTCATCCTTGGTATTTTTAATGTTTTTAGTGTTTTTGTTCTGTTGTATGCTACACCTCAAGAAATCACTGACAATCCAGCAAAGTTAATGATAGGTATCATGATAGGTATCTTTCCTAATATATTTTTAGCCACTGGATTAGTATTCCTGTTTAAAAGAAACTCTTCTAATTGGTTCAAGAGCCTGAAAAAACTAAGCGTTAACCTGGCCCAACAAACGTGTGTAGGTGACGGCGAGGAGCATGCCGCCCCTAACACGTAGCGTTAGGGCTTTAAATAGAAAAATGACATTACAATTCCTATTCAGAAAACCAAAGTTTCCGGTCATATTCAATATTGATGGGAAATTAATAGTTGTTACATCGTTTAATGACTTTGATAAACAAATAATTAATATAGAACTTAAAGGAAATAAATTTTATGAGGCAATAGATTCAACGGTTGAAGGCTGGTTACTCAGTACTGAACCACTGGTCATTTCTCCACTTACATTAAAAAAGAAATGGACAAAAAAGGAACTAATAAATCTATACAACCAAAGCGAAAACTGTAAAAGGAACAACGACATCTATCCAGAAAGTTCGTTGTCCAATAAGAAACTTTCTGTAATATTTGAAGAAATAGCAGAAAAACTAAAGTCGCCCTAACCCTTATCAGGCCCCCGGTCGTCAAGGGTAAAAAAGTCCGTTAACGAAAAAGAGTAGCTCCTTTCGTTCTTTGACAAGCGACTGATCAAACAAACCCACCGTTTCTGACTTGGGCTTCTTCGGCTGGCTGCAGATTTCGGTTCTGCTCCAAACACTTATCGAGGCTCTTTACGCAGGGTCTAAGTCTTTGTCGACTCAGTTCGCCCTGCCACCTGGAAACGCGTGCGTGCCCTTGTGCCGTCCCAGTCAAAACAGCGAAGTCCATCTACTTAAGGAATGGAATGCGCATGAGCCGAAAGGGCAACTGCTGGGACAACGCGGTGATGGAGTCTTTGTTCAGTCGCCTGAAGGTCGAGTTGATTTATTCCGAGAGTTTCAAAACGGTTGAAGAGGCCAAGTCAGAAATTTTTCAGTACATAGTCAGTACAAAGAGATATTCTACAACCGGCGGCGACGCCACTCGTCGCTGGGCTATGTCAGCCCAGATCGGTTTGAGCAGCAATTTGAACTATTAACCCTGTCCACTTTTCGTGGGTAAGACCAGCATCTGAATGATACCAATTGGCTATATGTATAAAACAGTCAGCAAGAAGCCAGATTGGCTCAATTCTGAACCAGTAAAAGATATATACTCGGTTAGCAGCTGCGTTTCGGAAGATTTTGCGGACTGGATCAATTTTTGGAAACACAATGGCTACTGGTTTTTTGACCACCCATCAATTATCGAAAAGATAGCAAAAGAGAACAATATTTCCCTTGTTGGAATGAAACTATTCTTTTTTAAAGCTTACGAACTTCAGTGGACTGACCAAAAATGGGAAAAATATTCACCCGATGAAGCATTCACTACAAATGTTCAGTCACCATTAAAATGTACGCTTGAGGGTTTTGACATAGTCACTTTTTGCGTTCAAACCGCGCCAGAATGCTCCCCTCTTTCATGTAACCACATGGCTGAGGAAATTGACGTAAACTCTCATTGCTTGTTGGGCAGCTTTGCAAAAGCAAAACAATTAATTGAATCAGACATTTTTGACGACTGTGAGCCAGGCCCCTACCGTATATTCGAGGTCTACAGTGTGAAAAATGCTTAACCATGAAATATTATTAGGAGTAGAAATGTCAGCGCAGTTACTCGAAGGAAAAGTTGTTGCCGAAGCCGTTTTGAATGAAGTTGCAGCCCAGGTTGAAACCCTGAAAAAGAAAGGGATTACTCCCGGACTTGGGACCATACTGGTCGGCGCAGACGGCCCCAGCATGAGCTATGTCAATAAAAAGCACGAAACTTGTAAAAGTGTTGGCATTGCTTCTTTTCACATTGCCATTCCTGCCACCGCAAGGCAGGAAGATCTTCTGAATGCCGTAAATGACTTTAATAACAATCCTGAAGTCGATGCCTTCATCATCCAGCATCCTGTGCCGGAAGGATTCGATTTCAATGCAGCGCTTCTGCAAATGGACCCGAATAAGGACGCCGATGGACTTCATCCGGTAAACCTTGGCCGCCTCGTATTGCAAGAGCCTGGTCCAGTCCCGTGCACACCAGCTGGTATCCAGGCATTGCTTAAACACTATGAAATCCCTGTCGAAGGAAAAGAGGTTGTTATCGTTGGCCGCGGTCCTACCCTTGGCAGACCTCTTTCTTTAATTTTGACCCTCAAGCAGCCTTATGCAAATGCAGCGGTGACTGTGGTTCATTCCGGTGTGAAAAATCTCTCCGATTACACCAGGCGAGCAGATATCGTCGTCGCTGCCGTGGGTAGCCCAAGCGTCGTCACACCTGAAATGGTCAAGCCCGGGGCCGTAGTCATCAGCGGAGGGATTACCTGGGAAGGAAAGAAGCTTCTGCCTGACGTTGACGAGTCAGTGGGGGAGGTGGCGAGCTGGATTACTCCAAGGCTTGGCGGGGTTGGGCCGACAACCGTCGCGATGCTGCTTCTCAACACCGTCATGGCGGCAGAAAACCGGGGCTGACCAGATCACCAGGCAGTCGGGAAAAGCGTCTGTGAAAACTTGAAAAACAAAATCTGAAATTGCGGTGCCGGACCGAACCTTCGTATTGCGGCCGCTTTGAAACTGCAAATACTTGATCGGAACAGTAATTGGCCTGTTGAAATATCTGAAAAAATCTGCAAATCTCTTTTGCGGCTTTGGCTGGTGCCGCCGCCTAACATAAACCTCTAGACCACAGGAAAAACTATGAAAACCATTATCTCAATCCTTCTCGTCCTGCTCGTTTCCTCCACGTGCATCGCAGCAGAAAAGGTGCAATCTCTGGTCGGCACCTGGCAGTCACAAAAGGGGGCGCTCTATAAATCGGACGGTACAAACTTTATCTGTTTCTACATACCCAAAGAATACAAGGAGAAACTTTCTCACTGGCAGGACAAGAACCGGTTGAAAGACATCAAAGAAACCGCCTCGGGAATTGAAGCGATTCAAATTCTTCGCGTGGCGGATGGCAGGACGGTCGAAGTGCCGACAAAAGTCGTCATCAAAGAAAATCAACTGACCCTTACCTTTACCGTCGCCAGCAGGGAAAAACCGGTTGTTTACACATTTACCAGGCAACCGGGAAAAGCGATCTGACCGGGCAACCAGAGTTCGAACCTTTGCCGGCTGATCCCCTGGATTTGTCCGGATCGGATAACCGTCTGAAATCAGTTCCGGTCACCAGGCCGGTCAGCCATGGCTCATTTTACAGAATCCCGTCCAGGTATTTGACGATATCGGTGCGGATCGGCATGAAGTAGGCGTTGCCGCCGGTGTCGCGAGCGAACTGCAGGGCCTTGCCGGCGAAGTCGCGATTCCAGTCGAGAGTGGGCTGGAATTCGGGCGGGAAGATCGCGTTGTTCTTGTTTTCCCAGTAGTTCTGACTGTTTTCGGTCAGGACTGGCGAGATTCCCCAGAAAATATTGATGTCCTGCAGAAACCCCTGGTAGATCTCCATCAGGCGCAGATCGAAGAACGGCTGGGTGAAAAAGGCTTCGGCGCCGGCATCCTGCTTGGCGCGGATGTAGTCGATCTCTTCCTTGATGCCGTTGCGATAGGGGTCCATTCCGGCGTAGATGGTCAGCTCGGGCAATTCCCTTTTCAGCCGCCGGATCATCTCCAGGCAGCTGGTGCGGTAGCTTTTGTGGCTCATATCCTGCGGCTGGTCGCCGGTAATCACCAGCACCGCTTCGATCTCAGGGCAGGTCAGATCCGCGCAGATCTGCAAAGGTTTGTTCGGGTCGAAATCGATGGCCCGCAGATGGGGAATCGTTCGGGGGACATATTCGCCGGCGATTCTGCATCCCTGCCAGCTGCGCAGGTCGAATCGCAGGATATCGGGGATGTTGATGCGATTGATCTTGGGAAAATGCTTGCGGACCTGGTCCAGCTCCTGGCGCAATGAAGCCTCATTGCGTGGCACAAGTTCGATTGAAATTTCAGTCATTCATCTGCCTTGCTTGATAAACTGCCTTAACTATTTTCTTTGATGATCTGGGCGCTGAAAATGTAAATATCGGCATCCGCCGCCAGCCAGGCATCGGTCGGCAATCCTGCCTTGATGCAGGTCTGCTGCAGAAACGTATTGCGATCCCAACCGTAATCGGTGGCGACCTGGGGCAGCAGCACGCCGCGGCTGAAATTTTTCTCGATGTAGATGCCGTGCGTGCCGACTTCGATCTGATCGATCTCCTCAATCTTTTCCAGCGGCGAGAGAACCGAGATTTCCAACCGGAATCTGTCCAGTTCGCTCTCTTCCAAGGGGTGAAAACGCGGGTCCTTGCTGGCAGAGGCCACGGCCATGGCGGCGACCTCCTGAAACAGGGGGCGCTCGGTCTGGAAACTGCCGATACAGCCGCGCAACTGATCATCCTGCCTGATGGTGACAAAACAGCCGGCTTTTTGAACCAGAGATCTCTCTTCTCGCGGCGCGGGTTGGTATTGCCGGCCGTTAACATGATTGACTATTGCCTCACGGGCAATGGTCAAAAGTACTGTTGCATCCTTGTCTGAAAGCATCCATGAACTCCATTACTGGGTGACAGGCCCATTGTCAGTAAAGTGAGTGTCATTTATAGTGATTGCTCAGATGCTGTGCAATCATTTTTCGCATTGATCATTCAATTTAGGCATAATGATAACAGTTATGCGGTTTGGTCGTAACCGTCAAATTGATTTCGTTGAAGGAGGCAGTGGTGTGACAACGGTCATGAAGAAAATCTGGATTGCAATTCTGCTGCTGGTTCTGGCCGGTTGCGCGGTCAATCCGGTCACCGGTCGTCAGGAACTGGCGCTGATGGATGTGCCGGTTGCAAAAGAGGTCCAGATGGGGAAACTGGCCTATGCCCAGGCGCTGCAGACGATGGGCGGAATCTATCCGGATGCGGATTTGAATGCCTATGTCGATCGCGTCGGCCAGCGGCTGGCGCGCAACAGTCATCGGCCGGATCTGAAATACAGCTTTAAGGTGGTCAACGATTCCTCTCCCAATGCATTTGCCCTGCCGGGCGGCTTTATCGCCGTGACCCGCGGGCTGTTGATTAACATGGAAGACGAGGCGCAACTGGCGGCGGTGCTCGGTCATGAAATCGGCCATGTCACCGCAAAACACAGCCTGCAGGGGATGCAGCGCAGCAGCCTGCTCGGTGCAACGGTCAGCGTGCTCGGCGGGCTGGCGGGCAATTCCGGTTATGGCGATCTGGTCGATCAGATCGGCGGAATTACCGCCAATCTGATCGACAAACGCTACAGTCGTGAGCAGGAGAGCGAAGCCGACCTGCTCGGCATCGACTACATGGTAAAATCCGGTTATGCTCCGCAGGGTGCGATCGAACTGCAGGAGATTTTTTATCGAAAAATTGAAAACGGACAGAATCCGGACTGGTTGAGCGGTTTGTTCCGCAGTCATCCGTTTTCCAAGGAACGGCTGATCGCCAACCGCAATTATGTCAGCCGGAACTATCCCAATGCCACTGGCGGATATGGACTCGACCACGGCAGCTATCAAATGGCGATTGCCCCGCTGGAGGAAACCCGGGAAGCCTACACCCTGTTCGACGAGGCACGGGGACTTGAAGGGAAGGGACAGTTTGATGCAGCGATTGAAACCTACCACAAGGCGATGCAGCAGGCTCCGGATCATGCATTGCTGCTGAGCGGTCTGGGAATGGCTTACCTGCGCAAGGAGGATCTGGTCCCGGCACGGCGTTACCTGCAAAGAGCGGTCAATATTGATCCCGGATATTACCAATCACAGATGGGCCTGGGTTACATCGATTTGAAACACAAAAAACCGCAGCAGGCGGCGGAGCATCTTGAAGCGTCCCTGAAGTTGCTGCCGACGGTGCAGTCCGCTTTTTTGCTGGCGGAGGCGGATGAGGAACGGGGGGAGAATGCGAGAGCCAGGGACCTTTATCAGGCGGTTGCCCAGGCCGATCAGAATGGCAAGCTCGGCCAGGCGGCAACCGCCCGACTGCAGAGGATGGGAAAATGAGTGGTACAGATTGGAACTGGCCGCTGGACGAGGGAGAAAACCTGCTCTGGCAGGGGCGCCCGGCGCCGCGTTGCTATACCTTTCGTAACTGGAAGCTTTCCACGGCCGGAACGATCCTGTTCCTGGCCTGCAGTTTCTGGCTGATGCTCGGAATTCAATTGGTCGAGATCGAGCATCGTTCAGTGCTGCTGGTACTGATCACCCTGCCCCTGGTGGTGACCAGTTTTTTTCTCGGCCCCGGCCAGCTGCTGCTGGCCCGTTGGCGCTGGGAAAAGCTTTTTTACGCCGTGACCGACCAGCGGGTGCTGGTTCGCGACGGTCTGCTGACGGTTCAATTCAGATCCTTTTCCCGGGAGGAGATTTCCGGCTGGCAGCTCCGGCGTTTCGGTGATCATCTGGCCAGTATCCGGATCCTGCGAGGAGATGACGCCCCCCAGGTTCTCGCCTGTCTGGAACATCCGCAATTGTTGCTGAAGCATCTTCCCCCCCAGCAGGAAGCCGGGCTCGCAAGGGATTCCGTTTGACTTGCCCGGAAACGAACGGTTAAGATGCGCGGAATTTTCTCTGACGTTACGGTTAAAACATGTCCAAAATGTCCAAAGTCTTTTACCTGGAAACCTTCGGTTGCCAGATGAATGTGGTCGATTCGGAACGGATTGTCGATCTGCTGGAAGGGATCGGTTACCGGCAGGTCGCATCGGCGGACCTGGCCGATCTGGTGCTGCTCAATACCTGTTCGGTACGCGACCGGGCCGAGCGCAAGGTGTATGGGCATCTCGGCCGCTTCAAGCCGATCAAGGACCGGCGTCCTGAACTGATCATCGGGGTCGGCGGTTGTGTCGCTCAGCAGGAAGGGGAGAGAATGCTGGAAAAGGTCCCCTACCTCGATCTGGTGTTCGGCACCCACAATGTTCACCGCCTGCCGGAACTGGTGCAACAGGTCGAAACCAGGCGCCGGCGCGGCAGCGCCACCGAATTTCTCGACCGGGAAACCCGTCTCGACTTGTTTCCGCAGCGCAGCGTGCGCGACAATGTCACCCGTTTCGTGACTGTCATGCAGGGGTGCGACAATTACTGTTCCTACTGCATCGTTCCGCATGTACGGGGGCGTGAAGTCAGCCGGCCGAGTCGCGACATCATCGCTGAGGTCGAAAACCTGGTGGATCAGGGCGTCCGTGAGGTCACCCTGCTCGGGCAGAACGTTAATTCCTACGGGCTGAAAGAGGATGAGATCAGTTTCGCCGAGCTGTTGCGCCGGGTCAATGCCGTCGACGGGCTGGAACGGTTGCGGTTCACCACCTCGCACCCGAAGGATATGTCGGATGCGTTAATTGATTGCTTCGGTGAGCTGGAAAAATTGTGCAAACATATCCATCTGCCGGTGCAGAGCGGTTCCGACCGGGTCCTTGAAATGATGAACCGCGGTTACACCGCCGCGCAATACCTGGAAAAAGTGGAGCGGCTGAAGCAGGTCTGCCCGGAGATCCGTCTGACAACCGATATCATCGTCGGTTTTCCAACCGAGTCCGAGACCGATTTTCAGGCGACCCTTGAGCTGGTCGAGAAGGTCCGTTATGCGGATGCCTTCACCTTTCTTTACTCGCCGCGGAGCGGGACCGCCGCCGCGCGGATTGCTGATGACCAGCCGGCTGAACGGATCCAGCAACGCTTCGAACGCCTGGTAGAATTGCAGAACCGGCTGAGCGAAGAAACCTGGCAGAGTGATTTCGGCAAGACCCTGCCGGTCCTGGTGGAAGGGGAGAGCAGACAGGGGGACGGGCAACTGTTCGGCCGTACCACCTGGAACCGGATTGTCAATTTTTCCGGAACCAAGGAATTAATCGGTACAATCGTTCCGCTGAAAATCGTCAAGGTGTTTCGCAATTCGAACTTGGGTGAACCGACCACGGATACCTTAAGAGACAAAACAGGAGGTAAAGATGATTGATCTCCATACCCATACTTTTTTCAGTGACGGCGAACTGGTCCCCGCCGAACTGGTCCGCCGCGCCTCCGTGGCCGGTTACCGGGCACTGGCCATCACCGATCACGCCGACCGGAGCAACACCAAGTGGCTGCTCTCCAAACTGGTCGGTGTGGTTGATGAACTCGGTACCGCGAACGGCATGCAGGTGCTGGCCGGGGTGGAGCTGACCCACGTACCGCCGCCGCTGATCGCCGAAGGGGTAAAGCTGGCGCGCGACAACGGCGCGGAACTGGTGGTCGTGCACGGTGAAACGATTGTCGAACCGGTGATGGCCGGAACCAATCGTGCCGCCATTGAAGCCGGCGCCGACATTCTGGCCCATCCGGGATTGATCACTGCGGAAGACGTCCGCCTGGCTGCGGAAAAAGGGGTGTGCCTGGAAATCACCACCCGCAAGGGGCATTCCCTGACCAACGGCCATGTCGCCAAGCTGGCCCAGCAGTACGGGGCAAAACTGGTGATCGACAATGATGCCCATGCGCCGGGCGATCTGGTTTCCCTCGATTTGGCCCGCAAGATCGCACTGGGCGCCGGTCTGACCGTGCAACAGTTCGAGCAGGCCCAACAGAATGCTGCCGAGTTGGTAACGCGGGCCAAGGGATAGATTGATGAACGACAGTGATTTCGCATTTTTCAAGGAACTGGTTGAAACCCCCAGCCCTTCAGGTTTTGAGCAGCCGGCCCAGCGGGTGATCCGGCGTCAGCTGGTCGGGGTCGCAGATGAACTGCACACCGATGTGATGGGGAACCTGATCGCCCGCCTGGAAGGCTCCGGCGGTCCGAAGGTGATGCTCGCCGGACACTGTGACGAAATCGGTTTTCTGGTGCAGTTCGTCGATGATAACGGATTTATCTATTTCGGCGCCATCGGCGGCGTCGATCCGCACCTGTCGCCGGGGCAGCGGGTGCGGATTCATACGGCTGCGGGAGAAATCCCGGGCGTGATCGGGAAAAAGGCGATTCACCTGATCGAACCGAAGGACCGGGACACGGTGATCAAGCTGAAGCAGCAGTTTATCGATATCGGTTGCCACAGCCGTGAAGAAGTTGAAAAACTGATCCGGATCGGCGATCCGGTCACATTTGCCGTGGGGGTTGAGCGGTTGCAGAACGACCGGGTGACTTCGCGGGCCTTCGATGACAAGATGGGGGCTTTTATCGTCACCGAGGTTTTCAAGCGGATTAAAAAGCAGGGGGGAGCTGTCGCCGAGCTGTTTTCGGTTTCCACCGTCCAGGAAGAGGTCGGCCTACGCGGCGGGACGACCAGCACCTACGGCGTTCAGCCGGATATCGGAATTGTTGTTGAAGTGACCCACGCCACCGATTATCCGGACGTTGAGCAAAAGGAGATCGGGCGGGTTGAAATCGGCAAAGGCCCGGTGCTTGCCAGGGGCGCGAATATCAATCCGGTCCTTTTTGAGCTGTTGCTGAAAACCGCGGAACAGAAAAAGATTCCGGTCCAGGTGATCGGAGTTCCCCGGGCAACCGGGACCGACGCCAATGTCATGCAGTTGTCGCGCGGTGGCGTAGCGACGGCGTTGCTCGGAATTCCGCTACGCTATATGCATACCCCGGTTGAGGTTCTGTCGCTGGCCGATCTGGAGCACGCCATTGCCCTGCTGACGGCTTTGGTCGGGAAGATAGATCGGGAACAATCATTTATCCCGCTTTAGTGTGCAAATAGGCCTGCTGAATTCTCCTGAACTTGACTTCTCATTAATCCTGCCGTACTCTTTATAGTATTGAATTCGGGAAGTTGTCTACTTCTCTCCAAACTGGATTGAATCTTCTCCCCGGACAGGGTTTGATCCGCCCAGAGAGCTTTATCCTGCCATTTTACCAGCCCCTGTCCGGTAGGGAGCGATCCGTTGTCTGATCGCAGGAGGCTGGTTATGTCCGCAACTAATTTTCGCCGCCGTGTCGAAAGTCTGCTGTCCCATGCCGATGTTGCCATCGATGGTGATCGGCCCTGGGATCTACAGGTCAAACATCCGAATTTTTTCCAACGGGTGCTGGCCCAGGGCTCCCTCGGTTTCGGCGAGGCCTACATGGACGGCTGGTGGGATTCCGAATCGCCTGACCAGTTGATTACCCGTCTGCTCAAAGCCGAGCTGGATCGAAAAATCAAATCATTTGTTGTCGTTTTTGATGCGCTCAAGGCGAAACTGGTCAATCGCCAGAGCCGCCGGCGGGCGTTCGTGGTGGGGGAGAAACACTATGACATCGGCAACGATCTTTACCAGAAGATGCTCGATGCGCGGATGATCTACAGCTGTGGTTACTGGAAAGGGGCGGAAACCCTTGATCAGGCCCAGGAGAACAAACTTGATTTGACCTGCAGGAAACTGAATCTGGAAAAGGGGCAGCGGGTTCTCGATATCGGTTGCGGCTGGGGAGGAACGGCACGCTTCATGGCGGAACGTTACGATGTGGAAGTGGTCGGTGTAACGATTTCCAGCGCCCAGGCGGAACTGGCCCGTGAACAATGCGCCGGCTTGCCGGTGGAGGTCCGGCTGCAGGATTATCGTGATCTGTCCGGCCGTTTTGACCGGATCCTTTCAATCGGCATGTTCGAGCATGTCGGCTACAAGAATTATCGGACCTATTTTCGCAAAGTGGCGGAGCTGCTTGAGGATGATGGACTGTTTCTGCTGCACACCATCGGCGGCAACACTCCGTCGATCAAAACCGATCCCTGGATCGAACGTTATATCTTCCCCAACGGGATGCTCCCTTCGGCGCAACAGATCACCAGGGCCTATGAAGGACTATTCGTACTGGAGGACTGGCATAATTTCGGTCCGGACTATGATCGCACCCTGATGACCTGGCACGAAAACTTCAATGCGTCATGGCCGGAACTGGAACAGAATTATGATGAGCGATTCCGGCGGATGTGGAACTACTACCTGACCAGTTGCGCGGCCGCCTTCCGAGCGCGCGAGAATCAGCTCTGGCAGATCGTGTTGTCCAAAAACGGGATTCCCGGCGGATGGTATTTCCCGCGCTAAGTCCAGTTAAATCCTGACCTTGAGACAGGTCAGGTTCTCGATTGACGGTCGGTTGATTTATTCCCTCGTCTGCCGGGAAATTTTTTCGACCCCGGTTTATAAGCGCCTCTGGCTCCGGTATTTCCTTTGCCGAAGGGGCGTTTTTTCTTTTTCAGGCCCGGAGCGAAATCCGTCCCGCCGGTATCGATGCTGATCTGCAGTTGCTCATTGCAGACCCGGGTGGAGCGCAGTTTGTTCAGCTTTTCCTGGGCGAGGTTGCCCGGCAGATCGACTAGACTGAAATAGTCGAACAATCTGATTTTGCCGATATCGCGACTGTTGAGCTTGGCTTCGTTGCTGATCGCTCCGACAATGTTTCCCGGTTCAACGCCATGAATTCGGCCGACTTCGATTCGATAGGTCTGCATCTCTGAGTCGGCGGTCCGAGAAGTCCGCTCCGGACGTGCCTCCCCGCTCGATCGTTCCATGGGAATCTCGTCTGCGAACCTTTCCTCCATCTGCAGGGGCCGTTCTTTCTGCAGCAGGTAAGCCAGGGTCGCGGCGATCCGGCGGTGGCCGACGTCATATTCGCTTTGGTAACTGTCGATCAGTTCCTCGAAAAACTCGAGATCCTGCGATTCCATTGCCGCGGCGATCTGTTCTTTGAACAAACCGATGCGCCGGTCGGTTATATCCTTGCGGCTCGGTAATGCCATCGCCTTGATCGGCTGTCGCGTCGCCCGTTCGATGGTGGCCAGCATCCGTTTTTCCCGGGGAGCGATGAACAGAATCGCTTTCCCTTCGCGGCCGGCGCGGCCGGTTCTGCCGATGCGGTGGATATAGGCTTCGCAATCATGCGGAATATCATAGTTGACGACATGACTGATGCGCGGAACATCGAGCCCGCGGGCGGCCACGTCGGTGGCGACGACGATGTCGAGCGAACCGTCCTTGAGGCGTTCGATGGTTTTTTCGCGCAGCATCTGGGTCATGTCGCCGTTTAATGGGGCGCAGGAGAAGCCGCGCGCTTCGAGCTTTTCGGCCAGTTCGACGGTGGCGATCTTGGTGCGGACGAAAACCAGCATGGCGTCGATCTCTTCCGCTTCAAGAATCCGGGTCAGGGCATCCAGTTTGTGCAGTCCTTTGACCTGCCAGAAGCGCTGAGAAATCTTTTCCACCGTTGAGGTTTTGCTCTTGATGCGGATTTCGACCGGATCCCGCAGGTGCTTGCGGGCGATCTTGAGGACTTCGTTCGGCATGGTTGCCGAGAACAGCGCGGTCTGGCGCTCCTTGGGAGCGAATTCCAGGATCTGTTCGACTTCATCGATAAAGCCCATCTTGAGCATTTCATCCGCTTCGTCGATCACCACGCAGGTCAGCTGATCCAGTTTCAGGGTGCCGCGGTTCAAATGGTCCTGAATTCGCCCCGGTGTGCCGACCACCGCCTGCACGCCACGTTGCAACTGGCGCAGCTGTTGGGTGTAATTCTGGCCGCCATAGACCGGTAGCACATGGAAGTCCTTCAGGTGCCGGGCGTAGGTCTGCATCGCCTCGGCGACCTGCAGCGCCAGTTCGCGGGTCGGCGTCAGCACCAGGATCTGCGGAGCCTTGAGTTTCGGATCGATTGTGCTCAGCAGCGGGAAGGAAAAAGCGGCGGTTTTTCCGGTGCCGGTCTGGGCCTGTCCGAGCAGGTCGCAGCCGGCGAGCAGCGGCGGAATGCTTTGCGCCTGGATCGGCGAGGGGATCTCGTAGCCGACTTCCTTGATCACTTTGAAAATCGCCGGCGCAAGGGAGAGCTCGGCGAAGCTGACGGTTGTTTCTTCGGTCATGATGGGCCTTATGGTCTGTCGACCGGATTCTGCTGGAGAAATCCGATAAATTGTTGACGGTGCGTCGTTTTTGTGGCAACAAAGACGCGCACCTTAACCTATTTCTTTGGCAAGAGCCAGCATTTTTATAGCTTCTGAGGATTCCGCTTCACAGGGAGATAAGAATTCTTTTCCGATGGGGAGCGGCTCCGGGGAAACACCTGCTGAGCTCGATTGAATGACGGATGTCCATGACCAATTTCATTGCCTACCTCATAGCCATTGTCAGCGTTTATTGGAAACATCTGCTGATCCTGCTGGCGCTGATTGTGACCGCGGGAATATTTCTTTATGCTCCGACCAAAAAGAATTTTTCCGAAAGAATGCCGGAACCGGCCCCCCTGCAGGTCCGCGAAACTGACCGGCCGAAGCCGCCCGGATTCGATCAGGCCGGCCGCAGGTATATTTCCCTCGAGGAATTGAAGGCGGCCGCGCAGGCGAACGGCTATCTGCCGATCGGTTATTTCGGCAACAACTGGCCGGCCGTGGTGACCGAGGCCCTGACCGACCGGGACAGCATCGAATTCGTCCGCAAGGACGGCAGCAGGCATCGCTACACAGGGCTCGATGGCTATAATCTGAAGGCAGTGCGGTTGGAGAATTCCGACCACCAGGAAACCCTGATCGTGTTCCGGTCAGAACGGAAACGCTGATAGAAACATCTCACCAATAATAAACGCCCCGGCCGATCGGTCGGGGCGTTTTTGTCTTGAAGGCGGATGATATTAGAGGCCGAGTTTCTTGAAGAAATCATTCCCTTTGTCATCGACCAGGATGAAAGCCGGGAAGTCCTCAACTTCGATCTTCCAGACCGCTTCCATGCCGAGTTCCGGGAAGTCGATGCACTCGACCTTCTTGATGTTCTCCTCGGCCAGCACCGCGGCCGGACCGCCGATCGAGCCGAGATAGAAACCGCCGTGCTTCTTGCAGGCGTCGGTGACCTGCTGGCTGCGGTTCCCCTTGGCGATCATCACCATCGAGCCGCCGTTCTCCTGCAGCAGACCGACGTAGGAATCCATCCGGCCGGCCGTGGTCGGGCCGAAGGAGCCGGAGGGCTTGCCCGCCGGGGTTTTGGCCGGGCCCGCGTAGTAGATCGGATGATTCTTCAGGTAGTCGGGCAGCGGCATGCCACTGTCGAGAATCTCCTTGAACTTGGAGTGGGCGATATCGCGGCCGACGACAATGGTTCCTTTCAGCAACAGCGGGGCGCCGACTTCCAGTTTGGTAAGATCGGCCAGAATTTCCGCCATCGGCCGGTCGAGATCGATCGGGGTGCCGTGGCTGTGCTTGCCGCGATACTGTTCCGGAATCAGGCGGCCGGGGTTGCGGTCCATTTCTTCGACGAACAGGCCGTCGCGGGTGATTTTGGCCTTGATGTTGCGGTCGGCCGAACAGGAGACCGCCATGCCGACCGGACAGGAAGCGCCGTGGCGGGGCAGGCGGATAACGCGCACATCGTGGGCGAAGTACTTGCCGCCGAACTGGGCGCCGATGCCGAGTTTCTGGGCCGCTTCGAGCAACTTGGCCTCCAGCGCAACATCACGGAACGCCTGGCCGTGCTCGTTCCCTTCGGTCGGCAGGCCGTCCAGTTCCTTGGCGGTGGCCAGCTTGACGGTCTTCATGCAGGCGTCGGCCGAGGTGCCGCCGATAACAAACGCCATGTGGTAAGGAGGACAGGCGGCGGTGCCGAGGGTCTTCATCTTGGCGACCAGGAAATCGAAGAGCTTCTCCGGGGTGAGCAACGCTTTGGTTTCCTGATAAAGCATGGTCTTGTTGGCGCTGCCGCCGCCTTTGGCGATAAACAGGAACTTGTAGGCGTCCCCCTCGGTGGCGAAGATGTCGATCTGCGCCGGCAGGTTGGTGCCGGTATTTTTCTCTTTATACATGTCCAGGGCGACGGTCTGGCTGTAGCGCAGGTTCTCTTCCGTGTAGGTCTTGTAAATCCCCTGAGAAATTAGTTCGGCGTCGTTGGCGCCGGTCCAGACCTGTTGGCCTTTTTTGGCGATCACGGTCGCGGTACCGGTATCCTGGCAGACCGGCAGTTCGAAATTGGCGGCGATTTCCGCGTTGCGGAGAAACGCCATGGCGACGCCGCGATCGTTCTGCGAGGCTTCCGGGTCGCTCAGAATCTTGGCGACTTGCTCGTTATGCTCAGGTCGCAGCAGGAAGGAGACATCTTTCATCGCCCGGTTGGCCAGCACGGCTAACGCCTGGGGGGCCACTTTAATAACCTCCTGGCCGTCAAAGTTGCTGACACTCACGAATTCTTCCGAACCCTCGATTTTAGAGTACCTGGTTTCATCCTTACTTAACGGAAACGGATCCTGATAGAAAAAATCGGCCATCTTCTCACTCCTTGCGCATGGGATGGAAAAAGGGCCCAAAGGGCCATAAATGGACATAAACACGTGCATTATAGGCGAAGTGTATACAGATGTCGACTGCTAAGAGGCCACGGATCGGCTTCTTTTTGTAATTGTTACCATATAGTGTTGTTCTGTTGATTCTCCTGAAATAAATGGTGAAATCGCCAAGCGGTAAAGCCAATTCACCAAACAAATTTATTCGCCTGGCACAGATCGTCTGGTGGTCAAGTTGCGGGAAATACCATGAGGTGGGGACTTGATGGTTTTTGCCGGAGCATTACTGACCAGCGCTTTGTTTTGGTACGTTCCTTGCGACTTGGAGATTTTTTCTTAATCAGACTTAAAGAACCCGTAGTTCGCGGAAAGGGTGTGCATGTCTGCAACAGTTCTCATAGTCAATGATGATGCTTCATTGGCCAATCAGTTCCAGGCAGGCATTGAAGAGGTCGGATTGAAATCGGAATGGTCGACGAGTGCCGATACTGCCAGACAGGCAATTTTGAGCAGTCGTCCCGATCTGATTCTGCTGGATGCCGACCTGGTTCTGAACGATCCCGCACTCTGCGGCAAACTGCGCCGTTGCTGTCCGACCAAATATCTGCCGATTATTCTGCAGATTCCACAGGATTCGCAGGATGTCAGCTGTTATTTGTGCGGAACCGAAGCCGATGATTATATTTGCCAGCCCTATTCGAAAGACGAGTTACAGTCCCGCATGCTGTTGCGACTGTCCGGTCAACACAAAAAATCTGTTCCCGCCATCACAACCGTCGATTACAGCTTTCTGGCGGGTCTTTCACATCTAGCGGTTTCCGAACTTGATACCGGCGTCATTCTTCAGCGGATAATAGAGGCCATATCCGAGGTGATCGAGGTTCGTCGCTGTTCGATCACCATGGTCCGCGAGGATGCCGAATACGGCTACGTGATGGCGAGCAACGACAATCCCGAAGTCAACGGACTGCGGATCGATTTAAGCCGTTACCCGGAAATCCAGGAAACATTACGCACCGGTCGACCGTTGCTGATCGATGATATCTGCAGGCATCCATTGATGGAGTGCGTGCGACCCTATATCGAAAAACTCGATTTCAATTCCATCCTGGTGCTGCCGATGATCGACCACCAACGGGTGGTGGGAGTTCTGGTGCTGCGGACGGCGCGTTTGATTGTCGGATTTAGCGAGGAAGAGGTATCTTTCTGCCAGCTGGTCGCCAACGTTGCAACCAGTGCCCTGCGGCTGGCCGAGATTCGTGAGACCGGGTCGGATGAGGCTATCGGTTTCCCGGCTGAGACGACAGAAGAGGACCGGACCCGTCAGCCGGGTTCATCGCTTCTGGGGATGGCTGCCCACGATCTGCGGGTTCTGGTTTCGGTTATCGATGGTTATTGCCTGCTGCTGGGTGAAACAGACAGCAATAACCTTTCAGTAGAACAGAATGAAATCATTGTCGGCCTGATGTCCGGGAGCCGGAGACTGGTCGATTTGGCGAATAACCTCCTTGACTATTCGCGGATCGAGGCCGGTCGCTTTGAACTGAACAGGAACCGGAAGAACCTCTGCAAAATTATCGAATCTGTCTATGGAGATTTTTTGCCATTGCTGCAACGGCGCGGAATCAGCATGCAGTTCGATTGTCAGGACCGGGAAGTGCCGGTTTACTGCGACGAGCAGGGGATTCGCCGGGTCTTTTACAATATCGTCAATAATGCGTTGAAATATACGCCGGATGGCGGAAGGATCAAGCTTGAACTGGCCGCCGACGAAAATGAAACCCGGGTCACGATTGAAGACAGCGGACCGGGAATCAAACCGGAGCTGCTGGCCGGCCTGTTTGATGAGTTTCGTTGTACTCCGAGCCCTGACGGAAACCCCGGGATTGGTCTGGGTCTGTCGATCTGTAAAAAAATTATCGAAGCGCATCAGGGCCAAATCTGGGCCGAAAGCAACCCGGGTCAGGGGAGTCGCTTCACTTTCTGCCTGCCGAATTAAACCGATCTGCCGTCATTATCCTGCCGCAAAAATACCTGAGTAAAATAGTTTCAAAATAATTGACAGATTCACTCAGGTATGCTAATCCTTAATCCCGAAAAATCAGCAATGAGAAAAAATCACATGCTGTAGATATTTCTGTATGTTGCTGGCTCAATTTTCTCCCAAATACAAAAGAGTCTGGAGGTAGACAGGATGATCTCTTATCTCAAGCAAGATTTAAGAGCGGTGTTTGATCGAGACCCAGCGGTTCGGAGTGTATTTGAGATAGTATTCTGTTACCCGGGTTTTCACGCCATGCTCTTCTATCGGTTGTCGCACTGGTTGTGGGAAAATCACTTTAATCTGCTCGGGCGCTTTGTTTCGCACCTCGGGCGCTTTTTTACCGGGATTGAAATCCATCCGGGAGCAAAGATCGGACGCGGCTTTTTCATCGATCATGGGATGGGGGTCGTGATCGGCGAAACGGCTGAAATCGGCGACAACTGTACCCTCTATCATGGCGTGACTTTGGGCGGGACAACCTGGGCCAAGGAAAAGCGCCACCCGACGCTTGGAGACAATGTGGTGGTCGGTTCCGGGGCGAAAATTCTCGGGCCTTTCGTTGTCGGTGATAACAGCAAGGTCGGTTCCAATTCGGTCGTTGTCAAGGAAGTTCCCCCCAATGCGACGGTGGTCGGGATTCCCGGGCGGGTGGTGATATCCGGAGAAAAGTCGACCGGGATGGACCTTGAACATAACAAACTTCCCGACCCGGTGGCCAAGGCGGTCAGTTGCATGATGGACCAGATCAGTCGCCTGGAAGACCAGGTCGAGACGTTGACTGCCGAGCAGAAACAGTTGCAGTCAGAACTGGCCAAAGCCAATGCCAGGCAGGAACATGCGGAGACGATCTGATGCGGATGTCAACCAAAGCGCAGTATGCGGTTCGTGCCCTGGTCAGCCTGAATCTGACCAGTGGCGGCGAACCGGTATCGATCAAGGAAATTTCCAGTCGGGAGAATATCTCGCTGAATTATCTTGAGCAACTGTTTGTTAAGCTGCGCCGTGGTGCTATCGTCAAAAGTGTCCGGGGGCCGGGCGGCGGCTATGTACTGGCACGCCCGGCGGCAGATATCCGGGTCGATGAAATCATCGATACGGTCGAAGAAACGCTGGTGCCGGTCTCCTGCATGGATGCCGACGGCAAATGCCAGTGCTCGACGGAATGTGCCACCCAGTCGGTGTGGCTCGGGTTGGGAAACCAGATCCGCAGTTTTCTGGCGTCGATGACCCTGGAAGATCTGACCAGAGACGGACGCCGGCGGCTTGACAGTTGATTTCAATTCAAACGTGAATTACAGGGATACCTACCAGGTACAATCCGGAGGCAAACAGTGAAAAAAATCTACATGGACAATAACGCGACAACACCGGTCAAACCAGAGGTTCTGGAGGCGATGTTGCCGTTTTATCGTGAACAGTTCGGCAATCCGTCGAGCGTCCACTGGGCGGGGCGGATGGTCAGCGGCGCGGTGGAAAAAGCCCGTGAGCAGGTGGCGAATTTGATCAACTGTTCTCCGGCCGAGATCGTGTTCACCTCCTGCGGCAGCGAAGGGGACAACTTCGCCATCAAGGGAACGGCCGATGCCCTGAAGGAAAAGGGGAACCACATTATCACCACCTCGGTCGAGCATCCGGCGGTGCTGGAAACCTGTGAGCATCTGGAAAAAATCGGCTACCAGGTCACTTACCTCAAGGTCGACTCTGACGGCATGCTCGATCTGCAGGAACTGGAGGATGCCATCACCGACAAAACCATCCTGATTTCGGTGATGTGGGCCAATAACGAAACCGGCAATCTGTTTCCGATTGAAGAGATCGGCCGGATTGCGAAAAAATACAAAGTCCGTTTTCATACCGATGCGGTGCAGGCGGTTGGCAAGATTCCGGTTGACGTCCAGCAGACAAATGTTGATCTGCTGGTCATCTCCGGGCACAAGATCGGCGCGCCCAAGGGGGTCGGCGCCATCTATATCCGCCGCGGCACCCGGATGACCCGTTTCATGCATGGCGGCCATCAGGAGCGTAACCGGCGCGCCGGAACCCACAACGTCGCCGGGATTGTCGGCCTCGGCGTGGCCTGTGAACTGGCCGGGCAGAACAGGGAAAAAGATTACGCCTACGTCCGCAAACTGCGGGATAAACTGGAAATCGGGATCCGGGAACTGGTTCCGGAAATCAAGCTGAACGGGCATCCCAACCCGGATCTGCGATTGCCGAACACGTTGAATGTCAGTTTCGCCTATATCGAAGGAGAGTCGCTGCTGCTGAACTTCGACATGAAGGGAATCGCCGCCTCCTCCGGTTCGGCCTGCACCTCCGGGTCGCTGGAACCCTCGCACGTCATGGGCGCCATGTGTGTCGACGTGGTGCTGGCTCATTCGAGCACCAGGTTCAGCCTCGGTTCGGATAACACCGAGGATGACGTTGATTTCATCCTCCAGGAGCTGCCGCCGATCGTGCAGCGCCTGCGTGAAATGAGCCCGCTTTACAACCGCGAACAGCCCCTGACTTGCGAAGAGTGTCGGGTAGTGCGCCGGATCTAACTGCTACTTTCGCTGCGGAGCGAAAGCACCGGATAATCAAGGAGATACCAGAATGTACACTGAAAAAGTCATGGACCACTTTTCCAATCCGCGCAACGTGGGTGAAATCGAAGACGCCAATGGTGTCGGAGAAGTCGGCAACGCTTCCTGCGGCGATATCATGAAGATCTTTCTCAAGGTGGAAGACGATGTGATCAAGGACATCAAATTCAAGACCTTCGGTTGCGGCGCGGCGATTGCAACCTCGTCGATGGTGACGGAAATGGCGATCGGCAGGACGATCGATGAAGCTCTCGAGTTAACCAATCAGGCGGTCGCCGAGGCGCTGGACGGTCTGCCGCCGGCCAAGATGCACTGCTCGAACCTGGCGGCGGATGCTTTGCATGAAGCGATTAAAAATTACCGAAGCCAAAACCCTTAACCGCTCTTTTCAAGAATTTACTTTAACTTCCGGGAGGGCGCCACAGAGTCGTGGTGCCCTCCTTCGTCTGTTCGGGACATGATGTGAAAAAGCAACGGGTAGTCGTCGCCATGAGCGGCGGGGTCGATTCTTCGGTCACCGCGGCTCTGCTCAAGGAGCAGGGCTGCGAAGTGATCGGGATGACCATGCAAATCTGGGACTATTCGAGTTTCACCGCCGAGCACGGGGAAACCTTCGGCACCTGCTGTTCGCTCGATGACGTCTATGATGCGCGACGGGTTGCCGAGCAATTGGAGATCCCGTTTTACGTCATCAATTTTGAGAAGGATTTCCAGCGCGAGGTGATCGATCGCTTCTGCGACGAGTATTTCCGCGGCCGCACCCCCAACCCCTGCGTCCTCTGTAACCAGATCCTCAAGTTCGAGCTGCTGCTGCGCAAGGCCCGTGAACTGGAGGCCGATTTTCTTGCCACCGGTCACTATGCGCGCATCGAGCGGGACGGTGATCACTTTTACCTGCGCAAAGGACTCGATCCATCCAAGGACCAGAGCTATTTTTTATTCACCCTGACCCAGGGGCAGATGGCACATACGCTGTTTCCCCTGGGGGGGATGACCAAAGACGAGGTACGCCAGCATGCCGCGCGTTTCAAGCTGCGGGTCGCGGAGAAGGCGGAAAGCCAGGATATCTGCTTCGTGCCGGACGGTGATTATGTCCGTTTTCTCGAAGAGGAACGTGGAACAGGTCAGAAAGACGGCGAGATCGTCCACGTCTCGGGGCAGGTCCTGGGGCAGCACCTGGGGATTTACCGTTACACTGTCGGTCAGCGGCGCGGTCTCGGTCTCAGTTGGCCACAACCGCTGTTCGTGGTGGGAATCGACGCCGAGCGCAACCGGGTGATCGTCGGTGAAAAGGAACATCTGAGCCGCCGGGAGCTGGAGATCGACGGCTGCAACTGGAGCATTCCGCTCCCCGAAGAGCCGCTGGCGACCCGCTGTCGTATTCGTTATCGTCACCAGGAGGCGCCGGCAGTGGTCGAATCCCTGCCCGATCTCTGCGCCCGGATCAGGTTTGAAGACCCGCAGCACGGAATTACCCCCGGTCAGGCGGCGGTTTTTTATGATGGCGACAAGGTGATCGGTGGAGGCTGGATCAAATGAACGACCGGGTTGCCATCGTCACCCTCGGTTGCAAGACCAACCAGTTCGAGTCGGCGGCGATCGGCGAGCAACTGCGCACGGCCGGTTACCGGCAGGTCGATTTTGAAGAGGGGGCGGAACTGGTCATCGTCAACACCTGCACGGTGACCTCCGCCACCGACTCTCAGTCGCGCAACCTGATCCGCCGGGCCCGCCGCATCAATCCGCAGGCCAGAGTGGTGGTCACCGGCTGCTACGCCCAGATCGATCCGCAGTCCCTGGCCGGGATCCCCGGTGTGGCGCTAGTGATCGGCAATGAAGAGAAGCAAGATTTCCTGGACCGATTAAACGCTCTTGACGGATCAAACACTGAAGTGGTGGTTTCCGATATCAGGCGGGCAGAGACTGCCGAACCCCTGCCGCTCAACAGCTTCGAGCAGCGCAGCCGGGCATTCGTGCAGATCCAGAACGGCTGCGACGCGTTTTGTTCCTACTGCATCATCCCCTACGCCCGGGGGCGCAGCCGCTCGGTTCAGCCGGCCGACGTGGTCAGCCAGGTGGAACGGCTCGGGGCGGCCGGTTATCCTGAGCTGGTGCTGACCGGTATTCATATCGGCAACTACGGCCAGGACCTGCGGCCGCAGACCGATCTGCTGGCATTGCTGCAGGCGATTGAGCAATCAACCTTTGCCGGGCGGCTGCGGCTCGGTTCGATCGAGCCGACCGAAATTCCACCATCACTGCGGGACTATTGCGCGGCGTCTGAGTGGATCTGCCCGCACTGGCACATTCCGTTGCAGGCCGGGGATGACGAAATTCTGCGGTGGATGAACCGGCACTATACCACCGCCTTTTTCAGCGAGCTGTCGAGCGATATCCGTACCCGCCAGCCGGACGCCGCCATCGGCCTGGATGTGATCACCGGCTTTCCCGGAGAAACCGAACAACAGTTCCAGAACACCCTGAGGCTTCTCGAAGATCTGCCCTTCACCCACCTGCACGTCTTCCCCTTCAGCAAACGTCCGGGAACCCCGGCGGCGGAGATGAGCGGGCAGCTGCCGGGAGATGTCATCAAACAACGCGCGGCGCAGCTGCGCGAACTGGGGGAACGAAAGCAGGCCGAGTTCAGCCGCTGGTTTGTCGGCCGGGAGCTTGAGGTGGTGATCGAAGGGGGAGGGGAGAACGGCCGCAGTAAGGGCCTGTCGGAAAACTATCTGGAGGTTCTTCTGCCATCCGCCGGATTGAAACAAGGGGATTGCCGCCGGGTCAAAATTGTCGCAGAAGAAGATGGTGCGTTGATTGGCGCTTTGCCTGAAGCTTGATCTTTTTCACCCTCCCCCAGCCCCTCCCATCAAGGGAGGGGAGCAAAACATGGAGGGGAAAAAACATGAGAATATTATCCGTGATTTTTCTCCCTCTCCCCACTGTGGGAGAGGGTTGGGGAGAGGGTTGGGGAGAGGGTTGGGGAGAGGGGGCAGCTAGGTCTCCTCCGCCATCTCCCGCCCCCGTTTCACATTCACCAGCGCCAGCAATCCCCCGCCGATCACGAAGAAGATTCCCAGCGCCAGGATCGAATTGCGCGAACTGCCGGTCAGGTCGGCGACCAGGGCGAACACCAGCGGTCCGAAGATCGAGGCGAATTTGTTGCTGATGGCAAAGAAGCCGAAAAACTCGGCGCTCTTTCGTTTCGGAACCATGGTGGCAAAAAGTGACCGGCTGATCGCCTGGCTGCCGCCGAGGATAATCGCAATTACTCCGCCGAGCAGCCAGAATTCGAGGGATGTGGTCATCCGGTACGCAACCATGCAGACCAGGGTGAAGGCCACCAGGCTGAGCATGATCGACCTGGAGGCGCCGAGCCGTTCCGCCAAGTGGCCAAACAGCAGGGCGCCGGGCATCGCCAGAAACTGGATCATCAGGAAACAGCCGATGATTGTTCCCTGACCCAGGAGCAATTCTTCACGGGCGAAAACCGCTGACACGGTGATCACTGTCTGAACGCCGTCGTTGTAGCAGAGGAAAGCGATCAGGAAAAGGCAGAGGTCGCGGTAGTTCAGCATCTCGCGGAACAGGTCGAGATAGTTCTTCAGGTTGAAGGAACTGGTTGACGCAGGCTGTTTCTCGGTCTGCGGCAGGTAGCGGAAAGTCGGAATGGAAAAGAGCAGCCACCAGATGCCGGTCAGCAGAAAACCGAAACGGGTCGCCGCGCCGCGATCGGCAAAGCCGAAAAGTTCGAATTTCAGGATCAGCAGAAAAACCAGCGCAAGCAGTAATCCTCCGCCGATGTATCCATATGCGAAACCGCGCGCCGACAGGCGGTCGGCTTCGACTGGAGGGGCGAGTAACGGCAGGTAGGCGTTGTAAAAAATGTTGCCGCCGGCGAAACCGATATTGCCAAGGATAAAGAGCAGGGCGGCAAACAGGTAGTCGCCCGGTCCGGTGGTCGCCATCAGCATGGTTGCGGCGCAGCCGAACAGGCAGAACAGCAGCAGCAGGCGCTTGTGCCAGCCGCGACGATCGGCCAGAGCACCCATGGCGGGTGCGGAAACCGCCAGGACCAGCATCGACAGGGAGACGCTGTATCCCCAGAGGCTGCTGGCGGAAAAATGGTGAACGCCGAACAGCCCGAATTGTGCGCCATCGGCAGGAACCAGCGAGACGAAATAGACCGGCAGGACGGCAGCGAGAATCACCGTGGCAAAGGCGGAATTCGCCCAGTCATAGAGACACCAGCCAAATTTTGCTTTGCGCAACAGTTCCGACATCTGTTCACCAGGTATGAGGCAGAGCGTTCAGGGGAGGTTAACGGAATTGGTCGGGCGACGAAACCTTAATCTGATTGGTTGCAGAAAAAAAATTACCCCGAACCTAGGAGGGGGGGGAAGGTTCGGGGCTAAATAAAAATAATGCGCATAGATACAGCAGAAGTCATGCCGATGTCCAGTAAAAAATTACATTTATTGTAAAGGCTTGAAATCAGTTGGATGTTTCAATTCAGAATAATTGTGATTGAAGCGCAGCTTGGCGGGAATTTGCGGAATACTGTTGAAAAAAAACAATTTGTGACTTTTTTTCAACAGGATAGATCGCAATGACGACGGTAGGCGCAATCCTCGGGGAGCCAATCCAGCTCCGGCAGATTCTCCGCCGTGAGCTTGATACAATCCTCCTCGGCCTGCTGTCGTTGATGGTAGATGCGACAGTTGCGGGAATGAATGTCGAGAAAACGGCAGGGGACCGTCGTGGTGACAATTCTGCCGCGGGCATCAATCTTCTTTTCGAAACAGCACTCGCCGCACCGGCTGCAGATCTTTTCCCACTGCTCGGCTTCCTCTTGATTTTCATTCAAATCCATTTTTTCTTTCTGATAAGGAGTTGCTTGGTTATTCCCAGAAATCCGAACCGATCTCGATCAGGTTCCCTTCCGGATCGGCAAGCATCGAAGAGCGCATCTTCCAGGGTTCGTCACGGGGGTTATATATCGGTTGCGCTCCTGACGCCACCATTTTCTCGAAAGTGCGATCAACATTTTCCGGCGCTCCGACGTTGATCGATAATTCGAAAGTGCCGTTGAGCCCGTCGGGGTAAGCGGGTTGCCGGCCGAGTAGTGCCGGCAGCTGTTTTCTTTCGAACATGGCGAACCGGATGCCGTCATGGTTGAATTCGGCGTAGGGTCCATTGCCGTCCCAATCGATAGCGATCCCGACGACGTCCCGGTAAAAGCGGACCATTTTCCCCAGATCATTGACAAACAACCCGATCATGTCGAATCTGATGTTCATGGCGGCTCCTGTATTCCAATTGCCGGAAAAATTGAATCGTTCCGAGACAATCATAGTATAAAAACCGACCAAGGCATGAGATAAATAGCTGCGATCATTTTTTCTGCGGGAGGAACGGTGGGCTGGTTTTTTCTGACACTGCTCTGTGCGTTTTCCCTGGCGAGCAGCGATGCGCTGGTCAAGCGGGCGCTGCAGCGGGGGCATAACGAGTATCTGGTTGCCTGGCTGCGGTTGCTCTGGTCGTTGCCGGTGATCCTCGTCTTTTACCTGCTCCTGCCGTCCCCGGTCCCCACTCCCGAATTCTACCGCGCCGCACTGCTGGCCCTGCCGCTGGAGCTGGCAGCCCTGGTTCTTTACGTCAAGGCGCTGAAACTATCACCTTTGAGCCTGACCGTACCGTTTCTCTCCCTGACGCCGGTATTTCTGCTGGCGGTGCCGACCCTGCTGCTCGGCGAGCGGTTGACTCTGTCCGGCGGGATCGGCGTCGCCCTGATCGCCGGCGGTGGCTACTGTCTGCATCTGCGCAGCCTGCGGGCCGGTTTCTGGGCGCCGCTGAAGGCGATCCGTCACGAGCCGGGATCGCTCTGCATGATTGTCGTGGCGCTGATCTACAGTTTCACCTCGACCCTCGGCAAGCAGGCGATTTCAGCCGCTTCGCCGATTCTGTTCGCCGCCTTTTATTTTCCGCTGCTGGCGGTGCTGATGACCCCGTTGACCTTCTGGCGGGCCAAGGACGCATTTAACGTCCAGAATCTGCGAGGCGCCGTCGCCGCCACCTTTGCGCCCGGAATGTGGTTCGCGCTGATGCTGATCAGCCATATGTTCGCCGTCAACATGGTCAACGTCGCCTACATGATTTCGGTGAAACGCTTCAGCCTGGTGATCGGCGTGCTCTATGGACATCTGCTGTTCGGGGAGAAGGGGCTGGCTGAGCGCCTGTTCGGCACCTTGCTGATGGTGGCCGGGGTGGCGCTGATTCTGATCGGTGGCGGATGATTGCCTGCAACAGAACGGTCTCTCAGACTTTTTTGACGAATTCGGATTTCAGCTTCATTGCGCCGATCCCGTCGATTTTGCAGTCGATATCATGATCGCCATCAACCAGGCGGATATTTCTGACCTTGGTGCCGACCTTGACCACCGACGATGAGCCTTTGACCTTGAGATCCTTGATCACCGTGACCGTGTCGCCGTCGGCCAGCGGATTGCCGTTGGCGTCCCGGACAATGCGTTCTTCGGAGTTGCTGTCGGCGGCAGCATCCATTCCCCATTCGAGCGCGCATTCCGGGCAGACATACAGGCCCCGGTCTTCGTAGGTATATTCCGAACCACACTCCGGACAGTTTGGTAAATCACTCATCTTGATTCCTTTGCAAGTAAACTGAGTTTTCCCTCAGCTGGCTCAGGCCGCTATGTCGGGTGGCGGAATCACCCGGTTGCGGCCCTCATGTTTGGCCTGATAAAGATTTTTGTCGGCCAGGGCGATCAGTTTCTCAATATTCTCCTGCCCCAGGTCGGTCCCCAGTCCAATGCTGATGGTGACGCATAGATCGGGGTGAAGTTCATGCCAGGGATATGATTCGATTGAACTGCGAAGTTTCTCACTCACCCGAGCCGCACTGGCCAGGTCGGTTTCCGGAAACAGCACAACAAATTCCTCGCCGCCGTATCGAGCGACGACATCACTTTTACGGGTTCCTTCTTCAAGCAGTCTGGATACCTGACGGAGAACCTTGTCGCCGATCGCGTGGGAGAAGTTGTCGTTAATCTGTTTGAAATGGTCCAGGTCGCCGACCATGACCGACAGGGGATGCCGGTAGCGGACCGCCTGCTTGAAAAGATGATTGGCTTGCTGATCGAAATGTCGTCGATTGTAGAGGGCGGTCAGCGGATCACGAATACTCAAGACCTTCAATTCCCGCGCCTGGGCCTGAACCTTATCGTGAGAATCTCTGAGCTTGCCGTGGGCCTGAAACAGTTCCCGGTTCATGGCGTTGAACGCTGCGGCCAGCTCGCCGATTTCATCCTTTGAGCGGACCGCGACCTTCCGCTGCTGTTCTCCGTCAAAGGTCATGGTGCGGATGGCATCGGTCAGCACCCGCAAAGCCGAACTGAGTTTGCTGCCGAGAACCAGGCCGAGCAGCAGGGCAATAATTCCGGCGCAGATGATCCCGGAAATCAGCGCCCTGCGCATGACCTGCAGATATTTATGATCCTGCTCGGTCAGCACCGGATTGCCGATCTGTACCGCCTGCAGGGCGAGCTGTCCGTTGACCATGATGGGTCGGGCGCGGCTGAGGATCTCATCAGAAACTTTTTGCCCGCGAGCGTATTCCCCACCTTCTTCAATGACCCGGCCATCCGGGTCGAGCACCATGAAACGAAATGGCGGGACTCCCTGGCGAAGTCGGGTTCCCAGTGGTCTGATAGGGGATTGGCGATGCCGCTTTTCAACAAAACGGTCGAACGGCTCCAGCCGTTTGCCTTTTTCAAGAGAACCGTATTTGATCAGATATTCATGGAGGTCGGTCTGAAAATGCTCGAACGCTTTCTCTTCTATCGATTGTCGGAAGTCGGCCATCAACGACCAGTAGGCGACCGCACCGACCGTACCTGCCGCGATCAGGCTCACCAGCAGCAGTGTCAGAGTTATTTTCCCTTGCAGTTTCATAAACTTCGTCCGGAAGGTAGAAGTCAATCGGGTTGCCTACCGATTATTCTTGAGCAGAACAACAGGAAATAAATGAATGGTTATTTACCATTGATATCCGACAGGCGTCAATGCTGTTGAGGTTGCCGCCCCGGCGGCGGTCCCTGGGGAGCTTCTTCCTCGCTCAGGTAGCCGTCGTGGTTGCGGTCATGAACGTCGAAGCGGTCCGGCGGGCCGTCGAACTCCGCGCGGGAGACCTTGCCGTCGCCATCTTTGTCCAGATGCCGAATGAACTGCTTCCCGCCGCCTGGCGCCCCAGGTCTTTCTCCAAAACCCATTGCCGGTTGTTGCTCCTGACCGGCATGTCTACGACCGCTACGGATATTCTCCACCTTGAGTTGTTTGACTTTGATCTTGTTCGGGTAATGATTCGCATCTGCTGCTGGCGGCTTGACACCGGTCTTCGCCTCGCCACCCCGCACGCAGCGGACAAAATTATTCACCCGGCGGGCATCCCCTTGGGGTGCATGGCTGAGCTCCGCAGTCCCGGTTTTCGGGTCGCTGCGTTGGGCGCCGGCGCCATGGACATCAATAACCTTGCCGCGCAGCTGGCCGATGGCCCGGCCGAAAGCGATATAGACCGCGTGTGAACCGGGGCGGGGCCCGTCGAGATGGGTGGTCGAGGTCCAGAAAAACGGATAATCTTGTTCTCCCGCTTCATTGGTGATGGCGGTGGTGCGGAAGATCGGGTCGATGGCAGGGGAATCGGTGGTGTCGGGAGAGCGCGAATAATCGACCAGTGACTGCAACTCCTTGGTGTTCGGCAGTCGCCAGTCGTCGTAGCCGGCATATTTAAGTTGCTCGGCATAGTCCAGCGCCTGCTGCCAGTTCATCCCCCTGCCGCTGTCGGTCTGCATCCACATCAGGCCGGTCGCACGGTCGCTGACCGTGCCGTCGCCGTTGTTGACGAAATCATTGCTACCGTAGGCATTTCCACGAACATAGCGAACAAAGAAGGTTTTAATCGCCCGGCCGGTGCCGAGTTTCCGGTAGCCGTACCCCTTGATCCGGCCGTCGGCGAAATTGACTCCGAACAGGGTTTGCATGCCGTTCATGGTGGTGCTGACATATTTCGTGCTCGATAGCCACTGGGCATCGATGTAACGCTCACCTTGAGTCATATCTCCGTAAGCGAAATCGAAATAATCAGTGTTGATAAACGGGACGGCATTGCCCGGGGGGGAGGTGATGCCGGAGTGGGCAAGGCCGGTATAGCCGCGGAAATCAATCAGGGAATAAAGTTCCTTGATGGTCGGCACCCGCCAGTCGCGATAACCGCCCAGGGACATTTGTCGGGCGGTCCGCTGCGCCTCTTCGAGGTCGACCTTGCGCGGATCAACCGCCTTGGACCACATCAGGCCGGTGTTCAGGTCACTGACCGTGCCGTCGCCATTGTCGCGATAGGCGGGGGGAGGGCCGGAAAATTGGGCATCCTGTCCGTAAAAGGGCTGCCCCGGTTCCGGGCAGGGAATTTCAGTAAAATTGTTATAACAGAGCGTCTGACCGGTATCGACGGGTTGGTTTCCTGCCATAGCAGCCCGGGGCGTCATCCCCAGCAGGATGACGAGGCAACAAAGAATTCCGGATTGGATGATTACTTTACTGAGAGATATTTTCACTGTTTATCCATCTTTCGCAGAAAGTTTTCGCTGCCTGAACCAGAGGAAACCGAGCCAGAGAGTTCCGAAGGTAATAGCGATGTCAGCGACATTGAAAATGCCGGTCCTGACCGGACCGACACCCAGATTCAGAAAATCAACCACCCGCCCCTGATGAACCAGCCGGTCGATCAGGTTGCCGATTCCCCCGCCGGTCACCAGCGCCAGGGTAATTGAGGTTGCCCTGTCCAGTCCCTTGGAACGCAGCAGATAGAGCACCAGTGCGACGAGAAAGCATCCCGTCAGCAGGGTCAATAGTCCAAAGCGCCAGTGTTCCGGAATATTCGCACCCAGGCTCAGGAAAGCACCCCGGTTTTCGACATACTGCAAGCGCAGGCTGTCGCCCAGCAGGCTGATGGGGTTCGAGGTGGCCAGGCTCTGTCTGGCGATCTGCTTGGTGACCTGATCGCAACCGACACAGCTGAGTAATACCAGGAGAATCAGGGTTGTTCTTTTAAGTCTTGGCATAGAGCCCCGTTAAGACTTGTATCGTTTCAGAACCACGAGACAGACAACAATTATCAGCACCAGCGGAATACTGATGATGATGACCTTGACCAGTTCCAGCGCCCCGGCGTAAAAGGCTTCCTCTACGGTGAACGATCCGGGAAAGAAGGATTTCAGGTAATGAATTTCTTCCAGCGAGTGCAGGCAGACCGCGGTGACCGCGCCGAGGGCGAGGATGATGAGAACGATCAGCAGAATGCGGGACTTGGGACTCATCTGATAAGATTACTTCTCAAACCGACAATTTATCAAGGAATTCAATCATGGCCGTGCCCGCGTAAATCGTCCTTGGCCACTTGATACCGTTGAGCCAGTGGTAGATAGCAAGACTGATACTACAGACTTTTGACCATCAGCAGCCATTCCCCGCCGTGCAGACAGCCGGGGAAGGGGATCACGGGCAAGGAAGCGACCGTGTTGAAGCCCAGGTATTCGTAAAGCTTCTTCGCCCCGAGGTTTTCAGAAGCGACGATCAGGCTCATCAATCGGCAATCCTTTGCGCGGGCGCGGGTGTCGGCATCATCGAGCAGCATGCGGGCGACTCCCCGGCCGCGATATTCGGCATAGGTCGCGATGGCGTTGATGTACCAGCTGCCCGGTGCCCTGGCTTCCAGTTCGACCAGCGGACGCAGGATCTCGGGGTATTCGGACAGCTCGCCAAGCTCATAAGGGTCGGGCTGCCGGTAGGAGACGATCATCCCCAGCAGTTTCTCGTTTTCCACGCAGATGCGCGCATTGGTGTAGCTGAAACTGCCGTCCTCACGAGCCGCCCGCCGGGCGCCGACCTCGAACGGGGATTCACCACCCTCCGCCATGGCCTCCCAGAGATAGGCCGGTATCCCTTCACCCGCCAGGTTCAGCAGGAAGGCCAGGTCCTTGGAATTCTCTTTGCTTGCATCGATGATTTCCATAGCGTCTCTCCTTGGTGCATGGTGAGAGGGAAATTCCGAAATCATCATATTGATCAATTATACAAAAAAGTCCGCGAAATTTTATGTTGCGGACTTTTGCTGGCCTGAATTGCCTGGCGAAGAAAACGGAGACAGTTCAAACAGTCAATGGATTTTTACCAGGAACATTTTACGAACAACTGCGAAAAGTAGAATGGCGAAACTGGCTGCCAGCCAGATATTTATGAAATGATCCAAATTGGCTTCTTTGCTTTGGACCATCTCCCGGACAGTTTCGTAGGGGATGATGATTTGCCGTCGATAGACCAGTTCCCAGAGGTAATAGCTTTTTCCTTCAATCAGTTCATTTCTGTTGAGGCGTTTTTTTTCGGCCAGTAAATCGACCTGGTCCCCCGCTTGCAGAAGCTTCATGCCCGGCCAGACTTTGCCATAATAGGACGAATAGCGGTAAGTGCCTGCATCGGATTCAATTTTCAGAGAGGTCGATTTCCCATCGCCACCTAGGTGCATTTCCCTGACAATGCCATGCACCGACAGCAGTTGATCTTTGGGGGGATGCTGGCTCGCATATAAAGCGACCCCTTTGGCGCAAACGGCGAACATGAAAAAATATGCTGCAGCCGTCAGGAAGGTGAGTTTTTTATGCCTTTTCCCAGTCAGTTTCATTTCGAGTACAGATGGAAAGCAATGCTGTTTTCATATCGGACTGGAGGTAAATCCGAAGTTAAGAATAGCGGATCAGTCGGTTCGGGCAAGCGAATTGGTTTTCGAAAGGACGTCATTGATCAGCAATTTGATAAACTGTCCCCTTAAAATTCCCCTACTCAAACACGACAACCACACTCCTCCCGGCCTGCGCCAGGGAACAGGCCGGTGCGAGGTGATCGTAATTTCACTCACGTGTGGCATAAGGGGTAAAGGGATGCCGTGAGGTTCAGGTCAGACCCCTTCGGTTCAAGCCCACTTCCTGCCGATCTTATCCAGGCCGGCTTCCTGCAGGTCCTGCGGCCTCATGACCACATGAAATTCGACATCGGCATTAAAGGTCAGGAAAAAGGGCTCTGCCAGGGCCGGAACCTGGGACGGGTTTTTCAGGTCAACGATCATGATCGCGGTTCGCTGCCCGTTCATTTCCGCAAAGTAGACCGTCTCGGGTTGAATCTCTTCGAGGATTGCCTGGATCTTGCGGTCGGCGCTTCCGTCCCTGACTGCGGCGTTGAAGGTTTCGTGAGGCATTCGGGCTAACATCAGCATGCGCATAATTATACCTCCCATCGGGTAGATTGGTTTCAACTCAATAGTACTCCCGGGAAGGTGGTCAAAGGCAGGTGCCAGAGAATAAAATATTATTATTTTTCAATAACTTTAACGCCCCGCCAGGGCCAGCCTGAAACCCAGCAGAGCGAAGACCGCGGCAATGCTCGCTCGCCGGCCGTGGAACAGGCCGGTCGACACCGTGTAGAGCACTCCGGTCCCAGGGGGCAGGACGACGACCAGGGAGGTCAGCAGAAATTCAGGGGGCAGCATGATGTCATCCTGCGATACTCAAGCCAACAACATCGATCTCCATAAATTTCCTTTCTATTCCCCGATATCTTCATTCCAGAGTTCAGGTTTTAGTTGAATAAATTCCGTCATCAGATCGACACCTTCGCTGTTGTCCATCTGTACCAGTTCCACCCCCCGTGAGCGTAAATAATCCTCAGGGCCCTGGAAGGTGCGGTTTTCGCCGATAACGATCTTGGGAATGCCATAGAGCAGCACCGAGCCGATCGGAATGACCCCTTCGTCCAGCCCCGCTTTGGCTTCACTTCATCGTTCGCCGCTTGGAGAAAATTGTCCATGCTGTGCTCTTTCTGTCGTTGCATGCCTGAAAACGAACTGACCTGCGATGAATCGATTATGGACTGAAAGAGGGGTGGAATTGAACAAAACAGCCTGACCTGCAGACAAACCGGCAACGGTGCTAGAATGAGTGATACTCAAATGACCGGGTCAGGAGGTTACTTCTGCTGAAGGAGAAGCGCCATGGTGGAATCGGGCAGGAAAGAAATCAAGTTTCGCGGGGTCAAGGGCGTAGCCATCCCGGTGACTAACGAAGCAAGAGCCAATCATTTCTATAAGGACGTGCTGGAACTTCCGATTGCCAAAGAAGGGGAAGAACCAATGGGGTATCTTCTCGGAGATACGATCCTGATGTTGAAAGCGGAGTGGTACGCGCCGCCCAGCGCCGAGCCCAGCCCGCGCATCACCCTGCAGGTGGATGATGCCCGCGCCACCGAGCAGGCACTCAGACAACGCGACATTGCCATCGCCGACCCGGTGGAGACGTACGGAGGCAGCAACATTGGCAGCTTCCTCGACAGCGAGGGGAACAAGTTCTGGTTCTGCTCATACGTCTGATGCAGGCCCAGCCTGGTTAACGAGTCGAATCAGTTCGAAACAGGCTGCTCACGCCAGAAAACCGCCAGCCAGACGGTCGGCTCCTCACGGCTGGTCTGGCTGACGCGATGCTTGAGATGCGGCGGGATATGCAGATGATCGCCCTGAGTCAGGGGGATTTGTGTCCCGTCCTCGTATTCCACCACCCCGTGCCCGCGCAGCACCAGCACCCACTCGTGTTCCTCCTGGTCGTACCAGAAGCCGGGTGGGGAAGACTGTCCGGTGGAGACGATGCGTTCGATGCGCAGGTTCTCCGAGGAGAGGAGGGGGAGGATGTCTTCATCCGTCAGATTGACGGGGAGGTTGGTGAAGAGGTTCATCTAAATCCCATGTTCCCGCTTCAGCTCATGCAGATCCTCCTCCAACTGCCTCGCCATCGCCTGGGTGTAGATCCTGGTGATCTTGCCGACATTCTGCAACTCCACAAGTTTAGCCAGATCGCTGGTCCGTTCCCGCCAGGTAATGCCATCGGTAACCAGAAGAAAATGAGTATCGTGGCGTTTTTCGGTAACGATGCGGGTAATATCGCCAAGGACATCGGTCTGCTTGCTGCCGGTGGCTCCATAGGCCTTGACCTCGATGAGAATACCCGGATCACTTTTGGCAGGAATGGCGAAATCAGCTTTTTCGGAGCTGGTGCCAGTCGCGCCGAGGAACTGGCAACGGGCGTCGTAGCTATCTTCGCCAAAGGCTCTGACAACCAGGGTTTCGACGAAATCCTCCAGAGAACGGCCGCGGCTCTGCCCCTTTATGGCGCTGCCTCGTCCCCCTTTAAGGCGTTCAACCAGGATATCGTGCCAAGCCAGTGGTCGGTTGACCGCCTCGGCCATTTGCTGCAGCAGCCCCATCCCCTCCAATGCACCGAAAAAACGCTCTGATTCCTCCAGCGCTTTTTTAATTCCCAGCCCCTTGCCGAGGCGGTCACGCATGGCGGCAGTGAATTCATCTTTGGAAAGATCGAGAAACAACCTCACCACAGTCAAGGATGCATCGAAGCGCTTGCGGTTGGTTGTCTCCAAATCGAAAAGGCGCTGTAAATCAGCGCGGGTGTAGAAAGGTTTTACCGGCAGCCGTTCCAGACGCAGGATGACAGATTCGGCGTGGGCGTCGCGCCAGCTGGCCCCGACCGGTGAGAGGTTGGCCAACAGTTCGTCGAGGGTCTGGCGGTAGCGCTTCATATCAATAGCCTATGATGAGGTATTCCTGGACCTGGGCTCGTTTGACAGCTTGGTGGGTCCCAAAATGGTATCGGTGCGCGCGCTCGAACACCTCAACACGGGGCTTGTACTTGCGCATCAGTCGTTGCAGCACATTGAGATCCGGGAAACCATTGGACGAATAGGAAAGAACCAGGATGCTGTCGGCGAACTTGCGGAACAACCGGTCGAAGGCGTCAATGGCTGTTCGACGGTATGAGAACGGGGTAAAAGGTTTTTCGATTTTTTTCACCTTGGTTTCCGGCATGATCGTCTGCCCGTACCAGTAGCAGGAGAGCCCTTCCAGAAAATGGTAGCGCTTCATATAGCAATTGTCGTCGGCGCGCGGGACGTAAGGCGGGTCCAGGTAAACCAGATCCACTTCGATTGGCAGCTGCAGTTCATAGACGTCACTGTGGCAGGCGTAGTTGGGTCGTCCGTTGTCGAAGACCGCTTCGTTATAGACGGCAGTTTGTTCTAGAAAATGTTCGCGCAGGCTCAAACGCAGATCGCGGCGGCCGTCCTTGTAGTGTTCCGGGTCGCCAGAAATGGTAAAAACCCCACGAGGCTGGCGCTTGGCGCAGGATCTGATCAGCGCGGCTCGAGCGAGGGCCTGATGATAGGGGTCGGCAAGCTGGTTGATATTCCAGCAGACCTGATCTAGAAAGCGCAGGTCCTTTGGGGTGAAGAAAATTCCTTTGAAAGTTTCTTCGATGAAACGCGGATGGTCAAAATCGGTTCTTAACAGAGTTTGCAGGTTTGCAGCGGTAAGCGATTGACCGGGGTTTTCAACCAGGGCCTTGGCCAGGGTCGCGCCGAGATTAAGGAAATCGCTGCTGACCACTTGCTTGCCCATCGCTTTGAATAAATAACCGACACAACCTGAACCGGCAAAAACATCGGCGGCGGTTTGAAAGGGAAAATCGGCAAGAATGGTGTGAATCCACGGCAGCAGGCGAGATTTGCTTCCCATGAATCGGATCGGCGGATATGCGCTCGCCCGCACTGGAAAGCCGCTGTCGATAAGCTTTTCCTGCGCTGGTTCGGCGATAATGGAGTGCTGCTTACCGTCGAGCGGATTGCATTGCGCATAATTTTTGGGTGGTGGTGAAGACATCGGTCAGCCTCGTCCTTGTTTTCTGGAAGTGGTTTGTGACGGGGCGAGCATACTGCACGTACGTGACGGAATATGTCACATTTATTTCTATAAAGTGACTGGCCTTCAGAAAGGCCAGTCACTCAGTATTCCCGAATCTTTATGCGCACTCACTATACCCGCAGGCATGACAGACGCAGCAGCCACCCTCGTGTTCCACCGGCCCGCCGCATTCGGGGCAGGCGCCGCCGTTGCTGACGTGCAAGGTCGGGGAATCTTCTTCGCTGAGCATGTGCATCTCGATCGCCTTGGCCACCGCGTCGGCACAGGAGGTGATGCGGTTGGCGCCGAATCCGGCCGGTTTGTGGCAGGTGATGCCGATCATCTGCTTGACCGCCTGCCGCGCCTGAACGCCACTGCGCCAGGCCAGGGAGACCAGCCGGCCGATCGCCTCGCACTGGGAGGCGGCGCAGCCGCCCGCCTTGCCCATGGTGGTGAACAGTTCGAAGAGACCGTTGCTGTCTTCGTTGATGGTGATGTAAAGCGGGCCGCAGCCGGTTTCCATCTGGTAGGTCGCGCCTCTCAAGGCTTTTGGCCGTTCCTTTTTGCGCGAGGCCTTCTTGGATTCCATCGGCGCCACGGTCTCGGTTTTCCTGTCCTCTTCTTCTTCTTTCTTGGCGACCGACAGCACCTGCATATCACGCGACCCGTCGCGGTAAATGGTCACTCCTTTGCAGCCCTGTTTGTAGGAGAGCTGGTAAACTTTGGCGACATCTTCGCGGGTGGCGGTGTTGCAGAAGTTGACCGTTTTCGAGACCGCATTGTCGGTGTATTTCTGGAAGGCCGCCTGCATCAGCACGTGATCTTCCGGAGAGATATCATGCGAGGTGACAAAGATCCGGCGAATGTCCTCCGGAATCGCATCGATCCCCTGTACGGTCCCCTTTTCGGCGATCTCCTGCATCAGCTCTTCACTGTAGAAGCCGCGGTCCTTGGCAAATTTTTCGAACAGGGGATGGACTTCGATCAACTTGTTGTTGTCGAGTACCTGGCGAACATAGGAGACCGCGAACAGCGGCTCAACACCGCTGGAGCTGTTGGCGATGATCGAAATGGTGCCGGTCGGGGCGATGGTGGTGCAGGTGGCGTTGCGGATCGGTTTGGCGTTCGGCTTGTCGAACACGCTCCCCTTGAAGTTGGGGAAGGGACCGCGCTCCGCCGCCAGCGCGATCGACATCGCGTGGGATTTGTCGTTGATGAACTTCATCACCCTCTCGCCGAGGGCGATGGCGTCCTTGCTGTTGTAGGGGATGCCGAGCAGGATCAGCATGTCGGCCCAGCCCATGACGCCGAGTCCGATCTTGCGGTTGGCGCGGGTCATTTCGTCGATCTGCGGCAGGGGGTACTTGTTGGCTTCGATGACGTTGTCGAGGAAGCGGGTCGAAAGTTTGACGGTCTGCTCCAGTTTCGTCCAGTCGACCGTGCCGTCCTTGACCATGTTGGCCAGGTTGATCGAGCCGAGGTTGCACGATTCGTAAGGGAGCAGCGGCTGCTCGCCGCAGGGATTGGTGCTCTCGATTTCGCCGATCTGCGGTGTCGGGTTGTCGCGATTGAGCCGGTCGAGGAAGATGATCCCCGGCTCGCCGTTGGTCCAGGCCATGTCGACGATCTGGTTGAAAACCTTGGCGGCATTGAGTTTCTTGCACGCCTTGCCGGTGCGCGGGTTGATGATGTCGTAATCTTCACCCTTTTCCACCGCTTCCATGAAGGCCTCGGTCATGCCGACCGAGATATTGAAGTTGGTCAGCCGGGTCTGGTCCCGCTTGGCCATGATGAAATCCATGATATCGGGATGATCGACGCGCAGAATCCCCATATTGGCGCCGCGTCGGGTGCCCCCCTGCTTGATGGTTTCGGTGGCTGCGTCGAAGACCTGCATGAAGGAGAGGGGGCCTGACGAAACGCCGCTGGTCGAACGGACTTCGTCGTTGGCCGGGCGGATGCGCGAAAAGGAGAAGCCGGTGCCGCCGCCGCTCTTGTGGATCAGGGCGGTGTTCTTGATCGCCTCGAAGATGCTTTCCATCGAGTCGCCGACCGGTAACACGAAGCAGGCCGACAGCTGCCCCAGTTCGCGACCGGCATTCATCAGGGTCGGCGAGTTGGGGAGGAAGTCGAGTTCGGTCATCATCCGGAAGTAATCATTTTCAAAGCTCTGCTTCTTCCCTTGGGTTTTCGGTTCCGCGGCGTCGATGGTTTTTGCCACCCTGCGGAACATATCCGCCGGTGTTTCCAGTGGCTTCCCCTCGGCATCGCGTTTGAGATAACGCTTGGCCAGCACGGTCATGGCGTTCTTCGAAAGCTTGAGAAGGTTTGAGCTTGGTAATTTCGTCATCCTTTTGCTCCCTTTCATATCAATATTTTATCGCGAAATAAATATAACAGATTTGGTAGTTGAATAGCACAACATTTTGTTAGTGACAAAATATAGACTACTAGATATGGTGTCTGTCAAGAGGCGAAACATTAAATATTTTTCTAATTATTACGGTCTTGACTCCGGTGTTTTAAGTTGCCAAACCGGAAAATCGATGTTAATTCTGAACAGACGGAAAGTGGAACGATTCCGGATGTATTGATGATTGCTGGGCAATTGCCTGACCCCTGCCGTGCCGGGAAATAGCTGGATGTTCAGTCTGATGAAAGATTTGATTTATTTTGACAATGCCGCGACCAGTCATCCCAAGCCCGAGTCGGTCTATCTGGCGGTTGATGAAGCGCTGCGAGCGGGTGGAAGTCCGGGCCGCGGAGGGTACCGGCAGGCCCTGACGACGGAACGGCTGGTATTTGAAACCCGTGAAGCTCTCGCCGAACTTTTCAACGTCCCCGATTCCGAAAACTTCATCTTTACCCCGAACGCGACAGTCGCTATCAATCAGGCCCTGTTCGGCCTGCTGAGCGCTGCTGACCGGGTGGTAACGACCGGGACAGAACATAATTCGGTTTGCCGCCCGCTGCGCGCCTTGCAGGATCGTGGTGTCGAGGTGGTCAAGGTTGGCGTAGACCGCAGTTCCGGCTGTGTTGCCGCGGCAGATCTCAAGGCAGCTTGTATGGAAAAACCGACTCGGTTGCTGCTGGTCAATCATTGCTCGAATGTCTCCGGCGCTCTGCAGCCGGTGCTCGAACTGGGTGGCTGGTGTCGTGAGCATAATATCCTGTTCATGGTTGATGGATCACAGACGGCCGGTTGCCTGCCGATCGATTTTCAGCAACTGGCTGTCGATCTGTTCGCCGCTCCCGGGCACAAGGGGCTGCTCGGACCGCAGGGGACCGGTTTTCTTTATGTGCGGCAGGGACTTGAGCTGATTCCGTTGATTTATGGCGGCACCGGCGCTAATTCCTCTTCGCTGCTGCCACCGGAGGACCTGCCTGAACGGCTCGAGTGCGGGACCTTGAACCTGCCGGGGATCGCCGGTTTAAAGGCGGCGGTCGACTTTCTCCGGCAGACCGGTATCGAAACGATCCGTAAGCGGGAAACAGGTCTGGTCGAAATGCTGGTTCAAGGGCTGCAGGCGGTCCCCGGTGTAACTGTTTATGGTCCGGAAAAGATCGATTTACGCGGCGGGGCGATTTCGTTTAATCTGAATGGGTGGGACCCCGCGGAAATCGGCTTCGAACTCGATCAACGGGAAAATATCTGCGTGCGGGCCGGATTGCACTGTGCCCCGGATGCCCATCGCTCCATCGGCACTTACCCGCAGGGAACGGTCCGGGTCAGCCCCGGTTATTTTTCCACGGAAGCGCAGGTTGAGCGGTTGTTATCCGTCATCCGTCGTTTCAGCACTGAACGCCAGTCAAATTAACCGGCAGATTGCTGCCGACATCAACACAGGGATATAAGGCTGTAATGAAATGAAAACTTACGTGCTCGATACCAATGTTCTGCTGCACGATCCTCAAGCGATGTTCAAGTTCGAAGACAACCATGTCATCATCCCCCTGACAGTAATCGAAGAGATCGACCGCTTCAAGAAAGAGCAGAGCGAGACCGGTCGCAACGCCAGACAGATTTCGCGGATGATCGATGGCTTCCGTCAGCACGCCAAGCTGTTCGAAGGGGTTCCTCTGGAAAACGGCGGCATGATGAGGGTGGCGATCTACAAGCAGGAATTCCTGCAGAAACTTCCCCCGGAACTGCGGGTTGATCGCGGTGACAACCGGATTCTGGCGGTCGCCAGGGATCTTCAGGAGGACCTGCCTGAAGGATCGGTTATCTTTATTACCAAGGATATCAATCTGCGGATCAAGGCCGACACCATCGGCATGGTCGCCGCGGATTATCAGAATGACAAGATTGATATCGAGGAACTCTACACCGGGACCAGCCAACTGATGGTCGGCCGGGATGAGGTCGATCTGTTCTACGAGCAGGGCTACCTGGAACTGGAGGGGGAGTTCAACGCCAATCAGGGGATTACCCTGATCGATGAGACCAACCCCTCCCACTCGGCGATCGGGCGTTACGATATATTGAATGAGCGGCTGACAAATCTGCTGCGGGTTCCGAAGGAAGGGGTCTGGGGGATTCATCCGCGCAACCGCGAGCAGCAGTTCGCCTTCGATCTGCTGCTGAATGATGATGTCCAGCTGGTGTCGCTGGTGGGCAAGGCCGGCACCGGCAAGACTCTGCTGGCAATCGCCGCCGGGCTGCTGAAAACGGCGGATGAAAGTGTTTACAGCCGCCTGCTGGTCTCCCGCCCGGTATTTCCGATGGGGCGTGATCTCGGTTTTCTGCCGGGGGACGTCGAGGAGAAGCTGGCGCCCTGGATGCAGCCGATCTTCGACAATGTCGAGCTGCTGCTGTCGAGCGTCGAGGAAGGCGGCAAGCGCAAGCGCGGCTATCGGGAACTGATCGATCTGGGACTGATGGAAATCGAACCGCTGACCTACATTCGCGGCCGTTCGATCCCGCGGCAGTACATGATCGTCGACGAAGCCCAGAACCTGACGCCGCACGAGATCAAAACGATCATCACCCGCGCCGGGGAGGGGACCAAGATCGTCCTGACCGGCGACCCGTACCAGATCGACAATCCTTATGTGGATTCGGCCAGCAACGGCCTGTCTTACGCGGTCGAGAGACTGAAAGGCCAGGAAATCGCCGGGCATATGACGCTCAGCAAAGGGGAGCGTTCATCGCTTGCCGAGCTGGCTGCCAATCTCCTCTAAACAAGATCATCATATGCTCGCACTTGCACTGGAAACTTCCTGCGACGAAACAGCGGCGGCTGTCGTACGCGATGGCAGAGAGATACTTTCAAATCTGATCGCCTCGCAGATCGACCTGCACGCCGCATACGGCGGCGTGGTGCCGGAACTGGCTTCCCGCCGCCATCTGGAAGTGATCAACCCGCTGGTTGAGGAAGCCCTCAAGACCGCCGGAGTCGGCAAGGAGCAATTGGAAGGGGTGGTCGTCACCCGCGGGCCGGGACTGGTCGGGGCGCTGCTGGTCGGCGTCTCCTTTGCCAAGGCCTATGCCTACGCCCGGCAGATTCCGCTGGTCGGGGTGCATCATATCGAGGGGCATATTCTGGCGATTCAACTGGAGCGGCAGGTCGAATACCCGTTTCTGGCTGTAGCCATTTCCGGCGGCCATACCCACCTGTTCCGGGTTGACGGCATCGGTCGTTACCGGCTGCTCGGCCGGACCATCGATGACGCCGCCGGAGAGGCCTTCGACAAGGTGGCCAAGATGCTCGGGCTGCCGTATCCCGGCGGCCCGATTGTCGATCGGCTGGCTTCGGGCAGCGACGATGGCGGCATCGTCTTCCCGCGACCGATGCTGAAAAAGGACAATCTTGACTTCAGTTTCTCGGGCATGAAGACTGCGGTGCTGAATCATCTGCAGAAAATTCCCGCCGGGCTGGATCAGGCGCAGATCGCGCAGGTCTGCAACGCCTTTCAAACTGCGGTCGTCGATGTGGTATCGCGTAAAGCGCTGCGCGCCGCGGAAGCGGAAGGCCTGTCACGCCTGGTGGTTGCCGGCGGGGTAGCCTGTAACAGCGGCCTGCGCCGGCGCTTCGCCGAACTGTCCGTATCCGAGGGATTGGAAGTCCATTTTCCCTCTTCTCAGCTCTGCGCGGATAATGCCGCCATGCTGGCCGTGGCGGGTGACTATTACCTGTCCCAAGGCGGCAGGGCGAAGCTTGATCTGAATGCTGTCTCCAGTTGGCCGCTGGAACAGGCAGCCGGATTCTCAGTTGGATAGGAAAGGGTATGTGGCGGCGCTGGGGATTTTTCCGACAATTCAAACTGAACCTGATCCGTCTGATGCGAATTCAGGCAACTCCCGACACCATTGCCCGTGGCATGGCCCTCGGTTTGTTTATCGGCATGACCCCGACCTTCGGTATCCAGATGTTTCTGGCCCTGATCTTCGCCTTCCTCCTGCGGCAGAACAAGATCGCCGCGTTGATCGGGGTCTGGAACACCAACCCGTTGACCGCGCCGTTTATTTATGGCCTGGAATACGAAATCGGCAGGGTCCTGCTGGGACTGCCTCATCCCCATGTTGCGCTGGAATTCACTTATGCTGCGCTGAAGGGAGTCGGCTGGCAGGTCGTCGCGCCGCTCTGGGTCGGCGGCTTTGTGCTGGGGACTCCCATCGCGCTGATCGGCTATGCGCTGACGGTCCGCCTCGTTCCGACCCTGCGCCAATGGCGGATTCCCCGCTGGCCGCGGCGGCGGAAACGGGATGATGTGAAAAGTGAAAAGTGAAGAGGCCTTCCTTCCGGTTTTTTCTTTTCATAATTCATAACTCATAATTCATAATTACTATGTCCTATCGCACCAAAAAACGTTTCGGTCAGCATTTCCTGCATGATCATTCGGTCATCGATCGGATCGTTGCGGCCGCCCGGCTGGATGAGGATCGGGAAGTCGTCGAGATCGGTCCCGGCCTCGGAGTGTTGACCGACGAGCTGCTGCCCAGGGCGAAACATGTGCATGTCATGGAGATCGATCGCGATCTGATCGCCCGGCTCGAAGCGCGCCGGGATCCACGCCTGACCGTGCATGCCGGGGATGTGCTGAAACTCCCCTGGCGGGAATGCCTGCCGCGGCCGCCCTATATCCTGGTTGCGAATCTGCCCTATAACATTTCCAGTCAGGTCGTCTTCCGGTTGCTGGAACACCGCGAACTGTTCAACCGGATCGTGCTGATGTTCCAGCGCGAGGTCGGCGAGCGGCTGGCGGCCGAACCGGGAGGGAAAGACTACGGCATCCTTTCGGTGCTCTGTCAACTCTGGTTCGATATCCGTCGGGTGTGCCTGGTCAGCCCCGGCGCCTTCAAGCCGCCGCCCAAGGTCGATTCGGTGGTGCTCGAGTTTACTCCGCTGGCGCAACCGCGGGTTGATCCGGTCGACGAACGGTTCTTTCAACGGGTCGTCAAGGCGGCCTTTACCCAGCGCCGCAAGACCTTGCGCAACAGTCTTCTGGCCGGCGGTTTTTCCGCCGAAGAGATCGATTCCGCCTTGGCGGAAGCGGATATATCCGCAGGCTGTCGCGGCGAGACCCTGACCCTGGATGAATTTTCTCGTCTGACCAAATCCTTATTTCATAAAAATTAATCACCCTCAGGTTTATCCCTGCCTTGATAACCCTTCCGGCATCGTCTATCATTTCACGAGCAATTGCATCGGGCCATTCGGTTCAATGTATAATTGTTGGAAGTTACAATAGAAAAACAGATCAAGGGAGTTGGTAATGAAAGTGCGAGTCGTCCGCGGCGGTCATATGTCGGGCGGGCAGGATCCGACGTTGCAATCCAAGGAGCTTGAACGGGAGCTTATTCGTCAGGGACAGACTGATTCACTTCCCCTCTATGTTGAATTGGGGACGATCCTCTGGCGCCACACTCCCGAAAATTTTCTGGCGACGATCCGTTTGCCGCAGATCGTTGAAAACCTCCGCAAGGCGGGGGATTTCTTGTTGCAGCGCAACGAGGAAATCAAGGTCCTGCTCCAGCCGCAACAGCAGGATGGTGATTATTTTCTGTTTACCAATGCCCCCGACGCCAATCATATTTTTGACTCGGTGCAGGAGTTCCTGCAGCGCAAATCGGTGCATTTCCGAGTTATCTGCCATCCGATCCTCTCCGTCGAACGGCAAGCTGGTACGTTGAAGAGGGTGACGGAAGGTGATTCGCAGCTAGCGAAGGAATCCTTTGTCTGGATGGAGATCGAACGCTTGCCCGAGCGCTTGGCGCAGGATCTGGTGGCCGGAATCGATCAGATTCTTGACGCGGCCCTGAAGGTCTACCGGCATCGCCTGCAGACGCTGGAACAGTTTTCCGCCCTCGGCAGGATCGAAAATCTGGCCCGGCATGCCGATCTGTTCGACTGGTTGCAGCGCGACAATTTTATCCCCGTCGCCAGCCGCTGTTATCGCTATGCATCCGGGACAGAAATCAAGCCGCTCGCGGAAGAGCCGGATGCGGCTCTCGGCCTGGACGTTCTGTACCATCAACCATTCGACACGCATGTGGAACCGGTGGCGATCAATCCGGAGCGGGTGGCCGGGATGCACCGCCACGGCGGCGACGTGGTCCTGGAAAAGACCGAATTGCGCTGCCCCCTGCACCGCTTCGAACGCCTGACCTATCTGGGCTTTCGCGAACATCTCGGTGCCGACGGGTTCCGGATTCACTCGTTCTGGGGGTTTTACACTCAGCAGAGTGTCGACGAGAACTCTTATGCCATTCCCGCCCTGCGCAAGCGGATCGAAGCCGCCCAGCAGCAGCTCAATATCCCCCATGACAGCCACAATTTCCGGAAAACCATCCAGATCTTCAATACTTTCCCCAAGGTCGAATTGTTCCTGATGGGGGATGATGAACTGCGTCGGACGATGCGCTCCTTTACCCAGATGCATCGCCAGGCCGGGGTCCGGGTGGTGGTTGCGCCGAGCATGTCCGAGCAGGGGCTGACGCTGCTGCTGATCATGCCCAAGGAATATTATTCCCCTGAGCATATGGTGCGCATGGAAACTTTCCTGCGCCGCTACTTCCGGGCCAAGTCGGTCGAACAGCGACTGATCCATCTTTCTTCGGAGTATCTGAGTCTGCATGTCAACATGCGGCTCAAACACAGCGAAATCAGCATCAACCTGCTGCAGCTCGAACAGGGATTGACCCGCCTGGCACTCCCCTGGAAACTGAAATTCCGCGACCTGCTGGAGAAGAATTATGTCACGGATTCCTTTGAGACCTGGGAACGCTACCTGAAGGCTTTTCACCGGGATTACCGCACCCGGATTCATCCCCGTTTTGCGGTACGCGATGTCATTAAGGTTGAGGAACTGCTGCGGGAAAAACAGGATCTGTTTGATTTCTGGGGTCCGTTTCACGAACGGCAGGATTACTATCGGCTGCAGTATTACAGCCTGAATGAAAGCTATCTGAACGACCTGATGCCGTTTCTGGAAAATCTCGATCTCTGCGTGATTGAAGAGGTCGATTTTACCCTGGAGGTTGCCGGCACGAAGGTTTTCATCAAGAGTTTCGCGGTCCGTCCCAAATCCAGCGAAAGCCTGCCGTTCAAACAGATCAGGCCGTTGCTGCTGGAAACCTTGCTGGCCATGCGTCAGAAACAGGTCGAAAATGATTATCTGCACCGCTTGCAGCTGCTGACCGGGCTGAACTGGCGGGAAATCGATGTGTTCCGCGGCTATCGGAATTATTACTTCCAGTTGGGCAATCCTTTTACCAAGCGCCGGGTGGCCTTTGCCCTGATCAATAACGCCAAGGTGGCGTTGTTGCTCTACCGCTATTTCGAGGGACGCTTCAAGCCGGCCGCAGAGTGGGCCGATCCGATGACCCGCGAGCTTGAAGTTCTATCGCCGATCCGTCAGGAACTCTCTGTCGCCCTGGAAGAAGTGTCCGACAACAACGAAGATCGCATCCTGCGCACTTTGTTCAACCTGATCGATTCGACGGTACGGACCAATTTCTTCCTGCGCTGTGATCAGGATGACTATTTTCTTTCCTTTAAGGTCAGTTCCCTCGGGGTCATCGAAATGCCTTCTCCGCGCCCGCTTTACGAAATCTATGTCCATTCGGCGCAGATGGAGGGGGTGCATCTGCGGGGCGGCAAAGTGGCCCGCGGCGGAATCCGCTGGTCCGACCGGCCGGATGATTTCCGCACCGAAGTGCTGGGGCTGGTCAAAGCGCAGATGACCAAGAATGCCGTGATCGTTCCGGTCGGCTCCAAAGGCGGATTTGTTACCAAGAAAACCAGCCGCGACCGGGAAAAACAGGGTGAAATCGTCAAGCAGGGCTATCAGACTCTGATGCGCGGACTGCTCGATCTGACCGACAACCGGACCAGCGACGGAGTGGTGCAACCGCAGGGGCTGGTGACCTATGATGAAGAGGACCCCTATCTGGTGGTTGCCGCCGACAAGGGGACGGCCCATCTCTCGGATACCGCCAACGCCCTCAGCGATTCTTACGGCTTCTGGCTCGGCGATGCCTTTGCCAGCGGCGGCTCGCACGGTTACGATCACAAAAAGCTCGGGATCACCGCCCGAGGCGCCTGGGAGAGTGTCAAGCGGCTGTTCCGTGAAATGGGGCGGAACATCCAGAGCGAACCGTTTTCGGTGGTCGGAATCGGCGACATGAGCGGTGACGTGTTCGGCAACGGCATGCTGCTGTCGCGCCAGATCAGGCTGCTGGCAGCCTTTGACCACCGGCACATCTTCCTCGACCCGGATCCGGACCCGGAAACCTCGTTCCGGGAACGCGAACGGATGTTCAAGCTGCCCCGTTCGAGCTGGGAGGACTACAATCCCGAACTGATCTCCGCCGGGGGCGGGATCTACTCCCGCCAGTCCAAGGAAATCCCGCTTTCGCCTCAAGTTGCCCATTGGCTCGGCGTCCGTCCGGGGAGCATCGATGTGTCGGGCCTGATTCAACTGCTGCTCAAGGCCGAGGTTGACCTGCTCTGGAACGGCGGGATCGGTACCTATGTCAAGGCCAGCAGCCAGAAACATGAGGATGTCGGCGACCGTGCCAACGATGCGGTGCGGATCGATGCCACCGAATTGCGGGCCAAGGTGATCGGGGAGGGGGGGAACCTGGGGTTGACGCAATTGGCCCGGATCGAATACGCCCGGCTCGGCGGTCGACTCAATACCGATGCCATCGACAATTCGGCCGGGGTCGACAGCTCAGACCACGAAGTCAACCTCAAGATCCTGCTCCAGGTGCTGCGCCACGAAGGCAAACTTGAAAACCTTGCCGATGGGTACAAACTGCTTGAGGAGATGGAGGAAACCGTCTGCCAGGACGTGCTGGCCAACAACTATACCCAGACCCTGTCGATCTCGCTCGATGAAGTCCGCTGCCAGGAGGATGTCGAGCCCTACCTGGAACTGATGGACCGGCTCGGTCGTTCCGGGCTGCTTGATCGTCGCGACGAGTATCTGCCGAGCCGTAAAGACGTTTCCACCCGCAAGCCCAATCGACTGCTGCGACCGGAACTTTCCGTGCTCCTCGCCTACAGCAAGATGTTCCTCTATCGGGCGCTGCTTGACAGCGATCTGCCAACCAACAAGGTGGTCAGGCAACTGCTTTTCGAGTATTTCCCGCAGCAGGTCGATGAACGCTACGCGGATATCGTGCCGCGTCATCCGCTCGCCAAAGAGATTACCGCGACCATGCTGACCAACCGCGTGGTCGATCATGCGGGCAGCACTTTTTGCCAGACCTTGAGTCGTCAGACCGGGCGCAGTCAGGTTGAAATCGCCAATGCCTACCTGGTGTTCGATAGCCTGCTTTCCGGTCACCAGTTGCGACAGTCGGTGTTTGCCCTGGATAACCGGATGTCGGCCAGTGGCCAATACGCGCTGCTGTTGAAGTTGGAGGAGGTGTTGCGTTCCTTCTGCTCCTTTGCTCTCGGCAACGGCATGACGCTGCCGGTCGACGAGGATGCGCTGGCACGGATCAGCGGGCAGTTGCAGGAATATATTCAGCTGCTGCCGCAGGTGCTGTCCGCGGAAACCTGGCAAAGCTGCCAGCAGGAGCGCGACCGGCTGTTACAGGAAGGGCTTGCTGAAGAGGATGCCTTGAAATTTGCCGCCCTCGACTATTTTGCCGACTTCCTGCCGCTGATCTGCATGGTTCAGGAGTCGGGACACGATCTGCGGCAACTGGCGCTGCTTGACGTGCTGGTCGAGGAGAAGCTGGGCAGCGATCAGATCATCGAACTGCTGGAACAGGTGCCGGTCCGCGACAGCTGGGATCGTCGCGCCAAGGAATCCTTGCTCGCATCTTTGCACTCAGTTATGGTGCGACTGGTTCAGCAGGCCGCGCTTGAGACCGCCGACGATCCGCAGAGCTTCTTCCGCCGGCGCCGGCAGAAGATGAGGACCTTTGAGGAGCTGCGGCTCAGCCTGCAGCAGGAAACCCCCAGGAACTTCCATCCGTTTACCGTATTGTTGCGCTCTTTGGAAAGCCTGCTTGCCGGTTGACCGTAGAGCTGCTAGATTAAACCAGGAGCGGGGCAGACGAGTTGATCGTCTGCCCCGATTTATTGAGGAGTTTGACCGCCATGCGCAAAAGACAACTGGGTCCCTGCGTGACCTTTTTCCCGCAACCGACAACCATAGTCACGACCATCGATACCGCCGGATCGGCCAACCTGATGACCGCCTCCTGGGTCGGTATCGTCAGCAAAACGCCGCCAACAATGGCCGTTTCCCTGAACAAGGGGCGGAAATCCTACGCCAATATCCGCCAGAATCAGCAGTTTGTCGTCAATATGGTTCCGGCCGCACTGATGACTGAAGCCGATTACTGCGGTATCCGCAGCGGTAACAATGTGGACAAACTGCTGGGAAGCGGGCTGACCCTCGAACCGGCGGAACTGCTCGAAGTTCCGCTGCTGGCCGAATCCCCGCTGAATGTTGAATGCCGCCTGGTCAAAGAGGTAGAATTAGGTGACTACCGGCTGCTGCTGGGGGAAATTCTCCAGGTGCACGCGGTGGAGGGGGCGTTTGCCGAAGATGACTCGATCGATACCCGCGAATTCGACCCGCTGGTCTATCTGGGCGGCATCCGTGAATACTGGGATCTCGGTCGCCGGCGGGGCAAGGCCTATCAGATAGGGAAGCGGCTGGCTGCCGGAGAAAAGGACTGATCGCCGTGAAAGCGACGACCTCGTTGAGTCAGCGACTGGATTTGCCATTATTTAGGTGGAGAAATTAACATATCAGGGTTTCAATACTAAAACTGCGAAAACTTTCTGGACAAGCGGAAGAGCGCTATGCTATACCGGAAACGCTTTTTTATACAGACTGAAAATTGTTAGCCAGCCTGTAAAACACTGTTGTCGCTTCAGCTGGCCCGGAACAAGGACCGGAGCCGAAAGCCTGATGCGCTGATGTCTGCCACATACCGCCTGGATCCGATGGACCGGGACGGAAGGTGATTACGCTCACAGCAGAGGGAAAAATCCCCCTGATCGGTCTGTGCCTTCCGTATTCCGCGGAAGGCATTTTACTTTTTGATCAGGATATGACCGGTGACCAAACGCAAGACAATACTTGATATCGGACAGATGAAGGCGCAGAAAGAAAAGATTGCTGTTCTGACCGCCTATGATTACCCCTTCGCCAGACTGATGGATCAGGCCGGGATTGATATCATCCTGGTCGGAGATTCTCTCGGTTCGGTGGTTTCCGGCTACGATAACACCCTGCCGGTAACGATGGATGAAATGATCTATCACACCCGGGCGGTGGTGCGCGGCAGCGAACAGGCGCTGATCGTCACCGACATGCCGTTTATGTCCTACCAGTCCGATCTGCGCGACGCGCGCATCAACGCCGGACGGCTGATCAAGGAAGGGGGCGCCCAGGCGGTCAAGCTGGAGGGGGGAGAACATGTTGCGGAAACCATCCGTGCGATTGTCGATATCGACATCCCGGTGGTCGGACATATCGGCCTCACCCCGCAGTCGGTCCATCGCATGGGCGGCTTCAAGGTTCAGGGACGACAGGAAGCGCAGGCGCGAAAAATTCTCGCCGACGCCAAAGCGGTCGAAGAAGCCGGCGCCTTCGCCATGGTGCTGGAGGGGATCCCGCGCGGGTTGGCCAGGGAAGTGACCGAAGCGGTCAACATCCCGACCATCGGCATCGGCGCCGGGCCGGATTGCGATGGGCAGGTGCTGGTGATCCACGATATTCTCGGCCTCTGTGACAAGTATTCACCGAAATTCGTCAAACGTTTCGCCGATATCTCCGAAACCATCGCGGGCGGGATTGCCGATTATATTCGCGAAGTACGGGCCAGAGAGTTCCCGACGTCCGACCACTCCTTCGAGTAGAAAAGTCGAGAAATGTGAAAAGTAAAATGATTTTAAATCTTTTCACGTTTCACATTTTACGTTTCACGGATTTGTAATGGAAATCGTCACCTCCGTCGTCGAAATGCAGCAACGGGTGCTGGCGGCGCGCGCCGACGGGCAGCGGATCGCCTTTGTGCCGACCATGGGATACCTGCACCAGGGCCACCTGTCATTGCTCGAAGAAGGGCGCAAACGGGGCGACCTGCTGGTGCTGTCGATTTTCGTCAATCCGACCCAGTTCGGTCAAGGGGAGGATTTCGAGGATTACCCCCGCGATCTGCAACGGGATTCCGAACTGGCGGCGGAGACCGGAGTCGATGTCATCTTCGCGCCGACCGCCGGCGATATGTATCCGAAAGGATACGCCAGCTACGTCGATGTCGAGGGGATCACCGAAACCCTCTGCGGCGCCAGCCGACCCGGCCATTTCCGGGGTGTCACCACCGTGGTCTGCAAGCTGTTCAATATTGTCCAGCCGCACGTCGCCCTGTTCGGCAACAAGGATTTCCAGCAGCTGGCGGTGATCCGGCGGATGACACTCGATCTGAATCTGCCGATCGAGATCGTCGGCCTGCCGATCTTCCGTGAGAGCGACGGCCTGGCGATGAGTTCGCGCAACGTCTATCTCAGCCCGGAACAGCGGCGCCAGGCGCTGGTGCTATCGCAAGCGTTGCAGGCCGGGCGGCGACTGGTGGCCGCCGGGGAACGCGACGTAGAGCAGATTAGCGCGGAACTGACCCGAATGATCGACGCCGAGCCGGAGACGCGCATCGATTATATCCAGATCTGCCACCAGCACAGCCTGGAAAATCAGGAACGGGTCGATGTCGATTCAGTGCTGCTGCTGGCGGTTCATGTCGGCAAAACCCGTCTGATCGATAATGGTTTTCTCTGGCCGGAAAGCTGATCTATTATTGGCAGTAGCCACCTTCACGGCAGGTCAACGATGACAAAAAAAGAACTGGCCCAGGCCAACCTGCAGAACCTCTACCGGATTTTCACCATCCCCGAGGCGCCGGACTCAACCCTCGGCGCCATCGATCAGGCGATCACCGAGAACGTCGCCGGTTTCCTGCAGGAACACGTTGTTGCTCTGGAACGCAGCCTGGAAGATATCGAGGGGGATTTTTCCGCCTCATGTATTCCCGAAGAGCCGACCTTCGTTTCCGAATACACCGAATTCGTCAAGGAAAAGCTGGTCGCCCAGTCGGTGCATACCGCCGCGCCCGGTTTCGTCGGCCACATGACCTCGGCACTGCCGTATTTCATGCTTCCCTTGTCGCGGATCATGACCGCGCTCAACCAGAATCTGGTCAAGGTCGAGACCTCCAAAGCGTTTACGCCGATGGAGCGGCAGGTCCTGGCGATGCTGCACCGGCTGATCTATCGCGGCGACGATAAATTTTACCGTCAGTGGATTCATGACAGCCGGCACGCCCTCGGCGCCTTCTGCTCCGGCGGAACCATCGCCAATGTCACCGCGCTTTGGGTGGCGCGTAACCGGCTTTGCGCGCCGGAAGGCGATTTTAAGGGAATCGCTCAGGAAGGGCTGCTGAAGTCGCTGCGTCATCTGAACTGCGAGGGGCTGGCGGTGCTGGTTTCGCGGCGCGGGCATTATTCCCTCGGCAAGGCGGCCGATCTGCTCGGCATCGGCCGGGGTAATCTGGTGCTGATCGAACCCGACCAGGACAACCGGATCGATCTGCAGGAGCTGAAAAAACAGTGTCTCCGGCTGCGGCAGGACAATATCCGCCCCATGGCGCTGATCGGCATTGCCGGGACGACCGAGACCGGCAACGTCGATCCGCTCAATGACCTGGCCGATTTTGCCGCCGAGATCGGCTGTCATTACCATGTCGATGCGGCCTGGGGCGGTCCGACCCTGTTTTCCGAGCAACATCGCCACCTGCTCAGCGGCATCGAACGGGCCGATTCGGTCACCCTCGATGCCCACAAGCAGCTCTACGTGCCGATGGGGGCGGGGATGGTGGTGTTCAAAGACCCGACCGCGCTGTCGGCAATCGAACACCATGCCGCCTATATCCTGCGTCATGGAGCAAAAGACCTCGGCAGTCACACCCTGGAAGGTTCCCGTCCCGGCAAGTCGATGCTGGTCCACGCCGGGCTGTCGATCATCGGCCGCAAAGGGTATGAACTGCTGATCGACCTGGGTATCGAACGGGCACGGCAGTTTGCCGACAAGATCAGACAGCATCCCGATTTCGAACTGATGACCGAACCGGAGCTGAATATCCTCACCTATCGTTTCAATCCGGCCTGGCTGCAGACGGCGCTGGAGCGCCTGCCGGCAGAGACCCAGGGGAAAGTCAATCAATTGCTGGACCAGATCACCCGGCTGGTGCAGAAACATCAGCGGGAAGCGGGCAAAACCTTTGTTTCCCGTACCCGACTGAAAGCTGCACGCTACGGTAACGAAACGGTCACCGTCTTTCGTGCGGTGCTGGCTAATCCGCTGACGACCGAAGAGATTTTATCCGCCGTTCTTGAGGAGCAATGTGCTATTGTGCGCCAGCATAAGGAAGTCAAGACTCTGTTCAGCCGGTTGCAGACATTGGTCAATTCGGCGACACCCGATCAACAGGCCAGCTGAACAACACCCGGGTTCGTGACGATAACGGTGAATAATTTTGAGCAGTATTTTTACCGCACAGTATCTGGTTCCTGGAGACGCCCCGCCGATTGAAGGAGGGGCGTTGTTGAATCGGGACGGCCAAATCGCCGCTGTCGGCACCCTGGCCGAAATACGCAACAGTTATCCCGGTGTGGAGGTTGTGGATTTCGGTGAGGCGATCCTGGTCCCTCTGCTGGTCAACGCCCATACCCATCTGGAATTGACCGATTATCCCGCCTGGGCCGCGAAAGCGGGAGAGACCGATGCACCGAAAGATTTCGTCGACTGGATTCTGCGCCTGATACGCGTCAAGCGGCGACTTAACAGAAAACTCTTCGAAAAATCGGTGGCTGCCGGAATCGAGCGGTTGATCAGGTCGGGCACCGGAGCGGTCGGGGATATCCTGTCTCATTATCCGAGCCGCACCGCCTACCGCAAGTCTCCCTTGCTGGGGACCCTGTTTCTCGAAAGCCTGGGGCAGGACCCGGCGGTGATTCAGCGGATCAGAAAAGGGTTGGAATCGGTTCTCTCGGAAGAGCGGATCGGTCAGATTGAACTTGGCCTGTCGCCACATTCCCCTTACAGTATCAGCGCCACCTATCTTTCGTCACTGTACAAGAAGTGCCGGAACGAAGGGCTGCGCTGCACGACCCATCTTGCCGAGTCGCAGGCCGAGGTCGAATTCATCGAGAACAGCAGCGGGGAACTGGTCACCGGTCTCTATTTAACTATCGGCTGGGAAAGCCTGGTGCCCTGGCCGGCCGAGTGCAGCCCGACGGAGTACCTGCGCCGCCGCGGCGGGCTGTTTCCGCAAAACCTGCTGGTGCACGGGGTCCACCTGACCTCGGCGGACATCGAACTGCTGGCCGAGGCCGGAATGCATTTGGCGCTCTGCCCGCGCTCCAACGCGCGATTGAATGTTGGCAAGGCCCCGGTTGCCGGTTTGCTCAAGGCCGGTGTTAAACTGGCATTAGGGACCGACAGCCTGGCCAGCAACGACAGCTTGTCGCTCTGGGATGAGATGGCCTTCGCCGCCGACTGGTTTGACGGACAGCTCGACGCGCCGACTCTGTTCCGGATGGCGACCCTGGGCGGCGCCGACGCGCTGGGCGTGGATTCGGAACTCGGTTCGCTGAGTGTCGGCAAGCAGGGTAGCTTCCAGGTGCTGCGACCCGAAACGAAGGTTGCACTTCGGGATTTAAACGATTATTTTATTGCCCCGGGGCGTACTGAAGAGGTGGAACAGGTTTTTGTCCGCGGGCAGGCACAGCTTGGCGTCGCTCCCCAGCGGTCATTTTTCAGAAGGAAGAAGCCATGATTGAGGAATATGGCACCATTGTCGAACTGAAAGGGAAGCAGGTCGCTGTCGTGCTCTGCAGGCGTAACAGCGCCTGCGACCATTGTCCGTCCAGCGGAGCCTGTCAGATGGGGGATGACAGCGAGTCGATGCTGGTCGAAGCTTTCAACCAGATCGGCGCCGAAGTCAGCGACCGGGTCAAGGTGGTGACCAGCACCAAGCATTTTCTGCAATCTTCGTTTATGCTTTACATCGTCCCGGTCATTGGGTTATTGATCGGAGCTTTCATCGGCCAGGCAATCGCCGAACTGACCGACATCGGCATCGATCCATCGCTGCTTTCGGCGATTCTCGGCGTCGCCTTCATGGCCGGGACTTTTCTCATCATAAAACTGAGCACTCAGGTGCTGAAACGCGAAATCTTCATGCCGCGCATTGTTGAAATACAGGCCAAGGCCGACACTCAGGCGGATTCATTGCTTCATGGGCATTAAAATCATCGCGACCAACAAGAAGGCCTATCACGATTATTACATCGATGACTGCTTTGAGGCCGGAATCGTCCTCACCGGGACCGAAGTGAAATCGATTCGTGCCGGCAAGGTCAATCTCAAGGAATCGTTCTGCCGCATCAAGGACGGCGAAGTGTTCATCAACAACATGAATATCAGCCCCTATGATTTCGGCAACCGCGAGAACCATGACCCGACCCGGATGCGCAAGTTGCTGCTGCACCACGCCGAGATCGACAAGCTGATCCGCCTGACCGAGCAGAAGGGGTTGGCAATGGTACCGACCAAGCTTTATTTCAAGCGCAACCACATCAAGCTGGAAATCGGCGTCGGCCGCGGCAAGAAGCTGCACGACAAACGGCAGACTCTCAAGCAGAAAGAAGCCGATCGCGAAATGTCGAAGGCGCTGAAGACGGCTTTGCGCTAGTCGAGATTTCACTTGAAAATCAAACGGTTAAAATGCGATAATTCAAGTGGCAATAATGCTGAAGGAGAAGAAGGAAACGGTTCAAACTTTTCATCCTTCATAATTCGCAATTCATAATTTAAAAAGGGGGTGTCAAGGTTTCGACGGGGGACGGAAACGAAGGTGGCATGCCGGAGTGGGCTGGCTCCGTAACAAAGCCCAACTTAACTAAACGCAGACACTGACGTTAGTTACGCACTAGCAGCTTAATGCTGCTACGTCTTTTCATTCATCGCCTGTGTGGGTGCCGAGACGTTAATTTAGCAGGCTAGTTTCAGCGAATGCCTGTGGCGCTGGAGCGAAACTTAAGCAGGCTCGCCTGTCGGATATCCTGTCTGTGGGAGCTCCGCCGGGTTAATACAAAACATAGACTACGCATGTAGAAGCCTTACGTGGAAAGCTTTCGGACGCGGGTTCGATTCCCGCCACCTCCACCATTTCAAAAGGACGATCCTTTCGGGGTCGTCCTTTTGTATTCCTGAGGCGTAAATTGAAACGCAGCGAGGGGCGGGCGGCAGTACAGGTTAAATCCCTTCGCCAAATCCTGAGATTAGTTTTGAGGATTTCCGTACCGCAGATAATTCGTGGTGGATCTTCTTTTAAAGATCTGCCAGGCTTGCCAAGAAACATGTTCGGTTCGATCGGTTACAATTAAGCATATGGGCTTATCGACTTCGAACGGCAAAGAACAGAGAAAGAAAATCGGATTTCTGGAGGCGACCTCCATCGGGATCGGCGGGATGGTTGGCGGCGGGATTTTCGCCGTGCTCGGTCTGGCGGTGCAACTGGCCAGGGGCGGGGCGCCGGTCGCCTTCGCCATTGCCGGGGTGGTGGCCCTGGTCACGGCATACTCCTACGCCCGGCTTGCAGTTTCTTACCCCAGCCAGGGGGGGACAGTTGCCTTCCTCGACAAGGCTTTCGGCCCGGGGTTGCCCACCGGTACCTTGAATATCCTGTTGTGGCTGAGCTATATCGTCATGCTCTCCCTCTATGCCTACGCCTTCGGCAGCTATGCCGCCACCTTCTTTCCCGCCGCATCCCAGTCATTATGGAAACACCTGCTGATCTCCGCCAGCGTCGTCGGGATAACCGGCCTGAACCTGCTCAGCGCCGATCATATCGGCAAGGCTGAAGACTGGGTGGTCGGCATCAAGCTCACTATACTGCTGTTGTTCGTCGTCATCGGTTTTCGGGGGGTAGAGGCAGGCCGTTTATCGTTCGGCGCCTGGAGTTCTTCCTTTGATCTGATCACCGGCGGCATGATCATTTTTCTCGCCTATGAAGGGTTTGAATTGATCGCCAACGCCGCCGAAGATGTCGGCAAGCCTGCCACGACCTTGCCCAGAGCATTTTTTACCGCGGTCGGCTTCGTTATTGTTCTTTATGTCGCAATCGCGGCGGTCGCCGTCGGCAATCTGCCGGTCGACCGGATCGTCGCGGCCAAGGATTATGCCCTGGCGGTTGCAGCCAGACCTTTTCTGGGGCAGACCGGATTTCTGCTGATCACGGTGGCGGCGCTATTGTCCACGGCTTCGGCGATCAATGCCACGATCTATGGTGCGGCACGCCTGAGTTATGTCATTGCCCAGGATGGGGAGCTTCCCGCGATTCTGGAAAAAAAGGTCTGGAACGAACCTTTGGAGGGCCTTTTGATTACCGCCGGCGGGACCCTGCTGCTGGCCAACCTGTTTGATATTTCAAACCTGTCAACCATGGGCAGCGCCGGGTTCCTGCTGATCTTCGCGGCCGTGAATGGCGCGAATGCCAAACTGGCCAGTCAGACCGGCAGCCGGCGCTGGTTGTCTCTACTGGGGATGGGATTGTGCCTTGGAGCGTTGGGATGCCTGCTGTGGCAAACGCTGATCACCTCTCCGGCACGTCTCTGGGTTCTCGCCGCGATGCTCGGCCTGTCCTTTGTCATTGAAGCCGGGTTCCGACTGATGACCGGTCGTAAGCTGCGTATTTCGTTGGGATAAAGCTGAACGGTGAGTCGTGTTATAATCGAACCCAGAGGAGAAAGTGAGGACCTATGAGACAAGTCAATCATTGGTTGCACGAACACAACTTTTCTGACGAGGATCTACACGAGGCCGAGGACAAGCTGAAATCCTTCTGGGAAACGCTACTGCTGGTCGCACTGGCGGCGATGCTTCTCTACACCTTGGTTGTCGTCATATCGCCCAACCTGGCGTATATCATTTCCAGCTATATCGTCTGACCCAAAACCGTTTTTCACTGCACGGGACTCTTCAGACGATAGCGAGGGCAGGGGAGGGATCAGTGTCTTCCCTGTTCTATTTCACTGCCAGTCTGATTCACCCTGCCTGATCTTCCTGAATGATTATCAATCATCAAATTTCCTGGCGACAGGTTGCGACGTCGCAGCCGTTGCCTGCTTTTGTCGCATGCAACAATCTTCGCGACATTCCTAAAACCAGTCTGCTCGGACAAATTGCTAACATGCTGTAATTTAAAGTGAAAAAAATTCAAAATAGATTCTTTCCATTGGCACACCATTTGTTATTCAAATAGGTGTCAAACCGGTACCACTTGAAGAAATCACTCAATCGAAGCAAAAGGAGGAAAAAATGGCTGGATGGGATTTGTTTCAAGAGATGGACATGTTACGCAGAGAAATCGACCAGGCTTTCCGGGGTGTCGGCAGGAATTACTTCTCTCCCTCGTTTCTGCCCGGCATCGGCATCGGCGACTACCCGCGCATCAACCTGAGCGAAGACGAAAACAACTACTACGTCGAAGCCCTGGTTCCGGGGATCGATCCGAACGCTCTCGAACTCAACCTGATGCAGGGAACTCTATCGCTGTCCGGGGAAAGAAAGGAAAGCGCAAGTAACGGCCGGGTCTGGCATCGTCACGAACGGGGGTCCGGTAAATTCATGCGCACCATTGAACTTCCCGATGCCGTCGATGGGGGTAAAGTCGACGCGGAATACCGCAACGGCGTGCTGCTGATCACCCTGCCCAAGCCGCCGAGTGTGCAGCCGAAAAAGATTTCCGTGCGGGCAAACTGATCGAACAATAGGAATTAAGAGATAAACGTAGAGAGGAGGATTGAACAATGACAGCTCAAGAGATGGTCAAAGGTGAGGCCAGGGTTCCTGCGCAACGCGAAGAAACCCGATCGACCGGGAGAAATCTGATCCCGACCGTCGATATCTTTGAATCAGAAGAAGCTCTGACCCTGGTGGCCGATATGCCGGGAGTCGACAAGGATGGGCTGGATATCAACCTGGAAAAAGGGGTTCTGACCATTAAGGGGAATGTAAATCTGGAAGATCGAGGCAATCCCCTGATGAGAGAATTTTCCTATGCCGGCTATTACCGCCAGTTCAAACTTTCCGAGCATATCGACGCTGAGAAAACCAATGCGCAACTGACGAACGGGGTGCTGACCCTGAACATTCCCAAGGCCGAATCGGCCAAACCGAAACGGATTGAAATCAGGCATTGATCATTTGTCGGAACCTGGCCCCCGAACCCTCCGGGGGCCAGCTATCTCTGCGGCAGAAGCAAGGGGCACCGATAACTCAAAATATAGGACGTTTGGTGGTTTTTGATGGAGGGATTTATTTTTTTTAATTGTCTGCTTGACTGTTATTTTAAAGCCGTGTAAATTAACCGTTAAGCAGATTTAACGAGTAACAACGAATGATCTCCGAAAGGGCAAAACCAGAGCAATCTGGTGACGCAAAACCACGGATCCTGATTTTCAGGATAGCCGGGTTGCCGAAGAGATGAGACAGGCATCTTGGCATCCGGCTTATACTTAAGTCAACCAGGAGCACTCATCTTCGGCAGAAGATGGGTGCTCTTTTTATTTCAGGAGCAGCCGCCGGGGCGCGATCCGGCTGAAATTTAACAACTGATTTTGGCAAGATCTCCGAAAGGGCAAAACCAGAGCAATCTGGTGACGCAAAACCACGGGTCCTGACCTTCAGGATGGCCGGGTTGCCGAAGAGATGAGGCAGGCATCTTGGCACCCGGCTTTTACCAGTCAACCAGGAGCGCTCATCTTCGGCAGAGGATGAGCGCTCTTTTTTCAGGGGAAACGATATGAAAATACAGTGTCGTGGCCTGCTGGAAACAAATACCGGCCCGAGCGCCGCAGAGAACTGATAACCGACTATGTCGTTGCAGAACATCTACGCGAAATCCTGGAATCAACTGATCGGCGCCGTCATTGGCCTCTTCGGTCTATTGCTGTTTTCACTTGCAGCGCTGGCGGCCCCCTGCGACCTCAAAAACAACGCCCCGCCATTTGTTGATCATGATCTCTCCAGCAGCTACTGCGAGTTATGCGGTTACGGTTACGTCACAATTGTTGTCACCAATCCCTACCAGAACCCCGGGGCAACGATGCTCGACATGGTGGTCACGGAGAACCTGGGAAGCTCGGGCCTGAGTTACGAACCGGGCGCCCCCAATCCGGTGACCTACCGGATCAACAACGGACCTGCCCAGGTCGGATCGGCGCCGGCTATCAGCGGCGGCGGCGGTTCCATTCTGACCTTCAGCTCAACCCAGGTCCCGCCCCTGGCTCTGCTGGAAACCCGTGCCGGCAACAACCGTTTCAATACCATCTCCATCACCGTAGCGGTCAGTCGTGGCTCAAACCCGGAGGGACTGATTTCCGCCAACCGCACCATCCAGGCGACCCTGAGTTTCGCTACCGATTCCGGTTGCACCGATTCACCGGAGTTTGCCATTGATACGCTGCCGCTGCGCGAGCCGAATCCGGTGCTGACCAAAACCGGCTGGAATTACGACTCCGGGCAGCGGCAGAATTCGGCCAGTGATCCGGTTTACGGCAACAGCAACGACGATGTCGTCTGGCGTATCCGCATTGGCAACAACGGCCTGGCGGGCTTGCAGGACCTGCGCTTCGACGATCTGATGGAATCCGGCAATCTGACCATCAGCAATGTTTGTGCGTCCGCAGCGGCAGCCAACAGTATCGCCAGCAACAATGGCGCCGGCAGCGCGCCGGGGTGCGTCGCGGCCGGCAATAACCTCAATAATTTTATCGTCACCAATCCGTTCGGCGATATGGGGCTGTCGTTCGACGGCCATGAAGTCGACGTGAATGCCGGCGGGAACACCTCGATTTACCTGGTCGGCAAGATCACCGCCGACGGTTCCTGTATCACCAGCCGAACCAACACCGTCAACGACGTGCAGTGGGGGTGCGAGGAGCAGGCGCCGGCCGGCGGGATCAGCCAGACCTCGAGTGGCGTGACTCCCGGCGATGACGCCACTCTCTATACCCGTTACAACGACAATCATCCCCTTTTGCAGGTGGAGCGCCAACTGACCGGTACCAATACCTCGCAGCCGGTCGGCAGCAAGGGGACGATGACCATCACCATCCGCAACAACAGCGGCGGCAGCGTGAACAACTTTCACCTGACCGATGTCCTGCCGCCCGAATACGTGGTCGATCCGACTTTCCCCCCGGAAATTGATGTGAATCCCGCCTACGGCGCCTATCCCGGCCTGATCAACACCTTGGTCTGGACCAATGAAAACACGGTCGATCCGCTGGGCAACACCGCTCCGGAATTTGATCTGACCAGCAACGGAGTTGCCCATCCGCTTTATCCGGATCAGGTCAATATGTTGCGGCAGGGGGACGAGGTGGTGATCACTTTCCGGGTGGTTTTGATCCAGTCCGATTATTACGACCGCAACGCCAATCTCGATGTCAATCCGGAGGAGTACCCTGTCACCGGCACCGACCCCAGTTATCAGACGCCGCTGGACAATACCCTGACCGTCGAGTTCGATACCTTCTGCGCGGCCCAGGGGCACCAGACCCTGACCCTGACCGGAAACGGTACCGGCAATCCGACCGGCAGCAATATTCAGGCGTTCCCGGAAGACCTGGATATCGTCGTCGGCGGCGACGTCTTTATTCTCACCAACGACCCGGATCAGCTCCTGACCTTGCCGATCCGGCTGACCAACAACGGCGGTCATGACGCGGCTGACTACCATGCCTTCGTCAGCTTCGGCGCGACCATGGAAGTCGTCAACGCGCCGGCCGGCTGCAGCCCGATTGCGCTGAGCGGCACCCCGAACCAGCCGGACCCCTGGAAAACCTGGGTGGAGCCGGCGCCCCTGCCGGCGACGGCGACGGTCTATGAATGCAGCTCGCCCGCGATCATCGCGCCGGGGCAAACGGTCACTTACAATTTCGACGTCAGAAAGAGCAGCGATCCGGCGCGGATTGTTCTTGACGATCTCAGCTTGCGCGCCGATGTGGTGGGGGAGATTACCCTCAGCGACGGCACTCCGCTCTGGTTCCCGGCGCCGATTGCCAGGCCGGACGGGGAACTTGATCGCGCCAACAACTATTCGTTGGATGCGACCTGGGCTCGGGTAATCGGCTTCAACCTGAAGAAGAACCAGGTCGGCACCTGTAACGAAAACAATCCGCCGAGTTTTGACAGCAACGGTTTTGAAGAAGTGCAGATCGGCGAGGAGTGCCAGTACCACATCGAGACCGGCGGCTGGTTCGGTTTCAAAACCCCCGGCTTCGCCTATATCGCCGTGCAGAACATCGATGTGGTCGATCAGGTGCCCGATGGGCAGGCTTATCTTTCCAGCACCGATCCGGCTCTGCAGTCGACCGCGCTGATTCAGAACGTGAGCCTGAATCCGGCCGGGCTGAGCCCCCTCGATGAAGGACCCTTCGACTGGCGTTTCAACGTTCCCGACAGCGAACAGATCAGTGTCGCCGACGAGTGGTTTGTCGTCGAGACGAAAACCCGGCTGCTCAACAAGCCGGTCGATGATCGTTTGCCGCCAAACGTACACGCGGCGGACAGCAACAACGTGCTCGTTTCCGATTTCGATGCAACCTTCCAGAACGAGAATACCGGACTGATCGAAAAATACACCCTCGGTCCGAGCACCGTGGGGTACCCGAATGAAGCGATCCGCCGGGTCGATCTGACTGTGACCGAGCCCTATCTCACCGTCGTCAAAGAGGTGTGCAACGAATCCCTCTACGGCACCGGGCCGAGCTGCGGCAATTTCGTGCCGCTGGCCGATGACGGCGATGCCTACAACTCCTATATCTACCGGCTCCGCGTGACCAACGAGGCCGCCAGTGGCGGACTGCAGCGCGCCCCCGCCTACGATGTCACGGTGACCGATCAGCTCGACGCCAGCGACCTGGCCTATGTGTTCCCGTTCAATAGCGACGGCTTGGACAATGACGGCGACGGCGCCAACAGCGCGGCCGACGCGAACGGGGAGGGAACCGTCAACGACAACGTCGTCAAAAACGGCGTACCGGCGCAACTGACCTTCTCCTATACCCACAGCACCGCCTTGCAGCGCATCAACCCGGGACAAAGCGTGGATCTGTACTACCGCGTCGACTACGACGATGATGCGGCGCCGTTGCAGACTTTCACCGATTCGGCGGATGCCACCTACGACAGCCTCAGCGGCGATTTCGGCAATCAGAGCCTGCCGCAGCGGCCGAACAGCGATCTGGGCGGGGCGCGGGCCTACACCTCCGACCCCGACACGGCGGCGGTGCGGATCATCCCGGTCCTGACTCAGCCGAAGCAGATTGTGAATATGGCAAACACGCCGCTGGCGATCGCGCCCGCCGTTCAGGAGGTGTCGATCGGTGAAGAGATCGAATATCAGCTCAGCACCCTGCTGCCGGTCGCTCTGTTACGCAACTTCGTGGTCCGCGACGAGCTGCCGGCCGGTTTGCGCTGCAGCGAGGCGCCGGCCGTCAACCTCGATGCCGCCCCTTATGCCGCAGCGGGCTTTGAACCGGGCGGGACCATTACGCCGACCTGCAACGCCGGCTTCGTCGAATGGAATTTCGGCGATCAGCGGCTGACCAACGGAACCGTCGGCGATCGCTTCGATTTCGCCATCAACTTTATTGCCCGGCTCGACAACAGCGCCGGGATCAACGACGGGGATACGATCTCCAACGGCGGTCTGGCGACCAGTGCGACGGCCGCTTATATCGACGAGGCGGGCAGTCCGGTGACGCTCAACTTCGGCCAGGTCGATCTGCTGGTCCGCGAACCGCGCATCGATCTGACCAAGGCTTTTGCCGTCGCTGAAACCGACGCCGGCGACCATTTGATCCTTACCGTCACGGCCACCAACAATGGGACCGCCACCGCCTACAACCTGAAAGTCCTCGATGATCTCACCGGCCGCAACCTGACCTTCATTCCGGGGAGTGCCGGCGGCGCCGATCCGCCCGACAGCGTCGATACGGCGACCATCGGCGTCAATCAGCCGATCTTCATCTGGAATCCGGCCCACCCGATCGCGCCAGGAGCGACCATCTCCTTCACCTTCGAAGCGAGTGTCGATATCGCCGCCCAGCCGCTGGAAGTTTTGGGCAACGACATTCAGGCGAGCTGGACCTCGCTGCCCGCGCAGACCACCGCCCTGAACAGCGGCGGCAGCATCGGCGCCGATGGCGACCTGACCGGCATGCGCAACGGGGCGTTGCCGAACAGCGGCGATGCGATCAACGATTATGAAACCACCGCCTCTGCCCAGCTTCCCGTATCCGCCGTGACCATGACCAAAACCGATCTGGCGCCGGGAACCATCCCCACAATCGGCGCGTACAAGCAGTTCCGGATTGAAATCGCCCTGCCGGAAGGGACCACCAACGGTGTCAGCGTTACCGACAGCCTCAACGCCGCCGGTGTCAGCTATGTGCTGGCCAACAACGCCACATTCGATATCAGCTACAGTTTTGCCGGAATCGTGTCGATCAACGGCCAGCCGCCCGGCGAGGCGGCCTTCAATGCGTTCCCGGCCGACGAGACCAGCGGCAGCGCCGTCTGGGACATCGGCACGGTCGTCACTCAGAGCGAAAACGATCCGCTGCAGAACGCGATCAACCCGACGATCCGGATCGATTACTACGCGCGCGTCAACAACGATCTCGATACCGACGCCGGCGACATGCTGCAGAATGGCGCGACGGCCAATTATCTGAATGGTGAGACCGGAGCGCAGGAGACCCTCAACGCGGCAGCGCCTGCCGTCAGTGTCTCCGAGCCCGTACTGACCCTGGCCAAGGCTGTGGCCAATGTCACCGTCGGGAAAAATTCCGCCGATCCTCCGGTCGCCGGCGACATCCTCGAATATCGCCTGACGGCCGTCAACACCGGCAGTTCCAATTCCACGGCCTTCGATGTCAATATTGTCGATACCCTGCCGACGCAATTGCTCTTTGATGCCAGCTTCACTCCCACGGCGACCATCGCTACCGTCCCCGTCGCCGGGTTTGTGCCGCTCCCCTCGGGCGCTCCGGCCGGCCCTCTGGTCTGGGGGCGGGACAACGGCGACGGCAGTCTGGATATCCCTGCCGGCCAGTCCCTGGTTCTGACTTATCGGGCCGTTGTTCAGGCTTTGATCGATCCGGATCTGTTAATCGAAAACGGGGTCTGGAGCGACTGGACTTCGCTGTCCGGCGTCAACCCCTTTGAGCGCACCGGAGCGGGGTGCCCGACCGTTACCCCGCCGAATGATTACTGCGTCGGCCCGGTATTCGCAACCGTCACCGGCGTGGCCCCGGAGGTGGTCTTCCAGAAGACCGTCGTCAATCTAACCTCCGGTCAGGACCCGGGGGTCAATGCCAGTCCCGGGGATATCCTCAGATATCGCCTGCAGGTGACGAATATCGGCAGTATTCCGGTTGATTTCTCACTGACCGATGAGCTTGACCGCTTGAACGATCCACCACTCTTCGTCCCGGGAACCCTTACGCTGAGCGCCGGGAACCCCGGCACCGACGCCAGCAACCCGACCGGCGGTGCCGCTGGCACCGGCCTGGTCGATGTTCGCGATCTGAGCCTGAATGCCGGAGAGTCCCTGACCATCGAATTTACCGTGCAGCTTGCCACCGTCATTGCCAGCGGCACACAGGTACTGAACCAGGCGCAACTTGCGATGACCGGTCTGCCCGGGGTCAACAGTGACGACCCCAATCTGGCCGGAGTTGAAGACCCGACCCAGACGTTGATCACGTCCACGCCGCAACTGCAGGTGCAAAAGAGCGCCCAGGACCTGAGCGGCGCGTCAACCATCCTGTTCGCCGGCGATCAGTTGCGTTACACCATCAGTGTCAAGAACATCGGCAGTGAAAATGCGACCAATGTGATGCTGCGCGATGCTATCCCCGCTGACACCAGCTACGTTGCCGGCAGTACGACCCTGAACGGAACGCCTGTGGCCGACCCGTCACCCGGGGTTTCACCGCTGCCGGGCGGGATCCTGATCAATGCCCCAGAGGACCCGACCCCCGGAGCGCTGCGCGCCGATGCCTCGGCCGGCGCCGACAACGTGGCGACCGTCAGTTTCGATGTCCAGGTTGACCCGGCTGCCGCCAGTGGTACGGTCATTTCAAATCAGGGATTCGTCAACGGCACGGGGGGCGGCAGCGGCGCTTTTCCCGAACAGCCGTCCGATGATCCGGCCACGCCCGCCGCCGATGATCCGACCATCAATATCGTCAGCAGCCTTAAATTCCAGAAGTCAGTGTTCAACGATACGACCGGTGGAGACGGCGCAACCGCCAGTCCCGGAGATGTTCTCAGATACCGGCTGGAGGTCACCAATAACAGTACGATCCAGCTCGATAATCTAGCGGTGGTTGATGACCTCGAGGCGCTGCAACCGGCTGATCCGGCGTTTTTCGTGGCGGGGACCTTGACCCTGGTGTCGGTGCCGCCCGGCGCCGATGCCACGGCCACCGATCCGAACGGCGGCGGCAGGGGACTGGGGATCGTCGATGTCACCAACCTGAGCATGGCAGCCGGTGAGACCCAGGCCGTCGAATTTACCGTGCAGCTTGCCCCGGTCATCACCAGCGGGACGCAGGTGCTGAACCAGGGTGAACTGCAGGCCGCCGGCGAAACGGTCCAACGCAGCGACGATGATGATCCCGCCCTGACCGGCGACGAGGATCCCACTCCGACCCTGATCAGCTCGGCACCGGCCTTCGAGGTATTGAAAACCTCGACCATCCTGAGCGGTGATCCGACCGTGCTGATGGCCGGTGAGTCCCTGCGCTATACCTTGCGGGTCAGAAATATCGGCTCCGAGGATGCCGTCAATGCCGTGTTGCGGGACAATATCCCCGCCAATACCGGTTATGTGGCGAACAGCACCACCCTCAACGGGACCGCCGTTGCTGATCCGAGTCCCGGCGTCTGCCCGCTGGAGGCGGGGATGGCAATTAATGCGCCGGCGTCCGCCACGGCCGGTTCCTTGCCCGCCGACAACCCGCCGGCTGCAAACAATGTGGCCACGGTGACCTTCGATGTGGTTGTCGACCCGACAGTGGTCGATGGACTGGTGATCGAGAATCAGGGCTTTCTGATCGCTGACGGCCTCGGCAGCGGAACCCAGCCGGAACAGCCTTCGGACGACCCGTCCACACCGACTCCGAACGATCCGACCCGCAATATCGTCGGCAATCTGCCGCTGCTGGGTGCCCTGAAGACGGTGGAGATCGCGCAGGATTTCGGTACGGTTGGCATCGTCGATCCGGGTGACGTGCTGCGTTACACCATTGAAATCAGCAATTTCGGCGCCATTCCGGCGACCGGAGTGGTGCTGACCGACCCGGTGCCAGCCGATACCAGTTATGTGGCCGATTCGTTGCGGCTGAACGGCGCGGTCCTGGGGACTGACGGCGGGGTATCGCCGCTGATCGCCGGGCTGACGGTCGAATCTTCCGATCTGCCGGGCGCCGGAATCATATCCGCCGGCAACAGCGCGCAGATCACCTTCGAGGTGCAGGTCAACGCCGGCGTACCGACCGGAACCGTCATCAGCAATCAGGGGAGCGCGGCGTCCACTGAACTGCCTGATGAGCTGACCGATGCCGACGGCCTGCCGGCCAACGGCTACCAGCCGACCATTATCGTCGTCGGCGCTGCCCAGCTGGTCACGATCACCAAGGATGTTCAAGTGGTGGGCGCCGGGACCGCCGAACCGGGCGGCCAGCTTGAATACGTCATCCGGGTCACCAATGTCGGCAGTCTGCCGGCCACCCGGCTGCAGATCAGCGATGATCTGACGCTGTTGATCGGCCAGCTGACCTATGTCGCCGGGTCGGGCACGCTGAACGGTCTGACGGCGGGGGTCAGTTATGTGGGGACAATTCTCAGTGCCGACTATGCCGGCACTTACGGTGATCTACCGCCGGGCAACAGCGCAGTGCTGCGCTTCCGGGCGCAGATCGATTCCTCTCTGGCGATCGGGACGACCCTGACCAATACCGGCGTTGTCACCTGGAACAATCCCTCCCAGACCGATTCGGCGAGTGTCTCTCTCGACCTGGGAGGGACGCCGGGAAGTTCGGCGCTCAACGGGCAGGTCTGGCATGACGAAGACCTGGATCGAGTGTCGGACGTCGGTGAAACCCGGCTGAGCGGATGGACGGTTGAAGTGTTCCGCAATAATCAGCTGCTGTCCACGATTTTCACCGATGTCGATGGCAACTATCGTCTCAGCGGCCTGGTGCCCAATGTCGGTACCGGTGAAACTTACCAGTTGCGCTTCCGCGCGCCGGGATCTGGATCGAACACCCCGTCGCTCGGTACCGCCGATTCGGTTTTCACCAATGGCCCGCAGCGGATCAGCGATATCATTGTCGCTTCGGGGGACAATCTGCTGAACCTGAACCTGCCGATTACCCCCAACGGTACGGTTTACGATTCGGTGCAGCGGACCCCGATCTTCGGTGCGCGACTGGCGTTGTTGAGCGCAACGACCGGCGCGCCGCTGCCGGACGTTTGTTTTAACGATCCGTGGCAGCAGAACCAGATGACGTCGCTGGACGGTTTCTACAAATTCGATATCAATTTCAGCGACCCGGCCTGTCCGGCGGGCGCGGACTATCTGATCGAGGTTACGCCGCCGGCTATCGGCTACGAACCGACTCCGTCGCAGATCATTCCGCCCTCCAGCGACGGGACGACACCGGCGTTCTCCGTACCGGCCTGCCCGGGGACCGCGGTCGACGCGGTGCCGGCCACGACCGACTACTGCGAGGCCACCCCGACCGCCACCGCTCCGCCGCTGTCGGTGGAGCCGCGGACCACCGGCACCACCTATTACCTGCACCTGACACTGGACAACGCCGCAACTCCCGATCAGAGCCAGTTGTTCAACAACCCGATCCCGATCGATCCCGAGCTGAGCGGGGCGGTGGCGATCACCAAGACCGTAGCGAAACGTAACGTCAGCCGGGGGGAACTGGTGCCGTACACGATCACCCTGAACAACCTGTTCGGCGCGCCGCTCTTCGACCTGAGGATCGTCGATCGTTTCCCGGCCGGTTTCAAATATGTACCGAAGTCCGCCCGGCTCGATGGCGTAGCGCAGGAGCCGACGACAAGCGGCCGAACGCTGATCTGGGACGGTCTTACCCTGCAGAGCGAACAGACCCGTACCCTCCAGCTGCTGCTCGTGGTCGGCGCGGGGGTCGCCGAGGAGGAATACGTCAACCGGGCGCAGGCGTACAACAGCGCGAGCGGTGGGAGTGTCTCCGGGGAGGCGTCAGCCACGGTGCGGGTCGTACCCGATCCGACCTTCGACTGTACCGACGTGATCGGCAAGGTGTTCGACGACCGCAATCTTAACGGTTACCAGGATGAGAATGAAGAAGGGCTGCCCGGGGTCCGGGTGGTCACCGCCCGCGGCCTGATCGCCAGTACCGACCGGTACGGGCGATTCCATATCGACTGCGCGGCGGTCCCCGATGAGGAACGCGGCAGTAATTTCATCCTCAAGCTCGACGATCGGAGCCTGCCGAGCGGTTACCGCCTGACCACCGAAAATCCGCGGGTAGAGCGCGCCACGCGCGGCAAGATGCTGCGGTTCAATTTCGGCGCGACCATTCACCGGGTGGTCAGTCTCGATATTGCCGATGCGGTTTACGAGCCGGGAACCACGCGGATTCGCCTGCAGTGGCAGGGGAAACTCGATCAGTTGCTGCAGCTGTTAAAGGAGTCACCTTCGGTGTTGCGCCTGTCATACCTGGCGGATGTCGAATACGAGGGGCTGGTGAACAGCCGTCTGAATGCGATGAAGGAAGAGATCGCCAGGCGCTGGGAGCAGATGGCGGGCGGCTACCGGCTGACCATCGAAACCGAAGTCTTCTGGCGGCGTGGCGCTCCGCCGTAAACAGGGATTTTGAAAAAGCACGATTGCGTCGCAGACGACGCAAATGTTTCACAACCTTAGCAGGTAAATGAAAAGTTAAATGGTAAAGCGGAACATCATCATCTTTTGTCTGGGCTTCATCCTTGCGGCCGGAATTGAAGGGTTCGTCGTCGTGAATACGGCGTTCTCCGCCGCCGGGGTGCGTGAAGCGGCCGAGGTCGGTGCGACCACCGAGCAGCAGCTTCCGCCCGATGAACCGGTTCGGACCTGGCTCCTCGATCCAGCGATATTCGCGTCGGATCAGGGGGATCGGGTCGAAAAGCGCCAAGTGGTCGAGCCTGACGTTAAGACCGTCAAGCTCACCAATCTGGTCCCGCCGATCCATTTCCGCGAGGGGGAAGCGGAAATCCCCGCTGATTATCTCGAACGGCTGCGTAAAGTGCTCGACAACATGCGGCAGCGCACCAATGTCCGGCTGCACTTTGTCGGTCATACCGATTCCCTGCCCCTGAGACCTGCCTTGCAGGCGCTTTACGGAGACAACATCGGGTTGTCCCGTGAACGAGCCGGGACTACCGCCGAATATTTCCAGAAAGCGCTGCATTTACCCCCCGAAGCAATCTCCTATGAAGGCCTGGGGGACAGCCAGCCGATCGCCGACAATCTGAGCGAAACAGGACGAGCGCTCAATCGCCGGGTGGAAGTGGAAGTCTGGTATGACGAAATCGGCGAAAAAACCGTCGAGAAAGAGGTCATCGTTCCGCGTGAGATCAATCGCGTCAAGGTCTGCCGTACAGAAACCGTCTGCATGCTGCATTATAAAGAGGGGCATTCCCATCGCGCCCAGGTCAAAAATCTGCTCGCTCCGCTGCATTACCAGGAGGGGATGGTGAGTGTGCCGGAGAGCTTTTTACAGCAGATCAGCCAATCCCTGGATAATCTGCGCGGCAAGCAGAACGTCGTCGTCAAGTTGATCGCCTATACCGACAACACTCCGCTGACAGGGCGCGAAAAACGGATCTACGGCAACCCGCTCGGTCTGTCAAAGGCAGTGGCGCGCCGGGTTGCCCTGGCGGTGCAGGACGGTCTCGGCCTGCCCGATAGCGCCATTACCAGCGAAGGGCGCGGCGCGACCCGTCCGGCCGCGTCCAACGACACTCCGCAGGGCCGGATGCTCAATCGCCGCGTTGAAGTGGAGTTCTGGCACGACGATCCGCTGCAGGACCTGCCCGACGAACCGCAGCTCTGCCCGGAAGACGCCGGCGCCGAAACCGTCACCCGGGTCTACCAGTCCCCATCGGGCGGCGTACCGCCGATCCTGTTCAAGGACGGGAATCCGGTGATACCCGCCGGTATGATTGAAAAATTGCGCCGGCTCATGGGTGAAATCGCCGACAAGAGTAACGTGCGGCTGCGTTTTATCGGCTACACCAGTAACGAGCGTCTCGATCGGCGAACCGCCGCAATCTATGGCGACGATATCGGCTGGTCGACGGCGCGGGCCGGCCGGGCCATGGCGGCGGTCAGCGAAAAGATGGGGCTGGCGGATGGGCAGGCGGAATTCGAAGGGCATGGATATGTTCAGTCCGAGGATGTAATCAATGCCGGTTTCGTTGAATCGGACACCTCGCGGGTCGAGGTGCAGGTGGTTTATGACGAGCTGGTCGCCCTGGACGAATACGAAGGGGTGGAGATCACCCGGCTGCAGCGCGAAGTGCAGACCGCCAATCCCTTCGGCCTGAATATGATGCGCATTACCGTCGACGGCAAACCGGTCGACGATCCAGGCAAGAGTATCCCGGATGTGCAGCGCTGCACCGACCTGGCGCTGGATCAGGCGCAGGTGCAGTTCAAACACGATAATCTGCAACTGCAACCGCGGCTGAACGTCACCGCCTGGCCGGAGACGATCCGCTACCAGGATAACGACGGGACGGACTTCCCGGAAAATCTGGTCAGTTTCCGTCTTTACACCAATTACCCGAGTTTTATCGACCGGGCGGAAGTACGAATCTTCGCCAAGAAGCAGTCGGAACGCGATACCCCCCTGGCGGTTGTCGCGATGGATGACAGCGGTCTGGCGCAATGGCAACCGTTCTTCGATCCGGTTTCCGCTGTCGGGAAAGAGTTGAAATATCTGGTCCGGGTTTATGACGCCCAAGGGCGCTTCGACGAGACGACGACTCAGCCCTTATGGGTTGCCGATCAGATCGATCCGGCGACAAGCCAAGTTGACCGTGATGCGCAGCTGCTGGCCGGTTACGGCGAAAGCCGGATCGCCAGCCGCAATATCCCGCTGAGCGGCGGGACGATTCAGGCTCACGGCAACGCGGTTCCCGCCGGGCACTCGGTCTGGCTGGCCGGTTACCCGGTGCCGGTCGACAGTGAAGGAAATTTCGTTGCCGAAGTTATCCTGCCCGAGGGGATGCATACGGTCGAGGTGGCCGTGCTTGACCGATCGGGGAACGGCGAGCTGTTCCTGCGCGATCTGGAGCTGGACAACAACGACTGGTTCACCGTGGGGATCGCCGATCTGACCCTGGCCGGCAACCTGACCAGCGGCCCGGCCCAACTGCTCAAACCGGATCAGCCGCGCTATCGCGAAAGCTTCGATATATCGGGCCGGCTGGCTTTCTATACCAAAGGCAAATTCGGCGCCGACTGGGGACTGACAGCCAGCGCTGATACCCGCGAAGGACCTCTGGACGAGATTTTCAGTAATTTTCTGGACAAATCCCCCGAGGCGCTGTTCCGGCGTTTCGACCCGGACTATCACCAGCCGACCTACGGCGATGACAGCACGGTCGAGGAAGACGCCCCGACCCAGGGCAAGTTTTATCTCAAACTGGAAAAAGGGGAGAGCTACGGACTCTGGGGGAATTTCAAGGTTGGCTATACCGACAACGATCTGGCTCACGTGGATCGCGGCCTTTACGGCGCCAACCTGCATCATCAGTCCCGCAGGACGACCTCGTTCGGCGAGCAGCGTCTGATGCTCGACGGGTTCGCCGCCGAGCCGGGAACGGTGGCCGGACGTGACGAATTCCGCGGCACCGGCGGATCCCTCTATTACCTCCATCGGCGCGATCTGCTCGACGGCTCAGAGCGGTTGCGTATCGAAATCCGCGACAAGGACTCCGGCCTGGTGCTCAAGGTGAAGAATCTGACTCCGGGACTCGATTACGACATCGACTACTTGCAGGGGCGGGTGCTGCTGACCCAACCCCTGTCTCCGAGCATGGACGATGAACTGCTGGTGCAGAGCGACACGAGCGGTGGTCATCCCGCTTATCTGGTGGTCCGCTATGAATACACTCCCGGATTCGAGGACCCGAATACGCTGACGACCGGCGGCCGGGCGCACTACTGGTTCAACGACTACCTCAAGCTCGGCGTGACCGCCAGCCGGGATGACGAAGCTGGCAGCGAAAACACCCTCAGCGGGGGCGATTTGACCCTGCGCAAATCGGCCGGGACCTGGCTCAAGCTGGAGGGTGGGCTCAGCAAGGGGGCAGGGCTGGCCGAAACAGGTTCGGTTGACGGTGGCTTCAATTTCACCACCAGCGATACGCTGAACGATTCGGCCGCCGCCCTGGCCTATCGCGCCGATGGCAGTGTCGCTTTCGAAGATCTCTTCGCCGGGACCCCCGGCCGGTTCACATTTTACCTGCAGGAGCTCAAAGCGGGCTACGCGGCGCCGGGTCTGATCACTGACAAGAACACCGCCCAGTACGGCGGCACGCTGGAATGGCCGGTTGTGGAAAGCCTGATGCTGCGACTCAAGGCGGACAAAATGATTCAGGATGCCGGACTCGATACCGAGGCCGGTGAACTGGATGTCGATTATCAGGTCAGCGAACACTGGACCCTGAGCACGGGAGTACGCCACGACAAGCGTAGCGATGATTCAGTCGAGGTCCCCCTGACCCAGGAACAGGGCGAGCGCAACGATGCCCTGGCCAAGCTGCTGTACGATTCCCGGCAGCGTTGGACGGCCTTTGGCCTGGTGCAGAACTCGCTGTCGACAACCGGGAACCGTGAGCAGAATAACCGCTACGGAGTTGGCGGCAGCTACCAGGTCAGCGATCGTTTGAAAGTCAATGGTGAAGTGTCCGATGGCGACCTCGGCACTGCCGGCCGGCTGGGCACCGAGTACCTCTATTCCGACCGCACCACCCTCTATCTCAACTATGCCCTGGAGAACGAGCGCTCCGACAACGGCCTGCGGGCCCGGAAAGGAAGCTTGGTGTCCGGTTTCCGCACGCGTTATTCCGACAGCGCCAGCGTCTACCTGGAAGAGCGCTACACCCACGGTGAAGTCCCGTCCGGGCTGATGCATTCGACCGGCGTGGAACTGACCCCCAATGATCGCTTAAATTTTGCCGCCAACCTCGATTTCGGCACCCTCAAGGACCACCAGACAGCCGCCAAAATCAAACGGACGGCGGCGGGCGTCAGCGCCGGTTACGGTTTTGACAAGGTAAAGCTCGCCAGCGCCCTGGAGTACCGGGTGGACGAAGCGGAACAGCCGGATACCAGTGTCGTCCGGCGTACGACCTGGCTGCTGAAAAACAGCCTCAAGTATCAGTTGAATCCGGACTGGCGGTTGATCGGCAAGTTCAATTATTCCCTCAGCACCAGTTCTCAAGGTGAATTCTATGACGGTGACTATACCGAGGCGGTTCTCGGTTCGGCCTACCGTCCCGTGCATAACGACCGGCTCAACGCTCTGTTTAAATACACCTATTTTTCCAATATGCCAGCGGTCGATCAGGTGACCGCCGGAAATACCGGGAACAGCTTTATCCAGCGCAGTCATATCGTCGCGCTCGATGTCATGTACGACCTGACGACGCGCCTGACACTGGGTGGCAAGTACGCCTACCGCCTGGGCGAGGTGAGCCAGGATCGGGTCACTCAAGAGTTTTTCAGCAGCAACGCGCACTTGTTTGTGCTGCGTTCGGACTGGCATGTAATCCATCGTTGGGATCTTCTGGTTGAAGGGCGGCTGCTTGATCTGCCCGATGCCGGAGACCGGCTCAGCGGGATGCTGCTCGGAATCTACCGGCACCTGGGCAATCACGCCAAGCTCGGATTCGGTTATAACTTCAGCAAGTTTTCCGATGATCTGACCGATCTGGGTTACGACCATCAGGGGCTGTTCATCAATCTGGTCGGGAAATTTTAGAGGGAACAACAACGGACATTACAGACGTCAGGTGACAATTATGAAGAGAATCATCTCAAAGGTAATCATTCTGGGAATTGGCATCCTGCTGGGATTCAGTTTTGCTGCCCACGGGGAAGAGGTTTCCAAAGAGCAGCTCAAAGGGCTCGATGAACAGGTGCAGGAGATCAAAAGCGACGTGCTGTCCATCGCGGCGGAGCTGAATCAGCTGGAGGAAAAGCTGCTCTATCCGTCGCAGACCCAGGTTGCGATGTTCGTCTCCCTGGCAGATGGAGAAAAATTCCGCCTCGATTCGATCGATCTCCAGCTGGGGGGCAAAAAGGTCGCGCACCACCTCTACAGCTACAAGGAGCTTGAAGCGCTGCGCAAAGGGGGCGTGCAACGCCTCTATACCGGTAATATCCGCACCGGCGCCCATCCGCTGCAGGTTAGCTTCAACGGCAAGTCGGAAGGGGGAAGCGATTTCGAGCAATCGGCAACTTACAGCGTTCAGAAGGGTGTCGGACCGAAAATTGTCGAGATTACCCTGGCCCGGCAGTCGATCACCTTCAGTGACAGGTAGTTCATGACTCGTTTGGTAGTGCTTCTGACAATATTGCTGCTAACGGCAGCGACCGCGACCGCCGGCACCAGGGCGCCGAAAGAGTTGCAGGATCTCTATTTTGGAGAGGCCCTGTATTACGCCTTTCAGGGGGAGTGGTTTGACGCCATTTCCCGGCTCGATACCGAACTGACGCAGCACTACGGCCTCGACCAGCCCGAACTCGATTCTCTGTATCGTCATATCGGTCAGGCCGAATTCGATGTCGGGGATTTTGAGCTGGCTTATCGCATGCACCGGCGTGCCGGGCGGGCGATTACCGCAGTCATCGAGGGGAACGTCGCGGAAGCGGTACGTAACGAAGCCAGCTACCGGTTGGCGAAAATCTACTTCCAGAAAGATCAGCCGCTCAACGCCATGCTCGCCCTGGAGCGCATCAAGGGGGACGTGCCGGAAAAAATTACCGCTGACCTGGCTTTTCTGCGCGCCCAGATCCTGATGGCGAACGGCCGTTTCAACGATGCTATCCCGATTCTGCAGGACCTCCGGAAGACGAATAAACTGGCGGGCTTTTCCGGTTACAACCTCGGGATCGCCCTGATCCGGGATGGCCAGGAGCAGCAGGGGCGGCAGTCCCTTGATCAAACCGGCCAGCTGGAGAGCGACGATCCGGTGACCCTGGCGATTAAAGATAGGGCGAATCTGGCCCTCGGCGACAAGCTGCTGGAAGAAAATAACTTTGCCGGCGCCAAGACGGTGCTCGATCGGGTCCGTCTCGACGGTCCCTATTCCAACCGGGCGCTGCTCGGTTCCGGCTGGGCGGACGCCGATCAGGACCAATTCGAACGGGCGCTGGTTCCCTGGAGCATCCTGAGTAAACGCGAAGTCACCGATTCAGCGGTTCAGGAAGCGCTGCTCGCCGTCCCCTATGCCTATGGCAAACTGGGCGTTTACAGCAAGGCGGCGCTGCTGTACGGCGGTGCTCTGGAGGCGTTCGGTAAGGAGATTGACAAGCTCGGCGCCTCGATCAAGAGCATCCGGGAAGGGAAATTTCTCCAGGCGCTGACGCGGGAGGAGCTGAAGCAGGACCCCGACTGGGTCGTCAAGCTGCGCAAACTGCCCGGCACTCCCGAAACCTATTACCTGCTGGAGCTGATGGCCTCACACGATTTTCAGGAATCGTTGCTGAACTATCTCGATCTCGACCAGTTGCGCGGCAAGTTGGAGGCCTGGCAGGGGGACCTAGACGCCTATCAGGAAATCATCGAGCTGCGGCGGAACTATTACCAGCCGCTGCTGCCGGACATCGACAGCAAATTTCGCCAGCTCGACTCGCAGATGCGGCTGCGCCTGGAGCAGCGGGACCGGATCGGTCAGCGCCTGGAGGCGATGCTGGTGACGCCGCGCCCCGACTACCTGGCGACGGCACAGGAGCGGATTTATCGGGAACGGATTGCCCGGCTGGAACAGGTTTTGAGTGTCGCAGGCGGTGAGCAAAATCCTGAGGTTGCGGCGCGGATCAAACGGCTGAAGGGGATCATGACCTGGAACATCATCACCGATTACGACCAGCGCCTGACCGAGGCATACCGCAATCTTCAGGCGCTGAACAAGGACGTTGCAAAATTGAACCGGCAGTACACCGCCTTTGTCCGCACCCGTCAGGCCGCGACGCAGAGTTATGAGGGCTACGACGACAGGATTCTCCACCTGCGCGGCCAGATTGTCACCGCGGCGGAAAAGGTCAAAACATTGATGGCCCGGCAGGGGCATCTGCTCGAAGTGATGGCGGTAAATGAACTGACTGCCCGGCGCGATCGCCTTGAGGAATTCCAGGTCAAGGCGCGTTTCGCCATGGCCGACAGTTACGACCGCGCCACCAGAGCCGAGGGAGAGAAGAGGATGGAGCAATGAACCGCTTAAGACTCTTCATACTGGTGCTGCCGCTGTTGATTCTGGCTTGTTCTTCGGTCGACAGTGGGAAAACCATTGCCGGTCTGCGGTCGGTGAAAGTCGATATCAGCGAAGCGCCGATCGAAGGCGGGCTGGAGAAGGCGATGGCGGGATACCAGCGTTTTCTTCAGGAAACCCCGAACACGCCGATGGCGCCTGAGGCGATCCGCCGGCTGGCCGACCTGAAGGTGGAAAAGGAATACGGCTATATTTCCGGCGATCAATCGTCTGAGAAAAATAGCGAAAAAATGACCGCCCCGGAACCTGCTCCGCAGCCTGATCTCAACTCGTCGCAGCCGCCGGTCGTTGTTCCGGAAGAAGGGGAGTCGGACGCCGATTTCGAGCAGCGGACGACCCAGAGCCGACCCCGGTCCGCGACGACCCAATCGCCGGACGAGGCGACGTCGGCCACCGACGATCTGGACCGGGCCGGAGCGCGCGAGGCGATCGTTCTTTATCAGAAATTGCTCCGGGAATATCCGGCGTACGAGCGCAACGACCAGGTGCTCTACCAGTTGTCCCGCGCGTACGAGGAACTGGGGCGGATTGAAGAAGCGATGGAGGTGATGGATCGGATGGTGCGCGACTATCCCCAGTCCCGCTATCTCGACGAGGTGCAATTCCGCCGCGCCGAATTCTTCTTCTCCCATCGAAAATATCTGAACGCCGAGGATGCCTATGCGAGCATCGTCAAGCTCGGTGTCGGTTCGAGCTACTATCCTCTCGCCCTCTACAAGCTGGGCTGGACCTATTACAAGCAGGAACTCTACGAAGAGGCGCTGCACAGGTTTATTGCGCTTCTCGATTACAAACTGTCGGTCGGGTACGACTTCGACCAGACCGAAGACGAACAGGAACACAAACGGCTGGAAGACACCTTTCGGGTGATCAGTCTGAGTTTTTCCTACCTTGGCGGCGCCGATTCGGTGGTCAATTATTTCGCCGAACAGGGAGCGCGCAGTTACGAGGACAGCATCTACAGCAATCTGGCGGAATATTATTTCGTCAAACGCCGCTACAGTGACGCCGTCGCCACCTACAACGCCTTCGTCAGCCGCAATCCGTTCCACAAGAAGGCGCCGCAGTTCCACATGCGGGTGATCGACATCAATATCGCCGGCGGTTTTCCCTCGCTGGTTATTGAAGCGAAAAAGGCCTTCGCCACCAACTACGGTCTGAACGCCGAATACTGGCAGCACTACCAGCCGGCCGACCGTCCCGAGGTTCTTGCTTATCTGAAAACCAATTTGACCGACCTGGCGAATCATTACCATGCGCTCTATCGCGATGAGCGGTTCAAAGAACAGAAACCGGATAATTACCGTGAGGCGCTGCACTGGTATCGGGGGTTCCTGGCGTCCTTCCCGCAGGAGGTCGAATCGCCGGTCCTCAATTACCAGCTGGCTGACCTGCTCATGGAAAACCACGCGTATTCCGATGCCGCCGCGGAATACGAGAAGACCGCCTACACCTATCCGGCTCATGAGCAATCCGCGACGGCGGGATACGCGGCGGTCTACGCCTACCGGCAGTACCTGGAAACCGCCAAGCCGGCTAAGGACGATCCGATCATGCGGGAAGTGGTGCGCAGTTCCCTGCAATTCGCGGAGACCTTCCCGCAGCACGAGAAGGCGGCGATCGTACTCGGCGCCGCGGCGGATGATCTCTACGACCTGCAGGATTACCAACAGGCGCTGGCGGCCGCACGCGAGTTGATCGAAACGTTCCCCGGCGCCGAAACGGACGTGCGGCGCACAGCCTGGCTGGTCGCCGGTCATTCGAACTATGAACTGCAGCACTACAGCGAGGCTGAAGCCGCCTACGAGAAAGTGCTGGAACTGTTGCCGGAGAAGGACGAAACCCGGCAGACACTGGTCGATAACCTTGCCGCCGCGATTTACAAGCAGGGGGAACAGGCCAACCAACAACAAGATTATCGCACCGCCGCGAACCATTTCCTCCGGGTCGGGGTAAAGGCGCCCAGTTCAAAGATCAGAGCGACCGCCGAGTATGACGCCGCCGCGGCGCTGATCCAGCTCAAGGACTGGCCGCAGGCCGCCCAGGTGCTGCTCGGCTTCCGCGCAACCTTCCCTGAGCACGAATTGCAGCCCGAGGTGACCAAAAAACTCGCCTATATCTACCGGGAGGACGGGCAGTTCGCCCCGGCCGCTGCCGAATATGAGCGGATCGAAGCGGAATCGAAGGATGACGAGATTCGGCGGGAAGCGTTGCTGACCGCCGCCGACCTGTATCAGCAGGCCAAGCTGAGCGAGCGGGTGCTGGAAGTTTATCAGCGCTATGTCGGCTATTTTCCGCAGCCGGTGGGAATCAACCTGGAAACGCGCAACAAGATCGCCGAACTGTTGAAGGCGGCCGACGACCGGAAAAACTATCTGCAGGAGTTGCGGACCATTGTTGCCATCGACGCGAAGGCCGGTGACGAACGAACGGCCAGAACCCGCTATCTCGCCGCCAATGCGGCACTGGTCCTGGCGGAACCGACCTTCGACACGTTTGTCGGCATCAAGCTGGTCAATCCGATCGAGCAGACCCTGCCCAAGAAGCAGGCGGCAATGAAGACTTCGATCAAGGCGTTCACTCAGCTCCTCGACTATGAAGTCGGTGATGTCACCGCCGCCGCAACCTTCTACCTGGCGGAAATCTACGCCCACTTCAGTAAGGCCCTGATGGCCTCGGAACGTCCTGAGCTGACCTTTGATTACTACACCGTCCAACCTGGCGACAATCTTTCCAAAATCGCCAAGCGATCCAAATGCGATCTCGGCAGGATTGTCAAGGCCAACAATTTGAATAAATCAAATTTCATCCTTGCAGGAAAAAAACTGAAAATACCACGGGGTTTGTATCCCGAGGAGCTTGAACAGTATGAACTGGCCCTCGAGGAACAGTCCTATCCCTTCGAGGAAAAGGCGATCAGCGTCCACGAAAGCAACCTGAAGCTGATCTCCCAGGGGGTATACGACAAGTGGATCGACATGAGTCTGCAGAAACTGGCCAAGTTCGTTCCCGCCCGCTATGACAAACCGGAAGAGGAGAGCGGCGTTCTCGCTTCCTTCGAAACCTATACCTTTGAAATTGCCCGGCCGGAGCCGCCTGTTCCGTCCCCTGAAGCGGTTGCGGCGGCACCTAAAGCTGCGACCACGGAACAGCCGGCCGAAACCGGGCAGGGCGCTGCAGGCAATCAGGTGGAGCAGGCACCGGCACCGGCTGAAGCTCCTCCGCCATCCGGACAGAACGCTTCCGAGGACGGCGGCGCGAGTCCCGTAGCGGAGACTTCGAACCAACGAGCAGGGGGCGAGTGATGGAGAACAAGCTGAAGCGACATTTATCGACCGACAAGCTGAAAACCGGCGCCGGCATGATCCTGCTGGCACTGCTGCTGACGGGCCTCGCCGGGTGCGCCATCAAGGGGGAAAAGCTGCCGGAGCCGACTGCCGAGAAACCGGCGCCGGCAAGCCCCGCTGTCGCAGCCGAAGCCGGTTCGAGCCAGCTGGAAGATGGCCGGCTCGGGTTCGTGATCCGGGAAGTTCCGAATCAACCGGCGGACTGGCAAACCGATTTCTCTGCCGCCGTCGAGCGCCTGAATGCGCAGGATTATTCGGGCGCCATCGAACTGTTGCAGAAAGTGATTGAACATCAGCCGGGCGTGACTGCGCCGTACATCGATATTGCGCTGGCTTTTCGGAAAATCGACAAGCCTGAGCCGGCGGAGGAAAACCTGAAAAAGGCGCTGGAACTGGTTCCCGGCCATCCCGTGGCCAGCAATGAATACGGTCTCTTGCTGCGGAAGGCGGGACGTTTTGCCGAAGCGCGGACGATCTATGAACAGGCATTGGTCAAGTACCCCGATTATCTGCCGGTGCATCGCAACCTCGGCATCCTTTGCGATCTCTATCTGAATGATCTGGAGTGCGCCAACGAACAGTATGAACTTTACAGCAAAGGGAAACCGGACAATGAACAGGTGAAAATATGGCTCGCTGAACTCCACCAGCGGCTCGGGCACTGACCCTGCCGTAGCGTGGCCGGGCCGGCAAGAAATGAACAACCTAAATGTAAAGAGAAAAGGAGATTGAGTATGTATCGAAAATTAATGCTCAGCGTGTGTTTGATCCTGCTGTCAGCGTCCTTGGCCTTGGCCCAGAGTGACAGCCAAACGAAGAAGCAGCAATCCTCCGAAGCCAAAGAGCTGTCCGGTATGTCGATTGTCGGCAACGATGAAGCGCCGAAATCCCTCTATATAGTTCCCTGGAAAAGCTCAGAACTCGGTGTCGAAACCAGTCTGCGGATGCTGACGAATACCGGCGACGCGCCGTTGGATCGGGAGGTATTCCTGCGGCAGCTGGCTTATTACCAGGTCAGCACCGCGAAATAAGAGTGACAGGCGGTAACCAGCCGCGCAGTGACACAGGAATAAACGACAACAGATAGCCGGGATCAGACCCGGAATCAAACTAACTTCACAAAGTGGGAGGAAAACAAATGGAAATCTATTCGATTATAGGATTTTTTCAGAAGGGCGGTATGTTCATGTACCCGATTCTGCTCGTGTTTGCGGTCGGCATGGCGATCTCGGTCGAGCGCTGGGTGCAGTTGACCCGCACGCGAAATCAGAATCGCAAGATGTGGCTGCAGGTTCATCCGGTCCTGACCGAAGGGGAATTTGATAAGGCACGGGAACTGGTCAACGAGGACAAATCAACCATCTCGCAGATGCTTTCCATGGGTCTGGCGCGCCAGGGCGCGGTCCGGCGGCGGGAAGATATCGAGATCGCCATGGAAGAGAGCATGATGGAAATCATTCCGCAGCTGGAAAAACGGACTCCCTACATCGGGCTGCTCTCCAATATCGCCACGCTGCTGGGTCTGCTCGGCACCATCATGGGTCTGATCGAAGCGTTCACCGCGGTCGCCAATGCCAATCCCGCTGAAAAGGCCGACCTGCTGTCGGCCAGTATCTCGGTGGCCATGAACACTACCGCCTTCGGACTGATGGTCGCAATTCCATTGCTGCTGATTCACGCCAAGTTGACGTCGACTACCGGTCAGATTGTAGACAGCCTGGAGATGGCTTCGGTCAAGGCGTTGAACAGTATCTCCAACTTTACCAAACGCCAGAATTCGCCGAGCTGACCATGAATAGACGACATTTTTCCCGAAGGCGAAACAAAGGTGTGCCTGATCTCGATATCACCACCTTCATGAATCTGATGGTGGTTCTGGTGCCGTTTCTCCTGATCAGCGCCGTGTTCTCAAGAGTCACGATCCTGGAGCTGAGCGTGCCGACCGCTGCCGGCGGCTCGGCTGTGGTCAAGCCGAATTTCAACATTGAGGTGGTGGTGCGTAAAGCAGGGCTGGAACTTTCCAACGGCGTTCAGGTGGTGGCGGCGCTGCCCAAAAAGGACGGTGATTACGATCTGGAGAAGCTGTCCGAAATGCTTGTCCGTTTGAAGAAGGATTATCCTCAGAAGGATGACGCGACCGTGTTGATGGAACCGGATATTGAATACGATTCGTTGATCCGGGTCATGGATACGCTTCGAGAAAAAATCGAACCGGCGAATGAAAAGAGCGCAGAGATTCGAAAACTGGCGCTCTTTCCCCTGATTTCGATTGGAGACGCGCCATGAGAGAAAGCAGACGGATGAGACGGATGGAGCGTAGCCGGAAAAAGCTGGTCGGCCTGAACCTGACGTCGCTGATGGACGTGTTCACCATTCTGGTGTTTTTCCTGCTGGCGAATTCTTCCTCAAGCGAAATTCTGACCACACCCAAGCAGATTAAACTGCCCGATTCCGTGGTTGAGACCAAACCGAGGGAAACGGTGGTGATCATGGTCAGCCCCGATATCGTGCTGGTTCAAGGGGAATCCGTGATCGACACTCCCGAGCTGCTGGCCACGAAGAAAGACCATATCCCTGAGATCACCAAAAGGCTGGAGCTGCTGGAACGAAATATTATCGGGATCAACACCAAGGAGGTTGTCGAAAGCAAGGAAGTCACCATTCTTGCAGACAAAACGATCCCCTTCCGGGTGCTGAAAAAAATAATGACAACCTGTACGGACTCTGGATACGGGAGGATTTCCCTCGCGGTCATTCAGAAGGCCGCGCAAACCTGAACGGAAATTCCGTGAATACGTCAATATTATCACAGGAATTGGCGCCTCTAAACGCGCAGATCGATGAGCTTCAAGAAGCTGTCGTATACCTGGAAGGTGAACTGCGGGCGGTAGAGGCAGAGCTGGATACGTTCGCCATAGATCAGCAACAGTTCGATATTCTGCAGGATGCCTGTAATGCCCTTGACCGGTTGCAGGAATTGGGCGCCGGTAAACTTTTCTGGGATGGGCTGCCGGAAGGTGTGGATTCCTCCCATAATGAACGGTTGCGCTCCAGGATTGCCGGATTCAGGAAACAAACTGTCGGTCTGGAAGAGAAACGGGCAGACCTCCAGAATATATTGAATCAGCGGTTGAGTGATCTTGACGAACTGTTCGATGAAGTTCAACAGGCCTACGAGCGGGAAGAGCGGCGCCAGGAAGAGTTTGTGGTCGAGCGGGAGATTTTGCCGATTCCATACCAGCCGATGCTTATGCCCTGGTCCAAAAACGTCGAAAGCGAAAGATGTTTTCGCCGGTCCTTGCTGGTGGCAATGTTCTGGAGTCTGGTTCTCGGGATCGTCATTCCCCTGATCAATGTCCCGCTTCCGGATCGAACCAGGGTGGTGGCCGAAATCCCGGAGCGTCTGGCGATGCTGGTGAGAAAGGAACCGCCCATTCCGGCGCCGGTTCCGGTTCCGGAGAAGCCGCCTGAAGAGAAAAAGGTCGAGCTTGACAAGAAAAAACCTGTCGAACCGGAGAAGGCGGCCAAGGCTAAGAAGACGCCGAAAAAGTCAGAGCCCAAGGCGAAACCTGCTGGAAGTGGAACCAAGATCGCCAGGAAAAAGGCGGAAAGAACCGGTGTTCTGGCGTTCAAGAGCAGCTTCTCCGACCTGATGGATGAGGTTCCCGTGGCGAAACTCGGTACCGAGGCACGTCTGAAGAAAGCCGATCCAAGGGTCCCGGGGCAAGCGCGCGCCCAGCGCTCGCTGGTGGCGATGCAGGCGAAAGGCGGCACCAGCGGCGGTATCAGCAACTATGGCGTCAGTCGGAATCTCGGCAACGGCGGTACGGGTGGCGGCAACGGCTACGGGAAAATCGGTGGAGTCGGCTTTTCGAAGGTTGAAAGCAGTCTGGCAGGCCTGACCGCAGAGGAAGGACGGCCGTTGAGTGATGGTGTCGGTCCCGGCCGGACCGACGAGGAGATCCAGATCGTTTTCGATCGCTACAAGGCGACTCTCTATCGCATCTACAATAAGCAATTGCGCAGAGATCCAACCCTGCGTGGGAAATTGTTGCTGAGGATCATCATCGAACCGGGCGGAGAGGTTTCGCTCTGCAAGGTGGAATCGACCGACCTGGCTTCGCCGGAGCTGGTGGCCAAGATAGTTGCCCGGGTCAAGAGGTTCAACTTCGGTCCGAAGGATGACGTGCCGCCGACTACCATCCTCTACCCGATCGATTTCCTGCCCGCCGGCTAGCTGACATCCATCCGGAAACTCCGGATGGATGTCAGCCGGGGCTGAGCTGATCAGAGGCAAGGAGGCAAAATGAATAAGAAAGTTTGGGTTCTTGACGACCAGTGGTTCGATCAGGCGCCGGATATTATCCAGACGGCCGCGCCGCGTCCGGGAAACAAGGCAAATGAGACCTTGTCTCAGGCTGAAATGATGGAGAAAAGTCCTGCGAAGGCGTTCAGTTATTCCCTGCTCGTCTGGGGCGGCGGACAGATCTATCTCAGGAAAAAGCGTCTCGGAGCGAGCTACCTGTCGGCCATGGTGATCTTCGTCGCGTCTTTTTCAGCCCTGGCATGGTTCTGGAGTCTGGCGGTTCGGCAGGCCCTGGAAAAACCTGTATACATCGCGGCGGCGTTGATTTTTTTCCTGGTCGGAGCATTGGCGTGGGTCTCCAATGCGGTCGACGCCTATTACCGGACCGCCCGGTTAAAAACCGAACCTTATCTCGGAGTGGACAGAACGTTTTGGCCCCTGTGTGCTTCGCTGCTGTTCCCCGGCTGGGGACAATTTCTGAACGGTCAGCCGAAAAAAGGGATCATGTTTCTGCTCTTCGGGGTCGGGGGGGTCTGTTCGGTTTTTGTTCTTTCCGTGGCGCAACTGATCTGGCCTTTGCTCGAAGCGGATTCGGAACGACGACTATTTGAAATCTGCCTCGTTGTCGCGCTCTCGATGGTTCCGGTGGTTTTGCTGATGTGGGTTGCTTCTGCTTATGATGCCTTCAGATCCTGCGAGGATTTCGTGCGTCATCAACAGCGATCGAAAATGGCGGGATATCGGCTGAAGAGCCGTGAGATTCTTCACGATTTTATTCCCCAGTGCTCCGCAGTGCTCGGCTTGATGCTCGCCATTTCGCTGGGGATGCAATTCATCCCCTGGCGTTTCTATCTGGAATCCCTGGCGAGGATGCGGGTTGAAATGTTGAACAGCCACATGACCATCATTCCGGAGCTGATTCAAAAAGTTATAGGTGTTCTCAGCTGGTAATATTTTTTCGGGTCTGATTGTTTCCCGACAGTCCCTTTTGGAGACGTTCGCAAGCGATGGGCGTCATAAATGTAAAGTATTTCTTACTAAGGAGCTCAACATGTTTCGTTCTTACCTGATTGCAAGTTTGGCCATCTCTGTATTGTTGATCTTTGGCGGCTGCGCCAGCAAAACTGTCACTGAACCTGATGAGACCGCGACACCGGCGGTAACCGGGAATACCAGTGCGCCGTCCAGTATTGAAGACGTCATTCCGGATAATCCGGTGGCGCCTTCCCCGCAAGCCGCCGAAAGCGAAAATATTGCCAGCCGGACTTTTGAAACCATCCTGTTCGACTATGATTCTTCGGTGCTGACAGCTCAGGCGCAACAGCATCTCAAGGAGAATGCCGTCCTGTTGCAGACGAATCCGACGGTTAAAGCCACGCTCGAAGGTTATTGTGACGAACGCGGCTCAGACGAATATAATCTGGCGCTCGGTGAACGGCGCGCCAGGGCGGCAAAGGAATACCTCGCTAAGCTGGGTGTTGCGCCGGAACGCCTCGATATCATCAGTTTCGGGGAGGAGCGGCCAGCCAAGGCAGGGCACAATGAAACCGCCTGGAAAAAGAATCGCAGAGTTGAATTCAAATAGCCATTCTCGGCACATACCCTGGCAAATCGGAATGGGCAGGTGGATACCTGTCCATTCCGTGTTCCTTCCCTCAGAGAGTCGGGAGATTGTATCGATCTGTTTTTTTCAGTTTTAAGACCAGGATTGAGCAGCATCCAGGAAAATATGATGGCAAAACGGGCCGAAAACAGAATATATTTATGAGGATGCTTGTCTACTTATGAAAAAGTGTTAAAAAAATAAATTGAAATGAGGGGATTGCGTCCCGAGAAAACAGTCGGGTATTCCTGTCATGAGAGTACCTTGAAACAGAAATTGACTCGTATATTCAGGAAAGAGGGATTTAAAATGAGAAGACCAATGGGACTTATTATCACACTTTTACTGTTCATTGGGCTGGCAGGCTGCTCCGGTCCGACCCTGAAGGTTGCGCCGGTCACGATTTCAGACAACCCTACCAGTAAAATCAAGCAACTGGAAGATGCATTGGCTGAGGGACGTACTCAACAGATCAATGTTCTTTCTCCTACCTGGTACTCGCAAGCGGAAAATTATCTGGAAAAGGCAAAATCCGGTCTGGCCCAGAATGACTCTGTTGGAAAAGTCTTGCAGAACGTCGCTTACGGTCAAGCTCATCTGGATAAAGCCAAGGAATACGCGCTCATTGCCAGATCTGCCATATCAAAGGCCATTAAAGCGCGGGAACTGGCCAATACTGCAGGCGCGGCCGTTTTTGAGGAAGATTACCAGCGGATAGAGAATGCGTTTGTTGATCTGACCACGGACATTGAGAACAATAATCTGGTTCGCGCCGAGAAAAATCAAAATAAAGTTGCCCAGCAGTTTGCCGATCTTGAACTCCGTGCCATCAAAGAAAACACCCTTGGAAAGGTGAGAAGTCTGTTGGTCGTAGCGGAGGATGACGGCGCAAAAAAACTGACCCCGAAAACCTTGGAAGCAGCGCAAAAAGCCTTGGACGATGCCGATCAATTTATCACTCAACAGCGCTATGAACGTGAAAAAATGCAGGAAAAGGCCAACCACGCGCTGTTTCTCGCGCAACGAGTCGGTCAAATTATGGCGGTGAGCAATAAGGTCAAAAAGATGTTGCCCGAAGATATCGCCCTTTGGAACGAAGACCAGTTGCAGCAGATCACCAGTAAATTGGGCGCGCGCGATCTGCGGAATGAAACAACAAAACTTCAACTTCAGAACATTATTGAATCCGTTGCCTCCCTGCAGGCAGACAATCAAGACCTGCAGGAAAAACGTCAGCAGGAGGCCAAAGAATACGAAACCAAACTGGGTGAAATGCAGACGAAGATTGATGCGCAAAGACAGCAGATTGCGACCCTTGAGGGAAAGAGCAAAGAAGTTCAGAGAGAAAGGGAGATTATTGCTCTGCAGGAACAGGAAGCCAAAACTCGCCTGGAAGCCGAGCGTCATTTCCAGCAATTATTTAAAGAAGTTCAGGGCATGTTTCCAACCAACCAGGCAGAAGTGTACAAGCAGGCGGATAATCTCGTTATTCGTCTGAAGGCCATTCATTTCCCGGTCGGCAAAGATTTGATCATGCCTGAAAACTATGCGTTGTTAAGCACCGTGAGAAAAGCAATTCGTACCTTTGGCGATCCGGAAGTTGTCATTGAGGGACATACCGACAACACCGGATCTGCGGCAATCAATTCGCTGCTTTCCAATAAACGGGCGGAAGCTGTTCGCCAATACTTTATTGCCAATGGGACCTTGAAAGAGGACCAGGTTAAAGCCATCGGGTACGGGCCTGATCGACCTTTGGCGCCGAACAACACCCCCGAAGGGCGCGCCATAAACCGGCGCATTGATGTCATTATCAAACCGAATAATTCTCAATAAATTATCATCCTTTAAATATTGAACGGCCCAACCCGACAACCAGGTTGGGCCGTTGTTTTTTTATTGTCTCGGACTGCTTTCCGTTTGCCGTTGCGCAGGACAGGATGGCAATTTCAGCCATGTAACCCATTGCTGTTATACTTGAATCTGAAACTGAAATGGAAAGTTCCCTTCAGACCCGCGGGCTGCCGTGTTCACTACCATTTGTCGAGGAGATTCTGATGCGTTTACTAGTGATTTTTGCCATGGCCATCGGTTTGATGGCCTGTTCTGCCGCCTCTCCGGTTCCAACAACAGAGAAGGATATCGCTGCTGAGGCCGAACTGCTGATCCGCTACAGCCTGACGGAACGATTGATCCGGGATACGGAAAATTACTATCGGAAGCAAATCAATGCCATGTATGCAGCACAGGATGAATCAGAAACGGTGAGTATGGTTGTCGAAGAAGAATTGAAGAATGTTGCCGAAATCGAACATCAGCGACTGATTGATAATCTGGTTCCGATCTATATGCGGATGTTTACTGCTGACGAAATCCATCAGCTGTTGTCATTTTATAAAACGGATGTTGCAGCCAAGTCTGTAAAAGTCAGTCCCCAGATTGCCGCTGAGAGTCAGCAGTATGTTCGGGTCTGGGCTGAGAATTTCGGGAACCAGCTGTTCAAGCGCATCGACCCGCGATTGACAGAAGCCGGCATATCGATTGATCGTTGATCAGTGTTTTGATGCCTTTCAGGCGCTATTACCCGGTGACACGCCCTGAAATTAAAAACTGTAATTTATCGCCAAGGTCTGGTCCGGCCGGATAAATTTCGGTGGGCAGGTGGCAACATGCTGTTGCGAAAATGAGAGAGAAAATGTAAGGCCCGCATGATAATGCTGCGGGCCTTCGTTTATTCGTGTAATCCATCCCTTGTCACGGGCTCTGCAGGTGACTTGTGGCCACCCGCCGGTGGTGCAGGCTACTTAAAAAATTTGATTCTGTTTCGATAGGCCGCCTCCTTTGCTTGGGTGGAAAGCACCGAAAGGAGTGCAGTTACATAACAAATATACCTCATTTATGCGGGAATTACATCTGGAGGAGAAAAATTGTTTAAAGAAATTTTCTTTGGTTATTGCTCCGCATAAGTTATTCTCCCCGAAACCCGCACTTGGTTCGTCAATCTGCTCTGGCTCTCCAGTAATTAAAGGAATATCTAATGAAAGGTCGTACAACCCGCGAATTTATCTACAAAACTGACTTGTGGCCGATCCTGGACAAATGGGCTGCTGAAACCGGCTACGTGCTGGAAACGGAGGAAAAATCCCGCCGCGTTTATCGTAGAGGAAATCGGTTGCTGATGGCACCGACCTTTCTCGAAATTCGTAAAGAGCGGAACAAGGCGATTCTGGAAGCTTGGGTCAGTGCGGATTTCTATCTGTTCATGACCCTGTTGTCTGGCAAAAAACCGGAGTCGCGAATCGATTCAGGAGGACTGACTGCTGCCGTACCTCGCAAACAAGCACGTGACGCGGTGAACCGATTACTGGTACAGTTGAAACAACCACTCATCACCTGAACTTGATTTGTTAACCAAAGGGGTATTGATATTCCCAATTTTTCGAGCTTTTACCTCTCTGCGGCGTTACCAACGCAAAACCTGTATTAGGAGTTGATATGGAATTTTTCTTTATGATAGCCGCATTCGTGATCGGTGCCGCCTCTGTCGCCAAGGGCAAGAATCGGAATGTTTTCGGATGGGGACTTGCCGGCTTGTTGATCGGTCCCTTTGCTATTCTGATCCTCGCCCTGATCAAGCCGGGACCGGGACCAAATCAGGGGTATCATTAATTTCAGAAATTCTCCTGACAACCTCCGGGTTCTGGAAACGTCTCACCGGCCGGATTATTTGGAATGCAGATATTTTCGTCTCAATGGCAACCTGGATAGCAGAATATTTCTCCTCGTTATTCCTCTCCAACGAATGTTCCATCAGCAGTTCGAAAATAAATAATCAGCCGGAATTCAGTAGCAAAACGGAGGGCCGCAGGAATTACTGGGGCCCCCACGGTTATCCTGCGACAATTTCTCAGTCAGCGTAATAGTCCTGCGAGCCGAGCCGGTGAACCTTGAGCAGGTTGGTGGTGCCTGGATCGGAGAGCGGGCTGCCCATGGTGATGACCACCACATCTCCCTTCTGCAGAAATCCGGATTCCAGCACCGCTTCCTCCACGGAGTGGATCTGGGCCTCCGTCGTCCCTTTGATATCGACCCGAATCGAGCGTACTCCGGCATAGAGGGACAGGCGGCGGCGGACGGTCTGGGATGGAGTGACCGCATAAATGGGCAGGCTGGGCCGGTATTTCGATACCAGAGCGGCCGTACTGCCGGTCTGGGTGAAGGCCAGAATTGCCTTGGCGCCAATCCCTTCGGCGATCCGGCAGGCTCCCTGGCCGATGGCCTCGGCCAGATAGGGGACACCGTGGACTTTGGAAATCGGTTGGAAGACCTTGCTTTTGAGCTGCGGATCTCCTTCCACGCTATGGGCGACCCGGACCATGACCGAAACGGCTTCGATGGGATACCCCCCCGCCGCGGTTTCCGCCGACAACATGACGGCGTCGGTTCCATCGAGAATCGCGTTGGCGACGTCCGAAGTCTCGGCACGAGTGGGGCGCGGATTGTGAACCATGCTCTCCAGCATCTGTGTGGCGGTAATGACCGGCTTTCCGGCTTCGTTGCATTTGCGGATAATCCGTTTCTGGATCAGGGGAACCTGTTCGGGGCTGATTTCAACCCCCAGATCGCCGCGCGCGACCATGATGCCGTCGGTTGCCGCAAGAATGGCTTCGAAATTGTCCACGGCTTCGGGCTTTTCAATCTTGGCGATAATCTGCAGTTCCGTTTGGGATTCATCAAGTAACTGTTGCAGAGAGACGATGTCTTCGGCCCGGCGGACGAAGGAGAGAGCGACAAAGTCGAGTTGTTGTTCAATGCAGAAGGCAAGATCCTCCCGGTCTTTTTCAGTCAGCGCAGGCGCCGAAACGGCAACACCGGGCAGATTGATTCCTTTTCTATCCCTGAGAGTTCCGCCGCTGAGGACCCGACAGTGAACTTCGGTTCCGTCAACGGAGAGAACCTCCAGTTCCATCAGCCCGTCATCAAGCAGAATCCGATTGCCGGGTTTTACATCACCGGGAAGCTCCTGATATATGGTCGGGATGAGAGTTCCCTCGCCGAGCAGGTCGCGTGTCGTGATGCATACTTCGGCGCCGGCTGTCAGTTCGAGGGCGCCGTCTTTCATCCGGCCGGCGCGAATTTTGGGGCCCTGTAGATCCCCCAGAATTGCGACCGCTCGTTTATGCTGGCGGGAAAGCCGACGAATGCGCTCGATGACAAGGGCCTTGTTAGCCTGCTCCCCATGGGAAAAGTTGAGGCGGAAAACATCAGCCCCGGCTTCCAGCAGGGAGTTTAGCTGTTTTTCACTGTCGCAGGCGGGCCCCACGGTGACGACAATCTTGGTGCGCCGGAACATGAAAAATCCTGTCTTCAAAATAGAATAGTTAAGAGGTCGACTAGCCCTGTTGTGAGTTTATCAGTTGCCGGTGGAGAATGCGAATCATGTGAAGGAGGTGGCAGAAACGGGCGCAGAAATCAGCTATTCTTATAACCCTGCCTGCAGTTGAAGGATCGCACTTGAGCAAGACTTTTACAAAAACCGCTCTCTTCTGGCTGGCCGCCTGCATCGCCTGGACCCTGTTGGTTCTCGTCCTGTCGCTGATGGCGCAACCACCTCAGCCGACCTTACCCCTTTTGTCCTGGGATAAGTTCCAGCATGCCTCGGCTTACGCTCTGCTGACCTTGCTAACCGGGCGCAGCTGGAGTGGCCTTCGGCCGCACAGGCCGCAAGTCTGGTGGTGGGCGTCGGGCTGGGCCATGCTCTTCGGTATCTGTATAGAGCTGTTGCAGAAGCTAATGGCAAACGGGCGTAGCGCAGACTTCCGCGATCTGTTAGCCAATGCAGTCGGTATTTCTATTGCCATCCTCCTGATTCTGGGCTGGCGACGAATCCGCCGCTGATCCGTAATGCACGCTCCCGAAGAAAAGGGCACTGCTATAAAAGGATAACCGCAGTCAGAAGGACAGATTAGCCCGAGAAGCATGTGATGGATATTTGGCTTCAGGCCGGTCCGACTGAAAAATCCGATCGGCAGCCAATGAATAAACAAAACATCTGACTGAATTCGGCGGCCTCCAGGTTTTAAAAAGTTGATATTATTGAGAACTGTTTCAAAATTGGTAGACTTGTCCCAAGAAACCAGATCTTAATGCCTTAAGGAGTGAGCCGATGAACGAAGAAAAGCAGAGCCCTGAAGACCATGAGGATGTCAGTCTGTATCAGAAAATGGCTGATCGGGCAGCCGAAATTTTAAAAGAAGGTCGCAAAAACCTTGATGAGGCATTGAAGAAAGCCAGTGATGAAATCACTGCCGGTGGCGGATATACCCGGGAACAGGCAGATAAGATCGGCGCCTATTTGCGTCGCGACCTTGCCGAGGTCGGCAAGAAAGCGCAGCATGCGCGAGATGCCGTCATTAATGCCGTCGAGCCGCATCGCGTTGTTGCCGGCATGCAGAGCGGTCTGGCGAAATTATTGGCGACCTCCGCTGACCTGCTGACGGAACTGGCGGGGAAGTCGGAACAGGTGCTTGAATTTAAAACCGGCGAGGTCACCAGTCCGGGAACTCTGACCTGTAAGGCTTGCGGCAAGGAGATGCATTTCAAGGCGACGGTACGGATACCACCTTGTCCCCATTGTCGCAAGACGCTATTTCGCAAATCATATTGACACTTCTTAGGCTCCTGGCAAATTCAAGGCCCACGCTGGACAACCAGGGTGGGTCTTGTGGTATATAGGCGTTTCCTTGTCATTTTGCGCCGGGGCAAATTGGGGTTCATATTCTCTGCGCAATCCTGAGATTCAGGGTTAAGGGATAATCCCCCAATAAACTTCTCTCAAAGATCTAAATCGGTCCTGATTATGACATTGTCATTGCCTGTTGCCGCGGTTGTTCTGGGTTTGGCGTTGTTGGTTTGGAGCGCTGACCGCTTTATCGAAGGTGCGGCGGCAACTGCAAGGTATGCCGGCATGCCGACGCTGTTGATCGGTATGGTGGTGATCGGATTCGGAACTTCCGCTCCTGAAATGGTGGTTTCGGCAATCTCTTCCGCGCAGGGCAATCCGGGTCTGGCACTGGGGAACGCTTACGGGTCGAATATTACCAACATTGCCCTGATTCTTGGGTTGACGGCGGTTATTAGCCCGATTGCTATCCATTCCAGCGTCGTCAGAAAAGAACTGCCGGTTCTGTTGGGCGTAACCCTGCTGGCAGCCTTGCAACTGCTGGACGGTGAGATCAGCCGCATGGATTCCTGGGTCCTGCTGATGGTCTTCTTCGCCGTGATGGGTTGGTCGATCTGGTTCGGATTGCAGAAACGTCAGGACAGTCTTGAAGCCGATATCGATGTCATACTGGAAGAGCACCCGATGTCTCCCAAGACGGCATTGATCTGGCTGTTGCTTGGGATTGTCCTGTTGGTTGTCAGCTCACGGATCCTGGTCTGGGGGGCGGTGGAGATTGCCCGGGCATTTGGAGTCAGCGATCTGATCATCGGTCTGACCGTAGTCGCTATCGGGACTTCACTGCCGGAGTTGGCATCCACTATCGCAGCTACTCATAAAAATGAGCACGATCTCGCCCTTGGCAACATTCTGGGATCGAATCTCTTCAACACCCTGGCGGTGGTCGGGATTGCCGGCGCCATACATCCGATGCAGGTCGGACCTGAAGTGCTGCAGCGGGATTGTGCGGTGATGGGTTTTTTGACTCTAGGTCTTTTCGCCGCCGCCAAGGGAATTAGAGGCCCGGCAACAATCAATCGTATCGAGGGAGCGGTGCTGATCATGGTATATTTCTGTTATACCGGCTACCTGGTCTATAAGGTTGTTGCTACGGCGGCCGGCCAGTAAGGTCAGGCAATTTTCATCTTCGGTCCTGACCTTATGCTATATTGTCGATAACATTTGAAAAGATTAAGTTGCTAAGCAAAAATTAACTGCTTTATACTATTGCGCTTGTAGAACATGATTTTTTGTAATGCATTGGAGAAGGTTCTTTTGGCCCCCATTTTCTTTCGCGGAGGCGGGAATGTTCAAGTGCAGCAAAAATGAGTTTGAAAAATTTGTCGGTCATGTTCCGAATCTTTGCGCCGACGGATTGGTTACCAACGATTACTGTCGCCTGTTCAAATTGGACTTTGCAGAAAGCCGCCAGGAACTGTCTGCTTCTTATTCCGATTTTCTGGATTGTTGTCGCTGGCTGAAAAAATGTCGTATGGATGAATACGCCACCCATTTTTCACCGGCCAGCGAGCAGGTTCTGCGAAAAATCGTTACCAGCCTGGGTCGCGACATCACTCACGGGGTCTTGGTTGCTGCAGTTTTGTATCTTGATTTGCCGCATGTCATGCATGGCAAATCGCCAGGCCTTTCGATCGGGATCTCTCGTTTTTGTTCCCATTTTCATAGCATCTCGTCTACCCTCAAGCCGGTTCAATACGTCCGCGCCTGACCTGAAGCTACACTTATCATTTTCTTTCTGCCATAAAACCATACCTTTTGAGTTGACATTTGTGCTCACATGAATAATATTCTGTAAATATGGATATAAAAAGAACAATCGATGATATTGATTATAATATTCTGGAGATTCTTCAGGAGAAAGCCAGAATTCCCAACGCTGAGGTGGCCAGGCAAATCGGCATGGCACCTTCGGCCGTGCTGGAGCGGATTCGCAAGCTTGAAGAACGCGGATTTATCGAAGGCTATGAGGTTCGTCTGAACCCGCAGGAGTTCGGTCAAGGGATGACCGCCTTCGTTCTGGTGGCTGCTGTGCAGTCCGGGGCTGGCAGACTTGCTGATAAACTGGTCGCGATTCCCGGGGTTCAGGAAGTCCATCAAATTGCCGGTGAAGACGGTTATCTGTTGAAACTTCGCGTTTCTGACAATGCTGAACTCGGGCGGATCCTCCAGGATGAAATTACCACTCTCCAAGGAGTGCAGCAGACCCGCACCAACATTGTGCTGAATACGCTGAAAGAAACACGAAAGATAGATTTGAACAGATAATTTTCCAGCTTTATTTCAGGAGAACTTTGAATATGCCAATGTCGAAGAATTTTAAAGAGCGCCTTTTCCCCGTTGTCGATCAGCTTGTCGCACACTACGGGACACCTTTTCATGTATATGACGAGCTCGGAATTCGTGAAACAGGTGAGAACCTGAAAAAGGCTTTCGCCGGGATTAACGGTTTTCGAGAATATTATGCGGTAAAAGCGCTGCCGAATCCGCGGATTCTTGAGTTGATGAAGGATATGGATTTCGGCTTTGATTGCAGCTCGATCCCCGAGTTGATTTTGAGTCGGCAGCTTGGAGCGAGGGGGGAAGATATCATGTTCACCTCCAACAACACCAACCCGGGTGAATTTACCGCCGCCGCTGCCGACGGTGGTTGTGTCCTGAACCTGGATGATGTTTCATTGATCGACAAGGTACCGGAATTTCCTGAGTTGATCTGCTTTCGATACAACCCCGGACCGCGGCGGACCGGTAATATCATCATTGGACATCCGGAAGAAGCCAAATACGGGGTGACTCATGATCAGGTTGTCGATGCCTACCGCCGAGCGCAACGGCGCGGCGCCAAGCGCTTCGGCCTGCACACCATGGTGGCCTCGAACGAACTGGATTACACCTACATGGTCGAGACAGCACGGATGGTTCTGGATATCGCCGAGCTGGTCGACAGGGAGTTGGGAATCCGTTTCGAATTCGTTAATATCGGCGGCGGATTCGGCATTCCTTATCGCCCCGAACAGAAGCCGCTCGATATTGCGTCCATGTCCCGTAAAATCATCATGCTGTTCAACAATTTTAAAGAACAGCATGGCTATGCGCCGCGCATGTACATGGAGAGCGGTCGCTTTATGACCGGTCCGCACGGTTGCCTGGTAACCACGGCCATCAATCATAAGGATACTTATCGAAAATATATCGGCCTTGATGCCTGCATGTCGTCGTTGATGCGGCCGGCATTGTACGACGCCTATCATCATATTGACGTGATTGGCAAAAAAACTGGCGCGGCCGGAAAAACACAAGTTTACGATGTCGTCGGTTCACTGTGCGAAAACAACGACAAATTTGCGGTTCAGCGTCAATTGCCGGAAGTCAAAGACGGGGATATCCTGGTCATTCACGATACCGGCGCCCACGGTCATGCGATGGGCTTTCAGTACAACGGTCGTTTGCGTCCGAAGGAACTGCTGTTGCGCGCTGACGGCAGTATTGAACTGATCCGCCGCGAGGAAACCGTCGAGGATTATTTTGCTACTCTGAAGTTTGCCGAGGATCGTTTTGTCCCTCAACAGAGTTGAGTTTTGATTTGATGGGACCCGGATCGCAACAATTGGATGAACCGCTACGGATCGAAGCGCTGGTGAATGGTGGTGCGGGAATCGCCCGTCTTGATGGACGGGTGATTTTCGTTCCGGGAACAGCTCCCGGAGATCTGGTGCGCTGCCGTCTGGTTAATGAAAAAAAACGCTTTGCCGAGGCCGAGGTCATTGAGGTCATCGAGCCTGCTGATGCTCGGCGGGTCACTCCCTGTCCTGTTGCAGCCGATTGCGGCGGTTGTCAATGGCAGCATCTCCCTTATGCGGAACAGTTGCGCTGGAAGGAGCAGCTGTTTCATGACAGCCTGGTCAGACAGTGTAGTGTCGACCGAAAACAGCTGTTGCCGATCGTTCCGGCGCCTCAGGAATGGCACTATCGCAGCCGCGTACAGGTGAAGTGCCATCGCGCACCGCAGGGGTTCATTACCGGTTTTTTCCGTCCAAAGAGCCATTATGTGGTGCCGATGGTAAGTTGCCCGGTGATCGCTCCGCAACTGAATGAACTGTTGAGCGAACTGCGGGACCTGCTTGGGCCGACCGATTTCGCGGCGCAGATTCCACAAATTGACCTGGCGCTTGGCGATAACGGCAGGCGGCGCGCGGTGGTTCATTATCTCGGTCAGCAGAAAGAGCAATTGAAGGAACTGGTGCGCCCGCTGGCGGTCCGTATGGATTGTGATCTGTTGCTGCAGTCCGGTCGCCAGGATTCATTGATTCCGGTTGCCGGAGAAGGGGAGGTGACGATCGAGGTTGCGGAGCCGGTTTTGCATTTACGTTATGCCGCCGGCGGTTTTGCTCAGATCAATTTGCAGCAGAATCGAAGGTTGGTAGAGCTGGTTCGGGTTGCCGCCGGGTTGACGGGAACCGAGCGGGTACTCGATCTCTACTGCGGGATGGGAAATTTTTCATTGCCACTGGCTCAACAGGCCGGTTTTGTCGTCGGGGTTGAAAACAATATCCTGTCAATTTCAATGGCGCGGAACAATGCTGTCGAAAACGCAATCAGCAATGTTGAATTCCATTCGCGAAGTGCTGAAGGAGCTTTGTCACTCTTTTCCGCCTGGCAGCCTTTCGATCTGCTCCTGCTTGACCCACCACGCAGCGGCGCCTATCAGGTGATGCGGGAGTTGTCTCAACATCCGGTCAAGAGAATCCTGTATGTCTCCTGCGACCCTCAAACCCTGGCCCGCGACCTCAAGCCACTGCTGCATGGCGGGTATCAATTGGAGAGCAGTCAGCCACTCGATATGTTTCCACAGACATTCCACTGCGAAAGTCTGACTATTTTAAAATATACTGCCCAGCGTGCCAAAATCTGAAGACTTTTGCTTGCAGTCAGCAAGCGGGAATATTAAGATGTCAACTTCTGTTTTTTGTCGTCTCTTTTATTCTTGATTGCGGCGGTCGGCATCGGCAATAACCCGATGGTGATTACTGATACGTTTTTATTTAGCGTTGAGATATTGCCTAAAAAATGTGCGACACCCTTTGTGCCTGTTTAAAATCTGTGCACATGATATTTGCCCTGAGTATTAAGTGAGCAGTTTGTATTTTTGTTAAATTTTATCCTATTGAAAAATAAGGGGAAATAGTTAGTTGTTCGAAGATGCCAGGAGTGGCAAACTCTTTGCAACTCGGATGTCGGCCAGCGCTGAAGTGTTTCGACAATTTGTGAAACGGCATTCAGCCCAACCTTAAGATCACGACGGAGGACAGCAGATATGCGCAAGGTAGAGGCTATCATCAAGCCATTCAAGCTTGACGAAGTCAAGGAAGCATTGAACGAGATCGGTATCCAGGGGATTACTGTCAGCGAAGTCAAAGGATTCGGCCGTCAGAAAGGACATACCGAACTTTATCGTGGTGCTGAATATGTGGTTGATTTCATACCGAAGATCAAGATGGAAATCATTGTTTCAGATGATTTGGTCGCTCAGGTTGTCGATACGATTGCCGATGCAGCGAAAACCGGACGGATCGGGGATGGCAAAATTTTTGTGACCCCGATTGATGAGGTTGTCCGCATTCGTACCGGCGAGCGTGGTGAAGACGCCCTGTAATAATTCCAAATCATTATTTTCAATCTGGTTGAAGGCTCAAAGTCTGTAATTACGGTCTCTTAAAAGGAGAAAAGGAAAATGACCCCAAAAGAAGTTGTTAAGTTTGCTCAGGATAGCGATTGTAAATTCGTTGATTACAAGTTCCTCGACTTTGTCGGGATCTGGCAGCACTTCTCCACGCCGATCAGCGAGTTCGGTGAAGATACTTTCGATGAAGGCATCGGTTTCGACGGCTCGTCGATTCGTGGCTGGCAGCCGATTCACAATTCGGACATGCTGATCATGCCGGACCCGAAAACCGCCAAGATCGATCCTTTTGTTGAAAGCACCACCCTGAGCCTGATCTGCAACATCATTGATCCGATCACCCGGGAAGGGTATTCTCGCGATCCGCGCTATATTGCCCAGAAAGCAGAAGCCTATCTGAAGTCGACCGGAATCGCCGACACCGCTTACTTTGGTCCCGAACCTGAGTGTTTCATGTTCGACGATATCCGCTACGGGTCCAGCACGAACGAATCCTTTTACAGCATCGACTCCGTTGAAGGGATCTGGAATACCGGTCGTGAAGAGTTCCCCAACCTGGGTTACAAGCCGCGTCATAAGGAGGGTTACTTCCCCTGCGCCCCGACCGACTCGATGATCGACATCCGCAATGAGATGGTCGAGGTCATGCAGGAAGTCGGCCTCCATATCGAATGCGCCCACCACGAGGTGGCTACTGCCGGCCAGTTCGAAATCGATATGCGTTTCGATAGCCTGCTGAGCATGGGCGACAACCTGCAATGGTTCAAGTACATCATCAAGAACGTCGCCATTCGCAACGGTAAAACGGCCACTTTTATGCCGAAACCGATTTACAATGACAACGGTTCCGGGATGCACTGCCACCAATCGCTGTGGAAAGAAGGCAAGAACCTGTTCGCCGGAGACGGCTACGGCGGTCTTTCCAAGAATGCCATGTACTACATCGGCGGCATCATCAAGCACGCCAAGGCTCTCTGCGCTTTTACCAACCCCAGCACCAACAGCTACAAACGTCTGGTCCCTGGTTTTGAAGCGCCGGTCAACCTGGCCTACTCGAACCGGAACCGCTCCGCTTCCCTGCGTATCCCGGTGACCAACAACGAGAAAGCCAAGCGGGTCGAGTACCGTACGCCTGACCCGTCCTGCAACGGTTACCTGGCCTTTGCCGCCATGTTGATGGCCGGCCTCGACGGCATCGAGAACAAAATTGATCCGGGCCAGCCGCTCGATAAAGATATTTACGGCCTTTCCCCGGAAGAACTCGAAGGAATCCCGACCGTTGCCGGGACCCTTCTCGAGGCGCTCGATGCCCTTCAAGCCGATCACGACTGGCTGCTCAAAGGGGATGTCTTTACCAAGGACGTGATCGATATGTGGATCAGTTATAAGCGTGAAGCTGAGGTCGATCCTGTTCGCATGCGTCCTTGTCCGGAAGAGTTCGCGCTGTATTTCGATTGCTGATGGGTACTCTTTCGTAGCTCTGTTAGATTAAGGCCCCCGAAAATTTCGGGGGCTTTTTTATTGTAAATTATTCCGACAACCGGTCATTGTCGTTATTAACTACTGAATATATCAGAGCTATTTCTATGGCTGGAAAATTGCAGTTATGAAGGCAACAATTCATTAGTTTGTGGCCGGAAGGAGGAGATACGCTGTGTTGATTCCAGTGATCTATCAGAATGGAAAGCAAGATATGGTGAAAGATTATTATCTTGCAGACTTGATCGAGAACCAGACGATTCGCAGATTCAAACGGCGAGACGGCTGGGTGAGTATTTCTGCAGGGCATATTCGCAAGCAGCAACCCGGAAGCTATTTTGGTCCGGAACGGCGCGGAAGGTTGTTGTCTGAAGCTGCGAATTAACCAGAAATCCGATAACTGCAAAACCCACAAAAAACCCCTGCCATCTCTGACAGGGGTTTTTTGTGCTTTATTCTGAAAAAATTATTATTTCTTGCTCTTCTTGACCGGCAGGTCATGAACATCCAAATGACAAGTCAGACATTTCGGGAACATCTCCAACAGCTTGGCCGCATGTGATTTCGGCGGAGTATGACAGTCGGTGCATTCCGGGATCAATCCGTGCCTGGTATGACATGTGGCGCAGCTGACCTTGCCGTGTTTACTTGGGGTTGCCGACCACTTGGCGTAAATAGTGTCATGGCAGGCATTACAGGTCTGCAGATCAACCGTATCCGCCAGGGCGATATTCAGCGGTTGGTGAACATCATGGCACTGGGTACAGGTCGCCATGGCCTGTGTTTCAAAATGAGGTTCATGACATTCGTCGCAGCTTGGAATATTGCCGTGCCGATCGTGGTGGCAGCTGCGACATTCCAACTCGGTATGTTTGCTCGGCGCCGCCTTCAGTTGCTTGGCCTGATCACTGTGACAACTGGTGCAAAGGCCTGCAAGCCTGTCGGTCAAGGGGACACGACGTGGAGAATGCGGATTTACATGGCAGGTCAAACATTGCACATGCTCGGAGCCATGTGGGGGAGCATGGCAGGTAGCGCACTGAGGCATGATCTGCGCGTAATTGTTCTTCCGCGGGTTATAGGCATGAAAAATTTCATGACATTTTCGGCAATCGAACTGATGCTTGCCACCGGCCTGTTTCAGGTTTCCAAATTGCCCAGGATGGCATTGCCCACACTGGTCGATCGTCAACGGCAGCGGATCAGTCGCATAAAGAGAAACATCCTGTGCAGGCAGGTCTGGGCGCGCCGGCTGCTGAGCCAGGGCGCTCGGAAGCGCCCCGGTCAGCAGAAGTACGACAGCAACCAGAATTACCAGGCTGATCTCTGTCAGCGTGTTGCGTTTTTTAGGATTGCTCATTTTCTCTGATCTCGACGGTTATTTCTTTTTGTTCTTGCTCGGAAAATTGTTCAGATCATGAGCAATATTGTGACAGCTGCCACAAACCGGGAATTTGTTATGGATCCCTTCAGCGTGGGGTAGGCCATGACAATCACTACACTTCGGCACGGTTTTGTGCTTGTTGGCATGACAGCTGACGCAGGCGACATCGTGATGCTTGGTTTTGGTCGCCGTCAGCAGCTTGTAGGCCTGTTCGTGACAGGCAGCACAAAGGATGTTTTTGGTGCTGTCCGGGTAATTGAGAACCAGCGGCTGGTGAACTTCGTGACAGGTCGCGCAGTCAGCCTGGGTGATCTGGTCGGAATGCGGTTCGTGACATTCCACGCACTCCGGGATGACGCCGTGCTTATCAGCATGGCAGAAGTTACAAGCGAAGGTTGCATGCTTACTCGGATTTTTCACCATCTGCTCGTTCTGTTCAGTGTGACAGGTCAAGCATTCCGCTTTCAACTCACCTTTCAGTACGATGTTCAACGGCTGGTGCGGGTTATGGCAGCGCAGGCAATTTTCCAGTTTATAGTGATCGGAACCTTCATGACACATGCTGCACTGAGGGATGTTGTTGGGGCTGGAAGGACGGTGGCCGGTGTGACATTCCAGGCAGTTGATGGCATCTCTGTGAGCGCTGCCGGCCTCTGCGATCTCCTTGGGTTGCTGCTCATGGCACTTGGCACAGTCATCAATGGTCAGCACCGGCTGCTCCGCAACAGCATTCCCGGCGGTAAACAGCAGGGCACAGAAAATCATGCCGAGCAGAGTGGTCAGAGTGATCTTGAGTGTTTGCATTTTGCCTCCTGATTTTAAGTTGATAATACGCTGTGTTAACCCATCTGGTAACAATCAGCCGATTGAAAAATGGTGCGGGGAATCACCTCAAATATCATATATGGCCCAAAGGCCCATTTCATGTGTTAGAGCCGTTTATAGCAAGGCTTGAAAGTTAATTCAAGCTCTTTCTGTTGAAATGTAACCTATTGTTAATATGAAATATTTTTCTATAGGAAGTGCGAATATGCAGATAAATGAATTGTATACTGTGTCCTGAGTTTTGAATGATTCAAGGAGGGTTCGGGTCCGAAACCTGAGTTCCGGACCCGAAATAGAGGATCAGGCGGCAGCGGAATTGTAAATATGGACATCCCGTTGCGGGAAGGGGATCGATATCCCCTCGGCATCGAAGCGTAGTTTGATGGCCTCCTGCAGTGCAAACAGGGTCGGCCAGTAATCAGCGGTTTTCACCCAGGGGCGAACAGCAAAATTAACACTGCTGTCTCCCAGTTCAAGGAGCCCGATCGTAACCGCAGGCTCTGGCAGGACCCGCTCTTCCTTGCCGAGAATGTCTTCCAACACCGCCCGGACCTTTTTCAGGTCTGCGTCGTAGCCGACTCCGATCACCAAATCGATCCGCCTGGTTTCCTTGGCGGAATAATTGGTAATATTGCCTGAAATAATATGCCCATTCGGCACGATGATCTGCTTATTGTCTGCCGATCTCAGGATCGTGTTGAAGATATGAATTTCTTCAACAATCCCTGCGGTGCCTCCTCCCTCAATATAATCGCCGACTTTGAAAGGACGAAACAGTACCAGCATCACTCCGGCGGCAAAGTTGCCGAGAGTCCCCTGCAGAGAAAGGCCGATCGCCAGTCCGGCAGCCGCAAGAATCGCGACAAATGATGTTGTCTTGACCCCCAATTTTTCCAGTGCGGCCAGAATTACGAAGGCCATGATGGCAATATAGGTCAGGCTTGTGCAGAATTTGACCAAGGTTTCCTCAACTTTGGCCTTGGTCATCATTTTCGCCACAACTCTGGAAATGATTTGGGCGGCGATGCGGCCGACAATATAGATGATGACTGCCCAGATAAACGGTAAAGCATAATTCTCAATTAAAGATGTGATTTTCTCTGGGGATAGAAATTCCATGGAAGCCTCCCTTCATAATGTTTGCTGCTGATATAAAAAGCCCCGGATCTTAATGAGTATCCGGGGCTAAATATTACCATAATGCAGAACAATAGCTATCGGGCTATATGTCAAATTTGTAAAGCTCTGTCACTGACATAGGTTTTAACCGCAGCTGTCTCTGCAACGATGACTTCGAGCTTTTTCGGCAGTTTTTCGATGCCTTGGAAGGCAGGAGGTAACTCGGGTTGTCTGGCGATTGCTGCCTTGACCGCGTCACCAAACTTTGCCGGATGCGCGGTTGCCAGACAGATCAGCGGACAGTCGCCCGTTCGCATTTTGCGCCCGGCTTCAACCCCGACCGCAGTATGCGGATCGAGAATGTAGCCGGTTTCCTTGAAAAAAGCGGCAATGGTCCGCAAGGTTTCGTCGTCGTCAATTGAGGCTGCCGCAAAGGTCTTATGAACCTGTTCCGACTGATCAGCGGTGAACCTCAGCCGGCCGGTCCGCATAAAATTGTCCATCGCATCGTTTACCGTCTCCGGATTGCACCCCAGCAAATAGTACAGGTAGCGCTCGAAATTACTGGCAACCTGAATATCCATGGATGGCGAAATCGATTGATGGACCTCTGCGGTGGAGTAGTCGGCCTGATTGACGAAACGGCTGAGGATATTGTTGGCATTGGTCGCCAGGATCAGGCGCTTGATCGGAACTCCCATCGCTTTGGCAAGATAGCCGGCAAAAATGTCGCCGAAATTGCCGGTCGGCACCGAAACCTCGACCTCTTTGCAACCGGTCTGTTCGTTGACCCGGAACCAGGCGTAAAAGTAGTAGACAATCTGTGCCAGAACTCTCGCCCAGTTGATCGAATTGACAGCTCCGAGAGCATATCTCTCCTTGAATTCCAGGTCGCCGAAAATTTCCTTGACGATCGACTGGGCATCGTCAAAAGTCCCTTCAACGGCCAGATTGAAGACGTTGTCGTCGGTCACCGTCGTCATCTGCAGTTCCTGAATGGGCGAAACTCGTCCCTTCGGATGCAGGATGAAGATATTGATGTTCTTGCGCCCGCGTACGCCGTAGATAGCTGCACTGCCGGTGTCGCCGCTGGTGGCGCCGATAATATTCATCTTCTGGCCACGTTCTTCCAGCAGGTATTCGAAGAGGTTGCCGAGAAACTGCAGGGCAATATCCTTGAAGGCCAGGGTTGGGCCGTGAAAAAGTTCCAGAATATATACGTCATCCCGTTTGACAACCGGCGTTGTTTCCGAATGCTTGAAACCGGCATAGGAACGCTCGACCAGGCTTTTCAGATCATCCCTGGGGATATCGGTCGCAAAGCGGGAAATGACTTCATAGGCGAGTTCAGGGTAGGCAAGGGGGGCGAGGCGATCCAGGTCGGTGTTGCTGAATAGCGGAATTTCTTCCGGAAGCAACAGGCCGCCATCATCCGCCAGCCCCATCATGACCGCATCTTTGAAATTCAAGCCACGAACCTTGCCACGGGTGCTGCAGTACTTCATGGAAACTCCTTGTTCGGAAGTTATTACGGAGCGGCATCTTAGCAGGAAGCCGAGGGGATTGGAAGTCTGGGCGTAAGAAAAAAGGGAGCCCCGATCGGGGGGCTCCCTTTTGCAATGCTAATGGCTAAGTTCTGACTATTGGGATCTTTCCGCGTAGTCCTGGGCATCGACCACGGCGACGGCGGCCATGTTGACGATATCGGAGACATCATCGCCGCGCTGCAGGACATGGACCGGTTTTTTCATCCCCATCAGGATCGGGCCGACCGCCTCGGCTTCGCCCAGTTTGTTGAGCAGTTTGTAGCTGATGTTGCCCGAGTTGAGGTCGGGGAAGATGAAGACGTTGGCATCCCCTTTAAGATTAGAGAAGGGGTACTGTGCCACGGTCAGTTCAGGATCGAGGGCCACATTTCCCTGGACTTCGCCATCGACGGTTAATTCCGGAGCTTGCTCCTTGACCAGGGCCGTGGCTTTTTTCACCTTCAGGCAAAGCGGATGGTCGGAGCTGCCGTAGTTGGAGAAGGAGAGCATCGCCACTTTCGGCTCGACATCGAACTGTTTGGCCTTTTCTGCAGTGAGAATCGCCGTTTCGGCCAGCTCTTCGGCGGTTGGCTCAATATTAACAGTCGTATCGGCAAAGAACACCGCCTGCTTCTTGGTGACCATCATATAGAGGCCGTGGACCTTGGAGAGACCGTCCTGCTTGCCGATGATTTCCAGCGCAGGCCGGATGGTTTCCGGGTAATGATGGTTGATGCCGGAAAGCACCACATCCGCATCCCCCACTTCGACCATCATTGAGCCGAAATAATGACGGTTGTTCTTGATCTTGCTTTTGGCTTCGGCGCGGGTCACGCCCTTGCGTTGCCGTTTTTCGAACATGTGGTCGATATACTCGCCGCGTTTCTCGTAGGTATCGGGGTCGACGATTTCAACACCGTTAAGCTCCAGTTTGAGCTCTTCGATCTTGGCCAAAATCTCTTTTTCGTTGCCGAGCAGAATCGGCTTGGCGATCCCCTCATCAATGATGATCTGTGCCGCGCGCAGGATCTTTTCTTCATCTCCTTCGGGAAAGACCAACCGTTTGGGATTCGACTTCGCTTTATTGATCATGTTGCGCATGATTTCTTTCGAGCGGCCTTGCATCGCTTCAAGGCGTTCCAGGTATTTATCCATGTCGGCAATCGGCCGGCGGGCCACGCCGGTATCCATGGCGGCCCTGGCGACTGCCGGAGCGACGTGCAGCAACACGCGCGGATCGAACGGCTTGGGAATCAGATATTCGCGCCCGAACTTGATTTCTTCACCGCTGTAGGCTTTTCGCACCGAGTCTGGGACATCCTGTTTGGCCAAATCGGCGAGCGCCTTGACCGCGGCCAGTTTCATTTCATCGTTGATGGCACTGGCATGAGTGTCCAGAGCGCCCCGGAACAGGAAGGGGAAGCAGAGCACGTTATTCACCTGATTGGCATAATCAGAGCGGCCGGTCCCGATAATAATGTCATCGCGGACTTCTTTCGCCTCCGGCGGGGTGATCTCCGGGTCGGGATTGGCCATGGCGAAGACGATCGGGTCCTTGGCCATCGATTTGAGCATCTCGGCTGTCAGGGCGCCTTTGGCGGAAACACCGAAGAAAATATCGGCGCCAACCATGGCGTCCGCCAGAGTGCGGGCACTGGTGCTGGCCGCGAGACGTTCCTTGTAGTCATTCATCCCCTCGGTGCGTCCCTGGTAGATAACCCCTTTGGTGTCACAGAGAATAACATTGTCTTTCTTGATACCGAGAACGATAGCGAGGTTGGCGCAGGCAATCCCGGCCGCGCCGGCACCATTGACCACCATTTTGGCATCCTCGACCTTCTTCCCGACCAGTTGCAGCGCGTTGAGCATGCCGGCCGCGGCAATGATCGCGGTACCGTGCTGATCGTCATGAAAAACCGGGATATTCATGATCTCTTTGAGTTTTTCTTCAATATAGAAGCACTCGGGGCCCTTGATATCTTCCAGATTGATCCCCCCGAAGGTCGGTTCCAGCAACTTGACGGTACGGATCAGCTCATCGGAGTCCACGGTGTTGAGTTCGATGTCAAAAACATCGACATCGGCAAACCGCTTGAAAAGAACTCCTTTCCCTTCCATCACCGGTTTCCCGGCCAAGGCGCCGATGTTGCCGAGTCCGAGAACCGCAGTACCGTTGGAAACAACCGCAACCAGGTTGCCTTTTGCGGTATATTCATAGGCCAGATCAGGATTTTTTTCGATGTCGAGACAGGGCTCAGCAACCCCTGGACTATAGGCGAGTGAGAGGTCGCGGCTGGTGGCGCAGGGTTTGGTGGTGATCACCTCAATTTTACCTTTGCGCCCTGTGCTGTGATAATCAAGGGCTTCTTGACGTTTTGACATGAGTGTGTTTCCTCCTGTAAAGAGAATTTTCCGAGACTCAGGAAGTGAACCGCAGAGGGATTTCCTCCTTGGGCAGCAGGTAAATGCTGTCCCGAATATTACTTAAACTAAAAAAGTATAGTTATGCTAAAAATATGTCAACCGAATTTTATACACATAGTGAATATATCCGTTTTTGATAATGACGCAATGCTAATGCCAAAAATTCATGAATACAGTTTTCTGACGCTAATTCAAATGATTAGCATCGGCAGTAGCAAGATATGGTAATTAATGAGCTCGCTCTTCAGCGAAAAACCATGGATTGTGGCGAAAAACGGCCATTTGCGTAAACAAATACAGTCCTGTTTGGGGCAGATATTCCAAACATCTAATCAGCAGGGTCGAATACATGAAAATCGGTGTTTTGTCTGATACGCATATTGTTTCCCTGGCTGAGGGGATAAAACTAGCCGATGAGCTTCTGGCTGGTCCTTTTGCCGATATAGGGGCGATTATTCATGCCGGAGACCTGGTTATCCCGGAAATTGAAAGTTGTTTCAATTCGTTGCCCTGGTTTGCGGTGCGTGGCAACATGGATAATTCACTGGTCACATTTCCGGACCGGAGAATCATCGACTGCCAAACCAAGCGGATTGGCCTGATCCATGGCTGGGGCGCTCCACAGGGGATTGAACAGCGGGTTCTTGCCGCGTTTTCAGCAGATTCGATCGATGTGCTGATTTTCGGCCATAGCCACCAGCCGGTCTGCAAGCAGGTGGGGTCAGTGCTATTAATGAATCCGGGCAGCCCGACCGATCGACGTTACGCGTCCTGTCACACAGTCGGTTTGTTGACCGTCGGTCGGGAAATACAGGGGGAGATTATCGTTCTCGATCGATGATTCATCCTTGGAGTCTTTTCATCTTTATGCTATCTTTTTCCAATTATTCCGATAATCTGGGGAATTGATCGAAATGATTGATATCTTTATTAATGGCGGTCCGCTGATGTACCCGATTCTGGGCTGTTCAATCATCGGCTGGGCAATTTTTCTCGAGCGAATCCGTTGTTACAGAAAAACTCATAAGGGGATGCAGCCCCTGCTGAACCAGGTAAGGGAGTTGATCCTGTCCGGAAACCGCGAACAGGCGATCACTTATTGCCGGGAGAAAACCTCTCCTCTGGCGAAGATATTGTTGACTGTTCTGGCGGCCGGAAAACTTGATCGCAGCCAGGTTAAGGAGCGGGCTGATGAGGTTGGCAGCCGTGAAACCGTTGAGTTGCAGCGATACCTGGGATTGCTCGCCACCATCGCCAATATTTCGCCGCTGCTCGGACTGCTGGGAACGGTCCTCGGGATGATTGAGGCATTCAATGTCATCGCCAAACTCGGTACCGGCACACCGGCGACGCTCGGGGGAGGGATTTCGGAAGCGCTGATTACCACCGCTGCCGGACTGTCAGTGGCCGTACCGATGATTTTGATTCACCGCTATCTGTCCAGCCGGGCCGATCGCCTGGCACTGGAGATGGAAGACTATACCATGCAGATTGTCGATCTGATCGTGGAGTAATCGCTGATGGGGTTCAAGCATCGTCGCGCAGACGAACCGAGGGTGGAATTGACCCCGATGGTCGATGTGGTTTTTCTGTTGCTGATCTTTTTCATGATTTCAACGACCTTTGTTGAGCATCCCGGGTTGAAAATCGATCTGCCCGATTCCTCGGCGCAACAGATTAAACATGAAGGTAAAGAGATCCAGGTCTATCTGGCAGAAGATGGCCAGATCTATTTCCAGCAACAGGAGATTTCTCTGGATGATCTGTACCAAAAACTGAATTCCTACGGCGCCGCGGCGAAACGGATGACGTTTCTTCTGATGGCGGATAAAGCGGTTCGACACGGCCGGGTCATTCAATTGATGGATGCGGCCAAAACAGCCGGTTTCGAAAAGCTGGCGATCGCGACCGACAAGCTGGAGTCTTCTGAACCCATAAAGAGGGAATCGGATAAATGAAGAAAACCCTGGCCATTTTGACCGGAGGAGGGGACTGCCCGGGACTAAATGGCGTGATCCGCGCCGTGGTGCGCTCTGCGGTGGGGCGTCACGGCTGGCGCGTTCTGGGCATTGAAGACGGTTTTGACGGACTGGTCGGCGAGCCGCGCTGGCGTTATCTGCCCCTGGAGTCGGTACGCGGGATTCTGCGGCGCGGCGGAACGATTCTCGGCACCAGCAATCGCGGCAACCCATTTCGTTACCCGGTCGAAGTCGACGGCAAGATCGAACTTCGGGATATTTCCGACGACATTCTTGCAACCTTCAAAAAACTGGGCGCGGATGTTCTGATTGCCGTTGGTGGGGATGGAACGCTGAAAATTGCCCAGGGTCTGTTCGAGAAAGGGTTGCCGGTCATCGGCGTACCGAAAACCATCGATAACGATCTGTGGGCAACTGATGTTACCTTCGGTTATCAAACCGCAGTCGAAATCGTGACCGAAGCACTGGACCGACTGCATACCACGGCGGAAAGTCATCACCGGGCGATGATTGTCGAAGTGATGGGGCGCGATGCCGGCTGGATCGCTCTGGAATCGGGAATCGCCGGTTCGGCTGATGCCATCCTGATACCGGAAATCCCTTACTCCATTGACCGGGTATGCGCGATGATCGAGCATCGACGGAAAACCGGTCGTAAATACTCAATAATCGTCGTCGCCGAAGGATCATTATCCAAAGACGGGAAGAAAACGGTTCAACAGACGGCGACGGAAAATCTCGGGGTCGAACGTCTGGGTGGCGTCGGGTATTCGGTTGCCCGGCAGCTCGAAGACTGTATGGGGTTGGAGACCCGGGTGGTGATCCTCGGCCACCTGCAAAGAGGCGGCTCTCCGACCTCTTTCGATCGGGTTCTCGCTTCACGTTTCGGAGTAAAAGCGGTTGAATTGATCGAGCGCGGCGCCTTCGGCCGCATGGTTGCTCTCAAGGGACAACAAGTGGTGGATGTCGAAATCGCCAGGGCCGTTTCTCGGCTGAATCTTGTCGACCCGGATGGTGAGCTGGTCACAACGGCCGAAGCTCTCGGCATCATGGTTGGGCGATAAGGCGGAAATTCAGTTCAATTTCAAGGGATTTCGATGAAAAGCATTTTTTCTTCTCTGGATCTGGATGAATACATCGGCAGGCAAACGGCCACGGCCAATAAAACCGACCGCAGTATTTACTATGCTCTGCTTGGGTTCGTCTTCGGTTTTGCCGCACCGATCGGCTGGATGCTGTTTCGTTATCTGCTGTTCCATAAATCCGGGCTCACTGTCTATGAACAGACCATCGGGTTTTTCCTGACCGAACCACAGCAGCTGGCATTGTTTGTTTATATGGGCGGCGGCACGGGAATTGTTTTGGCGGTCTTCGGTTTCTTCATCGGGCGCACCGTCGAGCAGATTCAGCTACGAGCGCACCGATTAAACGAAATGAACCTGACCGTTGCCGGCCAGAAGGAAGAATTCGAGCGCAGATATCATGAGTTGAACAACCGCATCAACAGTTTCCATCTGATCAGCACCGGGATCCTGAAAACCATGGACCTGCAGGAGTTGATGACCTTGACCGCCAACGGACTGCATGAAGTCATGGATTTTGACCGGGTCAACATTCTCAATGTTGATCATGACCAGCAGCAGTTACGGATGACAGTCAGCCTCGGAACAGGCGAGCGCACCGTCGTTTCCTCGAGCCTGCCGCTGGATGAACGGGCCGGAGTATTTTACAAGGCAATTCATGAAAAACGGCATTTTCTGGTGGATGACATCAATCTGATGCCGGCCGATTTCAAGATGAAGGCGCCTTTCGACAAGATTCCGGCATTACGTTCCAAGAGCTTTCTGGTCACCCCGGTGGTGGTGAACGGAGTCACGGAAATGGTGATCGGTGTTGACAATAAAGTTTCCGCTCGGCCACTGGAAAAAGATCATGTCGATACCCTCCGGCTGTTCGCCTCGCAACTGGCAGGGAGTATGATCCGGTTGCGTCTCTTCAGCGCGGTTGAGACCCTGACCAAGGAACTGGAACATACCTTTGCCCAGTTTCTTCAGTACCAGAAGGATTATCAGGTTCTGCTCAAGACTCTGAAACGGGCCACCGGCTCAACGATTAAACTGGTCGCCGATATCGCCAACTCGGCCGATGTGGTGCGGGACGCGGTCACCACAACCCAATCGACTTCGATGGAAATATCGACCTCAATCGATCAGGTCGGCGGCAGTATCAATCTGCTTTCCGAATTCATGGACAAATCGATTTCGGCCATGACCCAGATTGCCGCGTCGATCAAGGAAGTGGATGACAACAGCATCAGTTCGCACCAAATGTCGGAACAGGTGCGTCAGGAGGCGGAAGGCGGGGTGAACTCCGTCCAGGAGACCCTGTCCGGCCTCACGGGAATCGCCAGCGGTGTGGCCGAGGCGGCAAATACCATCGATCAGCTCTCGGACATGGGGGAAGAAATCAGCACCATCACCACAGTGATCACTGAAATTGCCCAGAAGACCAACCTGCTGGCCCTGAACGCTGCAATAATCGCTGCCCAGGCGGGTGACCAGGGACGCTCGTTCGCCGTAGTTGCCGAAGAAATCCGGGGCCTGTCGCAGAAGACCGCCCATTCCTCGGCGGCGATCGCAAAACTGATCCGGGACATGCACCAGAACACTTCCGATGTTGTCGAGCAGGTTCGCCGAGCCCAGGAACTGGTTGTGCAGGGAGTCACCCTGGGTCGCAAAACCGAACAGTCCCTGAATCAGATTCTCGCCAGCGCGACTTCGGCCATGGATATGGCGCGCAGCATCAGGAATGCCACTCGTGAGGTTTCACGATCTGCGGAATTCGTTACCCAGTCGATCGAAGAACTCGGCGAGATGACCGATCAGGTTTCGACGGCATCACAGGAACAGGCTCATGGAATCCACGGCATAGTCCGTTCTATTGAAGAGATTCGAAATATGGCGGACGAAATGGCCAAAGTCGCGATTCAGCAGCGCCAGGACAGTCGCGATATCGAAGCCGCGGTTGAGTCGGTTGCCGATATGGCAATGCGGATTTTTTCCGAAATGGATGCCCGCAGCGAAGAGAGCCGCAGTGTTATCCGTCAGCTCCAGCAATTCAAAGAGACCGAGTGATCAATTTAATAATCGTCGGAAATCCAGTGTTTTTAGAGAAATTTCTGTTACCGACGAGGTTTGTCGACCAGCCTGGTTTTGAGCCGTTCACAATGCCGGCTGCCCGGACAGTGCTCTTCGCTGCAGGGTTCGATGTGAATGATCACGTCTGCGCCCGGAATGCTGTTCTCAATCCGCTTTTCCAGGCCGTCCGCCAGTTGATGGGCATCAAAGACGGTCATCTCTTTACAGACTTCCAGATGGAAATCCATGATTTTCAGGGACCCCGCCCGGCGCGTCCGTAAACCGTGATAGCCGGCCAGTGGGCCTTGATAGGTACGGATCAGCTCATGAACCTGCTGTTGAATATCTTCCGGCAACTGATGGTCGAGGATGTCGGTCAGGCTGAGTTTGATCAACTGCAGAGCTTCATGCAGGATGTAGGACGCAACCAGTATCGAAAGCGCTGAGTCGAGCCAGTAGATCTGCAGCCGGTCAATCAGCAACAATCCGATCAACAGCCCCAGGTTGCTGAAAATATCCATGCGAAAATGCAGGGAATCAGCGGCCAGCGCCGAGGAGTCAGTCTGCTTGGCGACTTTGCGCAGGTGGCGGGCGATAAACCAGGACACGCCGGCACTGAACGCCAGCACGCCCATTCCCTGATCGAGATGGCTCAATCTGCTCCCCTGTGAAAGTCGCAGCGTTGATTCGTAAATGATCCATCCGCCCGAGGCGGTGATGATCAGGGCCTGAAAAAGAGTCGCCAGGGTCTCGAATTTTCCGTGACCGAAGGGGTGATTCTGATCCGGGGGCTGTTCGGCCTGGCGGATCGCCATGAGGTTGATCCCGGACATCAGAATATCGAGCAGGGAATCGACCGCGGAGGCCATGACCGCCATGGAACCGCTGGTGACCGCGACGACCAGCTTGATGATCGCCAGGCTCAGAGCGACGCAGATGGAAAAGGTTGCGGCCCTTATTTTCAGGTTCTGAGAAAGAATCGGCATAGGTTTTCGCTTATCGAGCGTTTTTCTCCCAGGCGTTGAAACCGTCACCGGTAATCGCGTGAAAACTTTCGATCCGCTGTTGATAATAGGGGAGGTCCTGACAGGCTGCAGCAATTTCGGCGACCTGGGGGTCTTCAATCAGCTTCTGTGCGGCGCAAAATTGATAGAAAGATTCCGTCCCTTTGAGCAGGCTGCTCAATTCAGCCAGATTCGGCTCCAGATTGCTGATGATGTACCAGTGCCCGGCGAAACGTCGAATCGCGTTCGCGCGGCAGGAAAAGATATTGCTCCGCAGGTGGCTGATCATGAAATCGCGCAGAAAATAGTCGGCGCCGGAGGCCAGCGAACCGGCCTCGAGAGGCTCAAGCCGACTGTTTTCCAGCAGGTCGCGATGAAATTGTTTCAATAATGCCGAGCAGAGCTGATCGGCACGAATTTCATCAGCGAGGCTGTCAATCGTATAATTGTCCCGCAGCAGAAACTGGTCCTGCTCAGAGATTGTTTCATCCGGCGCCATGATCTGATTCTACCTCCGGTTTTCAGGCGGTTAAAAGTTGTCCCGTTATTTATCATTGCGGTACCGGCCGGTCAAGTCGGTGAATGAGTTGATTCCGGATTCACTCTATTTACTTCCGGGGGCCCCTTTGTTAGGATAACCGGCTTTAAAGAAAATAACTGACTGTGCTTCCATTTATTTTATAACCTATCGAAAATTAAGGTTTTGTATGTCTTCAGCAACTCCGCTGATGCGCCAGTATCTGGAAATCAAAGCTGATTACCAGGATGCAATTCTGTTTTTTCGGCTCGGGGATTTTTACGAGATGTTCATGGAGGATGCGCTCGTTGCATCCCGAGTTCTCGGCATAACCCTTACTTCACGCAATAAAGGGGATGAGGATGCGGTCCCGCTGTGCGGTATCCCGTACCACAGCAGCCAGGGGTATATCGCCAAGCTGATTGCCAACGGTCACAAGGTCGCCATCTGTGAGCAGGTGGAAGATCCGAAGACCGCTAAAGGAATTGTCAAGCGGGAAGTGGTGCGGGTGGTGACGCCCGGGCTGGTGACCGATACCGACACCCTGGAGCCGAAAGAAAACAACTATCTGCTGTCGATCGTTGAGAATCAGGGACATTTCGGAATCGCCCATGTCGATATCACCACCGGGGAATTCCGCGTTACCCAGGTTGATGGGCTCTCCCAGGTCGAAAGCGAAATCGGCTCCCTGCGCCCGCGCGAGATCCTGTTTGCCGACACCGAATCGGGCCAGGCCTTGCAGAAGCAACTCCAGCCGTTGCTCGACGGGGTGATGAGCAATCTGCTCCCCGACTGGGTCTGCGAAACCGATTATGCCGTGGATCAGCTTTGTACCTTCTTCGGGGTTTCCGGCCTTCAGTCATTCGGTTGCCAGGAGCTGCCCGCAGCGCAGCAGGCGGCATCTGCGGTGCTCCATTATCTGCAGCAAACTCAGAAGGACGAACTGCGCCATATCCGGCCGCTGCAGACCTATCATACCCGACATTTCATGGTGTTGGATGATGCCACCCGGCGCAACCTAGAACTGACCGCCACCTTGCAGGACGGCCGGAAACGAGGGTCCCTGCTCGGCGTGCTCGACCGCACAGTGACCGCCATGGGGGGACGGGCTCTGCGACAGTGGATCCATTATCCGCTGATCGACCTGCAGCAGATCCTGCAGCGACAGGATGCCCTGACGGAACTGGTCGACGAAAGTCTGAGTCGCATTGAACTGCGGGAAGCCCTCGACGGTGTCTACGACCTTGAGCGGCTGAACAGCAAGATCGCCATGGCCAGCGCCAATGCCAAGGATCTTGCGGCACTGCGCAACTCGCTGCAGAAACTGCCGCAGATTGATGATCTGCTGACCTCATTTCAAAGCCCCTGTCTGCGCCAGTTGCGAGAGCAGATCGATCTCCTGCCGGAGCTGGTTGCCCTGCTGGAACGGGCAATTGTCGATGATCCGCCGTTTGTGCTGAGGGACGGCGGGATTATTCGCGACGGATTCAACGATGATCTGGATGAACTGCGAACCATCAGCCGTGAGGGGAAAGGGTGGATCGCCCACCTGGAACAGGAAGAGCGCGAACGGACCGAGATCCAGAATCTTAAGATCAAATACAACAAGGTCTTCGGTTATTTCATTGAAATCACCCGGCGCAATCTGGATCGAATCCCTGAGGATTACCTGCGCAAGCAGACTTTGAGCAATGCGGAACGTTTCATCACCCCGGCCCTCAAGGAATACGAATCCAAGGTGCTGGGGGCCGAAGAACGCCTGGTCGAGCTGGAATACAATCTTTTTCAGCAAGTGCGTCTGCAAGCCGCCTCCGAAGGCCGCCGCATTCAGCAGAGCGCCGATGCCCTGGCGACTCTCGATGCCCTGCTGGCATTGGCCGATCTCGCCCACGATCGCAATTACGTGCGACCGCTGGTCGACGATTCGGGAATCATCCGGATCGAGGCGGGGCGGCATCCGGTGGTTGAAGGAATGCCGCTGAAAGAAGCCTTTGTACCGAATGACGTCGATCTGGATGCGGAAACCAATCAACTACTGATCATCACCGGACCGAACATGGCCGGCAAGTCGACCTACATGCGCCAGGTCGCCCTGATTACCCTGATGGCGCAGATCGGCAGCTTCATTCCGGCCGACAGTGCCCGCATCGGCGTGGTCGACCGTATCTTTACTCGCGTCGGGGCAAGTGATAATCTGGCAAAAGGTGAGTCCACGTTCATGGTGGAAATGAACGAGACCGCCAATATTCTGCGGCACGCGACCAATCGCAGTCTGGTGATTCTGGATGAAATCGGTCGCGGTACCTCGACGTTCGACGGAGTCAGTATCGCCTGGGCGGTTGCGGAATATCTGCATGACACGCAGCAGGTGGCGGCCAAGACGTTGTTTGCCACCCACTATCATGAGTTGACGGATCTGGCGCTGACCCGGGAGCGGGTAAAAAATTTCAATATCGCCGTCAAGGAGTGGAACGACCAGATCATCTTCCTGCGCAAGATTGTTTCCGGCAGCGCCAGCCGTTCCTACGGGATTCAGGTCGGGCGTCTGGCCGGATTGCCGGAGGTGGTAATCCGCCGCTCAAAAGAGATCCTGAACAATCTTGAAGCCGGTGAATTCGGCCGTTCTGGTGAACCGCGGCTGGGAGAAAGTCGCAATCAGCCGAAAAAACAACCTGCATCCCAACTGTCGCTTTTCCATTGTGACCCGGACGATGCGATCAGATCCCGGCTGGAAGCGGCTGACTTGAGCTGCATGACCCCGATCGAGGCGCTCAATTTGCTGGATGAATTAAAAAAGATGCTTTGACATGATATTGATACGCTTTTCCTCCATATTGCTCGGCTTGCTGCTGCTGATTCCCGCTCCCTCGGCGATTGCCGGCGAATCCTACTCCGTAATCCGCAACGATTATCATCGACTGACGAAATCTTTGCAGCTGCAACGGCAACGGAGCAACTGGGAACAGCTGCTCAAGCGGTTTGATCGTTTCGTCAAGGAGAATCCGAAGCATCCCGACGCGGAAAAGGCTCTTTATCTGCAAGCCCGGACCTGGGATGGGCTTTCCCGGGCTTCCGGAAACGAAGAAGATTACCGGGAAGCGATCAGTCACTATCTGGAGATGGCGGATCGTTACCCGGAAAGCTACCTGGCGGACGATGCGCTTTTCTATGCCGGCCAGATTGCTGAAACCCAACTCCACGATCTGCCAGTTGCGGCCCGCTATTATCAGTGGCTGGTGGAACAGTTGCCGAACGGCGACATGGCCACTGAGGCCCGAAAACGACTGGCTGATCTTCCACCGGTCACGGAACCGGCCAACAGCACAGGCCATGTCGAGCAGCGGGAGGGGAGTCTGGCGAGTTCGCCCCGCCTGGAAAAGATCCGCTACTGGAGCGGGCCGGAATATACCCGGGTGGTTCTCGATCTGACCGCGCCCGTTGCGGCCAACCCTCACCTGCTGAAAGGAGACCGGCCGCGACTCTATTTCGATCTGCTTTACACCGATCTGTCACCGGAACTGCAGACAGACATTCCGATTCTCAACGGTCTGGTGCAGCGGGTCAGAGCCAGTCGCTTTGATGAACAACGGACGCGGGTGGTCATCGATTTCTACACCCAGAGTGACTATAAAATGGTCACTCTGGAGGACCCCTTTCGGATCGTCGTCGATGTCCAGGGGGCACCGTCTCGACCGGCTGAAGCTGAACGCAGGGCGGAAATCAGGGCTCTTCCCGAGGTTCAGGCCGATGACTCGATCGCCAATATCCTCACCAAGGTTCCGACCAAGCAGGCGGTTTTGCATGTGCCTCAGCAATCGAAACAGACCGGCATCCGGCTGATTGTGGTGGATGCCGGTCACGGCGGCAAGGATCCGGGAGCGATCGGTCCGAACAATGTCCAGGAAAAGACGGTCACCCTGCAGATGGCAAAGCGACTGGCTGCCAAACTACGCTCCGAACTCGGGGTCAAAGTGCTGATGACCCGGACCGACGACAGGTATCTTGAATTGCATGACCGGACCGCCTATGCCAACCGGGTCGGCGCCGATCTGTTTATCTCCCTGCACGCCAATGCCAGCCCCAGTGGACGAGCTTACGGACTGGAAACCTATTTTCTCAACCTGTCGAAAAATAATCAGGCCGCTGAAGTGGCGGCACGGGAAAACGGGACCTCCTTACAGGATGTGACCAATCTGGAAGCGATCCTTTTTGATCTGATGGCCAATGCCAAAATCAATGAATCGAGCCGTCTGGCTGCGGAACTCCAGCAGGCGATGGTGGCCGGTTTGCGTCCCCACTACAGTCGCATCAAGGATCTTGGCGTCAGACAGGGACCATTTCACGTTCTGCTCGGCGCGACCATGCCCTCGGTGCTGGTGGAGACGGCTTTCATCAGCAATTCACGTGAAGAGCATCGGCTGAGCAATCGGAAATATCAGGAGCGTGTCGCCGAGGCGATTGTCAAAGGGGTTAAAAACTTTGCGGCGACGGTCGATCAGGTGGCGCGGCGATGACAATCTCACCGATCATCCCGGCTCCGGGCCGGTTTCCTATCGATCTTTCAAATTTTTCGCAGGATTACGAGCAGCGGCGTGAGCAGTTGCTGGAAGCCACCCGCTCCTTTGTTGATGATCAACTCGCCCGGATCCGGCAGCTGAACAGCCAGGGGGCCTCGGGAACGGCGGTGGTTCAGGAGTTGACAGCGGTTTTTGATCAGTTGATCGACATCCTGTTTCAGGCCGTTAGTGATGATCTTGTTGCGGACGATGTCGCCGGTTGCGCCCTGCTCGCGCTTGGAGGGTATGGACGCGGCGAAATGAATCCGAAGTCGGACCTTGATCTGATGTTCTATTTCGAACCGGCCGGGAAAAACGCGGCAAAGATTATTTCCGATCGCATGCTTTACCTGCTTTGGGACCTGAATCTCGACGTTGGCTACAGCGTTCGATCGGCGAAGGATTGTCTGGAGCAGGCCGGGCAAGACGTCACTGTGCGTACCGCGCTGCTTGACGCGCGATTACTCTGCGGCAATCCAGATCTCTACGCCAGCTTCGAGAACAAGGTCGGCAAGTCGATCCTGAACAGCGATACCGGCTCGTTCATCAAATATAAAATCAGCGAAAATGAAGAGCGGCAGAAAAAATACGGCTCCTCCGTTTACCTGCTGGAGCCGAACCTGAAAGAAGGGGAGGGAGGTCTGCGCGACCTTCATTCAGCGATCTGGATCGCCCGGATCAAGTTCAAGGCGGCCAGTCTGCAGGAACTGGTCATCAAGGGGATTCTGAATGAGCAGCAGGCTGAGGATTTTCGTAATGCGTTTGATTACCTCTGGTGCATCCGCAATCATCTGCACTTTCTCGGTCAGCGCAAAAGCGACCAGATCACCTTCGATCTGCAGCAGCAGATTGCCTCTGAACTCGGCTATCAGGACAACCGGCAAGGGTCGGCTGTCGAGCAGTTCATGCAGGATTATTACACCCATGCGACCCACGTCGAACATATCGCTTCAAGTCTGATTGTCCGGGCGACGGAACGCGACAGTGCGACCAATTCGATTCTCGGTTTTTTTGTCAGACGCAACCTGGAAGAAGGTTTCATTATCGTGCGCGGCGAACTCTACGCCAGCGATCCGGACATATTTCAGAATGACCCGGCACTGATGATGAAAGCCTTTGAACTGGCGCAACGCCACGAGGCCAAGCTGAGCCTGCAACTGAAAAAACAGATCCGCGAAAATCTGGCGCTGGTCAATGACAAGGTGCGACGTTCGAAACGGATGAATGACTGGTTCATGGAGATTCTCGGTCACCACAAAGGGGTCGGGAGAACCCTGCGGGAAATGCATCATCTGCATTTTCTGACCGCCTTCATACCGGAATTCAAAAACATTTTCTGCAAGGTCCAGTTCGACCTCTACCATATCTATACGGTCGATATTCATTCGCTGTTCGCCGTCGAAGAGATATGTAAACTCTGGGCTGGGGAATATGCCGAGTCCCAGCCGCTGCTGACCAATGTTGCGGACAATATCGAAAAGCGCAGCCTGCTGCTGCTGGCGATTCTGTTTCATGATATCGGCAAGGGGAGCGGCAAGGATCACAGTACCAAAGGCGCCTCAATGATCCCGACCATTTCCCGGCGCCTGGGGCTGAACCGGGAAGACAGCCAGCGCCTTCAGTTTCTGGTGCAGCATCATCTGAAAATGGCGCATATCTCCCAGCGCCGCGACATGACCGACATGAAAATGATCGGGCAGTTTGCCGAGCTGATGGCGATGAGTGAAAATCTGCGCATGCTTTACTTGCTGACCTTTGCCGATTTGCGTGCCGTCGGTCCCGATGTCTGGTCGGAGTGGAAGGGGCAGCTGCTGCAGGAATTGTATGAAACGACCTTCGACGTGCTGGAAAAAGGGAACTTCTACCAGGAAAAACGCTCGGAAAAAGCCCGCAACCGGAAACGCAAAGTGCGCGACGCGCTGATCGAAGAGTTCCCGGAAAGCCGCGTCAATACTGCAATCAACAGTTTGAGCACCCGCTACCTGCTCAGTTATCGCTCGAAAGAGATTATTCCTCATTTGCGTCTGGCGCTGGGCCGGGGGAAAGATACTCTGGCGATGCAGATCGAGCAAAAACCTGACGCCGGCTATACCGAACTGACCCTGGCGACCATCGACTCTCCGGGACTTTTCTCGCTGATCACCGGGGTGATGGCCGCCCATGCGATTAATATTCTCGGGGCGCAGATTCATACCCGGAAAACCGGAGCGGTGTTGGATGTGCTGCAGGTGAACAGCCCGATCGGCGGGGTAGTCGACAATTCGGCCAAATGGAAGCGGGTGGAAAATGATCTGACCGCGGCGATCGAAGGGCGGATTCGGGTCGAGGAACTGGTGCAGAAACGCCAGGAGCCGTCCTACCTGAAGAGTAGCCGTGAAAAACCGAAACGACCCAACAAGGTGGAATTCGACAACGAGATTTCAGACGAGTACACGGTTATCGATATCTTCGCCAATGATAAAGTCGGCCTGCTCTACGACATCACCCGAACTCTCAAGGAGCTGGGGCTGTATATTGCCGTCTCCAAAATATCGACCAAGGTCGATCAGGCCGCCGACGTGTTCTATGTTCAGGATATCTTTGCCCAGAAGATTACCGAGCCGGAAAAGATCGAGAATATCCGTAAAGCTCTACTTGAAAGACTTAAGTAATAAAGACTCTAATTCAGCCATATATGGATCAATATCTCGACTATTTTCTGAACTATCTGGAGGTGGAAAGAGGGCTGTCAAGCAACACTCTCGAAGCCTATGGTCGTGATCTGGCCGGTTATCTGGAGTACCTTCAACAGGCGGATGTCGCTTCGCTAGACGAAATCCGTCAGCTACAGGTGCTGGGTTATCTGGGAATCCTGAAACGCAACAATCTGGCGCCGCGCAGCCGGGCTCGTACCCTCAGCGCCTTGCGGATGTTTCATCGTTTTCTGCTGCAGGAAAAGTATGCGACCGCCGATCCGACGGCTCTGATCGAGTCGCCCCGTGCGCTGCAGCCGCTGCCGCGCCTGCTTTCCCAGGTGGAAGTTGAGCGCCTGCTGCTGGCCCCGCAGGGGGAAGGGGCACTGTCGCTGCGTGATCGGGCCATGCTGGAGGTGCTTTACGCCACCGGCATGCGGGTCTCCGAACTGGTCGGCTTGCGTTGCAGTGACCTGAAGCTGGATATCGGTTGTGTCAACGCTTTCGGCAAGGGGGGGAAACAGCGCCTGATCCCGTTGGGGGAAGTAGCACTTGAAATCCTGCACGATTATCTGCAGAATGGGCGTCCGCAGCTGGTGAAAGATGACCGGCTTGAAACAGTTTTCATCAGCCGTCGCGGGCGCGGGATGAGTCGTCAGGGTTTCTGGAAGAATCTCAAGCGCTATGCGCTCCTGGCGGGGATTTCTCACGAGGTCTACCCGCACATGCTGCGCCATTCCTTTGCGACCCATCTGCTGGAAAATGGCGCCGACCTGCGGGCGGTACAGACCATGCTCGGTCACGCTGATATTTCAACGACGCAAATTTACACCCATGTCATTCAGGAACGGCTGAAAAAGATTCACCAGCAGTTTCATCCGCGGGGATAACCCTTTGAAGAGGATTTGATGAAATACATTATTCTGCTCGGCGACGGCATGTCTGATGAGCCGATCGCCGAACTCGGCGGAAAAACGCCGCTTGAAGTTGCCGAAATCCCGAACATGGACCGGCTGGCCGCTACGGGCCGGATCGGACTGGCGGCAACGGTGCCGGAAGGGTTCCTGCCGGGGAGCGATGTCGCCAACCTTTCGGTGTTCGGTTACAACCCGGCCGACTGTTACACCGGTCGTTCACCGCTGGAAGCGGCCAGTATGGGGGTTGAGCTCGGCCCGGACGATGTTGCGTTCCGGCTCAACCTGGTCTGGCTGGAAGCCCATTATGGCAAACTGTACATGGGTGACTTTTCTGCCGGTCACATTTCCACCGAAGAGGCGGCGCAACTGATCGAAACCCTCCAGCAGGAGCTTGGCGGGGATGAGTTCAATTTCTACCCCGGGGTTTCCTATCGCCACCTGCTGGTCTGGAAAAACGGCAAGGATCAGTTGAAATTCACTCCGCCGCACGATATTACCAGCCACAGTGTCGAGGATCATCTGCTCCAGGGGGATGGGGCGGAGGTCTTGATGAACCTGACCAATTCCGCGCAGATGCTGCTGATGAATCATCCGGTCAATCAAAAACGGGTCGAAAACGGCGATCTGCCGGCCAATTCGATCTGGCTCTGGGGGCAGGGGCGCAAGCCGCGGATGGAAACCTACCGGCAACGGTACGGGCTGAGCGGTTCGGTGATCTCGGCGGTCGATCTGATCAAGGGGATCGGCATCAACGCCGGGCTTGAGATTGTCGAGGTTCCCGGGGCGACCGGATATATCGACACCAATTATCGGGGCAAGGGGGAATATGCCGTCGCCGCGCTGCAGGAACGCGACTTCGTCTATGTCCATGTCGAGGCGCCGGATGAAGCGGCCCATGGCGGCCTGCTGAAGGAGAAGATCGAGGCGATCGAAAACTTCGATCGCGAAGTGGTGGGGACGATTCTCGAAAATCTGAGCCGCATCGGCGAATGCCGCATCCTGGTGCTGCCGGATCACCCGACCCCGGTGGAAAAGAAAACCCACACTGCCGACCCGGTCCCCTACCTGTTGTTCGATTCCCGGATTGAGACGGCCTCGGGAGCCAGAGGCTACACGGAAGCTGAAGCCAGACGCTGCGGCTCGGTTATGCCTGGCCATCAGCTGCTGAATCTGCTGCTTGAATCCTGAGGGTTCTTCTGTTGACCAGCCTCCGTTTTGCCAAGCTTGAGTCTCAGGGAAAGGCCAAACTGCTCTGCCAACTGGCCGCTGAGCACTTCGCGGCCGGCCGGCGGGTGCTGATTTGTGTGCAGGATGACAATCAGGCGGTGGCCCTCGACCGCTTCATGTGGACCTGGGACAAGGGAGCCTTTCTGCCGCACGCCTTTTACAACGGATCGGTTGATTGTCTCGAGGAGCCGATCGTGATCACTGTCCGTGAAGACAACCCCAATGGCGCCTCCGTCCTGATCATGGGACAACCCTGTTCCCACGAGTTTATCCGCCGCTTCGAGCTGGCCGTCGATTTTGCCGAAGTCTACGATAAGCAACTTGCCGATCAGGCCCGCGAGAGGTTCCGTCAATATCGTCATGCCGGTTTCGACCCTCAAATGTATTAACGGCGGCGGTAAATCCAGCCGCCTCCGGCTTCCCGCGGTTCCGGTGCTGGAAGAGGGAATTCAACTCGGGCCGGAGCTGCTGCCCGCCTTGCATAGCTGGCAGGCGCGCAACGGTGAGATCTTTACCGTCTGCGATCCGGTAGGAGGGGAGTACCGCGCCCGCGTTACGGCCATCACCGACAGCGCGGTTTCGCTACTGCCGTTTGCCCGGGTCAGGCCGACCGAGAGTCCGGTTCAGATCCACCTTTTTCAGGCGTTACCGGAAAAAGAGCGTTTTGAGCTGATTCTGCAAAAGGCGACCGAGCTCGGCGCCAACCGGATCGTCCCTTTCACCTGTCAACGTTCGATCAGCCTCCGGGAACGGGATGCCGGGCAAAAAAAATCCCACCGCTGGCCGGATGTCGTGCTACGGGCCGCCCGGCAGTGCCGACGCGCTGAAATTCCCGAACTCTATCCGGTGTCATCCTGGGAGCAGGCTCTGGACCTCGCCGCCGAGGCCGATCTGGCGCTGCTCTGTTATGAGGGGGGGAGCGGGGTGCAACCGCTTGCCGAGCTGCTGCAGGGATTTGCCGGCAGGACCCTGGCGCTGATCATCGGGCCGGAAGGGGGCTTCGCAGACCCTGAGGTCGAACAGGCCTGCGGGTGCGGCATAGTGCCGACCGCCCTCGGACCACGCATTCTGCGCACGGAAACAGCGGCGATCATTGCCGTGGGAGCAGTTCAGTATGCCCTTGGCGATCTTGGAAAAGCCTGAAATGACAACCGGAGGATCTGAGTGAAAACGGAGAATATCACCGTTGTTCTGGTCGAACCGCAGGGGCCGAGAAATATCGGTTCGGTCTGCCGTGCGATGCTCAACTTCGGCCTGGTCGACCTGCGCCTGGTCAACCCCCAGGCCGACCACCTGCTCCACGAAGCGCGGCAGATGGCGGTCAAGGCGACCAGCGTTCTGGAAGCAGCCAGGATCTATCCCAACCTGGCCGATGCTTTGTCCGACTGCGCCTTGAGTTTCGGCACCACCCGGCGGTTCGGCCGCTACCGTGAAGACCTGCTGCACCCGGACGAGGCGGCCCGGCAGCTGTTACCGCTCACCGGCACGGCACGAGTCGCCATGGTTTTCGGCCGCGAAGATAAGGGATTGCATACCGCGGAGCTGGATCTCTGCCAGCGCTTTATCACCATCCCGACCAGCGCCGCGCTCCCGTCCATGAATCTCGCCCAGGCGGTGGCCCTCTGCCTGTATGAAATCAATAAGACCAGAGGAGAACTTGACGGCAACCAACACGGCCGCAAACAGCTGGCGGCCAACAAAAGCCTGGAGCGGATGTACCAGCATCTGCAGGATTCGTTGACCCGGGTCGGTTTTCTTAATCCGCAGAACCCTGATCACATCATGCGCGCCTTCCGGCGGATTCTCGGCCGTTCCGGACTCAACGAGCGGGAAGTCCGGATCTTGCGCGGACTCTGCAGTCAGATCGACCTGCTCGAGGAGCAGCTGCAGACCCTGAAAGACGGCATTACCGATGTCTGATCCGCTGAGAACGATCTCCCTGAAGAACGGTCTGCAGATCCGCTTCTATGACCAGACAAATCGTTATTTCGGCGATTTTCATCGGGTCTGCATCAAGGTAACAGCCGAAGTCCCCCTGAGCCGGCTGACGATTTCACCGGATTTTTCGTCGAGCTCGGCAAAGCTGCCGGAAACTGTTGGCTTTGAAACCTACCTGACCCGCATGGGGGTCGCAAGCGCTGCTCTCGACCTGGTCCGCGCCGCTCTAATCGACGATTTCATCAAGGCTTCAATGCCTTACATGGACAATTCGGATTTTCCGCAACGACTGCTGCTGAAAAACCTGAAGAAGGGTTCACCGCAATATTCTCCGCCACCGGCAAAGGATTAATTTTTCTTCTTGATTTCTGTAATATGAAGTGCTAAGTATTTGTAGTTTTTTGCTTCACCTTTAGAAAAGTGAGCCCCGGCTCGCTTTTTTTATTATCGCGAGGCGGACGTGGCACAACTGATTGAACAGATCGAAGCCCTGGCTCAACCGATTCTGGATGACCTTGCCCTGGAGCTGGTCGATCTTGAGTACCAGCGGGAAGGGCATGGCTGGGTGCTGCGCTTTTATCTGGACAAAGAGGGTGGTATCACCCTTGACGATTGCGCTGCCGCCAGCCGCGAAATCAGCGCCATTCTCGATGTGGAAGATATTATTGAAACCGCCTATAATCTCGAGGTTTCTTCGCCCGGCATCGAGCGGCCGCTGAAAAAGATCGGGGATTTTGAACGTTTTTCCGGTCAACTGGCGAAAATCAAGACGCTGTCCGCTATCGATCCGGACGGACGCGGCCGGCGGCGCAAGACCTTTGTCGGCACCCTGGATGGGGTGGACGACAACCAGGTGCTGCTGACCCTGAAAGAAAAGAACGCTGTGCAGATCAAAATTGGTTTTGATCAGATCGACAGTGCCAATTTGGAATTTGAATTTTGACCGGGTGTTCAGGTCCGGTCCCGTCAGTGACACGGAGCCGGACTGAATGGTAGCCGGCTCAAACACACAAAAGGGGTATGACAAGATGGTGGGCAATCTCAATCACATCATCGATCAGGTTGTAAAGGACAAGGGAATCGACCGTGATGTTCTGGTCGAAGCTCTTGAGTCGGCCGTCCTTTCCGCTGCCAACAAGAAATTCCGCAACACCCGCGACCTCGAAGCGCATTTTAACGAGGAGATCGGTGAAGTTGAGGTCTTCGAATTTGTAACGGTTGTCGATGAGGTGGTCGACTCCTACAAGGAGATCGATATCGAAGAGGCAAAAGAGGTTGACCCGGAAGTTGAAGTCGGTGACTCCCTCGGAATGATGCTGGAAGCCGGCAGTTTCAGTCGGATTGCCGCCCAGACGGCCAAGCAGGTGATCATCCAGAAGGTCCGTGAAGCTGAGCGGGAGGGGATTTTCAATGAATTCAAAGATCGTGTCGGCGAAGTGGTCAACGGGATTGTCCGTCGTTACGAGCGTGGCGATCTGATTGTCGATCTGGGGCGGGCCGAGGCGCTGCTGCCGAATCGCGAGCAGGTGCCGCGCGAAAACTATCGTCAGTCCGATCGCGTTCGCGCCTACATTTCCGAAGTCAAGATGTCGGCCAAGGGGCCGCAGATCATCCTTTCCCGCACCCATCCGGGCCTGCTGATCTCGCTGTTCAAGTCGGAAGTACCGGAGATTGCCGAAGGGATTGTCGAAATCAAGGCGGCCGTCCGCGAGCCGGGCAGTCGTGCCAAGATCGCCGTGGTCTCCCACGATCCGGATGTCGATCCGGTCGGCGCCTGTGTCGGTATGCGCGGCTCCCGGGTACAGAATGTCGTCACCGAGCTGCGTGGCGAACGCATCGACATCATCCCCTGGTCGCACGATCCGGCCCGATTTGCCTGTTCCGCCCTGGCGCCATCGGAAGTCTCCCGGGTTTATATTGATGATGAGGCCGAAGCGATGGAGATCATTGTTCCGGATGACCAGTTGTCACTGGCGATCGGCAAAAAGGGACAGAACGTCCGCCTGGCGGCCAAACTGCTCAACTGGAAAATCGACATCAAGAGCGAGTCCCGCGCCCAGGAGGAAGAGCAGGAAGAAATCGCGGCTGAAACTGCGGCTGACGAGCCAGTTGAAAGTGCCGAGGCCACGGTAGAAGAGGAAACTGCGGAAACCGCTGCTGAAGAGGAGCCGACTGCTGAAGAGGAGCCGACTGCTGAAGAGGAGCCGACTGCTGAAGAGGGCGGGGAAGAGGGCGGGGAAGAGGGCGGGGAAGAGTCCCGGGAGTAAAGCTTGACCAGAACCGGCAAAGGTCCGCAGCGAACCTGCATCGCCTGCCGACAGAGCAAAGACCAGGCACAGCTGGTTCGTTATGTGGTCGCGCCCGATGGTGAACTGCTGGTCGATTACCGGCATCGCTTGCCCGGTCGCGGCGCATATACCTGCATCGATATAGCGTGTTTGCAGACCGCGGTCGAACGCAAGTTGTTTCAGCGGAGTTTTCGCGGTAACTGCCGGGAAATCTCATCGGCAACGCTGATTGATGGTTTAATTGCCGCATTACGGCAACGCATTGCGAACCTGCTGGGAATGGCCAAAAAGTCTGGACAGTATGTTTCCGGCAGCAGCGCGGTGATGAGCGCGTTGCGGCACAATTCAGGGTTGGCGCTGGTCCTGATTTCCGAGGATATTTCGTCCGGCATCGCTGTAAAGGTGAAAGAGTTGTCGGCCCGGCACGGGGTTCCTTGTGTCAGTATGTTCAGCAAGGATGGGCTCGGACAGCTATTCGGCAAGGGAGAACGCAGCGTTGTTGCGATTGAGACTGGGTCTCTGGCGGATATACTATTGATTGAACTGCAACGTTATCTGCAGCTGGTAAGGGAGAATTGATGGGCAAGATAAGGGTACATGAACTGGCAAAGAAGATGGGGCTCGAAAACAAGGAGCTGCTGACCAAGTTAGCTGAGGCCGGTATTGACGTGGCATCCCACTCCAGTTCTCTGAGTGATGAAGATTTGCAGAAGTTTGAGGCTTTCAATAATCCGCCGGAAGAGAAAATCGAAGAAGCGCGGATTAAACCGGGCATCATTCGCCGGCGCAAGACAGTTGTCCGCAAACCGGCTGAAGAGCCCGAAGCAGCGGAGGAGACTGCGGAAGCCCCGGTTGAAGAGCCCGAAGCAGCGGAGGAGATCGCGGAAGCCCCGGCTGAAGAGCCCGTAGCAGCGGAGGAGACCGCGGAAGCCCCGGTCGAAGAGCCCGAAGCAGCGGAGGAGACTGCGGACGCCCCGGCTGAAGAGCCTGAAGCAGAGCCGCTCGTGGCTGAACCACCGGTCAAAAAACCTGCTCCGCGGAAAGCGACCGCCGACCAAGCCAAGATTCTCGGTCGCGTCGAGTTGCCGAAGGCGCGACCGGCCCAGCAACCGTCGGAGCGGCAGCGACCGGGCCGACCCGAACGCCCGCGGCCGGCTGCTGGACCGGCACGCGGTAAAAAGCGCGTCGAGGTTCCGGCGCCGATCGCTCCGACCGATCAGCCACTTCCGGAAAAGGAAGGGCGGGGTAATAAGAAAAGGAAAAAAGGCCGTCGGGGTGATTTTGATCAAGGTGAAATGGACGGCCGGGTATCACGTCGCGGCCGCCGGGTCGAAGTCTTCGAGCCGAGCCGTATGGGCGGCAAGAAAAAGCGCGGCAAACAGGGCAAACAAACCAAGCAGACCGAGGTGACGATCAGCAAGGCGATCAAACGGATCATCCGGATCAGCGATTCGATCACTGTCGGCGAACTGGCCAAGCGGATGGGGGTCAAGGCTAACGAGCTGATTGCCGAACTGATGCGGCAGGGATCGATGGTCACCATCAATCATCCACTCGATTTCGAATCCGCGGCGATTCTGGCGTCGGAATTCAACTACGAAGTAGAAAACGTGGCCTTTGACGAAGAGAGCATCCTCAAGGTCGAAACCGCCAAGGAAACAGAGGAAAGCGAGGAAGGGCAGGAGATCCGTCCGCCGGTGGTAACCATCATGGGGCACGTCGACCATGGTAAAACCAGCTTGTTGGACGCCATCCGGGAAGCGAACGTGACGGCTGGCGAAGCCGGCGGGATCACCCAGCACATCGGTGCCTACGACGTCGAACTCGATGGCCGCAAGATCACTTTCCTCGACACCCCGGGGCACGAAGCCTTTACCGCCATGCGAGCCCGCGGCGCCGGCGTGACCGATATCGTCATCCTGGTGGTGGCCGCCGACGACGGGGTCATGCCGCAGACCAAGGAAGCGATCAACCACTCGAAGGCCGCCGGAGTGCCGATCATCATTGCGGTCAACAAGATCGACAAGCCGGATGCCAACCCGGAGCGGGTCAAGCAGGAACTGACCGAATTCGAACTGGTTCCGGAAGAGTGGGGGGGCGATACCATCTTTGTCGAGGTGTCCGCCAAGCAGAAGACCAATCTCGATTCGCTGCTGGAAATGATTCTGCTGCAGGCCGAGGTGCTCGAGCTTAAAGCCAACCCGGACAAGCGCGCCAAAGGTTCGATCGTTGAAGCACGGCTTGACAAGGGGCGGGGTCCGGTGGCCACAGTGCTGGTTCAGGACGGCACCCTCAAAATCGGCGACGCTATCGTTGCCGGCCTGCATTTCGGCCGGGTGCGGTCGATGACTTCCGCCAATGGCCAGCAGGTCAAGGAAGCCGGGCCTTCTTTCCCGGTCGAGGTGACCGGCCTGGGGGGCGTACCGGACGCCGGTGATACCTTCCACGCGGTCGAAAACGAGAAAGCCGCCAAGGATGTTTCCATGCATCGGCAGCAGAAGCAACGGGAAATCGATCTGGCGAAAAGCAGCAAAGTTTCCCTCGATCAGCTGTTTGCCAAGATGCAGGAAGGGACCGTCGAAGAGCTGGCGGTCATCATTAAGGCCGACGTGCAGGGTTCGGTTGAAGCGGTGCGTGACGCCCTGGAGAAACTGTCGACCACGGCCTGCCGCCTGAATGTCATTCATACCGGTGTCGGCGGCATCTCGGAAAGCGATGTCACTCTGGCAACCGCCTCCGATGCTATAGTCCTTGGTTTCAATGTCCGCCCGGAATCCAAAGCCAAGACGATGGCGGAATCCGAGGGAGTCGATATTCGCCTCTACAGTGTCATTTATGATGCTGTCAACGATATCCGCGACGCCATGGAAGGACTGCTGGCCCCGACCCTCAAGGAGAAGGATCTCGGTCGGGTCGAGGTGCGTGAGACCTTCCACGTTTCGCGCGTCGGTACAATCGCGGGCTGCTATGTGCTGGACGGCAAGATCGTCCGCAACGCCCAGACCCGTCTGGTCCGGGATAACGTGGTGATCTGGGAAGGGAAACTCAGCTCTCTCAAGCGCTTCAAAGATGACGTCAAAGAGGTGGCGAGCGGCTACGAATGCGGTATCGGCCTGGAGAATTACAACGATATCAAGCTGGGTGACATTATCGAAGCCTTTGAAATGGAAGAAGTGAAAACTTCTCTCTAAATGATGGTGGTTGGCGTTCTGCGTATTGATCTTCGGCTGTTCGAAGTTCAGAGCCTCAAGCAGAAACGCTCTGTGGTCAGTCGAATTCTGCAGCGGCTGCGCTCCCGTTACCCGGTATCGGCAGCAGAGGTCGGCAGCCTTGACAAGTTGCAGCGCACCCTGCTGGGGGTCAGCATGACCGCCGGCAGCGAAACGCAGATTCAGTCGGTGTTCCAAAAGCTGGAAGAAGAAATTTATCGGTCCGGGCAGGCGGAACTGCTCGATTCCGATATTGAATATCTGCATTATGGAGAAGAGTAGTCAGTTGAGCAGTTATCGTCCCGAACGAGTTGCAGAGCAGATTCACAAAGAAATCTCCCGTCTGTTGCTTGATGGCATAAAAGATCCACGGGTTGCGCCGGTTGTTATCACCGGCGTTAATATTACCCGCGACCTGCGTCTGGCGCGGGTCTTTTTCACGGTCAGTGATGAAAAAAATGAACGTCGCGCCGCTGAAACCGGCCTGAAAAGCGCTGCTCCCTATGTCCGCAGGGAGATCGGCCAGGCCATCCGGCTGCGCTATGTACCCGAGTTGCGTTTTGAGTATGATATTTCGGTTTCCCACGGCCGGAAAATTGAAGACCTGCTGCGGCAAGTCAAGGACGACTTAACCGATGATTCAACAGATAGCGCAACTGATCGAGAATAATCGGAGCTTTCTCGTTGTCGCCCATGAAAATCCGGACGGCGATGCAGTCGGCTCCACCCTGGGGCTGGCCAACGCGCTGCGGGAAATGGGCAAGGAAGTTGTCGCCTTCAACATCGACGGCATTCCGGAACTCATGCGCTTCCTTCCCGGCAGCGACCAGCTGGTCACCAGGCTCGTCGAGTCCGACCGCTTCGATGTCGCTTTTGTTCTCGATGCCGGCGCCCTGCAGCGGACCCGGATCCCGGTTGAGAAAATCTGCCGGACTCTGGTCAATATCGACCATCATCCCCACTCCGAGTTCGGCGACATCTGTTACCTCGACACCTCCGCCAGCGCCACCGCCGTGATGATCTGGCGCATTCTGGAAGCTTGTAACTACCGGATCAGTCTGGACGTTGCCAAGCCGCTGTACCTGGGAATTTTGTCCGACACCGGCTCGTTCCGCTATTCCAGCGCCAATGAAGAGGCATTTTCGGTGGCCGGCAAACTGCTCGGAATGGGTCTCAATGCCTGGGATATTGCCAGTCGACTCTATGAATCACTGGCTCCGGAACGGATGCGCCTGCTCGGGCTGGTGTTGCCGACCCTGGAGATTTCCTCCTGTGGCCGCTACGCTTCGGTGGCGATGACCGAGGAGATGCTGACACAGGTCGGCGCCTCGGAAGAGCACACCGACGGCTTCGTCAACTATCCCCGGGCGATCCGCGGGGTTGAAGTGGCCCTCTTTTTCCGCCAGATCGGGCAGGACAAATATAAAATCAGCTTCCGCTCGCGGGGCTTGATCGATGTCGGCGCCATAGCCCGTTCCCTGGGCGGCGGCGGGCATCACAATGCGGCCGGCGCCAATATTTCCGGGACCCTTTCCGAAGCCAGGGCTGCAGTCGCCCGCCTTCTGAATCAGCAGCTCAGCTGAAAGATTTCGTGAACGGAATTCTTCTGATCGATAAACCGGCAGGGATGACCTCGCATGATGTCGTGCGCCAGGTGCGCCGCTGCTGCAAAACCCGCAAGGTCGGGCATGCCGGAACCCTTGATCCGCTGGCCACCGGTGTGCTGGTTGTCGCCGTGGGGGAGGGGACGAAAATTCTCCGCTTTCTGCACTCGGACAGCAAAAGCTATCGGGCGACCTTTAAACTTGGTGTGACCACCGACACCCTGGATGCCGATGGCGAGATCCAGGCACAACGCGAATTGCCGGACGCCTGCCGGGAACGGCTGGAGCAAACCTGTGCCGGCTTCCGCGGTGAGATCCTGCAGGTTCCGCCGATGTTTTCCGCGCTGAAAAAAAATGGTGTGCCGCTGTACAAGCTGGCCAGAAAAGGGGAACAGGTTGAACGTGAGGCGCGGGCGGTCACCATTGAGCGGCTGGAAATTATCCATGTCGACTTGCCAGATGTGACAATTGAAGTAGACTGCACAAAAGGAACCTATATTCGTTCCCTGGTCAGCGATATCGGTGAAGCTCTCGGTTGCGGCGCCCATCTGACCGCACTGCGCCGGCTGCGCAGCGGCCGTTTCCGGATCGCCGACTGTATCTCTCTGGAGCAACTGCAGCAGGGGTCGCTCCACTCAAGCCTGCAGAGTCCGGACCAGGCACTCGATGATCTGCCCGCGGCGCAGGTGGCCGGACCGGCAGCGGCTGCGCTTCGGAATGGCGTGCCGCCAGGGCGGGAAGACATCCACTGCGATGTCGCTGTTACCGATGGGGAACTGGTCCGTTTGCAGGTGGCCGGCGAGCTGGTCGCCGTAGCCCGTTACGCGCCATCGCGAGAGATAGAAAAACGAGGTGATTTTGAGCTTGTACGGGTTTTTTCACCGCCCGAAAAGCTTTGAATAATCCTTTACAGCGCTAGGTAACTGTGGTAGATAGCGTAGGTTGCAAAGAAGCTGATAACAGCCACGCCACTGGCTTTATTGAAAACACAAAGGAGAATGCAGGTGCTCGGCACAGATCGTAAACAGGAAATCATTGAGAAGTTTAAGCGTCACGAAGGTGACACCGGGTCCCCGGAGGTGCAGATCGCGCTCCTGAGCGAGCGGATTACTTATCTGACGGAACATTTTAAAACCCACAAGAAAGATCATCACTCCCGGCGTGGTCTTTTAAAAATGGTCGGCCAGCGGCGTCGCCTGCTCGACTACCTGATCAAACAGGACATCGAGCGTTATAGGACGATCATCAAAGAACTCGGGATTCGTCGTTAGACGAAGAGCAGCATGCTCCGGGGTCGGGGCATGCTGCTTTTTGTCTGTCAACTGATAGCTCTGGAGGCTGTCCGGAGAGAATGTCTGGTCAAAGTGACCGGAAATTGTCTCAGGCCAACCTCCAAAAGCTATTTTTTTTTATCAGGCTTAAGGGTTTTCAGACGGCTGAGAACCTGAACAAAGGAGAACAAAATGGCCTACCAAAAAGTAGAAGTCGAATTCAACGGGCAACCGTTGACCATTGAAACCGGCAAAGTCGCCCGTCAGGCCGACGGCGCAGTCGTTGTCACTTACGGTGAGACCAAGGTGCTGTGTACCGTGGTCTCCGCCAAAACCATGCGCGAGGGGCAGGATTTCTTTCCGCTGACCGTCAACTACGCCGAGAAATTTTATTCGGCCGGCAAGATCCCCGGCTCATTCTTTCGCCGCGAGCGCGGCTCCACCGAGCGTGAAACCCTGATCTGTCGGCTCATCGACCGCCCCATGCGGCCGCTGTTCCCCAAGGGGTACATGTTCGAAACCCAGATCATGCCTTCGGTGATTTCCGCCGACCTGATCAACGACCCCGACACCCTGGCGATGGTTGCCGCTTCGGCTTCGGTGGCCGTCTCCGATATCCCCTTTGAGGGGCCGATCGCCGCGGTTCGGGTCGGCCGGGTCGACGGCCAGTTTGTCGCCAATCCGACCAACGAGCAGATTGAGCAAAGCGATGTTGAAATCGTGATTTCCGGCTCCAGGGACGCGGTAATGATGGTTGAAGGCGAGTCGAAATTCCTCTCCGAGGCAGAGATGCTCGATGCCATCTTCTTTGGGCATGAAGCGCTGCAGCCGCTGATCACCATCCAGGAAGAACTGGCCAAGTTGGTCGGCAAGGAAAAGCGCGCCTTCGAAGTCGCGCAGGCTGACGAGGAACTGGTGGTCAAGGTCACCGGACTGGCGGAACCGAAAGTGGTTGCCGCGGTCAAGATCCAGAGCAAGCAGGAGCGTTACGCCGCCCTGGCCGATATCCGCGCTGAAGTTCAGGAGCAGCTGGCCGAAGTCTACGAAGGACGGCAAGGGGAGATCGCCGCGGCCCTCGGCAAAGTGGAAAAGACCGTGGTGCGCCGGATGGTGACCAAAGATCGGGTCCGCATCGACGGCCGCGACATGACCACCATCCGTCCGATCAGCTGTGAAGTCGGCGTGCTGCCGCGCGCTCACGGCAGCGCCCTGTTCACCCGGGGAGAAACCCAGGCGCTGGTCGCCGCCACCCTCGGCACCGGGGTCGATGAACAACGCATGGACAACGTCCAGGGGATGGAATTCAAGAAATTTATGCTGCATTACAATTTCCCGCCGTTCTGCGTCGGCGAAACCAGCATGCGGCTTTTCCCCGGCCGGCGCGAAATCGGCCACGGCATGCTGGCCGAGCGCAGCGCCGCACAGATTCTGCCGAGACACGAAGATTTCCCCTACACCATCCGGGTGGTTTCCGACATCCTCGAATCGAACGGCTCGTCTTCCATGGCCTCGGTCTGCGGCGCTTCCATGTCGCTGATGGATGCCGGGGTGCCGGTCAGCGAACCGATCGCCGGGATCGCCATGGGTTTGATCAAGGAAGGTGACGATGTCGCCGTTCTGTCCGACATCCTCGGCGACGAGGACCACCTCGGCGACATGGACTTCAAGGTCACCGGATCGGCCAAGGGCGTGACCGCGCTGCAGATGGACATCAAGATCTCCGGAGTGACCAGGGAGATCATGCAGCAGGCCCTGGAACAGGCCCGCGAAGGGCGGATTCATATTCTCGGCGAGATGGCCAAGGCGATCGCCGCGCCGCGTCCGGAGCTCTCCAAGTACGCGCCGCAGATCACCAGCATCAAGGTCAAGCCGGACCAGGTACGGACCGTCATCGGCTCGGGCGGGAAAAACGTCCGCGGCATCATCGAAGCGACCGGCTGCGCCATCGATATCGAGGACGACGGTACTATCAAGATCGCCTCGGCCGACGGCGAAGCGGCCAAGATGGCCATCAAGATGATCCGCGACCTGACCCAGGAGCCGGAAGTCGACAAGCTCTATATGGGGACGGTGAAGAAGATCATGGAATTCGGCGCCTTTGTCGAAATCTATCCCGGCACCGACGGCCTGGTGCACGTTTCCGAGCTGGCCAACGAGCGGGTGCGCAACGTGACCGACGTGCTGAAGGAAGGGGATCAGGTGCTGGTCAAGTGTATCGGCGTCGATCGCCAGGGCAAGATCAAGCTGTCGCGCAAGGCCGCGCTCGGCCAGGAACTGCCCGCAGAGGACTGATCGTCGGTGATGCTGCAGAAGTCGACGTTGAAAAACGGCATCCGTGTCGTCACCGAGCGGATGCCGGAACTTCATTCTGTAACCGTTGGCTTCTGGGTACAGAATGGTTCCCGCCACGAAGCGGAGCCCCTGAGCGGCATATCTCATTTTATCGAGCATATGCTGTTCAAGGGGACCGCGTCACGCTCAGCCCTGCAGATCGCCAAAGAGATTGATTCGGTCGGTGGCGTCCTCAACGCCTTCACCGGCCGGGAGTTCAGCTGCTACTACGCCAAGGTCCTCGGCGACAAATTACCCCATGCCATTGCCCTGCTTTCCGACCTGGTGTTGAATTCGACCTTCTGTGAAAAGGAGATCGAAAAAGAACGCCGGGTGATCCTGCAGGAAATCTCCATGGTCGAAGATACCCCGGACGACCAGGTGCATGACCTGTTCTGCGAATCGATCTGGCACAGCCATCCCCTCGGCCGGCCGGTTCTGGGCCGAAGCGAGACGGTCGGACGGATCGGTCGCGCCGATCTGCTGCAGATGCTCGAACGCCGCTATCTCGGGCACAATATCCTGATTGTTGCCGCCGGCAATCTCGTTCATCAGGAGATCATCGACCAGATCGAGCAGGCATTTTCGGTGGTTCCGCCCGGCGCCCAGGACAACCTCTGCACCCTGCCCGAATATCGGCCCGGCGTGCAGGTTTCCGCCAAAAAACTCGAACAGACCCATTTCTGCCTCGGCTGCAAGGCCCTGCCGCAGAATCACGAGGATCGCTTCATCCAGCAGCTGCTCAACAGTATTCTCGGCGGCAGCATGAGTTCGCGGCTGTTCCAGGAGATCAGGGAGCAGCGGGGCATGGCCTATTCGATCTACAGCTATCTGAATACCCATTCCGATGCCGGTTCGCTGGTGGTCTATGCCGGCACGCGTCCGGACGATCTGCGGGAAACGCTGAAACTGGTGCTTGAGCAGTTTTCCAACCTCAAGAACGGCTATATCGGCAGCGAAGAACTGCAGATGGCCCGGGAGCAGATGAAGGGCACGCTGCTGCTTTCCCTGGAAAGTACCGACAACCGGATGACGCGGCTGGCGAAAAATGAAATATTTCTCGGCTATCAACCCAGAATTTCGGAGATCGTGGCGGCAATCGATCAGGTGACGATTGATTCATTACACCGGGTGGCGAACCAGTTGCTCAATGACGATTCCCTTAATCTGCATGTTGTCGGCCCGTCAAACCGGCATCAGTTGCCGCTCAGCATGCTCAAAATTCCGTGAGATGATCATGCAGACCCCCGAAATCCAGATCAAAAAGCTTCACCCGAACGCCAGCATCCCGCGCTACATGACCGACCTCGCCGCGGGCATGGATATTCAGGCGCTGCTCGATGCGCCGCTGCTATTGCAGCCGGGTGAACGCTGCCTGGTACCGACCGGACTGGCGATGGCGATCCCGGTGGGATTCGAAGTGCAGGTGCGCCCCCGTTCGGGACTGGCGATCAAGCACGGCATCGCCCTGGTTAACTCTCCCGGGACCATCGATGCCGATTATCGCGGCGAAATCCGTATCATCCTGATCAATCTCGGCACGGAAAGCTTCACCATCCATCCCGGCGACCGGATCGCCCAGCTGGTCGTCGCCCCGGTCTGCCAGGCCGGGATGAAGGTGGTTGCCGAGCTTCCGGGAAGCGAACGCGGCAGCGGCGGCTTCGGACATACCGGCCATCGGGAGTGACCATGGCAAAGAAACAGGTCAAACCTGAGGATTTACTGGAATTTCCCTGCCATTACCAGTTCAAGGCCGTCGGACTGGCCGGAGAGGATTTCAAGCAGGGGATCGTGGCCGCCGTCGAGCGGCACACCCCGGTCAACCTGGACGCGGTCCGCAGTCGCCCGAGCGGCAAAGGGAACTACCAGTCGGTTTCGGTCATGGTGACCCTCTACAACTACCAGCAATTGACTGCCATTTATGCCGACATGCGCCGCGTTTCCGGATTGAAAATATTGCTTTAAGTCGGGTCAGCACGTAATATGATGTGAAATTTTTATTGCAATTATTTTTGAGGAGAGAGCGATGTTTCTGTCAATCAACCCTGAGAATCCGCAATCGCGCCACATCATCCGCGTGGCGGAATGTCTGCGGCAGGGCGGCGTGATTATCTATCCGACCGACACCACTTACGGAATCGGTTGCGATATTTTCAATCGCAAGGGAGTGAAGAAGATCTTCCAGATCAAGCAGCGGGATGCGCGCAAACCGTTTTCCTTCATCTGCAGTGATCTGGCGGAAGTCTCCAACTATGCCCAGGTGAGCAATTTCGCCTTCAAAATTATGAAGCGGCATCTGCCGGGGCCCTACACCTTTGTTCTGGAAGCGACCAAGATCGTCCCCGATTCCCTGAGCACCAAGCAGAAAACTGTCGGCGTGCGGATTCCCGCCAACCCTATCTGCCAGGCGATCGTTCGGGAACTCGGTCACCCGCTGGTGACCACCAGCGCCAACATCTCAGGCGAACACCCCCCCCAGGACCCGGTGCTGATCAATGAAAAGATGGGGCGCATGGTGGACCTGGTAATCGATGGCGGCATTGCCATGTCGGAAGCCTCGACCGTGATCAGCCTGCTGGACGATGAAATCGAGATTATCCGCCAGGGGGCGGGCGATACGTCGTGGATTGAACAGCTCTGAATGTGACGATGAAAAATCTGGATCTGGTATTTTACCGGCGCGAATGGGTCCGCGAGGATTGGAAATATGAAATTTCCGCCGATAAATTAGAAACTTTTCTGGCAGAAATGAAACAGGAACTTGAAGCTTTCGGCATCGCGCTGCATAGCACGGAAGAAGAGTTCAGCCTGCCGATCAAAGGCTATGCCGATCTGCTCAACAGCATCCGCCTGCGTTTTCCGAGCGCCGGCCTCGGCAACCTCTGCCTCGGGCATGTGATCGGCGCCAGCCCGAACCGCGATCTGTTCGAAGACCTGCGACGCGGTATCAAACGCATCGCTTTTGCCCCGGAAACGGTCGAGCCGGACGGCAGCGACAAGGTGGTCTGTCACAATTGCGGCTGCGGCTGTTAGGGGCCATGTTAAAGCCGTGAAGTGAAAAGGGAAAAAGTTTTTGAACTTACTTTTCACTTTTTACTTTTCATGTAAAAGTCAGTTTCCTTTCCAGATCCATCGAGTTCGACACCCGTTTCGCCTCCTTCATGGTGATGATCCCCTTCTTGCACAACTGGATCAGGTGCTGGTCCATCGACTGCATCTGGTACTGAGCATTCCCTTTCTCGATATGCCCTTCGATCTCATCCAGGTCCCCTTCGCGAATACAGGCCTGAATGGTGGTGGTGGTGCGCATGACCTCAACCACCGGCAGCACATTTTCGCCGGTTTTGTCCTCCACCAGCCGCAGCGAAACGGTGGCCACCAGAATATCCGCCAGCCGCTGGCGGATGATCTCCTGCGAGTCGGGCGGGAAGTGGCCGATCAACCGGTTGATGGTCGAAACCGCATTCTGGGTATGCAGGGTGGCAAACACCAGGTGGCCGGTTTCCGAGGCCTTGATGCAGGCATCAATGGTTTCCAGGTCGCGCATTTCGCCGACCATGATGACATCCGGGTCCATCCGCAGGGCCGCCTTTAACGCCGTGCTGAAGTCTTCCGTGTCGATGCCGACCTCCCGCTGGATGATGCAGCTCTTTTTCGAGGTGAAAAGAAACTCGATCGGATCCTCGATGGTAACGATATTGAAGGCGTATTTCTCATTGATGTGATTGATCATCGACGCCAGGGTGGTCGATTTGCCGTTGCCGGTCGGCCCGGTTACCAGCACCAGACCGTTTGGCGCCTGGACGATTTCACCCAGCACCGCCGGCAGTTTCAGCTTCTGAAAATCGCCGATCTCCGGCGGAATGACCCGCATGACAATACCGATGTGTCCGCGCTGGCGGAACAGGCTGACCCTGAAGCGGCCGCCATTGGACAGGGCGTAGGAGGCGTCGAATTCCTTGAAATTCTCCGGCAGTTCGCGACTGTTGTGTTCCATGATCGTTGTCGCAATATACTCGGTATCCTGGGGTTTCAGATTGGGCAGTTTGGAGCGCAGCAGCTGGCCGTGAGCCCTGAAAAACGGCGGATTGTCGACCTCGAAATGTACATCGGAGACCCGTTTGGCGAATGCGATTTCCAGGATCTGGTTCAGCGTCTTCATGTCCATGATAATTTCACCTTTTAGTGGCTGTCCGGTTGCGGTTGGTTTTTCCTCTGCCTGCACAACAAGGCCTTTTCCATGGAAATCCCCGCCTTGCTGACAAAGAATTCCAGGAAGTCGAGAGGAACCTGGCCGGCTTTATCATTACCGAAATCGGCATAAGTCAGAGTGATCACCCGGCCATTGCTCTGCAGCGGCAGCAGCAGAATTTGCGATTCCAGCGGCGCGCCGATTTCCGGGTAAAGGCGTTCTTCCAGCACCGCATCCCTGGCAGGACCGTAATAGGTCTTACGCTCCTTGAGCAGTTTCCGAACCAGGGAGTCCTCCGCAAACGGGATGCGGATTTTCAACGGCGCCGACGGTCCCTGGGATTTGTCCGCGACTACGCCGATGCTGCGTTCCGCGATCAGGTCCGACTTGTCAACGATCAAGGTCAGCGCCCGATCGAAAACTTCGCTGACAAACTGCAGAACCGACAGGGAAATGTCCGGAGCTTTGTTCAGCAGGCGCAAACCGGAAAGGCTGTTGCGCAACTTGGCAAACTGCTGGCGCCGCTCTTCATTGAAACAGGCGTGCACGTAGGATTGAAAGGTGTTCAGAAAATCGATGTTGTCTTCGACGAAGGATTGTTGACGTTCGGCGTAGTAGGGCTTGGGAAGAACCGCGCGGATTCCTTCTTTCAGGGATTGCAGAGAGAACTCGTGGTCGAGCGGGGAGGCCAGCTGGATCACTGAAATCAGGGGGAATTTCTTCATTTTTTCACTACGGATGCGGGAGATTTCTTCCCGGCTGAAAGCATCCATGCCTTCCTCCGGAGTGCCGAATACCAGGATCGGGTTGAGCTGCCGGTCCAGGGCGCGTTCAAGCAGATTGTCAAGTTCCCCAGCCTGGTCGGTCATGAATATCAGCACGCCCTCTTTTTTGCAGATCGTCATGATGGCGTGTTGAATAAACTCGTCCGCGGTGTACATGATAATCGCCTGCGACCGGCTGGCCGGGGTGTGAACAGCCTCATCGCCGATTCCCGGCGCAGAGGCCTCAAGCAGATAATTGATCAGGCGCTCCTGCTGTTCCGCGTCGATTTCAGGGAGAGCCCTGGCAATCACCTGACGATGAATTTCACTCGGATCAAACGCCTCGAGCCCTTTGAATACGCGGGGTTTCTTGCGTTCGATTTTATCCAGATCCGCCAGCCCGAGAATATCTTCGGAAACGACGATCTCTTCATTCTCCTCCGGCGCCGCAGGTGGCAGGACCGCAAGCTCCGGTTCTTCTTCCAGCGGTTCATCGATAATCGTAATCTCACCGGCGTGAACCTTCTCATCAAAGATGCGCAGGGCATCCAGCAGCACCATCTGGGTATCGAGACTCATATCCTGAAGCTGGGCCGGCAGATACTTGTAATCGTCATTGAGATTGATTTTATCGACATCGAGGGTAAAGACTCCACGCGTCCAGCTGATCATCTCGACCACAGTCATTTCAATCAGCGTTTCCAGTGCTTTGAACGCCGCTTCTTCGGACAGCTCGCAATGTTCGATCAGCGTGGCGATCAACGGCTTGCGCTTGTCTCCGGCGGATTTCTGAATGCTCAGCGCCTTGTCCAGTTCCTCCCGGGTAATGATACCGGCTTCCAGCAACAGATGGCCGATCCTCAGTTTTTCATTGGAATGACTGGCGCCGGCGATATAGCCGTTGTTGAAGACCAGTTGGCCTTCACCCTTACGGCTGTAGACATTGAGCGTGCCCGATTTGCGCGTCGAATGGATCAGTTGAATAACATCAACAATCGGTAGAAGTTCCAGTTCGCCGGTCAGTGGCATTTGCGTGGTTCCTTTCCGTCTTGTTGTCGAAAACTCGCTGGCGGCGGGGATTGCCGGATGGCAATCAGCACATCAAAAAATATTAATCGCCATTTAAACGTAAAAACGGGAATAATTTCAAGACATTTTAACCGGATCCGCAGAATAATCACGGCCCTGGACACGGCTGATCATTGACCGGTGGTAAAAATCGCCGCCGGGGGCCGGATATGTGGGCTCAAGTTATTTTTTCAAGCTGCGAACATAACTCTCCAGCTGAGTCAGGCGCGGATCGTCCGGCGGCAGCATTTCCCCCTGCAAGGCTTTTTCAATGCAATTATTGATAATATCGCGCAGTTGCTGCCGGTCATAGTTGCCTGCCCGTTCCAGCCCTTTGCCGTCCGGATGACAGCTGTTGCAGGTTTTGCCGTTGCTGCCGAGTTGCGCATTGAACAGCTCCTTGCCGGTTTGCAGCTGATCGGCGGCGGCAACGGGAAGGGCGGGCGGAACGAGTAGGGCCAGCAGGCAGGCCATCATTATCGGTCGCATAAAACACCTCCGTGAATGTATGACAAGAAGGTTAGCATCAAATCGGGGTGCGTCCAGAAACAAAACGACCGGCAGCCCGGTCAGGTTTCAGGGTGTTCGAAACCGGTCATTTTTGCACAGTCGGCCGGGGTTGGTAGAATTGAACTGAACCGGGTTTGTGGCCGGGAAAGGAAGGGAAGACAATCATGATGAACAACACCTTGCAGCGACTCCTGATGGTGATGCTGCTGATTTTTGCCCTCAACGGCGTCTATCTCTATCTCTTCCCGCCGCAGCCCGCTGAACCGGTCGCCGAGCTGGCCTACAGCCGTGTCAAAAGCGAACTGCGCGAGGACCGGGTCGCGGCCGTGACCCTCCAGGGGGAGAGCCTGACCGGGCGGTTCCGGGAAAAACAGACCTTTGCCGATACTGAATTGATTCAACCCCGCTTCACCGGCAGTCGCAGTTTCGAACGATTCCATACCCGACTGCCGCCGTTCGCCGATCCGGAACTGCTTCAGCTGTTCGAGCAGCATCAGGTGAGGGTCGAAGCGCAGCCGCCGGAAGACCGGTCCCTGCTGAGCAACCTGCTCATCAGCCTGCTCCCCTGGGTGCTGATCATTGGCTTCTGGGTCTACTTCTCCCGCCGCATGCGGCAGCAGGGCGGGGCGTTCGGCAACATCATGAACCAGTTCGGCAAGTCGGGCGCGCGCCTCTACGCGCCGAAGACTCCACCGGTCACCTTCGCCGATGTCGCCGGTCTCGCCGAAGCCAAACAGGAACTTCAGGAGATCATCGCCTACCTGCGCGATCCCGCTAAATTCAGCCGGCTCGGCGGCAAGGTGCCGCGCGGCGTGCTGCTGGTCGGCCCACCCGGCACCGGCAAGACTCTGATGGCCCGGGCCGTCGCCGGCGAAGCGCAGGTGCCGTTCTTCAGCATCTCCGCCTCCCAGTTCATCGAGATGTTTGTCGGGGTCGGCGCCAGCCGGGTGCGGGACCTGTTCAATAACGCCAAGAAGAATGCGCCGAGCATCATCTTCGTCGACGAACTGGATGCCGTCGGCCGGGCGCGCGGCACCGGGCTGGGGGGCGGGCATGACGAACGAGAACAGACCCTCAACCAGCTGCTCTCCGAGCTGGACGGTTTCGAGCCGCACGACGAGGTGATCGTGATGGCCGCGACCAACCGTCCCGACGTCCTCGACAGCGCCCTGCTGCGTCCCGGCCGGTTTGATCGCCAGGTGGTCGTCGAACGCCCCGACTGGCGCGACCGGGCCAAAATTCTCGAAGTGCACACCCGCACCATGCCGCTGGCCGACGATGTCGACCTGGAGACAATCGCCAAGGGGACGCCGGGGATGGTCGGCGCCGACCTGCAGGGGCTGGTCAACGAAGCGGCCCTGATCGCCGCGCGCGAGGACGCCGCACAGGTCGCCGGCCGGCACCTGGAACAGGCCAAGGACCGGCAGCTGATGGGGATGGAGCGCAAGCTGTTCCTCTCCGAGCGGGAGAAGCGGATCACCGCCTTCCACGAAGCCGGGCATACCCTGGTGGCGCGCTGCCTGCCGAACACCGACCCGATCCACAAGGTCACCATCATCCCGCGCGGCCAGGCCCTCGGCGTCACCCAGCAACTGCCCGAAGACGACCGCTACCACTACCAGCGCAGCTACCTGATGAGCCGGCTGGCCGTGGTGCTCGGTGGCCGGGTGGCGGAAAAGATGGTCTTCGGTGAATACTCAACCGGCGCCGGCAACGACCTCAAGCAGGTCATGGAGCTGGCTGAAAAGATGGTCTGCCTGTGGGGGATGAGCGAACGGCTCGGCCCGCTCAGTTACTCGCGCGGGGAAGAGCACCCGTTCCTCGGCCGCAAGCTGGCCAGCGAAAAGGTCTTCAGTGAAAAAACCGCCTGGCTCATCGACCAGGAGATCGAAAAACTGGTCACCGTCGCCGAAGCCTGCACGACCCGGGTGCTGCAGGACAACCGCCCGGCCCTCGACACCCTCGCCGATAGCCTGTTTGTCGAAGAGACCCTGGACAAAGAACGACTGGAAGAGATTTTTCAGAAGGAAAAGCTCAAGGTTTCTCAGGAAATCCTGCAACAACTCGGGATTGAAGAGAGTAAGGAATGAACCACGCTATTTGCTAATTATGAATTATGAAGGACAATTATGAAGGATGAAGGATGAAGGATGAAGGATGAAGGATGAAAACTTCAATTTCATAGGGACCGAAACAAGGGCTTTGCGATTCTTTCATAATTCATAATTCAGCATTCATAATTGCTTTCAAGCCGGAGATAAAGACATGACGAACGCTGCAAAAACCGCCCTGGCGCTGGTCCTGCTGATGGCCGCAACCTGGGGATGCTCCTCGACCAGAACCATCACCGAAGAAGTCCCGCCGCAGGTCGACCTGCGCATCTACCGGACCATCGGCGTGCTCGACGTCGCAGTCGGCAACCACTCGGCGCCGCTGCAGAACGACGCGACCCGGAAGCTGATCGCCACCCTGCAGGCCGCCCAGCCGGGGGTCCGCCTGCTCGAACTGGGATCGGAACGACACCTGCTCGCCACCCTGGGGAAGAGCCGCCTCGACGCGGCCGCCGTCAGGGAGATCTGCCGGCTGAACGGCGTCGAAGCGCTGATCGCCAGCCAGATGGAAGTAATGCCGGTCAGCCCGAGCCTGAAGTTCGGCGACGCGCTGACCTCCCTCAGCGCCAAGGCGACCGTCAACGCCTCGCTGACCTCCAAGCTCTACGAAATGCCGAGCGGCGCCTCGCTCTGGAGCGACGTGGTCAGCGGCAAGTGGACCGTCGCCGGGTTCCGGCTGACCGAGACCGCCATCAGCGACATCCGGATGAACGATCCCAACGAAAAATACGACCAGATGGTCTCGGACCTGGTCTACGCGGTGACCAAGAGCTTCCGGCCAACCTACGTGAAACGGCGAGTGCCGAAATAAAGATCATTTTGAAGGATGAATTATGAAAAAATCGAAAAACCTTTGCCTGGTGATTGAGGAAAGGTTAGCCCCAAATTTCGAGAGTGGTCAAGTAGCTTTGCTACTTTTTCATAATTCATACTTCAAATTCAATCGTGAGGTCATCGTGTAGCAAAAGCCTGGTATTTAGCCTCGAGATTTCCTCAAGATTAAAATCGGGATTTGGAATCGGTCAGCCAACAAAGCCAATACCTCAAGGTTACTGAGGTTTTCCGTCTCTTCCGCTTCTCTGTGGTAAAAACCCTTTTCACAGAATCTTCTAGGAATACGGGGTATTTTTTACTAAGATGGGTAGGTAATTCTGGAGGGATGGGATGATGTTGTCTTGGAGGAAAAAAACAGCAAGTTGGGCTGACGAACCGCTTTGAACCGGCAATTGTGCAGGGCAGGGCGGTTTTTTTTGTAATCCGCAGATGACGCAAATGCGACAATCATATCTCACGCCCGTTCGCTATGCTCACTCAAGACGCCAAGGCGCAAAGAGAGTCATTAAGACAAAGGCAGGTATTTGAGTATAAATCCCTTGGCAGCTTTGCTTGAGACAGATTTTGTGGTTTTGCGAGAGGTAGATTCTCTTGGTTGTTCATATGGGAGGGGGTTATGGAGAGGATCAACAGGTTGGCAAAGCTGACTGTCGATGCCGCTTTTGCCGTACATTCGAATCTCGGGCCTGGCCTGCTTGAATCTGTGTATGAAGTGGCTTTAGAGCATGAGCTCAACAAACGGAAGCTTAATGTTTCGCGGCAGATGAAAATTCCCGTTTGTTATGAAGGACTGCAATTCGATGAAGGATTTCGAGCTGATCTGATTGTCGACGATAAATTGATCATTGAACTGAAATCGGTAGAAAAAATCTCACCTGTCCACAAGAAACAATTGCTGACCTATCTGAGGTTGGCGGACAAGCGTTTGGGATTGTTGATTAACTTTGGCGAGAGTTTAATCAAGGATGGGATTTTTCGGGTTGTAAATGGCCTTTAAAAACCAGCACTCACGCTCGTTTGCTGCGCTCACTTAAGTCGCAAAGGCGCAAAGAGGGTCATCAAAGCATAGGCTGGTATTGGGTTTAAAACCTTAGCGTCTTTGCGGCTTTGCGTGAGATAGGTTTTAGGGTTTGTGATTTTATTGTCTGAACCTATTATGTTTTGGACCTAAAATCTGAAAACATATATCACGCTCGTTCGCTATGCTCACTTAAGACGCCAAGGCGCAAAGAGAGGCATAGAGGCAAAGACCGGTTTTAGGTTTAAAACCCTTAGCGGCTTTGCGTGAGATGAATGTTTCGGTTTTTTGGATGATCAATAGGTTTTTATGGCTCAGAAAAAGAAACCCCAAAACAAGCGCCCCGCCTTCAAACCGCAGCAGAGTGTTTTCCACGAGGCTTGGGACAACATGACCGAGGATTTCAACCGAATCCTTCCTGAAAAGCTACGGAATAAAAACAAAAAGAAGTTTGCTCTTTGGTTGTTTGTTTTGGAGGTGGTTGTGCTAGGGGTTGTTGGGAAGTTTGTTTATGAATGGCTGAAAAAGTAGCTAGGTGTAATTTTTTCATAATTCATACTTCAAATTTCATAATTAGTTTTAACTGCTTCAACCTTCATAATTAGGTTTAATAGATATGCTGTCCCCGGAATTATTGCAGCAATGCCAGGCCTCCCTGACGGCAAACGGGTTTGAGGTTTATCCAGCGCGTGACGCTGAGCAGGCGCGGCAGATCTTCTTTGCCGAGATCCTGCCGACGGTGAAAACGGGGACGGTTTCCTGGGCCGATTCCATGACCATGAAGGCGACCGGGGTGCTGGATGAGCTGCTGGCCGACCCGGGAATCGATATGATTAAGACCTTCGATCCGGAAGCGCCACGGGAAGAGATCATCGAGCGGCGGCGTCAGGCGTTGCTCACGGACCTGTTCCTGACCGGCACCAACGCGGTCACCGCCTGCGGCAAGCTGGTCAATCTCGACATGATCGGCAACCGCACCGGGGCGATCTCCTTCGGGCCGAAGAAAGTCGTGCTGTTCGTCGGGCAGAACAAGCTCGTGCCCGATCTGGCCGGCGCCTTCGACCGGATTCGCAACCACGCCGCACCGCTCAACGCCAAGCGGCACAATTTCCCGACCCCCTGCGCCAAAACCGGCCGCTGTCACGACTGCAATTCGCCGAAACGGATCTGCAATACCTGGGGGATTGTCGATAAGTGTTTTCCGGTGGGGAGGATCAAGGTTGTGTTGATTGAGCAGGATTTGGGGTTGTAGGTTGGGTAAAAGTTAAATTTACCGGAATTTCCCGGGATGTTTGTTTGTAATTGAGGATGGGAGAAATAAATGTCCGAACAAGAATTCTTGCAAAACCTCGAAAAGAAACTCTGGACCGCTGCCGACAAGCTGCGTTCCACTCTCGATGCGGCGCAGTACAAGCACACGGTGCTCGGGCTATTGTTCGTCAAGTACGTCTCCGACGCCTTCGATATTCGCCGCCAGGAGTTGATCGGTCAGTTCAAGGATGCCGGTCACGACTACTTCCTTGATCCTGCCGACTACGCCAGCGACGCCGACTATCAGGCAGAAATCGCCGCCGAGCTGGAGATTCGCGACTACTACACCGAGAAGAACGTTTTCTGGGTGCCGCAGCTTGCGCGCTGGGAGACGCTGCAGAACAACGCCAAGTTGCCGCCTGGCAGCGAGATCACAATCAAGAACGGCAAGGAGACCACCTACACCATGCGCAGCGTCGGCCGGTTGATTGACGATGCGCTCGAAGCGATCGAGAAAGACAACCCCAAGCTCAAAGGGGTGCTCAACAAGCAGTACGGCCGCCTGCAGATTGACCAGGCCAAGCTCGGCGAACTCATCGACCTGATCGCCACCATCCCCTTCAAACACGCCTCCTTGCGGGCCAAGGACATTCTCGGCCATGTCTACGAATATTTCCTCGGTCAGTTCGCCCTTGCCGAAGGAAAGAAGGGCGGCCAATTCTACACCCCCAAGTCGATCGTCACCCTCATCGTCGAGATGCTACAGCCCTTCTCCGGGCGGGTTTACGACCCGGCCATGGGTTCGGGCGGCTTCTTCGTGCAGAGCGAGCAGTTCATCAAGGAGCACGGCGGCAAGCTCGGCAACGTCTCCATCTACGGCCAGGAGTACAACCACACCACCTGGCAGCTGGCGGCGATGAACATGGTCATCCGCGGCCTCGATTTCAACTTCGGCAAGGAACCGGCCAACACCTTCACCAACGATCAGCACCCCGACCTGCGCGCCGACTTTGTCATGGCCAATCCCCCCTTCAACATGAAGGAGTGGGACACCGGCGTCAGCGACGACGATCCGCGCTGGCAGTACGGCAAGCCGCCTTCCGGCAACGCCAACTTCGCCTGGCTGCAGCATATGCTCTACCACCTGGCGCCGGGCGGTTCCCTGGGCCTGCTGCTCGCCAACGGCTCGATGAGTTCCAACACCAACACCGAGGGGGATATCCGCCGGGCGCTGGTGGAAAACGATCTGGTCGAGTGCATGGTCGCTCTGCCGGGACAGCTCTTCACCAACACCCAGATTCCCGCCTGCATCTGGTTTCTCACCCGCAACAAGAAGGCGCGCGGTTCGCTGGCCGACCGTTCCGGCAAGGTGCTCTTCATCGACGCCCGCAACCTCGGCTACATGAAGGACCGCGTGCTGCGCGACTTCAAGCCGGAGGATATTCAAAAGGTCGCTGATACCTTCCATGCTTGGCAGCAGGGGAAAGATTACGCCGATGAGGCCGGCTTCTGTTGCTCGGCGACGCTGGAGGAGATCAAAAAGCACGATTTCGTGCTGACGCCGGGGCGTTATGTCGGTGCGGCGGATGAGGTGGAGGATGGCGAGCCCTTTGCCGAGAAGATGGCGCGGTTGACGGCGCAGTTGCAGGAGCAGTTTGCGCGCAGTAGCGAGTTGGAAGGGGAGATTAAGCGGAATTTGGCGGGGCTTGGTTATGAGTGCTGAGTGGCCCGAAGTAAGGCTCGAGGATATTACCTCGATTCTAGGTGATGGCCTTCATGGGACACCTGTTTATGATCCGTTTGGAGATTATTATTTCATCAACGGGAACAACCTTCGAAATGGAAAAATTGAAGTAGACGATAAAACTAAACGGGTCTCTAAGGAGGAGTATTTAAAATACAGGAAAAACCTTAATGACAGGACCATACTTGTATCAATCAATGGAACTATTGGCAATGTCGGTCTGTATGATAACGAAAAAGTCATATTGGGAAAAAGTGCCTGTTATTTTAATGTGCGAGAGGGTGTTGATAAACAATTTGTCCGGTATGTCATCACAGGTAGTAAATTTCAAGACTACATTCATTCGCTTGCCACTGGCTCAACAATTAAAAATGTGTCACTGAAGTTGATGCGTAATTTCACCTTCAGACTTCCGCCAATTGATATTCAAAAAGATATATCGAAAGTTCTGGAAGATTTAGATAATAAAATCGAACTCAACCGCCAAATCAACCAAACCCTCGAACAGATCGCCCAGACCATCTTCAAAAGCTGGTTTGTCGATTTCGAGCCGGTCAAAGCCAAGATCGAAGCCAAAGCCGCCGGCCGCGACCCCGAGCGCGCCGCCATGTGCGCCATCAGCGGCAAGCTTGAGCCCGAACTCGACCAACTCCACCCCGAGCAATACCAACAACTCGCCGCCACCGCCGCCCTGTTTCCCGATGAGCTAGTGGAGTCGGAGTTGGGGTTGATCCCGGAGGGGTGGGAGGTGCAAGCGTTAGGCAGTGTGTGCCAAGTTATCAACGGGAGGGCATACAAAAATTCTGAATTCAAAGATACCGGAACACCTATTGTCAGAATCCAGAACTTATCATCAGGCGGAAAGACGGTATATTCTGATATTGAACTTCCCGAGGAGAAAATAATCAATAAAGAGGATCTGATATATGCGTGGTCGGCAACATTCGGTCCTCATATTTGGAGAGGCCCTAGGAGTATATATCACTACCATATTTGGAAGCTCGTCCCTGATTTAGGGGTGGTAGATAAATACTATTTGTTTAATTATCTTTCTAAAATAACAGAACTTATGAAGAATTCTGGAACAGGCTCTATTTTTACTCACCTAACCAAATCCATGATGGAAAGCCAAAAAATTTTGGTGCCACCAACACATTTAAAGGATTTTCTCTCTAAGAGATTTCATCTGATTTACGGCCAGATATCGTCTAACATTTGGGAGGCCGATACCCTCGCCTCCCTCCGCGACACCCTCCTCCCCAAACTCCTCTCCGGAGAACTTGCTACGACTGTTGATGATTCTTTGTCGATAGAACAGGGACGAGCCATATGAGTGCAACGACGCCAATTCTTATTACTGATGAATTGTTATCCGTCGCCTTCGACCTGCCTAAGCTTCAGGAGACTTTTGATTATGTTTCGCTGAAAAAAACGCGCGGGATTGATGGGACAACGGTAGAAAAATTCACAGAAAATAAAAATGAAAATTTCAACCTGATAAAAGAGAAATGTCTAAAAGGTACCTATAAATTCTCCCCTTACCTTCAGAAGTTGCAGATGAAAGGCAAGGGAAAAGCTCCTCGTGTCATATCAATTGCAACGATCAGGGACAGAATTGTTCTCCACGTAATTAAAAACCTGCTACAGCAGGCATTCCCTGAATCGGTCAATAGAAAACTACCGAATAATTATGTTAAGAGCATTAATGATTTTTTTGCACTGAATGGCGCTGAAAGCACGCTCTGCTATTACAAAACTGATATTGTCGGGTTCTATGATTCGATACCTCACGATAGGTTGTTAAGTTTTGTTGGCGAACGTGTAGAGTCGGGAGTTCTGTTGAGGGTTTTAGAAAACTCCATAAAGAACTCAACAACTAATTTTGGATCAAAACGAACCGAGAGAAAAATCCTTAACAAAATCGGAGTGCCACAAGGGCTATCGATATCTAATATTCTTGCTGACATTTATATGCGCGGGTTCGATAACGAGTTGTCAATATTGGCGGCGGGATATTATCGTTTTGTCGATGATATTCTTCTGTTCAACATTGGAGAAGAAAAAACTTGCCTGAGAGGTATTATCGAGGAAAAGGCGATTGCTATAGATTTAAAGCTGCACACCTTAAAAACTGTATGTAAACGTGACGATAGAAACTTTGAGTATCTAGGCTATCGATTCGAATTGCCAAAAATAACAATACGAGAATCAAGTATTGTTAAATTTATAAATTCTGTTGCTTCAATGATAACTTCCTTTAAAAACAATCATAAAATAACAATAAAAAAATATAAATGGATAGATGACGAAGCATATAAAAGTATTTTCATAGAAAATTTAAATGAAAAGATAACTGGGGCTATTAGCGAAACAAAAAGGTATGGGTGGTTATTTTATTTTCTTGAAATAAACGATGAGGCTCTTTTGCATCGGTTAGACAGAATTATAGATTCATTTTTTGATCGATTAGTCGAATTTGATTATAAAAGACCGGATGGATTAAAGCGTTTAGCAAGGGCATATTTCGAAGCAAAATACAATTCACACGGGAATTATATACATAATTATAATTTATATGTCACATATGAGGAGAAAATTGCATACCTAAGCAAGATGGGAAAAGTTAATCCTGAATCAACTTATTCAAAAGAAGACATCGATATTATTTTTGAAAGAACTAAATTACAGAATCTATTGCATCTTGAAAATGACATTGGTGAAATATCTTAGTTTGACTGGCCCCCTCCCTTCGGGGAATCCTTGCATTGTGTTGTAGGGGTGATTCTTATAAACAACCCTCTGGGTTCATCGCTTCCGAGTTTTTCTCAAGGAGGCTTGCTCAATAGCTTACCGAGGGGGCCAGTCAAAAATTTAGAAAGGGTTATTGTGGAACTAGAAAATTCAAAGACACCAGCAAAGACACTTTACGATGAATTGGATCGTACTATGTGGATAACAAAACATAGCAGGTTCAATGCCTCTTACAGGTTGAAGAGAAAAAATATTCTCTCAATCTATTCTATTTCTGTTTTATCAATTTATGCCATAGCACTAACGCTTTTTGATAAATTTGGTTTTCAGGTTAATTACAGTAACCTTTATGGGTTGGTTTCAATTATGTTGTCGGTATTTATATTGGTTTTAGCTCTCTCCGAAGCTGGGAAAAATTATGGTGTAGTATCTGAGCGATTATTCGTATGTGGAAACGAAATCCGTGATTTATTGGATAATCTAAAGAAATATTGTGACGTAACAGATGATGATTTTGCTGGAATATATGAAATTTCACAGAAGTATAGTGCTGTTCTACGAGTCTGCGGGGAGAATCATGAAAAAATTGATTCCGATTTGCACAAGGCAGAATATTTTAAGAAGTTCAGTGATATGAATCGGTTATTGGCAATTTTGTATAAAATTAAATTTCACATAAGCATCTATTGGTTTTACGCTAGCTTAATTGTTATCCCTCCAGCAGTTTTTTGGATATTAAAGTAGTGGTCATCGAGGGAGGATTATTATAGATGATCACCGAAGACCAACTCGAACAACTCTGCCTCGATTGGTTCTGCGCCCAAGGCTACACCTACGCCTACGGCCCCGACATCGCCTTTGATGGCGATGCTCCTGAGCGTCGCGACTACCTGCAAGTTGTGCTCACAGCTCGCCTGCTCACCGCACTGCAAAAGATCAACCCGCACATCCCTCTCGCCACCCTCGAAGAAGCCATCCAGACCATCACCAAACCCGAATCCCCGGTGCTGATCCACAATAACCGCGCCTTCCACAAACTGCTGCTCGAAGGAGTGCCGGTCGAATACCGCGACGGCGACGAAAGTAAAACTGACCATGTGCAACTGATCGACTTCCACAATGTGGAGAAGAATCAGTTTCTGGTTGTCAACCAGTTCACCGTGCAGGGAACAAAGCAGCTGCGCCGTCCCGATATCGTCGTCTTTATCAACGGCCTGCCGATCGCGGTGATCGAGCTGAAGAACCCTGCTGATCTCAATGCCGATGTCTGGAGTGCCTACAACCAGCTGCAGACCTACAAGGACGAGATCGCCGATCTCTTTGTCTGCAACGCCGCCTTGGTTCTTTCCGACGGGCTGACGGCGCGGGTCGGTTCGCTGACCGCCAACAAGGAGCGTTTTCTCCCCTGGCGCACCCTCCGCAACGAGGACGACAAGCCGCTGCTTGAATACGAGCTGGAGAAGGTGGTCAAGGGCTTCTTCGACCGCGAACTGCTGCTCGACTACATCCGCTACTTCATCCTCTTTGAGCAGGACGACGGCACCACCATCAAGAAGATCGCCGGCTATCACCAATTCCACGCCGTGCGTGAGGCGGTGCGGGTGACGCTGATCGCCTCGGCGCCGATTGAAACCGAACGGATCGCCGAACAGCGCGCCACTTGGGGCAAAGAGGTGCTGCCCGGTTCGCGCAAAGCCGGGGTGGTATGGCATACGCAGGGTTCGGGCAAGAGCATCACCATGTGCTGCTACGCCGGCAAGCTGCTGCAGCAGCCGGAGATGAACAACCCGACCATCGTTGTCGTGACCGATCGCAATGATCTTGACGGTCAGCTCTTTTCCACCTTCAGCAATGCGCGGGAGCTGCTGCGGCAGACGCCGGTGCAGGCCGATAGCCGCGACGAGCTGCGCGAACTGCTGGCGGCGCGGCAGTCGGGCGGCATCATCTTTACCACGGTACAGAAGTTCTCCCTGGTCGGCGACGAAGACGCCCATCCGGTGCTGAGCCAGCGCTCCAATGTGGTCGTCATCAGCGATGAGGCGCACCGTAGCCAGTACGGCTTCAAGGCCAAGCTCGACACCAAGACCGGCCAGTACATTTACGGCTACGCCAAGCACATGCGCGACGCCATCCCCAATGCCTCGTTCATCGGTTTTACCGGTACGCCGATCTCCCTCGAAGATAAGGACACCCGCGCGGTGTTCGGCGACTACGTCAGCATCTACGATATTCAGGACGCGGTGAACGACGGGGCGACGGTGCCGATCTACTACGAATCGCGCCTAGCCAAGCTCGACATCAACAAGGCGGCGATCGAGGAGCTGAACGACGACGTCGAAGAGGTGATCGAGGACGAGGAGGACGCCGATCAGCGCGAGCGTACCAAGAGCAAGTGGGCGGCGCTGGAGAAGCTGGTCGGCGCGCAGCCGCGCCTCAAGCAGGTGGCCGAGGATCTGGTGCGGCACTTCGAGGAGCGCACGGCGCTGGTCGAAGGGAAGGGGATGATCGTCGCCATGAGCCGGGAGATCTGCGTGCATCTCTATAACGAAATCATCACGCTCCGGCCCGAGTGGCATGACCCCGACCCGGAGAAGGGGGCGATCAAGATCATCATGACCGGCTCCGCCGCCGATCGGCCGCTGCTGCAGCCGCACATCTACAACAAGCAGACCAAGAAGCGACTGGAGAAGCGTTTCAAGGATGCCAAAGACGGGCTCAAGCTGGTGATTGTGCGCGACATGTGGCTGACCGGCTTCGATGCCCCGAGTTGCCACACCATGTATGTCGACAAGCCGATGCGCGGCCACAACCTGATGCAGGCCATCGCTCGCGTCAACCGGGTGTTCAAGGACAAGCCGGGCGGGCTGGTGGTCGATTACATCGGCATCGCTAACGAGCTGAAGCAGGCGCTGAAGATCTACGCCAGCTCGCAAGGGAAGGGGACGCCAACTCTCAAGGCCGAAGAGGCGCTGGCGATCCTGCTGGAAAAAATTGATGTAGTACGCGGCATGTTTCACGGCTTCGATTACAGCGACTATGAAACCAAGGCGCACCAGATTCTGGTGCTGGCGGCCAACCACATCCTCGGCCTGCCCGACGGCAAGAAGCGTTTCCTCGACGTGATGGCTGCGATCACCCGTGCCTTCACGTTGTGCAGCACCCTCGACGAAGCCGCACCGCTGCGCAAGGAGATTGCCTTCTTCGCCGCGATCAAGGCCGCCATCGTCAAGTTCACCACCGTCGACAGGAAACGTCTCGAAGAGGACAAAAACTCCGCCCTCAAGCAGATTCTCGATAACGCCGTCATCGCCGAAGGGGTCGCCGACATTTTCAAGCTGGCTGGCCTCGACAAGCCGAATATTGCGCTGCTCTCCGATGAATTCCTCGAAGATGTGCGCCGGATGCCGCAACGCAACCTGGCCCTGGAACTACTGGAAAAACTGCTGCGCGACGCCATCAAGGCCCGCACCCAGAACAACGTGGTGCTGGAGATGAAGTTCGGCGACCGCCTGCTGGCGACGCTGAATCGATACCACGCACGCGCTATCGAAGCCGCCCAGGTGATCGAAGAACTGATTGCGATGGCTAAGGAGTTCAAAGATGCCCTCAAGCGTGACGAGGAGCTGGGACTCAATCCCGATGAGGTCGCCTTTTACGACGCTCTGGCCAACAATGAAAGCGCCGTGCGTGAGTTGGGCGACGAAATCCTCAAGCAGATCGCAGTGGAGATTACCGAAAAGCTACGCAACAGCACCTCAGTCGATTGGCAAGTGCGCGACAGCGTCAGGGCCAAGCTGCGCAACCTGGTGCGGCGAACCTTGAGACGTTTCAAGTATCCACCAGACAAGCAGGAGGATGCGGTGGAGTTGGTGTTGAAGCAAGCGGAAGTGCTTTGTGCGGGGTGGGTCGTTTAATGGAAGCTTTTAACTTGCATTGGCGATACTTTGTTGGACTTGAAGACGATTTAGTAAAGCTTTCAAGGTTCATTGAAATCTCAGAGAAAAATTTTGATGTCTACAGTATTGAATTAGTCAGATTGATACTATCCACGTGCTCTGAAATTGATGCTGTCCTAAAATTATTATGCGCACTACATTGCCCAGAAGAGCAACCAGGGAGAATTACTGACTATTATAAAAATATTTCAAGTGATATGCGCCAAAAAATTAAAAAAGAATCTGTAAATATTATAGGATCGACAATTAAAATTTTTCCATGGAAAGTTTGGTCAAAAAATAAAGGACCAATTTGGTGGAAAGAACATAATGATATAAAACATCAAAGAAGTTTGAATTTTGAAAAATCAAATTTAATAAATTTTCTAAATTCACTTTCAGGTCTGTTCGTTTCCCTTATTTACTACTATAAGAAACTTTATATAATGAAAAATCCAGGATTTGACCCTTGGGTTGACAAATTAAAACCTCAACCTCAATTGATGCGGCTCGATAGGAGCCACTACTCATTACTGGGGTATACAGACTGATATCGGAGAGTTAAATGTCATTGCTTCAATTATGGAAAACTGGCGGGGAGGATTTCCAGAAAAAGCAGATACAACAACTCACTGCTGTAGCAGGTGATGGTTCGCTTAAAGACGGCAATCTCACTTCCATAGAGTTGCGAGAATTACTATCTACTGTGCCCACTGAACAACTTGGTGTTTATCTTCAAGAGTGTCTTGAAAAAGCATTTTCCGATAGTGGCTTGGTCCTTCAAGATATCGTCAATGAATTTGGTCAACGTTTGGGATGTGATGTTGTCCATGGACTTTATCAGGGGAAAATCAACGCTATTGGCTTTGATGGTATTTGGCGATTCCCAAATGGTTACAGCATCGTAGTTGAGGTAAAAACGACTGATGCTTATACAATCAATCTCGATAAAATTGCAGCATATAGGAAACGGCTCATTCTAGAAGGGAAGATTCTCGATAACTCTTCAATCCTCATAGTTGTCGGCCGTAAAGACACCAATAGTCTAGAAGCCCAAGTAAGGGGCTCTAGACATGCTTGGGATATGCGTCTGATTAGTGCAGAAGCTCTTTTTAAACTGGTGATGATTAAGGAAGAAGCTGACGATCAAGCGACGATCGAAAAAATTAGGTCAATTTTGACTCCATTGGAGCTCACGAAATTAGACTTTGTCGTCGATTTACTGGCTACGACAACAGAAGATATTCAGGAGAGTATTTCTGAAGAATCTGATGAAATCTCAAAAGGGAAAAAGGGAAAAAAATTTACTCCAGTAGGCTTTAATAAAGAGGTGGCTAAGAACATTCAAACCTACCTTGGAATGGACCTTAAGAAAATTTCTAGAACGCTCTATGCACCAACCGATAAGTCGATTTCTGTCCGCTGCTTAGTATCTAAATTGCACGAAACAAAGGATCGATCCTATTACTGGTATGCCTTCCACCCACATTTCAAAGATGACTTCAATGCTTACGTTGAGCCATACGTAGCTTTCGGATGTGGTTCACCTGATATGATCATCTACTACAAGATGGCCGATATGGTTGCTTTGCTTGACCAGTTAAATACAACCTCGAAAGAAGATCGTTCCTATTGGCACGTCCATATTTATGAAACAGCTGATGGAAAAATATATCTACACCGGAAGGGTGGCGCAGAACCATTGGATATTACAGATAGGTTAGTCAATTTTTAAGTTTATCCAAGCTAAACATTGAGGTTGGGGAACAAGGTGTATCTAGCTGAGATAAAAGGAAAACTTTCTTCCAAACAGGAAAGCGGTTGTTCCGGGGTCGGGCCTAGCTAACCATTTGAAACTCCAGAATATTTATCGAAAATTTAGGGTAATTCTTGCCTTAAAGGCTGTTTTTTAAGCCCAAAATGAAGACCAATGAAACTCAGAGGGGGGATATGAAACGTCCAAGACCATATTGGCGAACAGAGCGGGTCGATAAGCACTTTAAAACAAATTTACTGAAGGAATTCGCCAAATAAGGAGGAGGGGACATGACTGATCAGACACTGCAGATTGTGACCTTCGGCAAGGTGCGGGCCGGATTCGACAGAGAGTCGGTTGCCGCCAATATCGCCAGTCTGTGCAAGTACGACGCGCACAGGGTGGCGCGCGTTTTTTCCGGGCAGAAATTCATTTTCAAGAAGGGGATGGACCGCCCGACCGCAGAGCGCTACCTGAAAGCGCTGCAGCGAACGGGGATCGTCTGCCGGATTGAGGCGCAGGCTGCACCAGCCGAGTCGGTTGTCGAAGTGACCTGCCCCAAGTGCGGTACGCGCCAGCCGCAGGCTGTTAGCTGCTGGCACTGCCAGGTGGTGATGGACAAGTACCGCGCCAATCAGTTCGCCGCCCAACCTCATCAACAGACCTTCTACACTCCGCCCGCGCCGGCAACACCCCGGAAATCAGGCTTGCCGCTGGTTAAGATCCTGCTGTTGCTGCTGGTCTTCGGCGCTGTCAGCGCCTGGTATGTCACCCAGAAACCCTTCGCCTCACCCAAAGGGGAGCTGGACGCGGATGCCAGTTTTTACCACAACGACCGCTTCGACTTCTCCTTCGCCTTTCCGAAGGACTGGAAGGTCTTCAGCGTCGAAGAGGCGATCCAGTGTTCGACGATCCAAAGAGAATACGCCGATAATTACCTGCTGCTGATCAGCCCGACCAACCCCAAGCACTGCATGCTGGTTATCAACATCTCCGGCCTTGGTCGCGACTACTTCGAGCAGAAGGGCTGGCAGGGCGTTGTCCGCTCGACCGGCAACAGGCACAAAATCGAGTACCAGAGCGTCGACCAGATCGACAATTTCACGGTGTATCGTGTCGGCTATGAGATCGCGAATAGCTACCGCGAGGATGCCTATTTCGAGGCCAACGGCACCATGATCCAGGTCTATTTCTATGTGCATCAATCCTTCGACACGGTGGACCTGGTTGCGCAGATGCGCGCCTTGCTGGATCAGAACCTGCGGAGAATCTAAAGAACAATTATGAAGGATGAATTATGAAAAGGACCGTTCTTTCCGGGGTCGGACCTAGCTAACCATTTGAAACTCCAGAATATTTCTCGAATATTTAGGGCAATTCTTGCCTTGAAGGCTGTTTTTTAAGCACAAAATATCGAAAAAAGCTGGGGTCGGACCAAGTTAACCCATTAAAAAAATTAGCAAATGTGGCTAAATTTCTCCAGAAAAATGCCTTATAGCTCGATTTTTGGGGTCAATATTGGCGTCATAGCAAGGTCATCACCGGAGGGGGGTATGGCAAGGGCCAATCGGCACTACATTCCAGGCTGCATCTGCCATATCACTCCTCGTTGTCATTAGAAGGAATTCCTTCTGAAATCCGTTTGGGACCGAAGTCGTTTCGTGACGTGGCTCGGCGAGGCTCACAGCCGTGTCGGTCTTGGGCATCCCGAATGGTGCTAAGGAAATTAAATGTACCGAAGCCTCCGCAAACCACGCACCTGTCCAAATTGCAAATCCAAACGGATCGCCTCTATTGAATACGGCATGCCAGGAATGACGCCGGAATTGGAACAACGAATTGCTGAAGGGAAACTCTTCCTCGGCGGATGTTGTATCACCATGGATGACCCTCAATGGCAATGCGTCGATTGTGATACGCAAATCTACCGTGATTTTGAAATTCCAGAACTGAAAAATCCAAGGTAACCTATGTCCAAAATCTACACCCCCACCAACGGCGTCTCCGACTGGCAATCTTTATTGGCCGACCCGATCAAACATTGGAAAACCGGCTACTCCGCCCGGGGAGGGCATGAGGTCAGGTTTACTTTTCTGCTATTCTTTTTGATATGCTCTGACCTATGGCTCGCAAACCCCGCATTCACTATCCCGGCGCCGTCTACCACGTCATTCTCCGTGGCAATGCCGGTGATCCGATCTTCTTCGACGACCAAGAGTGGATTCTTGGCCCTGTAGCGGGCATCGCACCTACCTCGGCCTGGAGACCGTCCCGTGGCTCACGACCGACTGGGTGCTGGGGTTGTTGTCCTCAAAGTTGGAAAATTTTTCCCGGCAACTAGGCCTCGGGATGTGTATAAATAAGGGACAAATTTGCAATTTATAAGGGGGAGGTGAGCCGGGGGCAGGCACCCTTTGGGCCCATCCCCATGACTATCGGGAACCAACAACAAAAAGGGAGGATGACCGACATGAAAAAGCTGACTGCTCTGTGTTTCGTGATCTCTTTGGGTCTGCTCGCCGGCAACGCCGTCGCAGACGAAACCTACATCTGCACCCATGGTGACCAGGAGCGCATCATCACCATTGTGTACCAGGACCAGGCGGCAAAAGTTCCCTGTGAAGTTCAGTACCAGAAAGGCGAGGTTACCGAAACGCTCTGGAACGCGCAGAATCAGGTTGGTTACTGCGAGGAGAAGGTCAAGGCATTTCTGGAGAAACAGCGCGGTTGGGGATGGGACTGCGCGATGGCTGGCGAGGCCATGGCTGAAGAAGGGATGATGGAGCAGGGCACGATGAAAGAGGGCGCGCCCGAAGGCATGCAGGGGGAAATGAAAGAAGATATGAAGGAAGAAAGCAAATAGACGCTCAAGGAGGCGGGGCCCTTAGCCATGGGCGCCCCGCTCTCCAAAACCGGGTTCCGGGGTCGGACCTGGCTAAGCATTCAGAATCGAGTAGCTCAGCTGCTAGAGAAACTGATTCGTAATCAGTCGGTCTGGACAGAAAACAGAGGACATTTTTATACATGGTGGCTACAGGTACATGCTTGCCATATTGATCATCGCCAATCTTATTATGCTGATTCTCCTCGGAATCGGTTTTATTTACCTCCGCAGGATCACCCAGCGCCGCTTCAAGATCCAGGAAAAGCTTCATAAGTCCTGGTCGACACGGATCCCGCATCTGGTCTCTTTTCCGGTCCGGGCCTGTAACGAGAAACGTTTCTTGAAAACGCTGAAGCTGTTCCCCTGGGATCTCACCGGCCAGTTGTTCATCGGCCAGGACAACGCCACCTTGCTGCTGGTGGACAAGCACAACAAGGGGATAAAACGCACGCTGACTTATGCCAAGAGCAACCTGCGTTGGATCGGTCAAAAGTTTTGGCCCAACGGCAAGTGGCACTGGTTTTCAGTCCTAGCCGACGGCCAGACGTACTACCTCACTTCGGAATCGGGTCTCACGGTCATCAACTCGGGGAAATCGACCCGGACCATCTTCGATAACCTCGTCAACCGTTTTGGATCGAACGCCACGGCCATCGAGGAGCCGCCCGAGCCATTTTCCCTTGATAAACACCCGGTCTCCCTGGCGATGCTGATCATCTTCTTCTCTCTGGTCGCCTATGGGATTCTCGACACGTTTTTTATCAACGAAGAGGAATACATCACCTATCCGTTTCTCTGGCTCTCGCTGCTGGCTGGTGGGGTGGTGCTGATCCTGTCGATGTTCTGGGCCCTGGCCGGCAAAATCCCCAAAGCCGAAGCATCCGTCCTTGCTATCCTGCTGGCCCTTGCGGCAGGTTGCTGCATCTATCCGGGGATGCTGCGATTGAATCAGGTCACGGCCGAAACCGGCCCTATCCCCTATGTGTATCGGGTTCAATATGAAAACAACTTGCTCGCTCCCAACGATCAGCTGCTGCCGCAGATCAACCTCAACATGAAAATGCACAAGGAGTTCTGGCAGGAAATCGGTCCCGAAGAAGCTTTTATAGTCGAATTGCGCAAAGGCGGGCTGGGGTTCTACCAGGTCAACATGACACCCATCTATGACCAGCTGCAAGCGTTCTATCGGCAACGGCACAAGGCAGGCAAAGGGTAGGCGGGGGACGTAAGTCTGGGCTAAGTCTAGGGTTGGACCTAGATAAGTATTTGAAACTCCAAAATATTTCTCGAATATTTAGGGCAAATCTAGGCTTAAAAGCTGATTTTTTAAGCCCAAAATGAAGGCCAATGAAACTCAGAGGGGGGATATGAAACGTCCAAGACCATATTGGCGAGCAGAGCGTCACCAAAATATTTTAAATGCACTGGAGGGGACCAATGACTACTTGCCCGAAATGCAACTTCGTCAACGAAAATCCACAAGCAACAGATTGCCCCAAGTGTGGCCTGATTTACGCAAAATTCCAAAAAGCCAAAGAGGATGAAGATCGGCATATGTCCGCCGAGCGTGCATTGAGTGACAGGCTGATGAAAATATGGAAGTTTTTAACCGTAGATTTCACATATTTTAAGCCGAGGGGGGGCATACTTCATCCCTCATAATTCGACTGTCATCCCTCTTTCTACTTAATTTCTGAACCATTCTGCGTAATCTGTGGATCAATAGGTATCCTACCCCCATTCCCGTTCTCTGCTAAACTATCCCCAGACCCAACAATCGATGCAGGAGGATAATCATGCGGATTCTACTCATTGGCGGTACGGGAACCATCGGCAGCGCGGTTTACTCGCTGCTCGCCGAAAACCATGAAGTCGTGCGGGGAACGCGCAGCGGGGAAGACCTGAAGGTCGACATGACCGTGCCGTCCTCAATTCGGGAGATGTTTACGCGGGCGGGGCGCTTCGACGCGCTGGTCTGCGCTGCAGGACAGGCACGCTTTGGCGCACTGGCGGAACTGAAAGACAAGGATTTCGCCTTCACCCTGGGCAACAAGCTGATGGGGCAGGTGGACTTGGTGCGGATCGGCAGTGAGTTCCTGGCCGATGGCGGCTCGTTTACCTTGACCAGCGGAATCCTGGCGCAGCAGCCGATTGTCGGCAGCGCTGCCATCAGCCTGGTGAATGCCGGCCTGGAAGGCTTTGCGCGAGCGGCCGCCCTGGAGCTGCCCCGCGGGCAGCGGATCAACGTGGTGAGCCCGCCCTGGGTGCGGGAGACCCTGGTCAACATGGGACGCGACCCGGCACCCGGCATGCCGGCGGCGCAGGTGGCCAAGGCCTACCTGAAGAGCGTGGAAGGGGACCACAGCGGCCAGGTGCTGGCGCCCTAGGCCGTTATAGTTATGAATTATGAAGGATGAATTATGAAAAGGTCGGGGTGACGAAAAGAAGGATATTTGGCCAGAGGAATTTTTTTTATTCTTAAAACAACTTTTTTATTTACTATTCTGCAAAAATATGCCGGATCTTTTCGCACAAATGCGGATCCCCATTTTTCAACCACTTGCCTGCTTTTTATCTTTTCCTGCCATCATCACATTTATTTCTATGCAAATGACGTTTTACCGGAAAAACCGAAAAATAAGCACCTATCTGTTCTAACTTCTCGAAAATAAATTAAAAAATATTTTTTTTCTGAACAATGTTTGATTCCCGGCAGCTCTCTTGCTGATAGGCGGGTCATGGTAGACAAGATGCTGGAAATACAACAAAAAATCCCTTGACAGGTCCCGGCTCAGAGGCTTAGAAAGGGCCGAAAAGTCCAATGAATGAATATAATTTTAACCGGGACACAAACCAGGAGGTCATAGGGCTATGGCACAATCAATTAATCACTCGATCAAGGACACCACCGCCAATCCGGCTCCCCTGGGTCTGCTTGGCTTCGGCCTGACCACCGTGCTGCTCAATCTGCACAACGCCGGCGTGTTCCCCCTTGATGCGATGATTTTGGCCATGGGCATCTTCTACGGTGGCATCGGGCAGGTGATTGTCGGTATCATGGAGTGGAAGAAAAACAACACCTTCGGGGCCACCGCGTTCACCTCTTACGGTCTCTTCTGGCTGACGCTGGTTGCGCTGATCGTCCTCCCCCAGACCGGCTACGCTGCCAAGCCGTCTAACTCCTCAATGATTGCCTTTTTGGTCATGTGGGGCCTTTTCACTGGCGCGCTCTTTATCGGCACCTTCAAACTGAACCGGAAACTGCAGGTCGTGTTTGGGTCACTGACGTTACTGTTCTTCCTGCTGGCGCTTGGTGACGCCACCGGCAACCCGCAGGTTAAGATATTGGCCGGCTATGAAGGCATCTTCTGCGGCTTCACTGCGATCTACACTGGCCTCTCCCAGGTTCTCGGCGAACTTTACGGCACCAGCCTGGCCCCGGTTAAAGCCAAGGCGCTTTCAGCCCTGTTTGCCGAAGAAGAAGATCTGGAGGATGAAGAATCCGAGCCGCTCTCCGCGATCTAAGCTTACCGCTTCATTCCAACTGGGAACATTGAATCCGGCCCCAAAGGGCGGCAGGACTTTAGGGATCGCGTCTACACATTCCACAATGGTAAATGTGTGGACGCGGTCCTTTGCTAGTAATTCACCTCATCTTCAGCTTTTTTCTTGGCCTTTTCAGCAGCCTCCTTGGTCTCATCAACGGCGTTGTTAGCGGTTTCCTTGGTTTTTTCGATCAGGTTGTCCACCTTTTTCCCTGCTTTTTCCGTCGTTCCTTCTTTTTCACAAGCGGTCAGCGTGAAGGCCAGACTGATTGCGACAATGATGATGGAAAATGAAAACAATCTTCTCATGACGTCCTCCCGATTTGGTCTTTCTTAATCCATTTTCAGTATAGCGCGATGTGATTCCACACACCCATTGCGATGGGATGAAAATCAATAAATAAATCTGGTTATCCACTTTGCTCCAGCGGATGCCTGAGCAAAGCAAAAGCAAGCAGGGATTCACAGAGACAAGGGAATTCCGGGGACAGGATACTAATACATCTAGAATTATGAAGGATGAAGGATGAAATGGTCGCGCCGAAGGGCATTCATTCTTCATCCCTCATAATTCATAGTCAATCTGCAGATGACTCGGGTCGCTACCCCCATCCCCGTTCTCTGCTAAACTATCCCCAGACCCGACAACCACCGCAGGAGGGAAATCATGCGGTGCTGTCAACCTGGCGAGCGGAGATGATCATATGCGCGGTCTTTTGTTCCGATGGCTGATCCTGACCTTGGCAATTATGGTCGCGGCCTACCTGTTCCCAGGCATCCAGGTCAGCGGCTTCGGCTCGGCCCTGTTCGCCGCCCTGGTGCTGGGGATTCTCAATGCCTTCTTCCGCCCGATCCTGTTCATCCTGACCCTGCCGATCAACATCCTGACCCTGGGCCTGTTCACTTTTGTCATCAATGCCATGCTGCTGATGATGACTTCGGGGGTTATCGGCGGGCTGGTGGTGGACGGGTTCGGCTCGGCGCTGCTCGGTTCGCTGATCATCAGCCTGGTCAGCGCGCTGCTCAGCTCGTTCATCAACGGCCAGGGGCGGATCCAGTCGCTGGACATCGAGCTGCATCAGCGGGGTGATGGGTCGTGGAAGTAAAACCGGGACACTCAGGTCGAAGCGGGTAAACCTGATTATGAAGGTTGAATTATGAAAAGGTTGTGACATAGGGCATTCATACTTCATCCCTCATACTTCATAATTCATAAGGGGCTTAGGAAGAAGAGAGCGGATTTTCTCTCAACAAATCCAGTAAGACCCGGTACAGATTATCATTCCGATGGTTGAATCGGAACTCGGTTTCTTTCAGATGTAAGTAGAACGTGTGCTGGGGC
>Ga0210086_1000008_pt1 | contig 161447 bp, 139 predicted proteins | sample China_Galinas_PW_3_FD_184867 | JGI IMG/M metagenome (GOLD analysis project Ga0210086, IMG submission 184867) | Wetland microbial communities from San Francisco Bay, California, USA, that impact long-term carbon sequestration - China_Galinas_PWB_D2... | ecosystem: Environmental > Aquatic >...
GGGGACACCCACTGAGCAGGCTTTGAATCTTGCTGAAAAACTACGCCGGCAGATCGAAAATGTCCCGTTTCCGATCGGCAAGGGGGAAAACCTGACTTTGACTGTCAGTATCGGCATTGCCACCTTCCCGGCGCACGGTCTGGATTGGGAAGCACTTTTCAAAGCAGCGGATGCCGCTCTGTACCGGGCAAAGCAGAACGGGCGCAACCGGGTGGAGATTGCCGGCAACCATTGAAATAGATCCGGATGGTGTGAATCCGTGGTCAAACGGCAAAAAGCCCCGAATTTCTTCGGGGCTTTTTGGTAAGGTTACTTGTTAATTTCCTAGAGGAATTAAATTCTTGGATTATCCAAGAGTACGTTCAAGTTTCATTGTCGGCTTTCCTCACATTGGCCCGGTGGCTCAGAGACAGGCATAATGTCTTCCTCCTTTGCGTTCGAGTTGATTACAGCATATCACAATGCCCGGGTGGATAAAATAGCTGGGGCAAAATTATCTACCCAGCCGGTTAAAAAAAGACCCCGCTGAAAACGAGGTCCTTTTTCCCCGTCCATGTTTTGACAGGTCCGATCAGTCGCGCACCTGCTGTAAGGCCAGGTCCTCTTCTGCAACGGGAACTTCTTCGGTGGCCGGATCGACAGTTTTTTTAGGCCGCAGCGACAGCGACATCATGGCGCCGACCAGCAGCAGCACTCCGGCGACGATGAAGGAGGTTTCCATGCTGCCGGTTTTCACCCTGAGCATTTCCGAAACCCGCACCAGGACAAAAGCGCCGACCCCCCAGGCGGAGAAAAGCATCCCGTAATTCATGCCGAAATTCTTCATTCCCCAGAAATCTTTAGCGAAGGACGGGAACAGGGAAAGGTTGGTGCCGTAGTTGAAAACCATGCCGGTTACCAGCAAACTGACCAGCAGCGGACTACTGGCATTGCCGGTGAGAATCGGGATGCCGGCAAACATCAGCCCCGCCTGGAACAGCAGCATGATGCTCAGGGTGGCGGCGCGGCCGATTTTGTCGGAGATCACCCCGGCAACCAGCCGTCCGGCGGCGTTTCCGACCGACATGATCACCACCACCAGAAAGGCCATTTCACCCATCGACGCCTTGGCCAGCCCTTTGGCGCTGCCGATGACCATCAGCCCGGCGCCGGAACCGATGAAGTAACAGAGCCAGAGGACATAGAACTTGCCGGTACTGAACAACTGTGAAGGTTTCAGATCGACCGCAGCCGTTGTTTTGTGGACCGTTTTTGCGGCCGGATCAGCGACAAAGTCTTCCGGAGGGTTGGCGATCAACAGCGCCAGGGCACAGACCACCAGGGCAAAGGCAATCCCGAAGAAAAACATCGCCTGCTGCAGGCCGTATTCCGCCAGCAGGAATTTGGCCAGCGGCGCGATATAGACCGAAGCCAGCCCGAAGCCGGAAACAACGATCCCGGCGATCAGACCGGTCTTGGCCGGTGGAAACCATTTTAGCGCCGGAGGCGTGGCGGCCGAGTAGCCGAACCCGATGCCGGTCCCGGCGAGAATGCCGAAGCCGGCAATCCAGGCCCAGTAACTGGTGGTCTGGGAAATCCAGATAAATCCGGCGGCGACCATCAGGCCGCCGATAATGCAGGTCAGCTTGGGACCGAACTTGTCCTGACATTTTCCGGCCAGAATCATCGCCGCGGCAAAGGCCAGGCAGGCGACCGCGTAGGGATCGTTGACGCTGACGGCGTCCCAGGTGAAAGCGCCTGCGCCGCCGGCGGCGATCGAATCGCTAATCGCCCCCTTGAAGATACTCCAGGTGTACAGGATTCCCAGCGCCAGGTTGATACCGGTGCCGGCCAGGGTGACTCTCCAGCCAAGATTTTTGACGGGCTTGCTCATCATTGAATTCTCCTCTCTCATGGAATTGATGGAATGACAACGGGCACTCAGATAATGCAGCCGATATGACAGTGGCCATTTGTTGCGAAAAGCGATATGGATCGGCGTTCGGACCGGTTCCGGCCGCGCCGGATCGACCTGATGGCGGATCACCCGTTCAGCGGGTGAGTTGGGTTCCAGTCTTTCCGGTCGACGGACCGCCAGTTCGCGGAATCTGTCACATTCGCTGTAGCGGCAGGAACAGAAATGGGAGATGGCTTCGACGTCGTGCGGTGAAATATAATCGGCACCGACATCACAGAACTCTTCTCCCTGACCGTAATAGGGGCAGACCGGCATAACAGCTCTCCATACTTAAAAAGGATCGAACTCCTGAATTGCCTGCCGGTTGCTATTGCGACGGTCGTACCAACCGACAATTTAGGAAATATTCTTTAATTTCAGATGGTTGCAGACATGTTTTGGAGATTCCGGAACTGCCGTGGAAGGTCGATTTTCGCAGTGGCGCAAATCGAATTAAGGACGAAATCTGCGAGCAAAACTGTTAAACTGGAAAAAATGTTTTGGGGATAAACCCCGCTGGATGCTGAAATTTCAATGCTTTGAAGCAACTCTGGAAGGATGCGGCAAACAGGGTTTTGCGTTCACGCAAAGAGGCGGCGCGGTTTTTTGCAGATTTGCAAATAAGAGCAGCTGCACAAGCACCCAAGTCGACAACTGCTGCCGAAGGTGGGATTGTTCGGCTAGATGACCAGAGCGCCAGGGAGAACGGATATGCCGAAACTCGACAAGATTATGACCCGCGGGGGGGATAAGGGGGAAACCAGTCTGGCCGATGGGTCCCGCGTGGTGAAAAATTCACAGCGCGTCAATGCCTACGGCACCGTCGACGAGCTGAATTCGGTTCTCGGGCTGGTCCGCTGTGAAGAGTTGCCGGAAGGAATGAATGAAAAACTGCTGCAGCTGCAGAACGAACTGTTCGATCTTGGTTGTGAACTGGCCACCCCGGCCGACAGCGAACTGGCGCAGAAAATTCCCAATGTCCGCCAGTTTCAGATCGACCTGCTGGAAAACTGGCTGGAGGAGACCAACCGACAACTGGAACCGGCGCATAACTTTGTCCTTCCCGGCGGCAGTCGCGCCGCCGCCGCTCTGCACCTGGCTCGCACGGTGACGCGTCGCTGCGAGCGGGAACTGGTCGCGCTGATCGAATCCGGCGTCGAAGTCAATCCCTGCTGCCTGCGTTTCCTCAATCGCCTCTCCGATCTCTGCTTCGTCTGGGCGCGCCTGTGTAACGACTACGGCCGGGCGGATATCCGCTGGCAGCCCGGGCCGCACAGATAGGAGCAGGTGGCAGCAAGCGGCGCTGGCAAACAGCGCTGCCGAAACGGTTGCCGACTCAGGCCGGCAGTCGGCCGGGCACAGATCAGACCTCCCTACGCAAATACTTGAGGAGATCGGCGACAAACGCTATGATGCCTTCCTCAACCCGATGCGTACCGATTCATCTCTCCTGAAGGGTAAACTCATGTTCCATCAGATTATTTCCTGGATTGTGGAAACCGTCAGTCTCTGGGGCTATCCGGGGATTATCGTGCTCATGTTTCTGGAATCCTCGTTTTTCCCTTTCCCCAGTGAAGTTGTCATCACGCCGGCCGGCTATCTCGCCTCCCAGGGGGAGATGTCACTGAGCCTGGTGATCGTCTGCGGAATCGCCGGCAGCATCCTGGGCGCCTGCTTCAACTATTGGCTGGCGGTCAGCTGGGGGCGACCTTTCTTCGAACGGTACGGGCGTTATCTGCTGATTAGCCATGCTTCCCTGGAAAAGTCGGAGCAGTTTTTCGCCCGCCATGGGCACATCTCCACCTTTGTCGGCCGGCTGCTCCCCGGCATCCGCCAGTACATCAGTCTCCCAGCGGGTCTGGCCCGCATGAATCTGGCGGTCTTTATCATTTTCACCGCCCTGGGAGCCGGGATCTGGGTGACGATTCTGGCACTGCTCGGCTACCTGATCGGCAACAATCAGGAGTTGATTGGTCACTACCTGCATCAGATCACCGTTGCCGTGGCCCTCGCCTGTCTCCTGCTGATTGCCGGTTATATCCTGATCCGCAGGTCACGCCGGACCGGAAACAAGCAAATCAACAGCTAAGGAGCGGAGGTTGGCATCCCAACAGGATCCGCAAGTTTTCCCTGATGTAAAATCATCCCGCCGGCTCCCCCCCACGGTCTGGGCGCTCGGGTTTGTCAGCCTGTGCATGGATATCTCCTCCGAGATCATCCACAGCCTGCTGCCGGTTTTCCTGGTTACCATCCTTGGGGCCGGGGTCGAGACGGTCGGTCTGATTGAAGGGGTGGCCGAGGCGACGGCCATGATAACCCGGGTGTTTTCCGGTGCGCTGAGCGATTGGCTGGGCCGGCGAAAAATCCTGGCCCTGGCCGGCTATGGCCTGGGAGCCCTGAGCAAACCCTTGTTTGCCCTGGCGCCGGGGATCGGGCTGGTGTTTACCGCCCGTTTTGTCGACCGTATCGGCAAGGGGGTGCGTGGCGCGCCGCGTGACGCCCTGGTCGCCGATGTCACTCAACCTGAGCAGCGCGGGGCCGCCTACGGTTTACGCCAGTCCCTCGACAGTGTCGGTGCTTTCTTGGGTCCGCTGCTGGCAATCGGGTTGATGCTGTGGACTGGCAACCGTTTTCGCACGGTTTTTTGGCTCGCCTTCATTCCCGGCCTGTTGGCGGTGCTGATTCTTCTTGCCGGGGTCAAAGAGCCTATCTCTCGCCCGGGGCAAAGCTTCAAGTTACCTTTCAGCCGCCGGCATCTGGCGGGTCTGGAGCGGCGTTACTGGCTGGTGGTGCTGGTCGGCGCGGTCTTTACCCTGGCCCGCTTCAGTGAAGCTTTTCTGCTGTTGCGGGCGGAAAATCTGAACCTGCGGGCGAGTCTGATTCCGATAGTGCTGGTGATCATGAATATCGCCTACAGTCTGACCGCCTACCCGGTCGGGAAGCTGTCCGACCGGATCGGCCGCAAGGGGTTAATGGCGTGCGGCTTGCTGGTGCTGATCTGCGCCGATCTATTACTGGCACTGGCGGGAAATCTCTGGTGGGTGTTTGCCGGGGCGGCCATCTGGGGCCTGCACTTGGGCTTGACACAAGGCCTGCTTTCGGCGCTGGTCGCTGATACCACCACGCCCCGACTGCGCGGCACCGCTTTTGGCGTTTTCGGCCTGATCAGCGGTATTTCACTGTTGTCGGCTAGCCTGCTGGCCGGCTGGTTATGGCAACTTTACGGCGCCGCCGCGACCTTTTACTGCGGGGCGGCGATCGCCGCGCTCGCGCTGGTTGGATTTCTGCTAGTCGGCACCGGCAGGGCTGAAATGAACTGACAGCCGGAACAGCACCGATGGTGCTGTTCCGGCCATTATTTACTCTCTGATCTACAGAATTATCTGCTTACTTGCCAGCGGCGTTAAAGTCCTGGGACATCTCGACGGTATCCTGCACATCCTTCCGGTCTGCAAGGTCGATGGTGAAACGGACCTGTCGATAAAGCTCCGGCAAAACAGCTTGCAGCGCGTCTTCAGTGCAATACTTCCGGCCGGTAACCTTCTTCTTCGAGAGAGAGCAGAATTTCCTGGATGTGCCCCGGTCCCCGGGTCTCGAGATCGAGAATCACTTCGGCCTCACCGAGCGGCAGGGACGACTTATGGCGGTCGTGGCTGACCTGGAAGATGTTGGCGCCCAGCTCCCCGAGAACGGCGGTCAGTTGCGCCAGGGCGCCGGGAATGTCGATCATTTCCAGGCGTAGCTTGAGGTAGCGCCCTTCGGCCAGCATGCCGCGTTCCACGACGCGCGACATGGTCTGGACATCCAGGTTGCCCCCCGAGAGCAGGCAGATCGTCGGTCCCTTGTGAATTTTTTTCAGGCCGTACAGCAGAGCGGCCAGGCCGACCGCCCCGGCTCCCTCGACCACCAACTTGCCGCGCTCCATCAGGCTGACGATCGCCATGGCGATCGCCTCTTCCTCAACAGTGACCACCTCGTCGACCAGAGCATTGATGATCGGGTAGGTCAATTCGCCGATCTGCTTGACGGCGATGCCGTCGGCCAGGGAATGGCAGCGGGCCGACACTTTGACCGGCCGCCCCTTGCGCGCCGCCAGTGAAGCGCTGGCGACACAGGCGGCTTCGACCCCGATGATTCGCGCCTTCGGTTTTTCGGCACGGACCGCCGTGGCAATGCCGGAGATCAGCCCGCCACCGCCGATCGGCACGATCAGAGTCTCCAGTTCCGGCAGTTCTTCAAGCAGTTCCAGTCCGATGGTTCCCTGCCCCGCCATGATCAGTTCATCATCGAACGCCGGAACGTAAAGCAACTCATCAGCCGCCGCCAACTCTTTGGCGCGGGCGACGGAATCGTCGAAACTGGCCCCGGCCAGTTCGACCTCGGCCCCGTAAGCAAGGGTGGCCAGTTCCTTGGCCAGCGGGGTTCCTTCCGGCATGATCACCCGGCAGGGGCAATCGTGCAGCTGAGCGGCATAGGCCAGCCCCTGCGCATGATTCCCGGCCGATGCCGTTATCACACCCCCGGCAAGAATTTCCGGAGGTTGCTGCGACAAGAAATGATAAGCACCGCGAATTTTGAACGACCCGGTATGCTGCAGATTTTCGCACTTGAAATAGAGCGGTATGCCGAGCACTTCGGAAAAATAGGGGGAGTGGATCAGCTCTGTCCGCCGGATCTGCCCTTTGAGGTTTTCTGCTGCAAAATCAACCTGCTGCCGTGTCAGCATGTGCAACTCCCATTTAGTTTCTGGTAACGGATGAATAGAAGCTTAGCATATCCTTCCTCCGCTGCTGGCATTTGGCGGGTTATTCCGGGCTGTGTTGCCGTGAGTGAGTACTTTTCCGGTTTCAAGTGCAGAATCGGATGAAAACATCGGGAAATCGGCTTTCCCGACGAATACTTCAATCTGGTTGGCAAGTCGTACCCTGCTGGAGTAGAATCCGCGCCATGAAAAGAAAAGTCTTCTCCGTACAAAAAATGTCGCCGAACTGGATGTTGATATTTTACTATGGCACATCCATCCTGCTGGGCGGATTACTGCTGACCCTGCCGCTGGCGGCTCAGGGCGCCCGCCTGCCGCTGATCGACGCTCTGTTCACCGCCACGTCGGCCCAGTGCGTAACCGGTCTGATCGTGGTCGATACCGGCAGCAAACTCAGTTTGTTCGGGCAACTGGTGGTCCTGCTGCTGATTCAGATCGGCGGCCTGGGGATTACCACCTTTTCGGTCTATCTGTTCCTCTATCTGCGGCAGGGAATGAGTCTGCAGGGGCGATTGTTGATTCAGGAGACCCTGATTCATACCCCCTTTGCCTCGCTCAAGCTGCTGATCCGCAATATTTTTCTCTTCACCTTGGTGATCGAAGGGATCGGCGCGCTGCTGTTGGCGATCCGCTTTGTCCCGCGTGAAGGTCTGATTCGCGGCCTTTACAGTGCGATTTTCCATTCCATCTCCGCCTTTTGTAACGCCGGATTTTCCCTTTACCCGGACAGTCTGATCAATTATCGCGGCGACTACCTGGTCAATCTGACCATCATGGCCCTGATCACTCTCGGCGGAATCGGCTTTCTGGTCATGCATGAGCTGCTGGAACTCTGGCGCAGCAAAAAACGCCGCCGGCTCTCTCTGCACAGTCGCCTGGTGCTGCTGACCAGCCTGGGGCTGACACTCGGGGGTGCGATCATAATCTGGTACCTGGAGAGCGGCTCATCGCTGCAGAACGTTTCGTTCGGAGAAGGGATGCTGACCGCGCTGTTTCAATCGGTCACCTGCCGCACCGCCGGCTTCAACACCATCGATCTGAACGCTTTCGAAGTTCCGACTCTGTTTCTGATGATGGTTCTGATGTTTGTCGGCGCCTCGCCCGGTTCCTGCGGCGGGGGGATCAAGACCACCAGTCTGGCGCTGTTTTTTTCCATCCTTTACAATCGCTTGCGGGGGGTGATGCACACGAATATCGCCCGCCGCACCATCCCCGATGAACAGGCAACCCGGGCTCTGACCCTGATGATGCTGGCAGTCATGCTCGTTATCGCCGCCATGTTTCTGCTGATGGGTGTCGAGCTGCACGGACTGTCGTTCAGCGCCAGCCGTGGCGCATTGCTCGATTACGCTTTTGAAGCGGTGTCCGCCTTCGGCACGGTCGGCCTGTCGCTGGGGGTGACAGCGAAATTATCGGTTGCGGGCAAACTAATTATTATCCTTCTGATGTTCATCGGCCGGGTCGGTCTCCTGACGGTGACCTTCGCCTTTGTCCGCAGCGCCCGGCAGGACAGCATCCGTTACAGTGAAGAACGGATCATGATCGGCTGAGAAAAGGAGCGAACTACCATGGGTCGTTTTTGTGTCATCGGCGCCGGGAATTTCGGTTTTCATCTGGCCTCCACACTCTATGAAGAGGGGCATGAGGTCGTGGTGATTGATAGTGACCGGGGTCGGCTGCAAAAGGTTCAGGAGCTGTCCAGCTATGCCATCCTTGCGGACGCGGCCAACAAGGAGTTCCTGGCCGGGCAGGGGTTGACCGAAATGAATGCGGTAATCATCTCGACCGGCGAGCATATCCACCAGGCGACCCTGATCACTCTCTACCTGAAAGAACTCGGCTGCAAACGGATCTATGTCAAGTCGAACAGTGAGGATCACAGCAAGATCCTGCGCAAGGTCGGCGCCAGCGAGATTATCTTTCCGGAAAAAGACATGGCGCTCAAGACCGCCCGCAGCCTGGCCAGCCCCAATATTCTCGATTATCTGCCGATGGTCGATGACTATTCAATCAGCGAACTGGCGCCGCCGAAGCATTTTCTCGGCAAGAACCTGATCCAGCTCGATCTGCGCCGGCGTTTCGATATCCTGGTGATCGGGATCAAGGATGTTCTCTCGGATAAATTTGTGCTTCTGCCGCCGGCCGATTATCTGATCAAGGAGAGCGATCTGCTGGTGATCTTCGGCAAAACCGATGACGTCGCCAAGGCCTCGCGACCGTGAATTTGATCCTGCTCAACGACGGCGATTTCTTCTCGGCGAACCGGGTACGCCTGGAAGGAAGACGACTGCAGCATGTGCAGTCGGTCCATCGCGCGGCCGTCGGCGACAACCTGCGGGTCGGCAGACTCGATGGCTTGATCGGAGCAGGGACCGTCGTTGCCATGGGTCAAGAACGGCTGGAGCTGGAGGTGGTTCTCGATCAGCCCCCTCCCGCGCCGCTGCCGGTCACCCTGCTGCTGGCCCTGCCGCGACCGAAAATGCTTAAACGGATATTGCAGACGGTCGGCGCCCTTGGCGTCAAACTGATCTATCTGATCAACAGCTACCGGGTGGAGAAAAGCTTCTGGGGCAGCCCGCTGCTGGAACCGGACAAGTTGAAGGAGCAGCTGCTGCTCGGGCTGGAACAGGCGCGTGATACCATCCTGCCGCAAGTTCATCTGCGGCCGCGCTTCAAACCTTTTGTCGAGGATGAATTGCCGCAGCTGGCCGCCGGAACTTCGGCCTATGTCGCTCATCCCCTTGCCACGGCGGGATGTCCGCAGTTGCCGAGCGGACCGGTTTCCCTGGCGATCGGCCCGGAAGGGGGCTTTATCCCGTACGAAATTGAAAAATTGCAGAAGTGCGGGTTCGCCCCGATCAGCCTGGGCGAACGAATTCTGCGGGTGGAAACCGCTGTGCCGGTGCTGCTCAGTCGGTTTCTCTAACCCCGGCCTTCAGTCCGGGCTGGTCGTGGTTTCCTCCTCGGTCGAATCCTGGGCCAGGTGATATCTTTTGCGCAGCTGTTCCAATTGGTGTTTCTCTCCGTCCAGTTTCGCTTCAGCCTTGGCGGAACGTCTGGTCGCCTTGTCCAACTGTTGCCGGGCCTTGGCCAGTTGCTCATAAAGGTCGGCCACCTCGTCTTCGGCAACGCTCTGCTGGCGGGCTTCCAGCAGGGACTGCAAGATCTTCTCAACCGCTGCATCGGCAGTTCCAACCTCCTCCTCGGCCGATTTGGCACGCCCTTGCGCAGCATTAACCGCATCTTCCGCTGTCGCCAGCAGGCCGGCGACCCCTTCCTCCGGTTCGGCATCCAGGTCGATTTGTTGCGCGGCGATAACCAGGGCAACCAAAGGCAGACTCGGCAAGAGGCTGTCGGTCGCTTCCCCCATGCCGTCGACAAGCTGTCCGGATTTAAACATCAGCGGCAAGAACACCAGGCTGGCGTCAGCGGATGAAGAGACGATGGTGGCGCTGGAGCAATCCCCGACAATCACGGCTTCGGCGGCGATTCTCACCTGTTCCAGTTCCTGCTCCAACGCTTCAAGAGTCGCTTCCGGATCCCCATCCTGCACAGTCGTCAACACCCTTAACTGGGCGCGATTCCAAAGGGGCGAACGCGTCAGCAGGTGCGCCAGGAGCAACATCAGCGCGCCACTGCTATTCTGTTCGTACCATATATCGACCCTCCGTGCGGCGGCCGGCTGGTCCTCAAGCCGTTGCCATTCATGCTCTTTGGCGTCAAGGAGCACCAGATTATAGCCGAGGCGAAAGGCGGTCCGCATATTCCTGCCGAAACTCTTGAGTTCTTCGGCAAAAAACTGTTGTGCAAAGAGTCCGTGGTGGTTGAGGAGAAGGGTATTGGCCCGCAACGGACCAATGCCAAAAGATTGCAGCAGCAGCTCGTTGCCGACCTCAAAAGAGGGCGCATGGATCACCAGGGGGAAAGCCTCAACACCGCTGGCAGCAATATCCTCAAAGAGTTCGTTTTCCGCCTCAGCTTTCATCCGCGCCTGTTGGATTCTGGTTCCTTGGAGAATCCGCACCAGGGTGGTCAAACCACTCCCACCTTCGAGCCAGGAGGAAAATTGCAGCAGCCGTACCCGGCGGGGCCGGCTGTCGGTAAAGGCCAGGATTTGCGGGCTCCAGTCACGCGGGTGCGCTAATTCGCGCGAAATCTGCCGAAGGTGGTCCCGCACCTGTTTCAGGTGATAGGACCGCCGGCTGTCCGCCCAGCGACTCTGTTTGACGGTGTGTTGCAGATACTGATAGAGGACAAACAGGACCACCACCGAGGCCGCACCGGCTTTCCAGTCAATGGCCATCATGGCCGCCAGGCAGACCAGACCTCCCGCCAGACTCGCGTACTGGTGAAACCATTTGAAACGGGGACGGAAGGAGGGGCTGGCGGTCCTCGCTTCAAAATAGGTTGCATAATTGAGCAACCCGTATGAGATCAGGAAAAACATTGCCACGACCCTGGCAATCAGGTTCAAATTTCCGAGACCGACGGTCAGGACCGCGATAGCTGCAGCAAACAATATCGCTCGCCGTGGATTGCTGGCAGCGCCGACCTCTTTGGCAAATGGGTTCAAGAGAGGGAAAATTTTATCCGCCGCCAGCGACTGTAAAATTCGCGGTGCGCCAAGAAAGGATGCCATTGCCGAAGAGAGGGTCGCGGCAAAAACGCCGGCGATGATCAGGAACGGCAGCACGGCCACCCGATTCATCGCCTGATAATCTCTGACCAGGGACTCCTGAGCCAGGGTGCCGGCAAAATAGACCGCGGCGGCAAAATAGACCAGGATCGAAACGCCCACGGCAAGGAAGGTTCCCCGCGGGATGCTCCTGCCCGGATCACGCAGGTCCCCCGACATGCTCACCCCCTGGGTGAATCCGGTGACGGCGGGAAAGAACACCGCGAACAGGGCCCAGAACCCAGGGCTTTCAAGCGTAGGTTGCCAGTTCGATTGCAGGAGATTGCCGTCCCAATGCAGCAGCCCGCCGACAAAAAAGGAAACCAGTGACAGGCAGATGATTCCCATAACCGCAAACTGGAACCGGGTTGCCCAGTCCGCCCCTTGCCAGGCCAGGGCAAAAAGGCCGGCAATCGCCACGAGCGCGATAGCTTGCGCAACTCTGCCGTCAGCGCCAAACAGCCCGGCGACCACCTCTCCGAAGCCGATGCAGTAGAAACCGATCGACACGGATTGGGCCAGGAACAGTACCAGCCCCAGTGCGCCGCCGAATTCCAGCCCCAGGGTTCGGGAAATCAGGTAATAATCGCCGCCACCACGCACGGTTATATTGGTGGCGATCGCCGAAAGGGAAATGCTGGTCAGTACCGAAATGGTATTGGCGATGAGTATGATCAACAGGGCCTGTTGCAAACCGCCCGCCCCGACGACATAACCGAGCCGCATGAAGAGGATGATTCCGAGGATGGTCAGAACGCTCGGAGTAAAAACCCCGGCGAAAGTACCAAGTTTATGTTTTGCCGATTCGGCCTGATTGCCCATCTAAACTCCGGGAAAATCTGCGAGCGGGATACTGGAAGTCTACAGCCCCAAGTGGAAATTGCTATTCAAGAAGCGGAAATTGGACAATACTGTTCGACGAATCCTTTACATCTCTCACCTGATTGCTTACGAAAGCAAATGGCAACTCATAAAAACGCTTCGAATCCCAAGCATTTCCCCTGGGCCTACCTGCTGCTGGTTCTGCCGCCACTGTTCTGGGCCGGCAATGCCGTGCTGGCCCGCGGCATGGCCGGACAGATTCCACCGGTGGCCATGTCCTTCTGGCGCTGGGCGATCGCTCTGGTGCTGCTGCTGCCGTTCACCTGGCGGCATGCCCGCCGCGACTGGCCGGCGATCCGCGCCGGCTGGAAGATGACGGTTCTGCTCGGCCTGCTCGGCATCGCCAGCTTTAACACGTTGCTCTACACCGCCGCCCACACGACCACGGCGATCAATATTGCTCTCACCCAGTCGGTGATGCCGGCGATCATTGTGCTGATCAGCTTTGCCCTGTACCGTGAAAAAGTCCGGCGGCTGCAACTGCTCGCGGTGTTGCTCTGCATTCTGGGCGCCGCCTATATCGTTATCCGTGGGGACTGGCAACGACTGCTGCAGCTGCGTTTTGTCGAAGGGGATCTGCTGATGTTGCTGGCGGTCAGCCTCTACGGCCTCTACTCGGTGCTGCTGCGCAAGCGTCCGGCGGTGCATCCTTTGAGCCTGTTGACGGCGACTTTCGCCGTCGGCGTGGTCGCCCTGATTCCGCTCTACCTTTGGGAAATCGGCACTAGCGCCCCGTTGAAATTGAATGGGGCGGTGATCCTCAGCCTGCTATATATCGGCCTCTGCCCGTCGATTATCGCTTACCTCTGCTGGAACCGGGGGATTGAAATGATCGGCGCCAACCGTGCCGGGCTGTTTATCAATCTGATCCCGCTGTTCGCCTCGTTGATGGCGGTCCTGTTTCTCGGCGAACAATTCCAGAATTACCACCTGTTCGGCATCCTGCTGATCTTCGGCGGGCTGGTCTTGTTTAATCGTTCCCGACGCAGCGCTTCTTCAGCTTGACAAGCATCCGGCGCCAACGCAGGATAAGACGTTAGAATTAATCTCTTGCTGCTCGGGATCGTCTGCCATGCGCCTGACCCTGAAAATCACCTTTGCCGTCGTGCTGGCCATCGCTCTGATCTTTTCGGCTTACAGCTATTTCTCGATCCAGCGGGAGCGGGAACAGCTGAAAAAGAACCTCAGCCGGGAAGCCCGCCATCTGGGAGAGAGCCTGCGGGTCATGGTCACGGAACTCTGGCAGCAGCGCGGCGAACTGCCGGCGATTGAATTTCTGCAGCGCGCCAACCGGGTTTACGGCGGCGTGCTGGTCCGCTGGGTCTGGATCGACGACACCTCCGAGGAGGAATTCCGACCGCGGGTCCCGGTGGACCAACTTGACACCCTGCGGGATGAAGAGACCGTTGCCCTGCTGGCCAGTTCTCCCGACGGGCATGATATTCTGATTACCTACCTGCCGCTGCTGACCGACGATGGCCGGCTCGGCGCGATCGAACTCTCGGAGCCGATGGACGAGCTGCACGATTACGTTGAGGAAAGTCTGCGCCGTTCGGCGCTGATTGTCGCGGCGCTGATCGCTTCCGGCCTGCTGCTGATGGGGATGCTCGGCAGTATCTGGATCGATCGGCCGATGAGCCGCCTGCGGGCCCAGGCGGAACGGATCGGGACCGGCGACTTCGATACCCAAATGCATGTCTCCGGTCGCGACGAACTGGCCGATCTGGCAGGAACTATTGATCGGATGCGCGGCCAGCTGGCCGAAGCCCGTGAAGCGGAGCAGATCGCTACCGCGGAAAAATTCGAGGCCCTGGAAAAATTGCGCCACACGGAACGGCTGGCCACTCTCGGGCGTCTTTCGGCGGGGATGGCGCATGAGCTGGGTACGCCGTTGAATGTTATTTCCGGTCGGGCCAAGCTGATCAGCAGTGCCGAACTCGGTCCGGAAGATATTGCCCGCTCGGCAAAGATCATCAGTGAACAGTCGGAGCGGATGGCCGATATCATGCGCCAGCTGCTCAGTTTTGCCCGCCGCGGCGAAGCGAAAAAACAACCGGTCGACCTTGCGACAGCATTACGTACGGTTGTACCGCTGCTCGAACCGACGGCCCGCAAGCAGAATGTCGAGGTGAAGATTCTGGAGTCGCCCGAGCCGATCCGGGTCAGCGCCGACCCGGGTCAATTGCAGCAGGTGCTGCTGAACCTGTCCCTGAATGGAATCCAGGCGATGCCGGATGGGGGGCAGTTGGAACTCGGCTGGTCGCTGACCAGCGCGGTCACCCCCCCGGAAGCGGTGCCGGAGCAACATGAGAGCTGGGCCTGCCTGCAGGTGCGCGACCAGGGGATCGGTATCGATGCGGAACATCTGAGTCATATCTTTGACCCATTTTTCACCACCAAGGATGTCGGCCAGGGGACCGGACTCGGGCTCTCGATCACCTACGGTATTATCGAAGAGCACGGTGGCTGGGTCGAGGTCGACAGTACTCCCGGACAGGGGAGCTGTTTCAGCGTTTTTCTGCCGGTTGAGGAGAGCGGAGGAGAAGCATGAGCCAGTCGCGATTGACCGGCCGCATTCTGGTGATCGATGATGATCAGGCGCTCTGCGACCTGCTGGATGAAGACCTGCGCCGCCGCGGGCACATCGTCGGCACCGCCCTGCGGGTTGATCAGGCCCGGCAGCAGCTGCATCACGAGGAATTCGACATCGTCCTGACCGACCTGAACATGCCGGGAGCCAGCGGCATCGATTTCTGCGCCGAGCTGCACGGCAACCGTCCCGACCTGCCGGTGGTGATCATGACCGCCTTCGGCAGCCTGGAAACGGCGATCGGCGCCCTGCGTGCCGGAGCTTACGATTTCGTCACCAAGCCGGTTGATCTCGATCTGCTCAATATCACCCTCGACCGCGCCCTGCAGCACCGGCAGCTGCAGGAGAAGGTCCGCCTGCTCAAGGCCCAGGTGCGCAGTCAGCAGCCGGACGATGCCCTGCTCGGGGAAAGTCCGGCGCTGCTGAAAGTCAAGGAACAGATCGTGCGTGTCGCCGATCTGGAAACCTCGGTGCTGATCAGCGGCGAAAGCGGCACCGGCAAGGAACTGGTCGCCCGCGCTCTGCATCGTCAGAGCCGCCGCAAAGATAATCCTTTTATTGCCATCAACTGCGCCGCCTTGCCGGAAAATCTGCTTGAAAGCGAGCTGTTCGGCCACGTCCGCGGCGCCTTTACCGATGCCCGGGAAAACCGCAAGGGGTTGTTCGTCGAGGCCACTGGCGGGACCCTGCTGCTTGACGAGATCGCCGAACTTCCACTCTCCCTGCAGCCGAAACTGCTGCGGGTGCTGGAAGATCATCGGGTCCGTCCGCTCGGCGGGAGCAGCGAAATCGACTGCGAGGTCCGGGTCATCGCCGCCAGCCACAAAGATTTGTCGGAGGCGGTTGACGAAGGAAGTTTTCGTAGTGACCTCTTTTACCGGCTCAATGTCATCCAGCTCGATCTGCCACCGTTGCGCGAGAGGGGCAACGATGTCCTGCTGCTGGCAATGAGTTTCATCCGCCAGCTCAGCAAACGCTTCGGCAAATCGGTCAGCGGTCTGGCGCAGCCTGCCGCCGCCTGCCTGCTCGCTTACCATTGGCCCGGCAATGTTCGAGAACTGCGCAACATCATCGAACGTGCCCTGGCGCTCTCCTGCCACGACCTGATCACACTCGAAGATCTGCCGGAGAAGATTCACCATCCCGAAGGCGGGGCGCCGCTGCCGGTCAGTCTGGTTGATCCCGGCACCATCCTGCCGCTGGTGGAGATGGAACGTCGCTATATCTACCAGGTACTGGAACAGCTGGACGGCAACCGTACTCTGGCGGCTCGTTTGCTCGGGGTCGATCGGAAAACCCTCTATCGCAAGTTGAAAGAGTATTGAATTCGGGGCAATTTGCCCCGCCGGGGCGCTTTGCCCCGCCCGCCTCACCGCCTAACCCCCTGATTTTCCTTAATCTCAGATTGGCATACTGATTGCGAACTAAGTGGACGTAATCGTTTTCGGGAGATTTTACATGGAAGCCGTCAATCTCGATTCTCATCCACATATTTTGCTCGCTGAAGATGATGCCGATCTACGCGAGCTGATTTCTTTCAGCCTGGTTAGAGCCGGATACTCGGTCACCAGTTGTGGCAACGGCCTTGATCTGCTGGACCGCCTCCTCCAGCCTCAAGACTACGATCTGGTTATCAGTGATCTCCGTATGCCGGCTCTGACCGGGCTGGAAGTTCTCGAATATCTGCATGACATTCCGCAACGGCCGCCGTTTATCTGTATGACCGCTTTCGGCGATCCGCAGACTCATGACGTTGCCCGCCAACTGGGCGCGGCAGCGACTATTGACAAGCCGTTCGACCTGGATGAGATGCTCGAGCTGATTCAGTCCACCTGTTCGTGGCGTGGACATAAATCACCATCTTTGAGGAGTCGATCATGAACATCAAAAAACAACTGATTTATATTCCTGCATTGCTGTTCCTCGTCATCGGAATTTTCTGTCTTCCCCTGGTGACCCCGGTCGCGGCCCAGGATGCCGGTCTGCAGAGCCTGCGTGAATCGGGGCGGGCCTTCCGCAGCGTTGCCAAGCAGGTTTCACCGGCCGTGGTCTTTATCCAGTCGGAAAAGGAACTCAAAGGGAATAGCGGCTACTACAATCCGTTTGAAGGCACCCCATTCGGTGACGAATTCTTTCGTCATTTTTTCGGTCAGCCACCCCAGCAACAGCCGCACCAGAATGCGCCCAAACGTCACTCGGTGGGGCAGGGTTCGGGATTCATTATCTCGGATGATGGCTATATCATCACCAATAATCATGTCGTTGGCGAGGCCGACCGGGTCACGGTCCGGCTGCTGGATGGCCGGGAATTCACTGCCAAGACCGTCGGCACCGATCCGCCTTCCGATATCGCCATCATCAAGATCGATGCTGAGGGAAAACTCCCCTTTCTCAAACTGGGTGATTCCGACAAACTTGAGGTCGGCGACTGGGTGCTGGCGGTCGGGAATCCCTTCGGACTCTCCCATACCCTGACCGCTGGCATCGTCAGTGCCAAGGGCCGTAGTGGTATCGGACTGAATGATTACGAGAACTTCATCCAGACCGATGCGGCGATCAACCCGGGTAACTCCGGCGGACCGCTGGTCAATCTCGATGGTGAAGTGGTCGGGATGAATACCGCCATCTTCAGCCGCAGCGGCGGATACATGGGGATCGGTTTCGCCATCCCGATCAACATGATCAAGAACGTTCGCGAACAACTGATCGAACACGGCAGCGTCACCCGCGGTCGCCTCGGGGTTTATATTCAGGATCTGACCAAGGATCTTGCTGATTCCTTCGGCCTTGAGCAGAAGCAGGGAATTCTGGTCGCCAAAGTGGTGGAAAACTCGCCGGCGGAAGAAGCCGGGCTCAAGCAGGGCGATGTGATCGTCGAACTGGACGGCAATCCGGTTGAAAAGGTGGCCAAGTTCCGTAACCGGATCGCTCTGACCCACCCCGGCACCAAGGTCACCTTGACCATCGTGCGCGACGGCAAGAAACAGGAAATCAAGGTCAAGATCGGTACCCTGGAAGAGGGTGAGCAGGCCAGCACCGGCGGCGCTGGCGGTAAGCTACCGAAACTCGGGCTGAGTCTGCAGAAACTGACTCCGGAACTGGCGAATCGCCTGGGTTATGACGGGGCAAAAGGGGTTCTGGTCACGGCGGTCGAGCCCGACTCGCTGGCGGATCGCGCCGGTATTGAACGGGGGAATCTGATCGAAGAGGTCAACCGCAAATCGGTCACCACCCCGGAACAGGTCGAAAAGCTGATCAAGGACGCCAACAGGAAATCAGTACTGCTGCTGGTCCGTAGCGGTGACGCCAGCCGCTACCTGGCGCTGAAACTGGAAGACTGACCCACACACCCTCCGTCGTCCGCTCAACGACGGAGGGTGACCACAACATAATTTGAACGTTACCTCCAACGTTCACATCGGGGAACTAGCAGGGTTCCCCTTTTTTTTGCCCGGAATCTGTGGCTCGGTCCATAACCGTTTTTCTGCGGGTCATGCCGATAGTTCAAACATCACGTTTTGATTCAAAAACCAGGCATTCCCAAAGTTGCTCTTTTTCCGAATCCTCAACATCTATGAAAACGACGGCAAATCCTTGGTCAAGCACTTTGCTAACCTCCGCGCCCATTTCAAACGTCCGGCTGCCGGACTTCTGGTCCGCCAGGGAAATACTGATCCGTAATTTTTGACCCACAAGAGGACGCTCCGCATCTGTCCTTACCGCGCATCCGCTGGTAGAAATATCGATCAATTTCCCCACCGCCGAAAGTGTTTCTGTCGCAAAATGGATATCTGTATTCAGCAAACTGAAACGGAGGCCATTCCGTTTTTCAGGGTGGTTGAGAAATTCTTCGGCCTCTTGTAGCGTGCTGACATAAACCGGTTTATACCCCTGTGCCCGTGAAGCAAAATTCATCGCTTGACGGTAGATCATGCTTTTGGGATTCACGACCCGGACCACCTCGCCGACACCTTTGCCGGCGAGATAATGCGTGACCTTCCGGAAGGCCGGGATTGCAGCCAGATGACCAAAATTACAATTGGTGAGATCGGTGATCACATCAAAGCCGGGTTTTAAATCAGCCACACCAAACCGCACATCGGTATAGAAATTTTCCATATCGGATTTGCTGATTTTCCCCACGATACTGCAATACAGGCGATTCCTTTTTATATCAACCCGAACCTTCAAGGTATTTTTGCGACTGGTCATCAGGTGCCCCGTTTCTTAGCGGCGCTGGCTTATTAAATGGCCGATTATTAAGATTAGTATATTACAATAAAGCCGCGACAAATCTCAAGCACCCAAGAGCGTGGCAGAAAAAATACGCTGCCAACGAGCTTGTAAATCTGTCAGGATTAACGAGCGCCATCCAAAATGCCCTAATTTTTGGGATTTAATATACTGTCCCCAGAACTTGGCCATAGTTGATTTTGCGAGGCATAAACAGCCGAATTGAGACCATTGAAACACAACCATAGATTCAGACGGGCGGAAAAAATAAAAAGGGACAGGCGCCAAGCGCAACCTGTCCCTTTCCTATTTGGTGGAGCTGATGAGGATCGAACTCACGACCTACGCATTGCGAACGCGTCGCTCTCCCAGCTGAGCTACAGCCCCGGAAATTCAACTCTGTTTTCGCTCATCCTGCCGTTCTTGTCAATCCCTGTTCCGTTTTTTGGGAATCTTCTGCCCGTGCGGGTTCTGCTGCGGCTGGGCGAGGAATTCAGCCAGGTCCTCGACAATCCCCTCTTGGAGGCTATGCAGGTACTCCATGGAACCTTTCCTAGCGCGACCGACAAAAAAGGAGATCAAAACAGAACATTAGCGAAAACGGCCCGCTGCGATCAGATGTTCTTTCCAGTAGGGATCGTCGAGAGAGGCAAAACTGACATATTTCCCAGTAGAAGTGGCGTGAATAAAGCGGCCATCGCCGTTGTAGATAGCAACGTGGGAAATTTTTGGCGGGCTGAGGCGGAAAAAGAGCAGGTCCCCAGGCATTAAGCGGTTCAGGGGAACTTTGCGAGCATGGCGATACTGATCGACCGAGGATCGCGGGATGAAGATCCCCGCCTGCCGATAGACGTAAACCGCCAGCCCGCTGCAGTCGAAACCGTTCGGCGAACTGCCGCCATAGCGATAAGGAACTCCAAGCATATCGCGGGCCGTAGTGACGATAGCAGTTGCCGGACTTGGAGTCTTCAAGGGCACTGCGGATCGATAAGCCGGTGAGGGCGCCTTGTTCGATATCCGGGTACTGACCGGAATATTGGCGGCGCAAGCAACCAGCGGGAGAACCACCAGAAGGATCAATTTCAAGCGGAAATATGGCATGGCATTCCCTTTGGAAAGGCAAAAATAGCCAAGCATTAATTTTTGCAAATATTGTTCCGTCGAGCAATAACCTTCTATGGTCTGTATTTTCAAAGAGTTATAGTGGGGTTGCCGTTTTTCTGTCGAAGGAAAAAACAAAAGTTGGCATCACCGGACAAAAAAGTGACAATTCCGGGCACCTAAAGAATCAATTGTCGCAGCGAAAAATTAACGTTATTCTGGATTTTCCAGTCACTTGGGTAGGATTAGGCCATGCGTATCGGCATCGATCTTGGCGGCACCAAAACCGAAATCATCGCCCTTGATGAGCAGGGAAACGAACGGCTGCGGCGACGGGTACCTACGGCGCGCGGGGATTATGCCCTATGTCTGCGTTCTCTCAAAGATCTGGTGGCTGCGGCCGAGCGGGAACTCGGTTGCCGCTGCACGGTCGGGATCGGTATCCCGGGGATCACCTCGCCGGCAACCGGACTGGTGAAAAACGCCAACTCCACCTGGTTGATCGGACAACCGCTGGAAAGTGATCTGGGAAAACTGCTGCAGCGGCCGATCCGGCTGGCCAACGATGCCAACTGCTTTGCCCTCTCCGAGGCGAGTGACGGGGCCGGAGCCGGAGCAAAAACGGTCTTCGGCGTCATTCTCGGCACCGGGGTCGGCGGCGGTATCGTCATCAACGGGCAGCTGCTGACCGGACGCAATGCCATCGCCGGGGAATGGGGACACAATCCGCTTCCCTGGCCGCAGGCTGATGAATTGCCCGGGCCACGCTGCTACTGCGGACGTATCGGCTGCATTGAAACTTTCCTTTCCGGCCCCGGCATGGCTGCGGACCATCACAACCGGACCGGGCAGCAGTTGTCCGCGGCCGAAATCGCCGCAGATCCGAGTGCCCAACCAACCCTGCAACGTTACTGCGAGCGTCTCGCCCGATCACTGGCCGGAGTTATCAATCTGCTTGACCCGGAGGTCATCGTCCTCGGCGGCGGTCTGTCAAATATCAAGAGTCTCTACGTCGAAGTCCCGAAACTCTGGCGGCCATGGGTATTTTCCGATCAGGTCGCGACCGACCTGGTGCGCAACCGGCACGGCGATTCCAGTGGTGTCCGCGGCGCCGCCTGGCTCTGGCCGGATAAAGAGCAATCCTCTTGAGAGCTGGTATCATTAATTGAAACTGGTTATGCTCTTTCTTCCAGTGGAAACAAGATCAAGAACCTTAAGCAATTTTACCGGGATAAAAGGGATAAGATCCTGATTCTTTGGCAATGATTTATCCTTTTCATCCCCTATATCCCTGTGAATTTTTGCCTGGTTTGCTTTGCTCAGACATTAACCTGAGCAAAGCACATCACCAAATCATTGAATTCTTGAGCAACGTCAAAGGAGGATAAAAATGGCAAAAACAATTTTGATTACCGGCGCGACCTCGGGATTTGGCGAGGCCAGCGCCCGGCGGTTTGCCGCCGAGGGGTGGCGCCTGATCCTGACCGGCAGGCGGGTCGAACGGCTGGAGCAGCTGCACCAGGAACTCGGCGCAGCGGTACGCCAGGTTCTGCCTCTGGACGTGCGCAACCGGGACGAAGTCTTCCAGAAACTGGCAGGATTGGAGGATGTCGATCTGCTGCTGAACAACGCCGGCCTGGCGCTGGGACTGGAACCGGCCTGGGAGGTCAATATCGACGACTGGGAGACGATGGTCGACACCAATATCAAGGGGCTGATGTATTGCACCCGCGCGCTGCTGCCGCAGATGGTCAAGCGCAATGCGGGACATGTCGTCAATATCGGCTCCACCGCCGGCAGCTGGCCCTACCCGGGCGGCAACGTCTACGGCAGCACCAAGGCGTTTGTCCTGCAGTTCAGCCGCAACCTGCGCGCCGACCTGCTCGGCAAAAACATCCGGGTCACCAATATCGCCCCGGGGATGGCGGAGACCGAGTTTTCCAACGTGCGTTTCAAGGGGGATGCGGAGAAAGCGGCCAAGGTCTACGCGCGAGCCGAGCCGCTCCACCCGGAGGATATCGCGGAGATCGTCCACTGGGTCGCCAACCAGCCGGCTCATGTCAACATCAATGCGGTTGAGGTGATGCCGGTCGACCAGTCATGGGGACACCTTGCGGTGCATCGGGAGGAATGATTAAAACATCTGCCGACGGATCGCTTTTTCCAGGTCTTCGGCCGGCGTGAAATCGGTCTGCAGGGTGAGGACTTTCTGGCAATCGGCCAAGGCGCGGCTGTACAGTTTCATCTCGAAACCGGTCTGGGCCCGCCCCCAGAAACCATCCAGCTGCTCCGGCGAAATCTTGATGGCCTGATCGTAGTCTTCAAGCGACTGATCGTATCTCTGCTGCACCCGGTAGACCAGTCCCCGGTTGCACCAGGCACGCGAATTGGAGCTGTTGTACTGGATCGCCCGGGTAAAATCATCCATCGCGCGGTTATATTCGGCCAGGGCGAATAGCGCCATGCCGCGGTGGTTGTAGACCAGCGACCGCAAATTCGGGTCAAGTTTCATCCGCAGGATGCGGGCATAGATCTGAACCGCCCCCGAAAAATTTTTATTGCTGTGCGCTTCAAGCGCTTTAAACATCAATTTTTCCAGACTGCGCGGGGAACTGTCCGGATCAACATCCAATAACTCCAGAGGCTGTTGGTTGGCCCGTTCGTCCGGTTTATGTGCCACATCGATCGAGGTGGTGGCGGCCAGAACCTCTTCGATACTCTGGCGACGTTTCAGGCCGCGGGCACGGATCTCTCTCTGGAAATCGCGGATCTCCTGGAAGATCAGATCGGAAAGGGTCAGGCTGGCGTTCAGCGAAGCAAGTTTGCGCCTGATCGAATCGTTCGGCAGGGCGATATCCGATTTGTAGACCAGTTCATGTTCGACCTCCGCCCAGGCATCCTGGAGGATGGTCCGCAGCTGAATTTCGCAGCAGTGGTCAGTGTGAGGCAGCTGCGGTTCCTGATCCGGTTCGAGCCGGATCAGCAGATGCACCGAATCATAGCCGAACTCGCGGAAGGAGTGCCGGTCCGCTTTGCGTTCCAGTTCCACCACTTCGAATTCGGCGCTGATCAGTCGCTCGATGATATCCAGATCCTCCAGAAACGGGCAGATGACGCGCAATCCGAGCAGATCACTGATCAGTAACGGTTGCTGTTCACGGTACAGTTTGAGCAGTTTGTTAAAGTAATTGTCAAATCCTTTGACGCGGTACTTGATGGTCGGTGTGTACCCCTGGTCCTCCAGCAGCCGGTGCAGGCCGCGGTAGATCTGGAGCAGTTGTTCTTCCAGACCGGGGCGGATTGCGGTGTAGAGTTTTTTCACTTCAGCCCGCTCAGGCAGCACATTGTTGCTCACGGGGGATTTGTTCATGAGAATGACCTCCGGGAAACACATCTGGGTCGAATCGGAAACACCGGAATATAATCAAATAGCACAGGCCTTGGGAAAAGGTTATCATTTTTACCGGCTCAGTCACTCCAAAGCGGGCTGATCCTTGCAATGAGGGCTGAGGCTGCAATAATTACAACGACACAACAATTCTGACCAAAGAGGGAGGATCATGAATATTGCCGAATTCTGTTCGGAACTGGACCTGCAGTTGGGACTCTGCGCGCCGGAAGAACGTCTGCCACTGGCGATCAAGATGCTCTGCAAGGTTTACAAGGTGCAGTCCGGAGACATCGCCATTTTTCACCTCGACCAGGAGCAGGAACAGCTGACCTTTCTCTGGCCGGAAAAGCTTAGAAATTCCGGTACCATTCCTCTCAACGCCAAAAGTTCCATGGTTGCCCGAACCCTGCGCGAAAAGCGCGGCTACCTTGACAACCGCTTTGCCAAATCTTCTCACGGAGTGATTTTCGAAGCCTTTTCCGGCGGCAACCCGATTCAGAAAATCATCAGCGTGCCGATGCTCGCCGGTGATACCCCCAAAGGGGTGATCCAGGTGTCCCGCAAGGCGGCCGATCATAAGGATGCCGGGGCCGATTTCAGCCAGGCCGAGCTCAAAGCCCTACAGAAGATGGCCGAAATCATCGGCCGTCACCTCTGATTTCTATTTTTATTTCGTATGATGGCGGAAACAGCCGTTCCAGTCTGCCGGCGGCGGGGATTGCAGAAACTGCTCGATCCGCTCCAGGTAAAGCTGGTAGAGTCGTTGGGGTGATTTGCGATTGAGAATCGCCAGCTCGTTGCGCGCCTCGGCAAAGCGGCGCTGGCGGTAGAGTCGCAGGGTTTTCCGCCACTGGTCAAGCTCGGGGTCCGCACCCCGTCCGACCCTTAGCGGCTCAAAAATTTCCACCGGTTGTTCTTTTCCTTTGACCTGCACCAGATCGATCGGCCGGCAGATGATCTCCTCCTGCACCTGCAGCTGCGTTTGCTCGGCGATCAGGATGCCGGTTCCGTAGTTTTTGTTCAACCCCTCCAGGCGGGACGCAAGATTCACCTGATCGCCGATCACCGTGTAATCGAACAACTCTTCGCTGCCGAAATTTCCCACCCGCATTGGGCCGGTATTGATGCCGATGCCGATGCGGATTTCCGGCAGCCCCTCCGCCAGCCATTGTCGCCGCAGCCGGGCGGTCCGCTCCATCATCCCCAGCGCGCATTTGACGGCCCGCAGCGGGTGATCGGGATCCTCCACCGGTGCGCCCCAGAGCGCCATGATCGCATCGCCGATAAACTTGTCGATCATCCCGCGTCCGGCAGTGATTACGCGGCTCATCTCGGTCAGGTAGCGATTCATGAAATTCGCCAGCGCAACTGAGTCCATCCCTTCCGACAGACTGGTGAAATTGCGGATGTCGCAGAACATGACGCTCAGCACCCGTTCCTGGCCGGCCAGTGACAGTTGTTCGGGATTCTGCAGCAGTTGTTCCACCACTTGTGGCGCCAGATAATGACGGAAGGCGCCCTGGACAAACTGTTTCTGCCGTTCGACCAGCAGATAATTGGCCAGGGTGACCACCAGGCAGATCAGCACAATCGTCAGCAGCGGATAGGTCAGGCCGACAATGCTGCCGTGCCGGAACAGCAGCAGGTAATTGCCGGCTACCGCCAGCAGGATGATGGCAAAGGTTCCCAGTGCGCCGATCAGCGGACCGGATCGGGCCAGCAACAGGCTCAGCAGCAGACCGCCGACCAGGATCAGGCTGATGGTGATGCCGATTTCGGTGAAGACGTCGTAGCGGAGCGGGTCGCCGGCAACCAGGTTGTCGATAATATTGGCGTGGATTTCGACCCCGGGCAAGATGCGGGAAAAGGGGGTGGTCTGCAGGTCGAGCAGCCCGGCGGCTGAAGTGCCGATCAGAACGATCGCGCCGTTCAGATTCTCTTTATTTTCACCGGTCAATACGTTCCCGGCCGACAGATAGGGAAAACTGCGCCAAGGACCGCGATAGTTGATGGTCATCTGCCCCTGATCGTCGGTGGGAATGAAATGTTTCCCCAGCGACAGCCCGAGCAGGCCAGACTTTCCCCCTTCCCCGGGCGGCGCCGGATGAATCTTCAAGGTCTGCTCGCCCAAGGCGATGCGGGCCACTTCCAGCGCCAGCGACGGGTAGGGGATGCCGTCGAGGGCGATCAGCAGCGGCACCTTGAGGACCACTCCCGAGGATTCGGGGAAGAAATTGAGAAATCCTTCACTCTGCGCCTGCGCCACCGCCGGCTGGTTGACGGTCGCTCGATAGGCGCTCATCAGGCGCAGCTGCTCGAAGCGGACCTCCTTGCTTGCCAGCAGCAGGTTGGCCGAGGGAAAAGGGATTGCGGCCGCATCTTTCAACCCGTCGTCCCGGGTCAGCATGGTGTAGCCGAGCACCGAAGCTCTGCCGGCCAGAGCCTTGCCGAGCTGCTGATCGTGATCGAGGGTCGGCAGCAGCTTGCCGACCAGCTGCGAAAGTTGCGGATAATCCTTCAATAAGGCGCTCGGAGAGGTCCGGTCCGGTTCGATGAACATCATATCCAGACCGATGACCTTGGCCCCCTGCCGTCCGATCTCCCTGACCAGACGGGCGACCAGATCACGCGGCCAGGGCCATTGGCCGACCTGGGCCAGGCTCTGCTCGTCGATGTCGACGATAAGGATGCGGTTTTGCGGCGTTTCGGCTCCGCGCCAGCGGAACATGGCGCTGACCAGCTGGTTGTCGAGAGATTCGAGCAGGGCCGGTTTGTCAGCCCCGAAGGAGAGGTAGATCAGGCTGGCCAGCAGCACGCAGACCAGCCCGGCTTTAAAGGGGGTGGGGGTCAGCAGGCGCTTGAGCCGAGCACTCAACGATCCCCCCCGAAGACGCCGATATAGCGCAAGGTGCCATCCTGCGCATCGAAGTTACCTGCGACCGAAGCGGCATTGGGGCCGAAAAAGGCGCCGTTTACCGTGCCGAAATTGGGAGAACTGATCGAGGCGCTGAACCCGTTGCCGGGGATCGAGATCGGGTCGATCCCGAAGTTAACTGCCGGATTGATGTCTCCGGCCGGGAAGTTTATGGAGCCGGAAGTCAGCATGCTGGTTCCGAAGTCGACGGTCATGCTGAAGGTTCCTGTGGGCAGCCTTGCGAAGGAACCGCTGCTGGGAATCGCCACCCCTTCAGCCTTGCCGTTGTAGACGCCGATGAAACTGCTTGCCGCCAGCGCCGCCAGATCGGCCGCCGGGGTCGGTTGCCCGGCGACCCAGAGCGATCCCGGATTGTGGACATGATAGTCTTTGCCGGTGACCGGTTCGCTGTAGGCGATTTCCCAGGTTCCCCAAGAGGCGTAACTGGCCAGCTGCTGGCCGCTGGGATCTTCGGTGATCAGATAGTTACCGTAGGTTTTCAACGGGCCGCTGCTCGGACTGACAAAGATCGGTGTGCCGCCACCGATCTCAGCAATGAGCAAATGATCGGAAATATAGGCCGAGCCGTTGCTGCCGCCGATCTGCAGATTGCTGATCATGGCGCTGGGATCATCCTGATCGGTTAACGTCAGGCTGCCGGTGAAGGTGCCGTTATCCCGGTCGATGGTCAGGCTGAAGTCCGCGGGGTTCAAATTCATATACAACCGGCGATTGACGTCGATCTGGTTCATGTCCTCACCGATTCCGACGGCAAATCCCTGCCAGTTCACGGTTCCGGTTGTCGAAGCGAGGGTGGTTGTGTCGCGATATCCGGCCGCCGTAATCAGCCAGTTTTCCTGGGCGACCTGGGTCTGGACATCGATGGTGGTGCCGTTGGCGACCAGACCGATCCCCTGGGTCTGGCTGCCGTAAAACTGGGCAAAACTGGTTGAACCTTCGATGGTCAATGGCATATCCACTGCGGGACCCGGCCCGGGTCCAGGCCCGGTCGTGGTCGAATCGAAGCCGACCACGTCCATGCCGACAAAATGGACATTGCTGAACTGATTGCCGGACTGAGTTGCGGTCACGTCGCCGAAAAAGAACCCGTTCGCCTCAAGCGGATCTCCTGGTGACGGCCCGGGGGTTACGATAACGCCGAAAACCTTGTTGCTGTGCCAGTTGACAAACATCTGGGAACTGTAGCTGTAACTCTCGAATTCGTCCGATGTAATATTTTTCAATGACACAAGCAACGGGCCGTGAAAAATGTTGATGCCGGTGGTCGGCAGACTCGAGGTCGGAGTCCCAGCGAAACCGAGTTCGCGGTAGGCGTAGGTGCTGTTGAAAGTGTCATCAAGAGCGAAGACAGCGAATTCGCCGGCATTGTCGGAGCCGACAGCTGCGGTGTTGAACACGACTGGCGATCCGAGCAGAGTGACATTGCGCAGCTGGTTCTGGAGTTTACTCTCGCCGCTGAATGTCTGCGACGGATCGTAGAACGCGACCGGCAGGTCGTCGATCGGTACCACGCCGTTATTGGTATTGGCCTGTACTGAAAGAATCCCGGCCGGGGGAACAGCGGCCGAATCGTTGCTGATATCGCCGCTGAGGCTGCCGGACCAGACCAGATCGGCAACATTGACGGCGATCTGATCATCCTGCTGGACCGCCATGAAACGACCGGAAACCGTCGCGACCGGGGTCGGCGATGGTGGAGGTGGCGGCGGTGGGGGTGGTGGCGGACTAGAAGTATCAGTCGAAGAGGTATCTGTTGACGAATCAGTTGCTGGCAATGACTCCTTTTGTTCATCTGTTGTCTCGGTTTGAGGCAGTGATTCTGGAACAATATCCTTTGTCGGATCTAAATTATTCGGATCTGCAACTAGCGTAACAATTGGAGCAGTGTAAGGATGATTCTCGGAGACAATCGGAGATTCGATCTGATCCCAATCCTGGCCAAATTCAACCATTGATTTTTCAGAGTCACTCGTTCCTTTGTTTGATTCGATGGCCGGTTTGGTTTCAGTAGCAGCAGGACTTTCCAACGCAGTCTTTTCTTGACTGCCACTACGAGGACTCTCAACTACTGGTGTTGTTTCCCCACCCTTCTGGGTTGTTTGCTTATTTCCTCTCACCGGGCTGGCCAGTGGATCAAGCTTCTCCAAATCCGCCACCGGCACTTTGTACGGCTTCAGCGGCGCCTGCTCCGGTCCGGCCAGTTTGGTGCCGAAACCGGGGGTGGTGATGTCGACCGAGCCCAGGGCGTTTTTGACGTAAATCCCTTTGCCCCCCTGGAAGACCACCTGCAGCTCGCCGCCGCGCAGCCGGCCGGCGTACATCGAACCGCGGATGCCGATGGTCGCGCTCGGCGTCTCGGTCAGGAAGTTCTGCGGCGCGCTCTTGGTGATCGATCCGCCGAGGACGCGGAACACCCCTTCATTGACCCGCGACGTCATTTTCCCCTGTCCGGAAGCGGCGTCCCAGGCATAATCCTTGACCTGGAACTCGCTGGCCGGACCCAGGCTGACAATGGTGTTATCGGCAAACATGATCTGCAACCGGCAGCTCTGGCCGGTTCTGATCAGCTCATCGATTCCGATTTCGCTTTTCAGCTGCAGCGTTCGGGGGCTCCCGGAGTTGTCGATGGCGGTCGCCTGGCCGCGGATGGCGATGATTCGGCCGATCGAGGGACTTTCTTTGGCATCGGCCGGCCAGGATGACAGCAGCAACAGCAACAGTGCCAACATCAGAACGAAGCGGACTCCGGCAATAGATTTTTTGCTTGTCAGCATGAAAACGCCACCTTCCCTTCAAAACAGATAGCTGAGTGCAAAACTCAGCACCTGCTTGTCATATTTGTACAGGTCGATATTTGAAGTGGTGTAGGTATAAACGTAGCTTAACAGGGCGCGAAGCTGCTCACCTTTCGGTCTGGTCCAGAAAACCCGGCTCAGGACAAGACTCGATTCGCGCATGATATCCTGCCGTTTTTTGCCGAACAGCGGCGCCAATCCGGTATAGATCGTATCCTGTAAGCGGTAGCCGAGATTCATCGCCACCTGCCAGGGCAGCCGGCGCTCGTAGCCGATTCGGAACAGGTAGCGAAAATAGCTGTACTGGTCATCCCGCGCCTCGCTCCACTCGCCGCCGAGGTCGGCGGAAAGACGATTTTTTCCCCAGGTTCCGGCCGGTCTGGCCAGCAGACGATATTGGTCGGCATCCCGATTATCGCTGGCATAGTTAAGCCTGGTCAGCGCACCGAGCAGGCCGAGACTGTACGTGGCGTTGGGACGCCAGGTCTCTTCCAGATCCAGGCCGGCGGTTGTCAGGTAGCGATCATTATCGAGAGTCAGGTAATTGAAACTCCCCTGCACCCGTCCCTGCCAGGTCCCCAGCGACCAGATCGGCCCGGTTGAAAGGCCGAGCAGGTTGAGATTGAGGTCCTGGTTATCGAAATAGCTGGCGTTGTAGAACAGCAGCCCAGTCAACCAGCCGGGGCGTCGGGGGTGCTTGCGGTAGAGGTGACTCAGCGCCAGGGTGCTCTGGCTGATGAAATCCTCTTGTGGCGTCGCATTATTCCCCGTCAGGTTGATGATATCCAGAATAGTCTTAATCCTATCGTCAATCGGCGAAGTATAGGCGTTGTCGTCGTAGCTCAAGCCCAGCGACAGCATGCCGCTGAACTGGTGTTGCCGGCTGGCTTTGTCGATCAGTTGCAGGTAGCGTTCAATATTGGTGCGCACATTGATCGGTGGATTGTGCTCCAGCACCTCACGGAAGCTGGTCCGGGCCGATTCGAATTCCCCCAGCTCGAAATAGCTGCGTCCCAGTTCCAGGCGCACCCGGTCGGCCTCCGGCCGGGCGATCAGCACCCGCTCGAAAGCGAAGATCGCCGTTTCGTAGTCGCCGATCTCAAACGCGCTGCGGCCCAGCAGGAAGTCGAGTTCGGGGTCGCCGGGGTTCTGCTGAACGAGCTGCTGAAAAATGCTGAACGCGCCGTTAAAGTCGCCGTGCTCAAACAGGCTCTTGCCGGTCTGGAAATCGGGCGGTTGCCCGGCCTGGGCAGGGATGACCAGCAGCAGGCATACACCGGTTACCAGCAGCAGGGTTTTCAAGCTTTGGGATGAAAAACGAAAGCTGGTCACATCTCCTCCTGAAAAGCTGGATAACAAATTCAGGCGCTGATCACGCCGTTCCTGGTACTGCGTTTCACCTCGTACATCGCCTCATCGGCAACTTTGACCAATTCCTTGAGGCTGGAAGCATTGGTCGGGAAAGTGGCGACGCCGATACTGGCAGTCACCTTGATCCGCTGGCCGCAATCGGAGCGGAATTCGGCCTTCCGCAACATTTCCAGAAGCTTGGTGCCCATGCTGAACGCCCCGCCTTTGCTGGTCGAAGGGAGCAGAAAGACGAACTCGTCACCACCGTAGCGAGCGGCATGGTCAACCTTGCGGATGATCCCATGGAAGAGCCGCCCCACCTCTTTCAGCAGCCGGCTGCCGGTCAGATGGCCGTAAGTATCGTTCACCAGTTTGAAGTGGTCGAGGTCAAGGAACACCAGCGACAGGTCGGTCCCGTAACGGCAGGCCCGCTCCATTTCGTATTTGCTCAGTTCGCCGAAATAGCGTGAATTGTAGAGACCGGTCAGATCATCGGTAATTGTCAGGTCACGGACTTTGTCCATCAGCCGGGAGTTTTCAATGGCGATCGCTGTGAAGTCGGCAATTGTCGCCAAAATCCGTTGATCCTGCTCGTTAAACTCGATGTGCCCCAGACCATTCAGCAACTGGATGACACCGATCGTCCGCTGCCCGGAGATCAACGGAACACAGACGATGGAGTGGGTGACAAACCCGACCCGCTGATCAACATGCTTGGCAAAGCGCGCGTCCTTGCTGACATCTGGAATCAGCAACGGAATTCCGTTTTCCGCGACCCAGCCGGCAATTCCTTCTCCAGGTTGCAGGCGGGTTCCCTGCAACTTGGCGGTCGCCGGGGAGACAACAATCTCGAAGCAGAGTTCCTGGGTCGGTTCATCCACAATCAGTAAAGACCAGGCCTGCGGACGCAACAGGTTACTGACCTTCTGCATCGCGACCTGGTAGACGTCATTCAGGGTCAGGTGCGAGGTCAGCGCCTTACCGATATCGATCAGGGTTGCCAACTCATCCTGGAGTCGACCCGATCCCTGTTCTGGGAACTGCAGCGGTTTCATGGATTTCCTGTTTGGAGCAGCATTTAATTTTAATAATTTAATCAAGAAGATTATAATAAGTCAATCATTCAAAAAAATTATTAACCTCATTAAACTTTTTCGCAGTTGCTGCCGATATGCAAGTGAGGAGACAAAAAAACCCAGTGACGGGTACAAAAAACATCCACGGAGGGAGTCATGTCAGATTACATCAAGACCGGTGTCTCGCCGGGTCCCATTCTGTTCCGGGAAGTGGAGCCGGTCGCCCCTTATCCGCGTATCAATCCGCAGCAGCCGAAACGTGAGGAATATCCCCGCCAACAGTCCGGACAGGAGCACCAGAAGAACGGTCGCTCCCGGAGGCGTTTTACCGTGATGCGGGATCTGGTTGATAAGTTGAAGGAATCGTTCCGGATTTCCCGGGTCGATTTCTTTACTGCCGAAGCTGAAATGCAAAACCAGGGGCTGGACATTGCCGAAGAATTGTTGATCGGCCAGCTGCTGCAACTGAAAATACCGCTCACCAGTATCGATGAAATGTTCCAGCAGATTCGTCGGCAACGTTCTTCTGTCAGCTTGCTGCCCGGTCGCAGATTGACCGATGACGATTTCCAGCTGTTTCCGGAAAACAGTGAAGGACTTTCCGAATATAGCCTGATCTTTTCCGATCTGAGCCTGCGGTTGGATCGGAAGGAATCAAGAATCGTTGAGGAGGTCTACAAAAACGGCCGCTTCATCAGAGAAGTGGATCGGTTTCGGCTGATCTTCCGCAGCTCGTTGCCGAGCGCCGAAATAGCGCAGGACGAGAATCTGCTGCAGCTCGATATCCATATTCTGGTCGGCGCGATCGAAATCGATGATGTCGGCCGGCGGGCGATTCTTTACCCACGCTCCAAAACAAGCTACGGCCTTTACGCCGACAAGCAGATCAACCTGTCGATCTGAATCCAGGTATCTTGTGATTCAACAGCAAGCAGTTACCGTTTGAAGGGTTGTCCGTTAAGCAGCCCCTGCCCCTGTTCGATCGATAATTCGAGCCGGTAACCGGCCGGGCTCCTGGTCAGCATCCCTTTCTGAACCAGGCCCCCGGCCAATTGCTCTGCCAGTTCATTGAATACCGCGGGACGGTCCGAGGCGCGCCCTTGATGCTTCAGTTTATCGAGCAGCCGCACCCCGGCGGCAAAGGCGGCGCTGTCGATATCGAGATGAAAATATGCATCCACCTGCTCCGGATTCAGACCCGATCCTGTGGAAAAACCGAGTTCCCCCAGTTTCAGCCAACCCTTCCCCTGCAGACTACCTTCCGCGGTCTGCAATGCCAGCTGTTCAAGTTGCAGCTCGATGCCGTTGTGCACCAACTGACGGCAAAGACCGATCAACTGTACCTGCAGCACCAGCGGATCGACCTTGCGGCTGAGCAGATCAGCCTGTAGCTGTTTAAGATTCTCCCGGAGTTCGCGAACCGCGGCAAGATCGATGCCCCGCAGCGACAGTTTCAGCACCCCCCGACGGAAATGTTCACCGGCCAGCACCAGTTCGGGCAGACTGAGATCGCTGGAACCGGCGAGAAAGTCCCCTTCGAGCTGGAATAGTGACCGGGAATGAAAACCGCTCAGTTCCATCAGGGTTTGATCACCGTTATTCAGCTGCACGCGGGCGATACCCAGTTCTCCATCGCTGAATGGCAGCTCCTGGGGTTCGGCAAATCGAATCTGCAGGGATACTCCACCCAACGCCAGCTGTTGCTGTGCCGCTCGCTCGATTTTCAGATCGGCCAGGTTGAACAAAAACTGACCATTCTGCAGGGAAGAGTCCAGATCGCAGCTGAAATCGAGTTGGCCGAAGGTCAACCTGTCCGGACCCTCGGTCATCTTCAGCTCTGGCAGCTCCAGGGTCGAATGCGATCGGCCGCTTAGATCAACCTCAGTCACCAGTTCCAACTGCTCAAGCGGTACCAGCCTGGCTAGCTCCGTGGCCAGTTGCGAACCGGCGGATAGGCGGGTGACCATTTTGATCCCCCAGGGGAAATGGCGAATCTGCTGCCGCAGGCTGATGCTCCCCCCGGCGCTGAAGGCGAGATTGAGCCGTGCCTGCGACAGAAACAGACCGGAGCGATAATCTTCCAGATCGACCTGCAGAATCCCGACGTAACTCTGCCGAAGTTTCTCGACCAGGGTTCGATATGCCGCTTCGGTTTTACGGCTGCAATAGAAATTTGCGCCGAACAGCGCCAGCAGAATTAGAATCAGGCAGGTTGAAACAATTTTTTTCATCGTCCTTCCCGTTGAATTCGTCCCAGGGTAAACAGCCTCAGACAGCGGCAGGTTTCAGCTTCTTCGACCCGGTTCGTTCATTCTCTACGCAGGAAAGTCGCCGGTTTCTGCCCCAGGGCTTTCCAGGTGCCGAACAACCCCAGCAGTAATGTCAGGCCGACCCCGGCGACCAGAGTTCCGAAGACCACCAGCGGATGGGTTGAATAGGGAACATCCAGAGGCCCTTTGAGAATCGCCAGCGCCGCCAGGGAACCGACCAGCGCGCTGATCAGTCCCGCCGCCAGCCCGAGCAGGGTGAATTCACTGGCGAAGGCCAACAGGATATCGCGCCGCGTGGCGCCGCAGACCTTGAAGATTACGGCATCATGAATCCGGCGATGCTGATCGGCTGAAACCGCGCCGGCCAGTACCAGAAAGCCGGTCAGCAGGGCGATGCCGGCCATCCCTTTAAAAGCGGCGCCGATCCGTTCCAGGGTGCGGGCGACATTGCGTAACACCTCGCGGGTCGAGATCGCTGAGAGATTCGGAATCCCGCTGGTGACCGCCCGGTAAAGCGCCTCCTCTCGATCCGCCGGCAGGTAGACGGCCGCCAGGTTGGTCTGCGGCGCCGACTCCAGCACGCCCGGAGAAAAGAGGATAGCGAAATTGAGTTTGAGAGTCGACCAGTCGACGTTGCGCAGGTTGGCAATTTCCGCAGTCAGTTCACGGCCGAGAAGATTGACCGTCAGGGTGTCCCCGACGCCGACGCCGAAGCCTTTGGCCAGGTCGGCGGTCAGGGAAATTTTCGGCGGGCCATGATAATCTTTCGGCCACCAGTGTCCGGCGCTCAGTTCGGTCCCCTCCGGTATGGCGGCGCTGTAACTGAGAAACCGGTCGCCGCGTACCGCCCAGTGGGCTTCCGGAGCGATGGTCGCCTGTTCCACCGGCACTCCGGCAATGGCGGTGATCCGCCCGCGCAGGGTCGGATAGCGTTCAACCTTGCGTATTTCGGGGAAGCTCGCCAGGATTTTATCAAAGGTCCCAACCTGATCCGGCTGGAGATCGAGGAAGAAAAAGGCCGGCGCTTCAGCGGGGATGGTGTCACTGACCATATCGTTCAGGTTGGCTTGCACCAGGGCAATCATCACCAGGGCCGTCAAGCCGAGCCCCAGGGAAAACAGCACGCTCCCCGCCGGCGAACCGGGGCGGGAGATACTGGTGATGCCGAGTCGCAGCCAGGGGTTGGGCGAACGGGGCAGCCGCCGTGACAGGCGGATCACCAGGGCCGCCAGCAACCGGAACAGGATAAAACAGAGTCCGGCGCCGGTGATGAACCAGAATGCCAGCCGGCGGTCGCCACTGCTGAACAGAGCAACCGCTGCCAGCAGCAGGGCCGTGCCGGCGATCGTCAGCCAGATTTTCCTTCCCGGATTCTTGCCGCCGGTTTCGGCATAGCCACGAAACAGGACCGCCGGCGGCACCCGTCGGGCGATGCCGAGATCCTTGAGAGAGAAGAGCAGGGCGATCAACAGGCCGTACAGCGCCGCCTGAAGCAGGACCTGCGGAAAGATCGCCGGCTGCAGCGGAATCGGCAAACGCTCTCCCAGGAGAGTGTCGATCAGAAAGGGGATCGCGGCCCCGAGTACTATCCCGCCCCCGGCACCGATCGCGCCGAGGGTCATCACCTGCAGCAGGTAGGCGGTGAAAATCAGCCGTCCCGAGGCGCCGAGGCATTTCATCGCCGCGATATGCAGCACCTTGCCGCTCAGGTAGCCGCGCACGGCGCCGCTCACCCCCAGGCCGCCGACCAGCAGCGCGCAGAGGCCGAACAGGGTCAGGTTGGTGCTCATCCGGTCGAGAAAAAAGCGGACCCGCGGCGCCGCTTCCCGCCAGCTTCGCACCCGCCAGCCGGCCTTGGGAAAGCGCTTCAACAACTCCTGTTTGAGGCTCCCGGCCCGTTCGCGGTCGGGCATTTTCACCCGGTAGGCATAATTGACCAGGCTCCCGGGCTGCAACAGGCCGGTCGCCTGCAGACCGGCCTCATCGATCATCAGGCGCGGCCCCAGGTAGAAGGCGCGGATTCTACGGTCCGGCTCCGCTTTCAGTACGCCGCGAATGGTGAAATTCACCCCGCCGACCCGGACCTGTTCGCCGACGGCAATCCCGAGCCGCTCCAGGAACGCTGCTTCGACCAGCGCGCCGTATCGGCCGTCGCGCAGCTGGAACGCCTGTTCCAGGGATTGCTCCGGAGCGAGCAGCAGTTTTCCGTAAAGCGGGTAGTTCCGGTCGACCGCTTTCAGCTCTACCAGGATGCGCCGGGTGCCGTCCAGACGGGTCGCCATGGTTCGCAGGGTCAGGGTTCGGGAGACCCGGCCGCGGTCGGCAAGAAAAGCTAATTGTTGAGGATCGAGGGGGCGTTGCGGCTGGCGCGCCTCCAGATCGCCGCCGAGCAGCGCGCCGGCGTCGGCTAGCAGCCCGGAACGGGCGGCAGCGGTAAAACTGCCGATCGCGGTGATGGCGAACACGCCGAGGAACAGGCAGGTCAGAAACACCCCGAAACCGCGCAGGCCGTCACGCAGCTCCCGCCGCACCAGCCGCAGCGCCTGGTGTAACACCGGGGGATCGTTCATGCCGGGACCTCGGCCGGGAACAGGTAACCGTCCGCCATTCGCACCGAATGCCGGCAGCGTCCTGCCAGCAGCAGATCATGGGTGACCAGCAGCAAAGTGGTGCCGTACTCCCGCTGCAGGTTGAACAGCAGGTCCATGACCATCTGGCCGGTCTCCTGATCAAGATTGCCGGTCGGCTCATCGGCCAGAATCAGTGCCGGGTTGGCGACAAAGGCGCGTGCCAGGGCGACCCGCTGCTGCTCGCCGCCGGAGAGCTGCCCGGGAAAATGGCGACTGCGCTCTGCCAGCCCGGTCGCTTCCAAAGCCCGCGCCGCCTGTTCCAGGGCATCATCAATCCCGGCGAATTCCAGCGGCAGGGCGACGTTTTCCTGCGCGGTCATGGTCGGGACCAGATGGAAGGATTGAAAGACGATGCCGATCTGCCGGCGCCGGAAGCGGGCCAGTTCATCTTCAGTCAGCCGGGTCAGTTCCACCCCGCTGACCTGGACTGCTCCCGAAGTCGGTCGCTCCAGCCCGGAGAGCGCCATCAGCAGAGTGGTCTTGCCGGCGCCGGAGGGACCGACGATGCTCAGGGTGTCCCCCGGCGCAACACTCAGGTCGATTCCGCGCAGGATATTGACCGTGCCGCCTCCCCCCACTAGACTTAGGTGCAGGTTCTTGATCTCGACGATCGGCGCAGACATGAAAACTCCCTTACTCCAGATCCTGCTGGTGATGTTGCTGGTGATTTCTTCCGGCGCCGCCGCCGGAGAATTGCATATCATGGTGCTCGGCGACAGCCTGACCGCCGGCTACGGACTGCCTGAAAAGGCGGCTTTCCCGGCGCGTCTCGAAGCGGCCCTGCAGCAGCACGGGTTCGCAGTCCGGGTCAGCAATGCCGGGATTTCCGGCGACACTTCGGCCGGCGGCCTGGCCCGGCTCGACTGGGCGCTGAACGATCGCCCCGATCTGATGATCATCGAACTCGGCGCCAACGATGCGCTGCGCGGACTCAACCCGCTGCAGACCCGGCAGAACCTGGCGCAGATCCTCGATCGTCTGCGCCGGCAGCGGGTTCTGCCGCTGCTGGCCGGGATGAAAGCGCCGCGCAATCTGGGCGAAGACTATTATACCAAGTTCGACCGACTCTACCCGGAACTGGCCCGTCAGTTCCAGGTGCCGTTTTATCCATTCTTTCTTGAAGGGGTTGCCGGAATTCCCGGCCTCAATCAGGCGGATGGCATGCACCCCAATGTTGACGGGGTGAAGGTGATCGTCCGGGGAATCCTGTCGCTGGTGGAAGACTGCCTACGGCAGCTCAATGCCGATATGCAGCAGAAATCCGGCCAGCTCCTGCGGCAGCGGGCTGTCGATTTCGATCGGGACAGCGGTGAAGGGATCATCGAACCGCAACCGTCGGCAGTGCAGAAACAAGCGGGATAAATCGCTCGGACAGGGGCCGCGATAGCGGCGGTCGCCAAAAATGGGATGCCCCAGTTCCGCCAGTTGGCGGCGGATCTGGTGCTGACGGCCGGTGTGCAGCTGCAATTCCAGCAGCGAAGCCCGGTCGCTACGCGCCAGGGCGCGAAAATCGGTTCGGACCGCCTTCTCTTTCCCTTTGGCGCTCAGCACTGATTCCAGCCGGCCGCTGCCGGCAGTGCGGCCGCAGACCAGCGCCAGATAGCTTTTCTCCACTGCGTGCCGCATGAACAGCTTCCCCAGCTCGCCGCAGGCCTTTTTCCCTTTGCCGAACAGTACCGGCCCCGAAGTTTCCAGGTCGAGACGATGGATTGGAGCCACTTTGAATCCTAAGCCGCGCGCGGCTAGACAGGCGCTTGCCCGGGCGGCCAGGTTGTCTTGCCGATGCCCCTCGCCGGCATGGATCGCAACTCCGGCCGGCTTGTTGACCACCAGGAATTCACGCGACTCATAGAGAATCTCCAAAGGCCCCGGAGCCGCCAGCTCGGCCTCCAGCAACTCAAGCAGTCTGGCGCTGTCGGGCAGTCGAATTCGCTCACCGGCCTGCAGTGTTGCCGACGCGGCAAGGGGTCCCCGGTGACCGGTGACCTTCCCTTTTTTCACCAATTGCTTCAGGTAAGCGGCGGGGGCGGCGGGAATCCGCTGCTGCAGAAATTGTTCGAGGCTGAGCGGCTGATCATTCTGGTCGACGATAAATTCAGGCATGGGTCGAGCATATCTTTCCCTATTCAGGAGGGCAATCAGAAAAAAAATCATCTATACTTAAAAAACTATATCTTCTGATTGATGAGTGCCACATGGACAAAGCCCAGTTGGAAAAACTTCTGAAAAGTCACAACCTGCCTATCAACGGTCTGGCCGAATTGCTCGCCCACAGCCTTGAAAAGCAGGAAACCCTGCAGCAACTGAACCGTTCCTATCGCGCCTTGAGCGAAACCATTCGGGTCCGTGCCGATTCCAGGTCAGAGCAGGAACTGCTGAAACGGATCGCCAAGGTGCTGAAGGAATACTGTCAGTACAAGTACGTCTGGATCGGCTACCTGGAAAATGACCCGGAAAAAAGTATCCGCCCGGTCGCCTGGTCGACGGAAACCAAGGATTTCGTGAGGCAGATCAGGGTCAGCTGGGGAGATAATCCACTCGGGCAGGGCGCCATCGGCCGGTCAATTCGCGAACTGGAACCGGTTGTATTCGACGACATCCTCGGCAATCCGGCTTTTGCTCCCTGGTGCGAGACTGCCCGTCAGTTCGGATTTCATTCAGTTGCCTCCTTCCCTTTGATCATCGGCCAGCAGGCCTTCGGCGCTCTGGTGTTTTACTCCATGAGCGGGGAAAGCTTTCGGGAAGAAGAACTGAAGCTGCTCAGTGAAATTGCCAGGGAATTGAGTTCCGGAGTCCAAATGCTTCGTGAACAGACTGAACGGGAAACCGCTCAGAACCAGCTTACCAAGCTGCACAAGGCGGTGGAGCAGTCGCCGGTTTCAATTGTCATCACCGACAAAAAGGGGATCATTGAATATGTCAACCCCTTCTTCACCACCCTGACCGGCTATTCGCCACGGGAAGCAATCGGCAAAACGCCAAAAATTCTCAAGTCGGGAAAAACCCCCAAGGCAAACATCAAGGATCTCTGGGAAAAAATCCTCAGCGGCCAGAGCTGGGCGGGAGAATTTGTCAATCTGACCAAGGATGGCCGGGAATTCATCGAATATGCGCAGATCGCGCCGGTCATCAATGATCAGGGGAAAATTACGCATTTTATCGGGGTCAAGGAGGACATCACCCGGCGCAAGCAACTGGAAGAGCGGCTCAAACACATGGCTCATTATGACCAGCTGACCCAGTTGCCGAATCGCGCCATGTTTTATGACCGATTCAAGCAATCGATCGCCCTGGCGGAGCGCCAACAGCTGTACTGCGCCCTGTTCTTTATCGATCTGAACAAGTTCAAGCAGATTAACGATCGTTTCGGCCACAACACCGGCGATGCACTGCTGCGCGCCTGTGCCGAACGGCTCTCTGCGACCGTCCGTGAATCGGACACCGTGGCCCGTATCGGTGGCGATGAGTTCGTGATCATCAGCAACCTGCTGCATGAACCGAAAGCTGCCGCCGGGTTGGCCGAGAAAATCCTTGATGTGCTGGTTCGCCCCTTCCAGATCCTGGGGCATCGCTGTGAAATCGGTGCCAGTATCGGCATCAGTCTTTATCCCAGTGACGGCAACGAAAGTGCCGATCTGCTCAACATGGCTGATCGGGCCATGTATCGGGTCAAGCAGCAGGGACAGGATGGCTTCTTATTTTTTGCGGAATAGCTCTGTGGCCGATCTGTCGGAAGCAGGTAAATCATTGTTATGAAATGACTCGCCAGACTTATGGGAGAAAAATAATTTTTATACCCCGAAATTCCCGGTCCAATGACATTGAATATTCCAAACTACCGATTCGCTGAGTAAAATTTGCGATTCGCGGCAATTTGGCAGTATCTATAATGCTTTCCAGTTGTTTATTTCTTTTGTGTTACGAAATTTAAACCATCGGTCTGCTCAGTAAAACAGTTGAGCCGGGTAACAAGTTGTTTTATCGACCTTTTCTGATAAAATTTCCTTGAAAGTTGACTGAAGGGGAGTATACTTCGACTATCTGTAACCAATAGCTGTTAAATTTATCCACATCTAATACAGGAGGTCGTCATGAAGTGCCCCGTATGCAACAATCACGAACACCATCAACTTAACCTTCATTCCGAGGGGTTCAGTGAAGGGATCATCGAGTGCAAAACCTGCGGCGCGATCTGGGCCATCAATCACGGCCTGGCCGAACTGGTCAGAGATCCTCAGGCCAAGTCGTTCCTGTCGGCCACTCCGGAAACTGTTGAAGGAGATGATTACTGCTGGGTTGCCTGAACCGAAGCCAGATGGACACCAGAAATCGAGAGCTTGCCGGCGGTCTGCCGACAGGCTCTTTTGTTTTTTCGCCGCCACGGTCAAGAAGGTTCGGGCGTTTGTCGCTGCGGCAGAATCCCCATTCTTTCGGCCGACCGAATTGCGGAGTGAGCAAATCGGGCTAGAATAAAGATTGGTTAGAGATTGACAATTCATTCCTTCGACCCACTCGAGGAGTTTTATGCGTTCGCTATTACTGCTTTTGTTTCTGATCGGTTTCCTGTCGACCTCTGTCGGGGCTGCCAACTTTGCCTGCCGGGACAGCAAGGGGCACCTGTATTTTACCGACAATCCATTAGATGTGCCTGACGACTGTCGGCAAAACATGCAACAGATTGAACAACAAAGCACTTCAGTCAACAGCGCTTCCCCTCCTGCGGCGAAAGAAGTTCCCATCAAGCAGCCAGAAAATCTTAAAAATCAAGCCATTCAAAAAAAACTCAGTGATGAGCAGTTCACACAATTGCAGCAACGGGCGGAGGTTTCAGCCAAGAAATATGCCCAAGGTGTCGAAACCTTGGAAGCGGCTGGCAAACGTCGTCGCTTTGGCTCCAAGGCACGTTTTGCGGAAACCCAAAAAATGATCGACGAGGGGAATAAACTGATCGGCGAGGCGCGCCAGGAAAAGGAACAGCTGCTGAGTGACCTGGATTCGCAACAGGTTCCGGCCCAACAGAGCGCCAAAATCGAAAAACTTCTCGAACCCATCCACTGACCCGCTATTTTCAAGCCGGGCGCTATCAAGTTTTCCCCCCTGAAACGCGCCAGTCTGCGCCACTGCCGCTCGCCGCTCGGCTATTTTCTCACTCACTGGAAAGATGGCTCAGGAGGCGCTATTCGGCTCGGTTTCGCCCACGGCCTGGTCTGCCTGGGGTGCTGCTGAGCAAACTGGTCGGGGCCGGGCTGCTTATCTGGAGCTGCGCCCTGCTCTGGACTGCCATCTGACCGCATAATGCCTCCGCAGGGCTGCAGCAGAATCATTATCTGATTAAGCCTGATACAATAAATACATCATTTTTGAATACCTACGCGAGCAGAACAGAATCCGGGTTGGCAACTGAGGGCGTGAGATGGCGATCTTCTGGCGAAGTTGGGCTTCTTTAGTCGTGATCATCCTGGCGGTGGTCATGATTTTCATCGCACTCGCCATGCTTCAGTTCAACAAGATTAACGCGAATCTGGTCGGTGAACGGTTAGTGGTTCTGGCGAATCGGACCGCGACCCCCTTCGAGGCGGTCGCCCGGATCGGTCTGCCATTGTCGAACGTACGGAACGCCGTAGCGCTGCTCGAAGAGGCTCGCCTGACCGATGGGGCGATTTCCGCAATTCATGTATTCGATGCCGAGGGGCAGATTATCCATTCAACGCAAAGTCAGGCGCCGGAACGTTTGACACCCGCCGAGTTCGCTGCGCTCCATACTGCCGCCCATGCGACCTGGTTTAACGAAAAGAAGAACGACTTTCTCGCGGGGGTTGCCATCGCTGGTCCGACCGGCCAGGCAGTCGGCGGTATCCTGATCTCGTACTCGAGCGCCGGGAGCAGTGCGCGCGTCTGGGCCATGGGGGCTGAACTGGCGCTGGTCGGAGTCGTGGTTTTGTTGGTCGGCGCCGTCTTGGCTGCGCTCCTTCTACGCTTTGGGCTGGCCCGGCAGATTGACGCTTTCGAGGCGATCGAGGACGATATCTCAGGGTTCGAGCAGGCGTCCTGGCGAAATGCGGCAGCAGAGTATTCAATCAGCGCAGAAAGCGGTTCACCAGGCAGGCTGCGCGAACTTCTTGACTCGGCATTTGATCGCTACCGAGCAGCAGCTCGCGGAATCAGTGCATCGGATCATCAGGAATGAAGAGCCAGGATCCAAAGCTCGATGTTGGTCGGCTCCGCTCACGGCTGATCGCTGTGCTGAGCGGAATCATGATTATAGCAGTGGCGGTCCTGGCCCTCTCGGCGCTCATCGCGTTCGACCGCGCCATAACTCCTGAGTTGGAGAACCGCACCCAGCTCATCGGTTCGATCCTGCGCAGTGAAATCCAGCGTAGCGTTCAACTCGGGATTCCACTGGAATCGCTGGCTGGGCTCAACAGCTACCTGTCCGATACGATCGCCCAGTTCGGCGAGATTCGGCGGGTTGCCGTGATCTCGGATTCGGGAACCGTTATTGCTGAAACTCAGCGACCAGAGCTGCCAACCTTTCTGGAACGAACCGGAATCGGCCGAGCGGTCGGCATTCAGGCCATCAGTCTGTCACTCCCGGTGCTGGTTGGTCACGAACTTGTCGCCGAAATACTGGTCGAGAGCAGCCCGCGTTTTACTGAAACCAGGCTGCGTAACGTCTTCCTCGACGTTGCCGCTCTCGCGATCGTTGCCCTTCTGCTCGGAGTCGAGCTGATTGTTGCCTTTGCTGCCGGTTCGGTCTGGAAGCCTTATGGGCGATTACTCCAGATCCTGGATGAACAGAGCGCGGGGATGTTCATCCACACGATTGGTTATGGTGGCCTGTCCGGGCTGGGCCGTATGGCGCTGAGAGTCAATGACCAGGCCCTGGATCTTGCCAGGCGGATCGCGACTCTTCCGGCTACTGCCCTGCGGCAACTTCAACCCACGCTCATGGTCCACACTGCCGAGGGGGCTCCACCGCTTCTGCGTTATTCGGATTTCAACGATATCCGCCTGGCCCTGTTCCTCTTTGTTCTGGGAACAGAAGTCACGGCTTCATTCCTGCCGATCTTTGCCAAGGCGGCAGCGAGGCCAGATTGGCTATCGCCGGAGTTGGCAGCAGCGGCGCCCCTTGGCCTCTATTTATTAGCCGTCGCAGCGCTGACGCCCTTCGGCGGCCCGCTGGTCCAGCGCTTCGGCCCGCGGCAGATTTTTTCCGCCGCGGTCGTGCCCGTGGTGATCGCCCTTGCGGCAATGGCCCTCTCGGATAACCTGCTCAGCGTCATCATTTGCCGTGGAGGAGTCGCGGTTTTTTACGCGCTAGCGACCATCGCCTGCCATGATTATGCGATCCATGCCGCTGGTGACGAGGCAGGGTCTCAGTCTTCCAGCGCATTCATTGCCATGATCTTTGGCGGAACCTTCTGCGGTTCCATTGTCGGCGGGATCCTTGCCGGGCATTTCGGATACCCGGTGGCGATATTTTCCGGGGCCGGATTTGTGGTCCTCGCCGGAATCGTTGGTTATGCTGCCATGGGCGGTCGAGCCGGAGACCGCCGGCAGGCCAGCGAAGACAAGCCCGCACAAGTGAGTTTCGCCAGTGGAACCGGACCCTCCTTTGCCGCTTTGGTTATCGGGATCGCAATCCCCTTGAGCGCCACCACCGCGGTTTTTATCTGGTATCTTGCTCCCCTGATGCTGTCGACCTGGGGTCACAGCCCGGCCGATATCGCCCGGGTGATCATGCTATACTATCTGGCAGCAATCCTCTTCGGCCCGCTTGCGAGTGGTCTGTCGGACAGCCGCTTTGGCGCATGGTTGCCGATCCTGATGGGAGCCGTTGCCGCAGGATTGGCCCTGCTCTCTTTGGAACTGTGGAGCGGGTTCTGGGCCATCACTGTCGCAGTCGTCAGTCTCGGAATCGGCCATGCCTTGATCCGCGCTCCGCAATTCACCCTCGCCATCCAATTGTCGAACGGAGCAAGTCATCGCCTCGGTCTGCTGCGTCTTGCCGAGCGCCTGGGCGCGCTGGCGGGACTGAGTATCGGCGCCGTCGTATTCCCCAAAGTCGGTGCGGCAACAACGCTGATAGCGCTCGGTGTTGTCGTCCTCTTCGGGGTTTTCGGGTTTTCCGTGATAGCAGTTTTTACCAGAGAGAGAGGTGGGTCATGAGGCAGAGGATCGGAACATGGCTGTGTCCGGGGCTGATTATTGCGGTGCTTCTTTTGATCCAGAGTGGCCCGGTATTGGCCCGCGATTATACGGTGATGGTCGCGACCTGGCGCGGCTGTGAAGACGCCTGTCAGGGGTTCCAGGAATATCTTGGTGAAAAAGGGCAGACCATCAACTACCTCCTGCGGGATGCCGGCAAGCAGGAATCCGCCCTTCCGGCAATTCTCAAGGAAGCACGTACGACCGGGGTTGATTTGATCGTCTCCTGGGGTACGAGTGTGACCCGGGGCATTGCCGGCACCCTGGCTGAGCTTGATGATCCCGCGTTCAATCATGATATCCCGCAAGTTTTCATGATCGTTGCCGACCCGGTGGGAGTGGGCATCATCAAAAGTCTTGATGAGACGGGCCGAGCGAACCTAACCGGGACCTACAATCGCGTCCCCGAGCGGGTCACAATCGAGACAATCCGAACCTATCTTCCCGAGTTCAAACACCTCGGCATGCTCTTCAATACCGAGGAGCCGAATTCGCTTCTCAAGCGGGACGAAATGGCAGACCTTTCCGCCCAGATGGGGTTCAAGCTGACTGCGCTCGAAATCGCCCAGGGTGCGGATGGGAAACCGCGTGTTGATGACATCGCACCGAAGCTGGCGCAATTGAAGGCGGCGGGTGCCGAATTTCTCTATGTCGGCTCTTCTTCATTCCTGCGGAGCAATGGTGAAACCCTGGCCAACGCTGCAATTAAAAGTCAGCTCCCCGTATTCAGCCCATATGAACAGATGGTTCGTAAAGGCATGGCCCTGATCTCCGTTGCGGCGCGCTATCGGGAAGTGGGACGCCTTGCCGGGAAACAGGCCGCAAAGATCCTTTTTGATGGAGCTCATCCGGGCGATCTGCCAGTTGCCAGGATGACCAACTTCGCCGTGACCGTGAACTTGAGCGTCGCCAAAGCCCTCAAGTTCTTTCCACCGATTAACCTGTTACAGATCGCTGAAACAGTGAACTGAAGGGATTGTAAAAATCTGACATCAAGATCTGAAAATTCCTTTTTTTCAAGCCGGGCGCTGGTAACTGGCGAAAAAGTGGGGGACCGGCGGGTCTTGATCATCATCGTAGCAGGTGAAGGACAATTGTTTGAGACCGGCTCGTTCGAAACCGGCAATCTCGGCGTGATCGAGCGGCAGCGGAAAGGCATCCTCCTTTTCGCCGGCGTTACGGCTTCGGCAACTCACCAATACCACCCCTGATGGAGCCACCAGCTCGGCGATGGCGTTCAAGGCCTTGGTCCGCCAGGGTCCGGAGAGCGCCTGGATGGTGTTGCACTCGAATACCAGGTCAAAATTGTACCGCCAGTCGGAGGGGTGGTCGAACAGATCAATAACCTGGAAGCGGTTGGCGATATCCGGATAGCGCTGTTGACACATGGCCACCGCCGTCGCCGAAATATCGAACCCGATCACCTTGAAATCCTGCGCGGCCAGAAAGGCGACATCGTCCCCCAGACCGCAGCCGACGACGATAGCCCGCTTGCCCTGAAGGGTATTCTCTGCCAGCCAGTCGACCAGGCAGGGGTTGGCCACCAGATCGGCCCACACCACCCGGTTGATGTCTCCATCCGCTTTTCTGTATACCTGATCGAACCAACCGGTCGGATCCCCCTGCGCCTGGTAGGTTTCGGCCAGCTCCCGAATTTCATTTTTATCCGCCGTCATTGCTACCCCCGTTTGGTTCTTCCAGGATGGCTGCTAAAGCTGCTGAAACCCATTCTATAGAATTTTGATTTTCCAGACCACTTTGGGGCAGTTACGAAATTGAATGGAGCAACATTTTAAACAACAGCCGGCCTGAGTGCTCAAAGAATTTGTTCCGGAGGTTTTGAACCGATCAATCCGGTCATGCATAGAGTCAGGTCTTACGATAATATATGTGGCACGGCACGACCTGATCCTAATAATCCAACGGAGCCCTCCTTATGCAAACAGCAGACAGAATCAAGGTTGAAACCGAGTCCGGAAAAATTCTTGAAGTTCAGGTCACCAGTTTCAGTGCCGATGCTATCTGGGTCCTGATCGGCGAGGGACCGAACAGCAGCAGATGCAAACTGGAACCAACCCGCAACGGCCTGGCTTATGCCGGGAGCATTATGGGGCGCGAAATCATCTACCGGCGCAGCGTCAAGGACGTGCGTGACGAGATTGCCCGGAGTGGCAAAGAGGCCACTTCTCACAGATGGAAGCGTTAGGTCGATCAACACCAGACATTCCTTTTTCCACCGTCGAAAGGATCAAAGCCCTACCAGAATTTCTGGCGGGGCTTTCCTTGCAATGCGGGATTGGTGGGAACAAGCTAGTGTCCCGTTTGGTTAGTCCTTTTAGATAATTCTGAGGCATTTTGGTTGCTGGCAAGGCGTGTCGACACAGGCCTAGCCTGAGCTAAACCGAGGAGACACAACGCCGCCAACAGCCAAAAGGGCCAGAATTAATATATGGAATTAACCAAACGGGACACTAGCGGCGCAGAAAAATTACCGGAGATTTTGGCTGGAGCAACGTCCGGAACATGTCCCGTTCACGGAAATAATTCTGTCGGAATCCTACGGCAATTCCATTTCAACGGTAAAATTGACGGGGAGCTTTGGGGTAAACCGAGTGTCGATGGGAGATTGCGCGTGATTCTGACGTTTGGTGAATTTGAGCTGGATACTGATCACTTTGAGCTACGTTGTAACGGACTGCCGCGCAAGGTCGAACCAAAGGTGTTTGATCTGCTGATCCATTTTGTCCAAAAACCCGGCCAGGTGTTTTCCCGCGATGATCTTGTTTCGGCCGTTTGGAACGGTCGCGCCGTGTCGGACGCAACGGTCGCGACCTGTATCAAGAGCGCGCGCAAGGCGCTTGGCGACAGTGGCGAATCACAACGCTATATCAAGACCGTCCGCGGTCGCGGGTTCCTCTTTGCCACCGAGGTGGAAGCTAACGCCATCCATCCCGATTCAGAGATCAAGCGCCCGTCTGTACCTGCTGAGCCACCAGGCGATTTTTTACCCGCTTTGCTGGTCGTCCCGTTTCGCGCTTTGTCGAAGGACCCGGACACGGCGCGACTTGCCGAAGGCCTGAGCAGCGATCTCGGCGCTGTTCTCACCCGAATCCCATTATTGCGGATAAGCCACCAGGCAGCCTGGAACATGTCTCGAGACATCACCCCGAGTGTCCGGGAGATTTACGAGAATCTGGGTGTCGACTATCTGCTGGAAGGCAAGCTCCAGGACCACGACGGCGGTTATCACATCAATGTCCAGCTCGCCGATGCGAAGTCAGGCTTCCAGTTGTGGGCCGAGCAGATATTTGTCCCCGGGCCGGTTGACGCGGCCCTCGCCCCCGCCGTCACAGCCGTGATCGCCAAGCTCGAACCGCAGTTGCACCGCGCAATTTACACCAGGATTAGTGGCGCTGGCGGTGAGCCCAACTCCCAGAGGTTGTTTCTTGAGGCGAGCAGCATGCTGGCCCTGAAGGGCTGGCATCCCGACTCCTTTATGGCTGCTGCCGAGCTGCTGCGCGGCAGTTGCCGGCTCGCCCCGGATTTCGCGCTGGCGCACGCCTATCTGGCGCTGGTCATCGGACTTGGAGATCGTATCGGGCTGCTCGGCGACCGGGAAAGAACCAAGGCCGAAGCCCTCGAAGCAGCCGAGCGCGCCCTCGAGCTCGACAGTATGGATTCGACGGTGCTCGGGTTTGCCGGTTGTGCAATGGCGGATATCGGCTACCCGGAGCGGGCCTTGCCGATCTTGCGGAATGCCGTGGAAATCAACCCGAGCAACGCCCAGGCCTGGGCGGCGCTGGGTTCGGCCTACCTGCTCACCGGGCAGGTTGAAGAGGCTGTTCAGCATTTGACGCACGGCATCCGGATTTCTCCCCTCGACAGCCGGCTGTCCATCTGGGGTGCGCTGCTGGCGCTGGCGCTCATGCTGTCGAAGGACCTGGAGAGCGCCGTCCAGCAGAGCGAGCTGGCCTGCCAACGCGATCATCGTAACTACCTGCCACGGATCGTTTTGGCCGGCGCCCGATTGCTGCGCCATGAGCGGAAGCTGGCACTTGCGGCGCTGAAAGACGCTTGCCGGATCAAGCCGGATCTCGGTCCCGCTCAGGTGCTCCCTTTACTCGGCCGAAACCTTGGCGCTGAACTGCTGAGCCTGAAATAACGCTGTGTATACTGATGTAACTCGCCCGCCCGAAGCGAATTCAAACCGGCCGGCTATACACGCGAGAATACCGACACCACGACCCCCATGTGTCAGCATAGTTGTCGCCTCTAGCTGAACTCCAAGAAATAGAACTGGGGGCAGTCTGGAGGCGCATGTATTCAAAAGCAATGCGGGACTTAGTGATTCGAAAATTGTCCGCTGATAATGGTGTTACACCAAGTACCCTGGCGAGAGAGTTCGGAGTTTCACGGGCTTCTGTTTATCGATGGCTGAAAGCTGCTAGAGTAGAGCCTCAACTGACTCTCGACATTCTTAAAATGTATGGTTGGGGCTTTTCTCATTTTTCGCGAATTTGGCTCCATGACAAAGCTCTCTTAACTTCACCCGCAATCCCTATCCGGCGGATAGGCGCGGAGTTCAATGATATTCCTGGAGAGCGTCACCAGACCCTGTCTCTCAAGCTCCTTCAACAGCCGACTGACAACCTCCCGCGACGTTCCGAGGTCGTTGGCGATCCTCAGGTGGGTCGTCCTAACTTTGTGGTTCTCCGATTTCTCGACGAGATAATTGCTCAGCCGTTCCTCCATTTTCCCGAATGAGATTTCCGAGATGAGTGACATGATGGAAACCAAGCTTTGGCTGATTCTGCTGAAGACGAATGTTCGCATCTCCTCATAGCCGGTCATGAGGGCATGAAAATCGACGGCGGACATGAGCAGCATTTCCACGTCGGTAATAGATTCCGCGTTCGCAGGCAATCTGCTGTTCGACAAGAGGCAAGAGGCGTTCAGGACACAGATATCGCCCGGCCCCATTTCGTACAAGGTTATTTCGCGACCGGACTCGCTGGTTTTGTATATCCTTTTTTCGCCGGCCAGCAGAAAGACGAATTCCGAGAGTTCCGCCCCCTCTTTTTTGAGAATTTGTGGGCCCGGGGCACGATCATATCTGGAGACGGCGAGGATTGCCTCGACAAGCTCACCAGGCACTTTCCGGAAATAGGGGAAAGTCTCCAGGAAACTGCTTTTCTGAAATCTCATATCAACTCTCCTTTAGGTCTCTATCCTCAGGTCTCTATCCTCTGTTGTCATTATGACAGAGGCACTGCAGGCAAGTGTCACCATCCGATAAAGATACTGTAAAGAATCTGTAAGCCTCCTATTTTTTATATTTCCGCTCTGTGACAATGTCACTAACAAACAAGATTGCTCCGCAGGAAAACGCCTTTTCTTTGTGATAAACCTAACAATAGGAGGGATCATCTGCTCCGGAAGCGATTTTCCGGTGGCAGAGGAGAGACATAACCCTCGGTGCGGCAGACGGAGGACCTTGCTGACCCGTGCACAGGGTCAAATTGAATCGACCCTGTTTATTCAAACACGTTGAAATGTGTAGAAAGGAGCAAGATCAGGTTGAAGATGACGTTAGCTTTTGTGACTGCGTGCTTTCTCCTGAATCAGTGAGGTAGCCAGACGCCCATCGGCGCGTAGCCGTTAAAACCGCGATAGATGTAGGAGGCACCCTCCTTTTTAGTCTCAGAATTGTCGAGGGTAAACAGATCCAGGTCGAGCGGTATGTGCCAAGACGGCAGTGGTGAAAGCTGCGCCTTTGCCATTATAAGAAACTCCACCGAGCAGAAATCGAGGATGGTGCGCAGAGCCTCGGCAAACTGATCGAGGCGCTGGCGCAGGGGCTCAGGCGAGGAGACCTTCGTCAGTCCCAGGAAGTAGCGGAAGAAGGCATCATTCTCAAAGAACGGGCGGATCGCCGCAAAGTCGCTCTTGCCCTGGCAGAGCAGGTCCAGATAGCTGCGGACCACATCCGAGGTGGCAATTCCCCGCTTCGGGGCCACCTTGTCAATCCGCGAAGCCAGCGTGGTGAAGCGATTCAGGTGCCAATAACAATGTTAATTTCCTATCAGCACCTTTACAGCTTTCAGTGAAAGGGGGTGAGGGATATGGACTGACAACAAGGATGATACGGCAAGCGAAATTTATTCGCCCCAAACCCAGAGGAAGACGGGATCGGATCGTCAAAGAGGCTAATCGCCAGCATTGCGAAACGATGCGTTAATTGCCCGGGGTTTGCTGCTTTTCATTCACTTAAAATTACGGAGGAACTGGAAATGATCAAAAAAATGATGAGGATTTCAACAGCGATGTTGATTGGCAGCTTATTGGCCGCTGGAGTAGCCTATGCAGCGCCGATAACTTTGAGTGACGCTCAACTGGATGGGGTTGCAGCAGGTGCATTTCTTTGCACCGTGAACCTTCACGGAGATGGTTTGCTGAACGCCAGGGATCATAGGTCTGATACTGCGGGCCTTCACGTTGGTATTGGCACACCATCGGGTAATGATGTGGATGGAAACTATGTTGAATACGTGACTGTCGCACCCGCTGGCGCCCAAAATCTAACGGTTCCAGTACAAGCGACCAATACCGGCACACCCACCGCTGGTTTCAGTGCACCTGGCCAATCCACCTATACTGCGATCTGGTATTAATGACTGCCATGCACAGGGACCGGTAAAAACCGGTTCCTGTGTGACCGGCGCTGGTCGGTAGGTCGGATTTTGGACTAATTGATGCCGCGCGTGCGCGGTATCTTCATTGTTACAGGGGGTCGCTGGTGCATATTTTGGCCACAGTGCTCATATTCATCTATCTGTTGCTGATGACGCCGGTTACCGGGAGGTGTCGCGACCATATCCCCGCAGCCAACGGTGTGGTCCCATCGGTGTCGTCAGTGCTGGAGATGCGCCAGAAGAACGTGGTACTTCAACAGTGGGAACTGAGTTGTGCCGCTGCCGCGCTGGCGACCCTGCTGCGCTACCAGCATGGGGTTCCGGTGACCGAACGTTCCGTGGCTCTCGGACTGATCGATCGCCGGGAGTATCTGGCGAACCCCGAGCTGGTGCGCTTGCGGCAGGGCTTTTCCTTGCTCGATATGAAGCGATACGTCGAGTCTCTGGGCTTCCAGGGGGGCGGCCTGGGGCAGCTGTCCCTTGCTGATCTGCTTAAACGTGCGCCGGTCATTGTGCCGGTCAACCTGCGGGGTTATCCGCACTTTGTGGTCTTTCGCGGGGCCACGAACAACCGGGTATTGCTCGCCGACCCGGCCTTTGGAAATATCACCATTACCAGATGGAAGTTTCTCCAGGGCTGGATAAACTATCAGGAGCTCGGCCGGGTCGGCTTTGTCGTGACGCGTCAGGGGGAACTGGCCCCCCCGGGACGATTGGCGGCCAATCCCGCGGACTTCCTGTTTCTCAACTGATAACGTCACACTATTCGGGATCGAAAAAAACCGATGAAGAACATCTCCAGACGACTGAGCACGGCGGTTGTCCTGCTGCTGCTATCGTTCGTTGCGGCGGTTCCGGTGCAGGGAGCGACGGTGCAGGGGCTCGAGCAGCAGCTCCGGGAGCGCGACAAAGTGATCCTGGAACTGCTGGACCGGGTCGAGGCGCTGGAACGTCGGCTGGGCGTCCACCGACCGCCAGCGCCGACCAGCGAGCCGCCGCCGGCTGATGAAGAGCCTTCCCGAAGTGCCGGACCCGCTCCGGGTCTGGTGGAAGTTGATGCGCGAGATGCCGAGCGCGCCCTCGAACGGGCGCTAACACGCGAAGGCGCATTACTGCTTCCATCAGGAGTTCTGGAAATTGAAACCAGATTGACTTACGCCCGGCAGGAAGATACCGCACCGAGCTTTGTCCCTGACGAAAACGAGCTGCTGTTTGCCGGCGAAATGGAACGCAACGCCGATAACCTGACGGCACTTCTCGGCTTGCGTCTGGGGCTGCCCCGGGATTCTCAGTTGGAAATCGGGTTGCCCTATCGGTGGCGTACCGTCGAAACCGTGACGAATGTCGATTTTATACCGCGTGACGCGTCGCGTGAGACGGGATCCGGCTTCGGAGATCTGCGTCTCGGGGTGGCAAAGACCCTGCTGCACGAGGGGCTGCGACGGCCGGACCTGATCGGCCGGGTGACCTGGGATACGGATACCGGAAAATCCCATAACCACGGGGTCGCGCTTGGTGGAGGTTACCACGAACTCCGGGGCGCACTGACGGCGCTAAAACGACAGGACCCGATCGTATTCGTAGGCGGGCTTGCCTACGAATATTCCTTCGAGAAAGACCGAGTGCAGCCGGGTGTGACCCTTTCTGGCACTGTCGGCTGCCATATCGCGCTGAACCCCGAGACCTCCCTGAGCCTCTTTCTGCTTGCAGCCCGTCAGGGCGAAACCGAGCTGTCCGGTAGCGAGTTGGAGGGCAGCGACCGAACACTCGGCTCGGTCGTGCTGGGCGGCTCAACGCTGCTGGCACCGGGGACGCTGTTGGGTCTGTCAGGCGGGATCGGCCTTACGGATGATACCGAGGATTTTTCGCTGTCGCTCTCGCTCACCCACCGCTTCGACCAACCTCTCTTCTGACGCGGGTCGTGTCTTCGAACTTTCAGATCAGCGAATTGGGCAGCGTTTCCTTTCGCAGTAAGTATCCCTCGGCAAAGCCGGGGGCTTTATGGGTGAACCGCTCAAAGCGGTGGGCTCAAACCTTGGGCCGCCTGAAGGCGGCTAGTTGAGCAGTTTCAATTGATCGACCCTGCGGTCTTCACGTTCCTGATCCTGAATGTACTTGCGGATCACTTCTTCTTTTTTACATATTGACTTCTTGGAATGCCTATCCTAGGAAGTCTAGCATCTACTAAGCTCTCCGGGAGGGATTATGACCAAAGCTGATCTGATCGAAGGAATTTATCTGACCACCGGGTTTTCCAAGAGAGAATCGGCAGCGATTGTCGAAATGGTTTTTGACCTGATGAAAACCACGCTGGAGGGTGGCGAAAAAATCAAGATTGCCGGTTTTGGCAATTTTGTTGTTAAGGAAAAAGATTCCCGCCGTGGACGCAACCCACAGACCGGCGGTGAAATTGAAATTTCTGCGCGGAAGATTTTGACCTTCAAACCGAGCCAGGTTTTGAAGTCCGCCATTAACGGTGAACCGGCTTAATTTCTCAGGTTAAGGTGGCGGGCGAAATTCTCGGCAAGTTCCTCTTCAATCTTGGTGAAATCGCTACCCTGTTGATTGCTCTAACTCAGGTGCTCTGTTGCCGGGAAACCAAGTTCAGCATTCTCTCGCCGGTCATAAATTGTGATATATATCTCACTGCTTCATTCTGAAACACTAATATCGGCCTTTTCGCTTTGCTGTAATTTCAGCAGCTTAGCGGAAGGGCCATATTGATCAACCTTTTGAGAATAACTCGGCGAAAATAGTAGTGGGATTCCGTCCAGATAACGAGTTGGTCCGATAGTCCTACTGGCGGTTTTGGCCAATCGGGCTTCAAGTTCTGCTGATTTTGCCGATTACCTTTCCATTAGGTTCAAAGCGTGGATATTGATTTATCCTCAAGGGTGGTTTGGATCGCGGGGCTGTTAGGCGGGGCTGTCACAGAGTTAATTTAGCAATCCTTTATTTCCCAGCAGGCCCTTATGTATTCTATTCACAATGTGCTATCGTAAAGGTCAAGAAAGAAAACCCTCCCCAATTGTTTAGAATGACTCTCTCCATTCAATTGACATCCACTGATGTCGGTCCAGGCAGCAATTGTAATTTTCCCCAAGCTCGTTGAAATGCTCGTCTTCAGACTGTTTGAAATGGGCTATGCCACTACCAGATTATTCCATTATAAAGGAGCTAAACAATGGGTCTTACATGCAGCAGTATGACGGGTGTTCATGGACTAGATCGTTTTCCCTTAAAACAATTGATTGTTTGGGGTGACCACCTCAAGGTCGGACAACCACAAATCGACATTCAGCACCAAGAGATTTTCAATCTTGCATTTGAAATCGAGGCTACCTGGCATAATCGCGGTTCCATTGATAAAATCAAGGCCCTGTGCGAAAAACTGAGCAAGGTGCTTGAGAGTCATTTCCGATATGAGGAACAGCAGCTTGCCAATATTGACTATGCGAAGTTCGATGAACACTGCAGCGAGCACAAGGTTTTACTTCAGCAACTGCAAAGTATCCGGGACAGGTTTGAGGGAGCAGGAGATGGCAATATTCAGATGGAACCAGGGTTAGTTGTCATGAGTTTTGTTCTCGGAGTCACCGTCGGGCATATCTTTCATAGCGACATGGATTATAAGGCTTTTGCAAAACGAATCGCAGATGAAGGCGTCCAGGCCTGGAAGGCTGATTAGGTCAGGTCACTTGCCATAAATCGTGTAAAAACGGCTCAACCTGATACCAAATAGTTGGGCCGCTTTTTGAATTGCCATCTGCCGAGCAGACACTTTTGAATCTCAAAATTTGTGAGTTAATGGTCTTTCTTGGCAAAGTTTGCCATAAGCTAATGGTAATTGATTTTAAGGAGAGTACTTATGGCAACTATGAATATTTCGTTACCGGACCAGATGAGAACATGGGTTGAAGAATGCGTGCAAAGCGGGCGCTATGCAAACACATCAGACTACGTGCGCGACTTGATCAGGAAAGACCACCTCAAATTGGAACAATTACGTCAGGCCTTAATCGAAGGTGAAAATTCAGGTCCATCGACAGGGCTGGACATTGATGCCTTTATTGCTGACAAGTAAAAATCTCTCTCCCTATGAGCCAGGTTGTTTTATCGCCCAAGGCTAAATCTGACCTTAGCGGGATATGGGATTACACCCTCGAAGAGTGGGGTGTTGAGCAAGCCGAAAAGTATGTCCGTGAACTTTGGGCGGAAATGCAAAAGCAAGCCAGTGATCATTCGGCTTCTACCGATATCAGTGATGTTCGGTCTGGATATAGGAAGAAGAAATCTGGTCCTCATATCATCTTCTTCAAACTGATAGATGACGTGATTCGTATTTTGCATCAGCGGATGGAATTTGATCGCTACCAATAAGGTCTCGAAAGTCGTAAATTGTGAAACCGCCATTCCAGACCAGGATGGCGGTTTTCTATTAATATTGGTAACTGGTTTGAAGTATTTGTACCTGGCAGATTTCACTTCGTTATGGATGGCCGCATTGGATCATAAATAGGCAACAGAATTCCTCCCCCGGCCGCTCACCAATTCCCCCCCAAATCCACACCCGTTCCTCAAGCACCGTATCGCGGGATTTCTTATGCTGACTCTAGACGGTCGGGCACAGCAATCGACTCGGCCGGCGGATGGCAGTCGAATCACTTCACCGGATCGGAAGGAGATGGCTATGGAAACCGCAACCCTTACAGCAACGAAGACCACAACGACATCGAGCACTTGATCGGGCAGCATAACCGGGTGGCGGACGGAACCGTGGTGATTCCGTGTGACTATCTGGAAGTTGTGATTGAAAGGTAAATGCGGGAACCAATCGCTTCTGGCTAATTCGCCAGGGGCAATGGCCAATACCTAAATTCAGTTCTAGAGAGGAGTTTGAAACGATGCTTAAAACAAATTTGAGAGATGATCGCACACTGAGAGACGCGCGTACCCGCCAGGAGCCATTGCGTGAACGTTACCAGGTGGCTCCGGAAGAAGCGAAAATTACCGACCGGGCGCGGACCTCCTGGGATGTCGACGCGGACCCGTTTCACGGTCAGGTTATTCCGGGGAGCCAGGATTACGGCGAAAAATGGGCGTTCGGTATTCACCGTGCCGTCGGTGGCGACCATGATGCTCCGAATCCGGGGGACCTGCTCTGCGCTGCCCTTGCCAGTTGTCTGGATTCAACAATTCGCATCATTGCCGATCGACTCGGAATCATGCTTACCTCCCTTGAGGTTGATGTCGAAGCCGATGTCGATGTTCGCGGAACCCTCATAGTGGATAAAGCGGTACCGGTCGGCTTTCAGAAAATGCGCTGCAAGGTCGAAATTAAGACCGCCAGGGACACGGACCCGAATTTGACCAGGAAACTGCTGGCGGCAGCGGAATACAGCTGTGTCAATCTACAGACCCTCCGGGCAGGAGTCCCGGTTGAGACAGGGGTTAGTCTTTCCTGATCGGGGCGTGAAAATAGTGGGAGCATGATGATTGACCCTTAAAAATTCGGTTTAACAAGCTTTCCAATATTTACCACCCCCGACAAAACCCCGCTTGTGCCTCTGGCGGGGTATTTGCTGGAATCTTCTGGAGCCGGATCAGAGCATCCAAAACCGGAAGCGGGGACCCATTCTTTCTAATCTTTTGAACAAACATTCGATCTTGTTTGCTTTTACCGGTTATCGATTTTAGTATTCCACTTGAGGAAAAGTTTACCGGTTTCATGGCTTGATGTTTTTTCCTGGAGGTGTTGTGTGTCTGCTCTGACTGCATTGGTTATCGAAGACAATGACATCAACCGCGACCTTCTGGTTGAGATCTTCAGGGAAAAAGACTTTCTGGTTGCCGCCTACTCCAATGCGCTTGATTTCCTGTCAGAACACGGTCTGGAAAAATGCTCGCAACAAATCGGTTGCTTCGATTTTATTTTGACGGACAACCGGTTGCCCGAGATGAACGGGCTCGAGTTTTTGGCGCGCCTCGACCAGCTGGGGTGTAAAGTCCCGATGCACCGAACCGGGGTCATTTCAGGCGAATGGTCGAAAATGGACCTGGAAATAACCCAGCGCTTGGGATACCGAGTCTTTCACAAGCCCGGCCCGGTCCAGGAAATTTTCGATTGGATTGATGAAGCGAAAAATGAGGGATGCACTGCATAAGCCTGGCTCGGTGAGGGGGGATGGATACTGGGCGAAATTCTGGTTCCGAGAAATAAAAACCGCTGTTGCCGGTGTTTTGCTGGCCGGCGGTTTTGTGTATTCGGTTTCTGCTTTGATCTGACTGCTTTTAGGGAAACTGATGCGTCTGTTGGAGGCAGCGGGTCCGCAAGACATTTTCCTTGTGTTACCCGATTATTCACGGAGGACGATGATCACCTTGAAAAGACTCGTAATTTTTTTGGTGGTGGTTGGTTTGCTTGGTGTTTGCGGGTCACCTTTCAGCGTCAAGAGCTTTGCGCCAACTCCGGATCATGGGGTGGCCATAAGTGGTGTCATCAGCAAGCCGGAAGGAGACGGGCCTTTTCCAGCTGTGATTATCCTACATGGCTGCAGTGGGGTCACCGACCTGGATTTTCAGTGGGCTCAATGCTTCAAGGAGTGGGGCTATGCCAGCCTGGTGCTTGATAGCCATAGTCCCAGGAACATTCTTCTGAATTGTAAACACCGTAAAGTCACCACTTTGGAATGAGCTCTTGACGCCCATGCCGCCAAAACCCAGTTCGGCGCCCTCCCATGAATTGATCGGAATCGAATCGGCGTCATCGGTTTTTCCGAGAGCGGCGGGACAATCCTCAAGCAGTGAACTACAATTTGGTCGAGTACTCCCTTCCAGAAGGCAGTAGAGATCCTTTTAAGGGAGCTGTTGCTCTTTACCCATTCTGCCGAAGCCAAGTTGACGCCAACACCAATTTGATGATCCTCATGGGTGATGCGGACACCTGGATACCGGCCTCACTTTGCGAAATGAATCTTCCTCAGGCGCATAACGACAGCGACGAGTTCATCTTTAAAGTCTATCCTGGTGTCACCCCCTTTTGACTTTATGAAAGAAGACCGGGTATTTCTCGGATATGTGATGAGATATAGTCCTTCGGTAATGGACGATGCGGTACCGAGGATCAGGGACTTTTTTGAAAAACACGTCAAGAATTTATAGTCACTATAACAGGCCTGAATGCAAGGTGATGAGGTGGATTGAACAAGAGGAAATTGGGTAGACTCGTTTCGGGGGCGAATAAGAATCGGCATTAGAGCAGACTGTCTCTTTTCACCTTGCCCATACGCTCCGGCCCACACTGGCAGACCGGAGCTGAATCTCTGCTGGAAATTTTATAGTACTCAGGCAGTTATTGATGGCGACCAAACCCAGGAGAGATTCAATGACCGATGAATATATAGAATACGAACTGTTCTTGGAAACTCAAAGTGCCGGCGATCTTGCATTTCTCAAATCAATTTTAGACGCCGAGGGTGTTACCTACTTTGTGCAGGGTGAGTATGTTGCCCAGTTCATTTTTCACTCTGTTCCCATGCGGTTGATGGTCAAGAAGGAAGAGGTGTCAAAAGTAAAGGAAGCCCTGAAGGGCGTAAATCTTTCATCTGCCTATAGTGGCTTGAAGCGTTTTGATTCCTCAAGGGAGGATTGAAAGACCCAATCAATAAAATCAGGACTAAGATCTCGAAGTAGATCAAACTGGAATCGACTCCAAGCAAGCATCTGGTTCCAAAAAAATCATCCTGTTTTGCCCACCCTTTTCCACCACAGGACGGGTTTCAGAGCCGCGAATCTGAGCCGCGGAGACCGTTTAAGTGCTGGTTGGGCGCTCTTGCATTCACACTGTTCCCCTGATGGCCCAGGCTCGCGCGGATAACGAGATGGAGCCGTCATCTTCTATCGGCAATCTCCGCCTTAATGTCTTCCGCAGGGCGCTTTTTTCCGATTCCGCCAATTTGGAGACATAGGCCGGTGCCGGCCCCTGACCACCAAGAAACGGCTTCCAGTAATCCTCAAAGTCGATAAATCTGGTGGTAATTTCAAGGGGGGCCACTTCGACCTCGGATAAACGGACCCGAGTGAAGAGCGTGCGCAGCTGTTCCGCATTGGACTCGTGGAAACGGCGTCCTTCGTGGAGGGAAGCTGCATCTGGATTGAGATCGGCGGCAACATCCCAGAAATGATTCAGAAATTCCATGACTCCCGCGTAGTCCCAGACATAGATTGCAACGGCGCCGCCGGCTGTGGTTACCCGCCGCATTTCCGCTAGGGCTTTTTCCGGTTCAGGGATGAAATTCAGCACCAGGCCGGCGACCGCAATATCTACCGAGGAATCATCGAGCTGTAAAGACAACGCATTCCCTACCCTGCACTCGGCCTTGCGACCGAGCCGTTGTTGAGCGGTCCTCACGAAGCCGTCAGATTGATCAATGGCGGTCAATGATCCCGGATTGCACCCGGTGATAACAGCTTCACTCAAGGCTCCCGAGCCACACCCGACATCCAACCAGCGAAGTTACGAGCGAGGGGAGAGCCAATCGACAAATAACTTGGCGACCAGCCGGCTCCATCTCCCCATGAAATACTCGTACGGGTCACCCACTTGCCATGAGTCCTGCACTTTGATCTCTCCTGACATTTTATACACCCAAGTGAAGAGATAGAGAGATTCCGGGGAGAGTAAATCTATCTCTCCTCCCGGCAACGATGCCGCCAATAATCCCTTCAATCCTGAATAGCTGGCTCGACGAGGTTGGCGAGCTGCGTGAGCGATTCCTGCCAGCCGAGATAGCACATCTCCAGCGGAATGACCTCCGGCATTCCTTCCTGCATGATGTAGAGGTCGGTCCCACAGGACACCGGCGTCAGCGTCACCGAGGTGTGTATTTCGCCGGCCAGGCCGGGGTCGTCGAAACGGTCGGTGTAGCGAATCCGCTCGTTGGGGATCAGTTCGAGATACTCCCCGCCGAAGGAGTGCCCCCGGCCGGTCGAGAAATTGCTGAAGGACATCCGGTAGCGGCCACCGACCCTGGCGTCCAGGTTGTGGACTTTACAGGTAAAGCCATAGGGGGGCAGCCACTTGGCCATGGCTTCGGGCTCGAGAAACGCCCGATAGACCCGCTCCGGGGTGGCGCGAATCACGCGATGCAACCTGATCGTACCTTGGGACATAAGTTCTGCTCCTTTCGCCCCAGGTCTCGCAAAAAGAAAGCTTTTGCGCCTGGAAAAAAGAAAACCACCCTTCCTATAAGAAGACAGCAGTCAAGCGACAGGATGATTCTCATGTTACTCCTTCCTCCCTGAGCGGTCCACAGCATGGCCACCCATTTACCAATGCTTTGGAGCAAATGGGTGGTCCGTGGTTTACCATTCATTCCAAAGGTTGTCTAAAACGAAACTGGTTTTTCGGAAGGTTCGGAGCGGCCTGAGAACAGCGCAAAAGAAAACTCAGGGTTATCACAGGTTCCCTCATTCGTTCATGGAGGAAGGCAAGCAATGATTATCCAATTGGTGAAATCAAAGAGCGGTCTTTCCGACAGCGAAGTGCGACAGGTGATGGAGGAAAGAGCGCCGCAGTTTCGGGCGATACCCGGCTTGATTCAAAAGTATTATGTCCATGAGGAGGCAACGGGCGAATACGCCGGAATTTACCTTTGGGACTCGGAACAATCGATGCGGGATTATCGTGAATCCGAATTGGCGCGTACTATCCCTGTGGTCTATAAGGCTGATGGCCCGCCGCGGATTGAATTTTTTGAGGTCCTCTTCCCGCTGCGCGGTTAAAGGCGGTCCCGCGACGCAGCGACAGATGGCTACAGCAGGTCGTCCGCTGCGAGTCGCAGTCTTCTTTCCGCTACCGTACAACCAGAACCGGGATAGCGACTCTGTGCCGAACTGGCGAAACCGTTTCTCCCCAGAGCAGATCCCCCAGAAGGCGGTGCCCATGAGAGCCCATGACCAACATGTCCACGTTGTGGGTTTCAGCAAACTTGATCAGTTCTTTTGATGGATCGCCGTGGGGAAGGGCAATCTCAACGGCCACCCCCGCAGCACGAACTTCTGTTGCTATCGCCAGCAAGTATTGCTCATCTTCCCGGGTATGTTCATCATAAACCTCATCGCTGTAAACCATTGCGGGAGCCGAATCCGAGACATGAACCAGGCTCAGCAGCGCCCCTTCGGCTTTGGCGAGCGAGAGGGCCTGGCTGATGATCGCGCTGTCGCTGGCATCGCGGGCAAGGGCCACGGCGATATGCCTGGCATAACGGGTTTCAATCCTCTCGACAACCCCCAGGGCTCCGATGACCACTTCTTCTTTCCACTCTTTCCCGCCGCGAATCATCGGCAGGACGATGATGTAGACCAAAAAAGCAGAGATCGCAACTGCAATCCCGATGGCAAATACGGAAAGTGGCAGTGGCGTCTCTCCGCTCAGCCATTCGAGGATCTGATCATAAACCAGCTTTCCGTTCAGCGCGATGATGGCAATAGAGGTCATCCAGGCGAGCACTTTGACCCAGAGCTGATTGGCAAAGGAGCCCATTTTCAACTTGTCACTGGTGAAATGAACCAGGGGAACAATGGCAAAGGGCAATTGCAAACTGAGGATGACCTGACTCAGAATCAGCAGTTTGTAGGTCCCCTGATCCCCCGAAATGGCAATCACCACGACTGCGGGGATCAGAGCGACCGAGCGGGTGAGAAGACGGCGGATATAGGGGCGCAGGCGGATCTTGACAAACCCTTCCATGACAATCTGCCCCGCCAGGGTGCCGGTAAGAGTCGAACTTTGCCCGGCGGCCAGCAACGCCAGACCGAAGGCGATAGGAGCAACCTGGGTGCCGAGCAGGTCTTCGAGAAGTTTGTCGGCCTGTTGAATCTCAGTGACGACAATTCCATGCCGATAAAATACCGCCGCCGCCAGAACCAGAATTGCCCCATTGACGAAAAAAGCCATGTTTAAAGCGAGCACGGAATCGAGGAAATTGTACTTGCAGGCTTGCTTTTTCGAATCGACCGTCCGGGAAACCTTGCGCGTCTGTACCAGCGAGGAGTGCAGGTAAAGATTGTGCGGCATCACCGTCGCACCGATGATGCCAAGAATGATGTAAAGCGATCCGGTCGGAATAGAAGGAGTAAGCCCGGCGGCCGCTGCCCCCCAGTCCGGTTTCGCCAGGAAGAGATTGACCATGAAACCGCCGGCGATCACTGAAATCAGCGACACAATGAAGGCTTCCATTTTGCGAATCCCGAGTCTCTGAATCGCCAGCAAGAGGAAAGTATCGAACAGAGTGATCAAAGCCCCCCAGAGCAGGGGGATGCCGAACAAGAGGTTGAGCCCGAGGATGGTCCCCAGAATTTCAGCGAGGTCCATGGCGGCGATAGCGATTTCGCACAGAATCCAAAGCGCAAATGAGGCCGCTTTGGAATATTCCGAACGGCAGGCCTGGGCCAAATCCTTGCCGGTGACAATCCCCAACCGGGCCGAGAGGGTCTGCAGGAGCACGGCCATCATGTTTGACATCAGAATGACCCAGACCAGCGCATAGCCGAACCGGGAGCCCCCCTCCAGATCAGTTGCCCAGTTGCCCGGGTCCATATACCCGACACTGACCAGGTAAGCAGGTCCGGCAAAGGCGAAAATGCGTTTCAATAATTTGGGGTGTTGCGTATCGACACTGCTATGCACCTCGTCCAGAGATTTCCTTTGCGGATGGTGCTCGGATGGTTCTGCCTTGTTTTGTTCGGTGGCCATGTATTGCCCTGGGTATTTGCTGGTGAGAAAAAGATCAAAAAGTCGCTGAAAATCAAATCAGCACCGAGTGTACTCTTCAGGTGTGAGCAAAGTAAATGAGTGCCAATATAAAAATCTACCACACGAATTGAAGGTGCTGAAGTCAGACTGGCTTTATTCGGGCAGGAATTGGCAGATTCAGCGGGTCAAAAATCAGAAATTGCTTTTGGAGTCGATCTTCGCAGCTGATTTGCCGGATCTGCTGATACAATGTCCGAGGCACAGAGAGTTTTGACCTTTTCTTGGCTGCAAAGTTAAATCGCGGATCCCTTGGCTTGCTTGGCCTATGGGCGATGATTCGCTGTGGCATTACCAATCTCTTCCGCTCAGGCTTGTTCGCCCTCTTGCGCAGCATGCAGCCCCGCGGCGCACCAGGCCAGGTCCTCCAGTTCAAAGAGGGTTGAACTGCGTTCCCCGGCCGGGGTGAGATAGGCGAAATGCCCGCTTTTTTCGCCATCCTCCTCGACGGTATAGCCATTGGTCCTGGCCCTTTCGATCGACTGGTCGATGGTGATTGCGACCCATTCCCAATATTGCAGCGTGGTGTGGTTACTGTAAACCGCATGGCGCCAGTCCGGGCGGGACAGGAGGGGGAACTCTCCCCAATTGCCGCCACACATCCGGATCAGCGATTGGACGAAATCCTGCCATTCGGCGGTCCGGTATTTTTCGTCCAGCGCGTCCGGCGCCGGTTGGGGTACCTCCGGGGCTCCGGAGGCCTCGTCCGATCCAGCCCCTTGCCCATCATCGCCGAGCAGGTTCTGCAACCGGAGGAGTTCCTGGCTCATGCCGGTCAGCTTTTCCGCCAGGCCGCGCAGTTCGGTCTGGACGCCCAGAACCTGTTGCTGCGTTTCGGCCGCCGCCTTCAGGACCGGTTCCCTGCTTTGGATAGCAAGCGGCAGCTGTTCCGCTGCCACCCTGTCGGCTTCAAGATCCAGCTCCCAGTAGTGGCAGTGGCAACAGACGTCCTCTCCGCCCCGGCTATCGGCGAATGCCTTGGCCGTGGCAAACGACTCGGGATCAGCCTCTTGGCCGGCACAGTATTTCGCAAATTCGGCGGCGCAATGCTTGCGAACCAGGGCGGTGAAAGTCTTCCGGGCACAGGTCTGGTCGGCAAAAACCCTTGGCGGGGCCGCCGTTCCGGATTCGATTATTTGAACGAGATAGAGCACGCAATCCTCCTTGGAGTCCGGCAAAGCAGTTGTCCCGGTCCCGGCAAAATCGGCGCCCGGGTTCAGGGCTTTCGCTGGATCATGATGCGGTATTCCGACTGCAGTGCGCAGCACCGACTTTCTGCACCGTTGCCGAGAGAGCCTTGGCAGGCGATCTTGCCGTGCGCCATTTGCTCGCCACTGCGGATCAGCTCATCAATAAACGGCTCGTAGTCAAAGCCGCCAGCGACGCAGTCATCCCGCGAGCAATCAAGTCGGAAGGCGGCGGTTGAATCCCCGGTAAAGATAATTTGCTGGTAGTTCGGTTCGGCCTCTGCATCCGCCTCCTCGAAGGCAACAAACAGCGTGAGCCGTTCGATATCAGGGTATAAGTCGGAGAGCCTCAATGGGCCGGTTTCGCTAGGCGTCATATGACCTTCTTTGTCTGTCGGCTTCGGCAGCTCAGGTTGTTGAGTACCGCGGTCGGGTGAAGGCTTAGAATAGTGGTTGGCTGGGGGGATTGCAAATATTTCCGAGATTTTTGAAGGACCAGGGGGCCGGAGAGGCTCTTGCGGTGGAATAGGCGTTGGCATTGTTCATGGATTGTCTCCTGTCTGGTTTTAGCGCCCGGTCATCGCTTCAAGTTTTTCCTGATAGCGATCCCCCCGCACCTCAATCCCGGCGGCGGCGCTGGTGATCGCCTGCAGGTCGCCGGCCGTCAGTTTGCTGGCCACCGACCCGATATTCTCCTTTCATCGCAGCGAATGTTCTTATCATTGAACTTACTCTACTCTGGGCGAAGCGCAAGCCGGTAGACCGATCCTGCCGGATCATTGCCTGATTGTCCGAAAGTTCGAAAAAAAACTGTTTAGCAACGTCGGAACAGACCATTTAATGGAGGGAGAGATAGAGGTGAAAATGAGTAGTTATGCGTAAAATCGAGCGCAATGAACCAGCTGTTGCCTTGACGGAGTATTGTCCGATGAGCCGAGCGGGGGGAGTTGGAGAGAGGCGCGGAAGGGCCTCTGGTTATCCAAGAAGCTGTGGTCCATTTATCGGCAGCACGAAAATAGGAAAGTGATCCTAATTTACACCGATACGACTTCCCCCTTGCCAAGTTCGGTGCGGAGGAAGGGTCCCATCTATTTAAGCTGTCGCAGCTATGGCATCCGAGAGAATGGCCAGACCGGTTTCAAGGTCCGCTTCGCTGATGGTGAGCGGCATCAAGGTTCGCAGTACGTTGCCGCTGGCCGTCATGGCGAGAAGGCCTTTTTCGCGGGCGGCGTTCAGGACCTTCCCCGCCCTCTCTTTGCTGCCGAGACCGGTTTCGGGATTGACGATATCGATCGCACACATGGCACCCAGGCCGCGTGGATTTTGCACCTGTGATTGTGTCGCGGTGAGCTCTTCGAGGACAGCCATGACCTTCGCGCCGATGGTGCGAGCCCGCTCGGGCAGCTGCTCCTCGACCATGATGTCAAGCACCGCATGGGCTGCCGCGCAGGAAATCGGGTTGCCGCCGTAGGTGCCGCCGATACCGCCCACCTTGGGTGAACTCATGATCTCGGCAGGTGCGGTTACCGCGCTCAGCGGCATGCCGGCCGCCAGCGACTTGGCCATCAATATCATGTCGGGTGCGAGGCCGAAGCGCTCGCTGGCGAACAGGCTGCCGCAGCGGCCGAATCCGGTCTGAACCTCGTCGGCGACCAGCAGGATGCCGTGTTCCTTCGTCACCTCGCGCAGGACGGAGAGGGCGATGGGATGCACCGGATAGAACCCTCCTTCGCCCAGGACGGGTTCGAGCATGATGCAGGCGACGTTCTGCGCTTCCATGTGGTAGACAAAGAGATCCTCGAGGGCCGCCCGCGCATCGGCTTCGACCTCGCCGTTGGCACGATCTTTCGGTTGACCGAAGAAAGGCCGCCAGGGCAGATGGTAGACCTCGGGGGCGAAGGGGCCGAAACCCTCGGTGTAGGGGGGGACCTTGCCGGTCAGGCTCATCCCCATCAGGGTACGGCCGTGAAAGCCACGCTCGAAACTGACCACCGCCGTGCGCCCGGTGAAGGTGCGCGCGATCTTGATGGCATTTTCGCACGCCTCGGCGCCGCTGTTGAAGAAAGCCGTCATGTTGTCGCCGGGGATGGGTACGAGCGTGTTGAGGCGTTCAGCGAGCCGAACGTACGGTTCGTACATGGCGACGTGCCAGCAGGTGTGCAGGAAGCGATCGGCCTGCAGCCTGACCGCCTCGACGACCCGGGGGTGGTTGTGGCCGACATTCACACAGCCGATACCGCCGCAAAAGTCGATGTACTCCTTGCCCTCGACGTCCCACAGCCGCGCGCCCTCGGCGCGGGCGGCGAACAGGGGGGCGACGTTGAAGGGACCGCGCGGCACGGCCGATTCGCGACGCCTCATCAGGGATTCGTTGGTCATAGTCTCAGACGGCATGGCAGCTCCTTTCAATTCTCTCTTTCGCGGTGATTGGCGTCACGCCTGCAACTCGACCAGCACGGCCATGCCCTGACCGCCGCCGATGCACAGCGATGCCACGCCCCGATTCAGGTTTTGTTCCCGCAGGGCATGGATCAGCGTCATCACCAGCCTCAAGCCGGTTGCGCCGAACGGGTGGCCGATGGCCACGGCGCCGCCGTTGACGTTCAACTGTTCGGCAGGAATTTTCAGTTCACGGTTGACCGCCAGGAGCTGTCCGGCGAAGGCCTCGTTGATTTCGAACAGATCGACATCGGATTGTTGCAGGCCGCAGGCATCGAGCAGCTTCGGGATCGCCAGCGCTGGCCCCATGCCCATGCGTCCGGGCTTGAGGGCGACGGTCGCCACGCCTTTCAGCCATCCCAGCGGTGCGCTGCCAGCCCGGGTGCAGATCTCCTGCGAGCAGACCAGAGCGGCGGAGGCACCGTCGCTCAACGGCGAGGCGTTGCCCGCCGTCACCCGCCCGTCCCTGCGAAAGGCCGGCCGGAGCTTTGCCAGGCGCTCAAGCGAGGTGTCCTCGCGGATCGACTCGTCGAAAGCGAGGGGCGCCGCGTTGCGCTGGCCGGTGGCGGGCAGGGCAAGGATTTCGCCTGCGAAAAATCTCCGCTTGCCGGCGGTGACGGCGCGCCGGTGACTCTCCAGCGCGAAAGCATCCATCTCCTCGCGGGAGATGTCGAACTCGTCGGCAAGGATCTCGGCGGTTTCGCCCATGGTTGGATCGCCGATCTCTTCGGTGGCAAGGCGAATCTTGAACGGCCGCGGCTCGAAATAGTCATAGGGTCGGGCGGTCTTCTCCAGCAGCCAGGGGCAGCGGCTGGCGCTATCGACCCCGCCGAGAAGAATCCGCCCCGCCAATCCGGCGGTGATTTTGGCCGCCGCCGTCGCCAGCGCTTCCATGCTTGATGCGCATTGCCGATCCAGCGTCATGGCTGGGAGGTCTACGGGCAGATGCGCTGTGAGCGCCGCCACGCGGGCGATGTTGCCGATACCGTCGCGCACGCTGCCGACGATCACTTCATCGAGATCGCCGGGAGAGGTGGCCGTGACCCGGCGAAAAACGCGCGCGAGCAATTCGTGCGCCTCGTAGCCGGCGAGAGCCCCGCCGAGGCGGCCGAACGGGCTACGGCAACAGTCGATTATGGCGACCGGTTCTTTGAGCATCATGGCCGTGACGCCCTCTTTCTCACGCCGCACCAGTTGGTGATCAGGGAGGTGAAGACCTCGGCGACGCGCTGCATGGAGTCGATGCTGACGCGTTCGTCTGCGCCATGGATGTCCTCGGCCAAAGGGCCGTAGCAGGTGGCCGGCGTGTCATAGTAAAGCGCATAGAATCGCGCGTCCGTTGTGCAAGTGGCCTTGTATTCGGCGGCCGGCCGGCGGCGCCAGTGTTCATGGGCCCCTTGCAGGCTGTGGCCGAAATCGCTGTTGATGTCGAAACTCGAACCCTCGGCCTGAAAACCGACATATTCGACCTGAGGCGGATTCTCCTGCAGCCAGGGGTCGGCCGCCGCGGCCTCGGCGACGCGCTCCTCGATGGTGCGCATCAGGCCGGCGCACTTTTCACCGGGGAAGAGCCCGAGACGAAATCGGGTGACGCATTCGCCGGCGACGGTGCTGGCCCAGTCACCGCCCTTGATGATACCGACGTTCAGGTTGAGGGGATGCGCGATGTCGCGGTAGGCCTCGGGGATCCTGTCCTGCCGGTTGAACCCTTCTTCCAGTGCCCGCATCGCCCGGATGATCAGCCAGGACTTCTCGATGGCGTTGACCCCGCGGCTCGCGCCCAGCACGTGCTGCGTTTTCCCCAGCACCCGCACCTGGAACCAGAGCACCCCGAGCTGGTGGGTCAGAATTGACTCGGCGAAGGGCTCCGGGATCACGCACGCATCAGCGCGGTAGCCGCGCTCGAGGATGGCCAGGGTCCCGTTGCCGGTGCATTCCTCTTCGACGGGTGACTGGCAGATAACCTTCGATGCCGGTTCGAGGCCGAGTTCCTGCAGTGCGGCCAGTGCCCAGAGATAGCTGATCGTGCCACCCTTCATGTCGCCGGCGCCACGTCCGTACATCCAGGTTTCGCTAGCCATTTCGGCGATGTGTGGGTCAAAGGGGTCGCGGGACCACAGCTTGACCGGCTCCGGACTGACGACGTCGATATGGCCGTTGAACGCCAGGCTCCGTCCTTCCGCCCCCTTCGGATCATGGACGGCGACGACGTTCTCCTTGCCCTCGAGCGTCCAGTCAACCGGGCTGAAACCGGGCAGGTTCCGGATCCGCTCGAGCCGGATCGGTTCGATGCGGGTCGCATAACCGAGTTGGTCGAAGACGCCGGCAAGGTAGCTCTGGCCATCAGCCTCCCGGCCGAGCACGGTCGGGTAGCGCACCAGGTTGGCCAGGGTGCGAACGGCCCAGTCCCGCCTGTCCTGGAGGGCCTGACGGACGGTTTCGGTGGGCGGCAGCCTCAAGCTTTGACCTCCTTCCAGGGTTCGAGTTGGTCATCAACCTCGATATCTGCAGCAATGTCCTGCAAAACGCCTTCGGCCGTGAACCTCGGGTGGACGCTCGTGAGTCGCAGCCGATCGTCACGTCGGCGGAATACCGCGCGTTCGGTGATCAGGGTATCGACGCAGCCGCGGGCCGTGAGCGGCAGGGTGCACTCGGCCAGAAGCTTAACGTTACCGTGCTTGTCGCAATGGCGGCTGATCACCAGCACCCGCCGCGCTTTCTGGGCCAGCTCCATGGCGCCGCCCATGCCGGGGGTAAGCTTGCCGGGGATCTTCCAGTTGGCGAGATCCCCGTTCACCGCGACCTGAAAGGCGCCGAGCACGGCGAGATCGAGGTGTCCGCCACGCACGATGCCGAATGAGGTCGCGCTGTCGAAGCAGGCGGCCCCCGGCATCAGCAGGGTCGCGCGACCGCCAGCGTCGATAACGTCGTTATCCGGCGTGCCGTCCTTCAGGGGCGGTCCCATGCCGACGAAGCCGTTTTCCGAGTGAAAGCTGACATCGAGCCCGTCCGGCAAAAATTCCGGCAGCAGCGTGGGCATGCCGATCCCCAGGTTGACGAGGGTCCCGTCCTCGATCTCAAGCGCGGCACGGCGCAGGATGATTTCTTCCTCCGGGGAGCAACCGGGTATTTTCCTGCCGTTCATCATCATGCGTCCTGTTGGATGTGCGCCCGCGGCTGCGCCGGGACAACGGCGTCGACGAGGACGCCGGGAACATGGACATTCTCCGGCGCGATACTGCCGACATCGACAATTTCCTTAGCCTCAAGGATGGCGGTGCGGCAGGCGGAGATCATCGGTACGCACATGTTGCGGTTCGAGCCGCGCCACCAGGCGTTGCCCGCACGATCGACGACATCGGCGCAGGCTAGGGCCACGTCGCCGCGCAGCGCGTACTCGACGAGCAGCTCCCTGCCGTCCAGTTCAAGGGTTTTGCGGCCTTCGGCCACCTCGGTGCCGAGGCCGATATCGGAGAGGAATGCCGGGATGCCGACACCGCCGGCGCGGATGCGCTCGGCAAATATACCCTGCGGAACGAACTCGCAGGCGACCTCGCCCCGGTTCATCTGGTCGATGAAATCGGGGTTGAGGCCGATGTGGGTCGCGATCAGCTTTTTCACCATGCCCTGCCGAAGCAGCAGGTCGATGCCGAGGCCGGGTTCGTTGGCGTCGTTCTTGACCAGCGTCAGGTCCGAAAAGATTTGAGGATGGAGGGCGATCCGCTCCAGTAGAGTGAAGGGAACGCCGCCGCGGCCGAATCCGCCGATCATCCAGGTCTGACCGGCCTTGAGGTGACGGTCCAGGATGTCGTCGATCTTTGCGACCTTGTTTTTCATGGGCGGTTATTCTTCTCTTCGTCCGGAAGGTAGCCGAGCAGTTGGTCGGCATCCTCTTTGGTCTGCGTGTAGCCGGATTCCATGGAGCCGGTGACGTTGGCGTCTTCAACAGGTCCGATTTCATCGATTGCACCGACGGCATAGTCGGGCAAGTTGTGCGCCACATGGTAGCGTTCGATGGTGTGATCCTCGTACTTCTCTTTTTCCTCGATGAGGTGTTGTTGAAGCAGCTCGGAGAGTTTCTCCAGCGTCTTATCGAAGCGACTGATCAGGATGTCGATCTCTTTGCGCTTGATCGTCAGGGGCGGAGCGATCAACACGTGGTCGCCGGTCAGACCATATAAGGAACGGCGCGGATAGACCAGCAAGCCGTTGTCGCGGGCAATCTCGGTCCCTTCGAGAGCGACGTACCAGTTGGAGGGGAAAGGGGTGCGGTGTTCGCGATCGCGCACGAATTCCACCCCTGCAAACAGCCCGCGACCGCGCACGTCGCCAATGATTGGATATTTCGCCTTGAGTTCATGGAGGCGCCCGTGCAGGTAGATGCCATACTCTCCCGAGCGCTCCACCAGTTTTTCATCGAGAATGACGTGGATCGCCTCGCGGGCAATCGCTGCCGAAAGAGGATTACCCGCGAAGGTGTGACCATGCATGAAGCCGCCCGATTCGAGGATCGGCTCGACGAGGTAGTCCGCCGTGATGATGGCGCCGATGGGGGAATAGCCGCCGGACAGCCCCTTCGAGGTCGCCACGATATCAGGCGTGATGTCCCAGTGCGCATAGCCGTAGAAGGTTCCCGTTCGCCCGCAGCCGGTCATCACGTCGTCGATGAGCAGCAGGACATTGTTTTCGTGGCAGATGCGCTCGACGATCGGGAAATATTCGTCGGGAGGCACAGCGGCGCCGGTCGTCGAGCCGCCGATCGGCTCGGCGATAAAGGCGGCGATGTTGTCGGCACCATACATTTGGATCGCCGTTTCGAGCTCCTTGGCGCAGGCGACACCGCATTCGGGGTAACTCATGTTCAGCGGGCAGTGGTAGCAGAATGGCGCCGAGACTTTCGGCGGCGTGCCGGTCATGTGGATGAAGGGGATATTGAGCGGTGCATAGTCCGTTGTCGCAAGTGCGCCCATGGTCGCGCCATGATAGGAGGGGCGGCAGGAGAGAACGAGGTACTTGCCTTTTTGCCCCGTGCACCACCAGTACTGGAGTGCAACCTTCATCGCCGTCTCGACGGCCTCGGAGCCGGAGTTGACGAAGAAGACGCGGTTCAGTTCGGGTGGCGACAGCTGCACGAGCAGTTCGGCCAGCTGATCGGCGGGTTCGTTGTCGAATTGCTTGCGGTAGGCAAAGGCTATTTTCTCGAGCTGTTCAACGGCGGCCTTGTTTATGCGTACGTTGTGGTGGCCGAGGTTGGCCGCAACGGCGCCGCTGCAACCGTCCAGGTACTCCTTGCCTTCGGTGTCGTAGATGTAGATTCCCTCGCCGTGGCTGGCTGTTGGGAGTCGGCTCTTGTCCTGATAGAACAGAAAGGACTTGTTGAGTCCGGGGATGCCCTCGTCGAATCCGGATTTTTTCTTACGGGTTGTGCTGCGGGAATAATCGCTCGGGCTGCGATGACCAATTTTTTTAAGTGACAATTGAACCCTCAAAAAATGAAAAGTTTTAATGACTTAAGGCGCGGCCTTCATCACCGCACCGATCGGGCGGCCAAAGGTTGTCCTGTACCTTGACTGTAACAACCTCTCTCAGTATGTCAAACAGGATCAGCTTGGTCTTGCCATTAACTTCTTAATTTAATAGTCTTTTTTTCTTTACCTAGAGAGGAAAGAGTGAGGGAGGATAAACGAGGGGCGGGAAGACTTAAACGTGTGTATAAAATTCCAGGTTTTTCCGTGCCATTCACCCTGTTTGGGTGCCGGCTGGAGGGTGCAAATCAGATAAACGAATTCCACATCTTCCATCGCTACGGCTGTTGTGTCTCTGGGGTGTTCCGGAACTAAAGAGCTGTCAAAAATCAGGGAGCCCGGACCGAACACTCCTAAAACTACGGGGTGTCCGGGGTGTTCGGTTTCCTTGAGGATCTTGACCCGACCCCGGACAACCATCCCCAGCGCCCGTTCCGATTCCCTTCTTGCCACAGGTGGCCACCGGCCCGAGCAAAATGCCGCTGCACAATCGGCCACAGATGGTGAATATCGTTCTGGGCCAAAGGGGCGCCCGAAAGAAAACAATGAGTATCGATACGGTTTGAGGATATCTGGGCTGCAATTGAAAGCGGTAGATCGACCCTATCCGATCATTGCCCGATGGACCGACCGGGGAGCAGGTCAGGGGAGCAAATCCGCAGTTGGCGATGGCCAAGAAGCGAGGTTTCTGTTCCGTGTCCAACGTTCGCCGATGATTCGAGATCTCTTCCAGGGCATTGATCACCGGGGCCGGCAGCGAGTCGCAATAGGTTGGGAAAGTCAGCACAATAACCTCTGCGGCGTTCACCGATTCCAGCATCCGCTTCAGGTTTTCCCGTTCCCGGAGGGCCTGATGAAGATGTATCTTGGCTCCGGAAAATTCTTGCCCCACCAGTTTTTCCAGTAAATAACTTCCCAAAATTTCGGAACTGCTCCCCTGGGGTTTTGGACTTCCCGCCAGGAAAAGGACTTGCCTTGCTTCCGTCATTGATTTCCTCCTATTGTGTCCAGGGCGCCCGCGAAGTTGTTTCTGATCCTGCTGTCATTCTGTTCGGCACTGATGACCTGCGTCGCAACATCCGGGAAATGAAAGTTGATCGCGTTACGCTCCACCAGGGTGGCGAAGGTCTGCGCACTGTCCGGGTCAGCTGCCGATTATACCCCGACCGCCAGCAGGGCCGGATATCTGTCATAACGGGGACGGTGGTGGGTTTCGCCGGCAATCTTGGTGAAAAAGGGGGAAACCAGGCCGATCAGGCGATCAAGCCCTTTTTTCGGTCCTGGCCCAGGTCGGCTTCGAGCGGCTGGCCGAGGCTGCGGAGGAGGTCGAAAGCAAGTTTCCCGACGATCTCCGGAGGCAGCTGCGGGAAGCTGGGGTGGCCTATGTTCGCCTGCCCATGCTGCTGATAGCCGGACAACTGGGAGATGCGGCGACCTCGGAAGAGGAGATGGTCCGCCTGGTGAATGGCCTGGGGGAGCTGCTGCAAATCTGACTGCTGAAGTAGTGGTGAGTCGTGCGGGAAATCGCGGACTACGAGCCGGTGGAAAAGAAGGATCCTCCCCGCATGTCTGGGTCATCACCATATTCTGAACATCGAAAGGCCACCTGACCATCCGTAAAGTGTCGACTCTGCTCGGTGTTCATCCTGGTCTGGATGCGGTAGACTTTTAGACAGAGGGCTTGTTTGTCAGCCTGATTCCAACCAATTACGACATTCTGAATAGCAAAAGCCCCCCTGGTGGTCCGGGTGGGCTTTTGCTGTTTATTGGGGGTCGTATGAGATAGCCATTTATCCGAGGCGGAATAGACATGTTGACTGGGGAAATATCAACAACGTTTTATCCGTTCGGCGCAGTTATTGGGTGAGCATTTTCCAGATCGCCTGGGTTTCTGAGTCTTCGTCCCGCTGGATTTCCTCCAGAGTGACGTAAACCAGGGTCTGATTCAACAATTGATAGGCAACCTCACCGAACGTTATGGGACCCGTCAGGCTGCCGGTCTTTTTGCCCTCTAGTTCCGAATACAGATAATTGAGGATACAGTTGCACGAAAAAAATGCCTTTTCCCCTAATCCCTCCGGCACCATGGAACGAAAATCCTCGATGTAGTTGTCGACCGGCTTGGCGATTTTGTATGAGACCCCCCGGAATACCGGAGAATAAAGGCTCACGGTGCCTTCGGCTTCATTGACAGTCTGGAAGCTGGTGTTGATTTTTACTCCCTGAACGTCCGCAACGAGCGGTGATTTGGTGTCGATTTTATTTTTCAGCAGATATTCTGCAAAGTTGACGGACTTCCCATCGATGATGACGTTCCTGACATTAAAACCATCCTCTGCGAAGAAAAACGTCTCTCCCCCATCTTCTTCAAAGAGATTGATGATCCCGATATTCGCGTAGGTTGATTTCGGCAAACCGATTGAAAGGACAACGGCTGCATTTTCCAGGCTGGTCGTGTCGGTCCCCACAAAAACCTTCGGCAGGATTTCTCCCAGATTCGCCAATGGCACTCCGGAAATCCATCCGATCAGTGGCTTGGATGCGAATCCGTTAAATGTCGGGGCCTTCAAGGCAAATTCCTGGTGGATACGAGAAGCTGCGGGGATTATGACAATACTCAGACCATTTTCGGGTGCTTCCAGGTAGATCCGCTCAATGTTCGTTTCGTCATAGACCTTGATCTTTACATCAGTCAGGTTGTTTGGCAGGGAGGTAACATAAATTTTTTCCTGCGTGAACACACCACCGTTGTTGCCGACGAAATAGGGAATTGTCCCGCCAATCCAGTTACCTCGAGGTAATTTGTTCAGAACTTGTTCGTCTCCAGCGAGAATCAGGCTTTCTCCAGCCTTGATCATTTCACTGACCTTGCCTGCGTCAAAAAGTACCTGATTCATAAAACAGCTCCTCCGAAAATTTTATTCAAATCCTTCTGTGCCAGTGGATTTTTCTCATTCTGGAAAAATTCGACCAACTGGCGCACACACTTGCTCATGGTCTCCGGCGTCGGATTATTGCGATAATTCAGGTTCAGTCTTCCAACAAGAATCCGCAGGGCCAAAAACTCAAACCCATATTGTTTCTTCCCCAAAATAACCTCTTTCCACTCTTCCGCGCCCATCCCCGCCGAATCATTTCTGGTCGTAGCCAAACGCTTTATCGCGATGCGCATACTGGTCCGCAGTCGTTCAATGGCTGTGGTCAATTGCCCCAGCTCATTTTTGGGACGGTTGACTATCGCACCCTCTAAACGACCCAGGCTGATGTTTTCCGTTGCCGTGATCAGTTCCATTATCGGCTGGACGAGGATATTTCTCAGGACAAGGTAAAGAGATAGGAAAATGAAGAGGTTCAGGCACGCCGTCAGAAGGGAGAGATCCGTCACGGATCGTCTCAGGTCCGAGGCCATAGAGTCCGGAAAAACAGACAGCTCAATACTACCCAACACCTGGTTGTCATGGATTATTTTTTCGACCTTGCCGGGAGGGCTCTGGTTGCTGGCCGTACGTAACTCCATGATCGAGCCATTCGGTTTTTTCTCCCAACCGAGGAGCACGGATTGATCAACATTTTTAATGATAATCGAAGCGACCCGCTTGTCCCTTAGCTCTGCCTTAATGATCGTTTCGATCTGTTCCCGGTCGGAATTCGCCAACGGGTGGCCCAGATTGCTTGCCAGGCGCTCCGTCGTTTCTCGGGTAAATCGATTCAATTCTTCATGCATGAAGCTTCTGGTAGATGAAAAACCGTATAAACAGAAAACCGCCAGAGAAAGGACCGTGAGAACCAGCATAATTGTGCTGATTTGTACGTGAATTCGGTTATGCCATTTAATTTCCATGCAGGTGACCTCCGTTCGATCTACAATTAACGTATTCGTAAAAAAACAAAACAAGTATCTGAAGAGCAAAACGCGCCAATCGCAGCAATGCGACCAGCGGTAAGTTTTCGCGCTGCCACCTCAATTCAGTTCTGAGCCGCGATATCCTGCGGAGCCGAAAAAAGCCCTAGGCTGGAAATTGAATGTGTCAGCGGATTTTGCAACCGATGTGCCAGCGTTGGAAATTAATTTATCTAGTTGAAATATTGGGGATTTTTACAATGTCTTTCAGGATTTAGTTGCTCGTGGGGCGCGGAAGGTTGCTACAGTTGGGGAATATCTACTCGGCAGACATGGGGAATTTCGCAAGAATTTCATCGGGCTAGATACTCGTTGTCGGTGGATTCCACCAACTTCACCGATCGGCAGACGAGGGCGGTGCACCGAACTCAGCGGTGACATGTTTACTCCTCCCTTAGAACCCACGTGCGGACGTGTTGGCGGGCGGGGTCGGACCAAGTCAAGTAGTTGAAATTAAGGGAAATGCGATCATTTTGGCCCTTTATTTGTCCTTACAGGTCGATTTTCGGGGTCAAAATCGGCACTTTTGAGAGCCGTTCCCAGGCCCGACCTTGTCCCGGACCTGCCAGTTGACCGGCATGGTGATATTTTTTTCTTGATGGCCATGCAGGCGGAGGCATGCGACGCAGGTTTCTTTGAAAGGTTTCTCAAGATGATGAATGGATTTTTGGCTGGGGCGCGGCCTGGGCGATGTCCTGGGGGACACCGGGATCACGACCCCGCTGTCCCCCAGTTTTTGATTTGCAGACCTTGTGTCGATAGACCCTTTTCGCTTCACAAAACGCCAGGAGAGCAAGCTTTTCGAGTCTTCATTGCAACCCTGGATCGGTTGATTGCCTCGGCTTCGATGGCGTTGGTTCCCTGAGCCTGGATCGTGGTCAGGCGATTCTGGCCAGCTCCTGGCCGTTCACAACATGTTCGGCCTCTTTGACCTCAATGTGGGTCACCTTGCCGGCGGCAGGTGCCGCTACCGGAATTTCCATTTTCATCGATTCGAGAATCAGGATCGTTTCCCCGGCATTGACCGCATCGCCCGGCTGTTTCAAGATTTTCCAGACCGCGCCCGGAATCTGCGCGTTAACTGAAGTACCGCCCGAAGCAGCCGCTTCGACCGCTTGCGGGCTGTGGGAGCCGTGTTCATCGCGGCGAATACCGGTTTTGAATATTTTGCCGTTGACGGTGACATTGCCTTCGCTCAGCGACATCTGGTACTCGGTGCCGTCGACGGTGACGACGAAATCGCCATGATCGGCGGTCTCACCGATAGCGTGCTCCTTCTCCGTGTCGACCTTGCGCACGCCGATCTCCCCCTCGCCCTTGAGGAACTTGATCCCCTTGTCGCGGCAGGTGGCGACGATGAAGATATTCTCGCGGGTCTCCTCGAGCCCTTCCTTGCGCAGCATCTCCAGGGCGTGGGCGATGCTCTTGGTCGGATCCTCGTCGTTCAGCTCGATCGGCGGGCGATCGGTCGGCTCCAGCTTGAGCTGCTCCGAGGCGATCTTCATGACGGCCGGGTCGGGGGGGAGCGGCGTCTTGCCGAAATAGCCGAGGATCATCTTGCCGTAGGGTTCGGCGATCCGCTCCCAGGGGCCGAACATGACGTTATTGAAGGCCTGCTGGAAATAGAACTGGGAAACCGGTGTGACCGAAGCGCCGAAACCGCCCTTGCGCACGCATTCACTCATCGCCTTGATGATCTCGGGATATCTGTCCATGATACCGTTATCGCGCAACATCTGGGTGTTTGCCGTCAGAGCGCCACCCGGCATGGGACTCCAGGGGATCAGCGGCTCAACCGAAAGCGCTTCCGGCGGCAGGAAGTAGTCTTTCATGCAGTCCTTGAAAACCTCGGACGCTTCGCGGACTTTTTCGATATTCACATCAAGCTCGAATTCGGACCCGCGTAGCGCATGCCACATGGAGAGCACGTCGGGCTGGCAGGTTCCCCCGGAACAGGGTGCCAGCGAAAGATCGATCAGATCGACGCCGGCCTCGATTGCCGCCACGTAGGCGGCGACGCCGATTCCGGCCGTATCGTGAGTATGGAAGTGAATGCTGGTGTCGCCCGGAAGAATCTTGCGAGCCCGTTTGATCGTGTTGTAAACGGACGAGGGCACCACGGTGCCGGAAGCGTCCTTGAAGCAGATGGAGTCGTAGGGGATGTCCGATTCCATGATCTCGCGCAGCACCGACTCATAGTAGTCGGGATCATGGGCGCCGGTGCAGCCGGGAGGCAGTTCCATCATACTGATGCAAACCTGGTGTTTCAGACCGGCCTCGGCAATACACTGGCCGCTGAACTTCAGGTTGTTCATGTCGTTCAGGGCGTCGAAGTTGCGGATGGTGCTGATGCCGTGTTTCTTGAAGAGCTCGGCGTGCATCCTGATGACTTCGCTCGATTGGGACTCCAATCCGACCACATTTGTTCCGCGAGCCAAAGTCTGCAGCTCGGCGTCCGGTCCGGCCACTTCGCGAAAACGATCCATCATATCGAAGGCGTCTTCATTGCAGTAGAAATAGAGCGACTGAAAGCGAGCGCCGCCACCGGCCTCCAGATAGGTGATCCCGGCGTTACGCGCCGCTTCCACGGCCGGCATGAAGTCTTCGGTGTAAGCACGGGCGCCAAAGGCGGACTGAAGACCATCCCGAAAGGCGGTACACATGAATTTAATTTTTTGGCTCATAGCTTGTCCCTAATCTGATTTGGTTTGACAACTAGTTCAATAAAGACTGTTCTGGAGTCGCTCTCAACGCCCAAGTCGGCGGAGAACGCAATCCCCGTTTTTGTCCAGTATTGCCCGACACCCAATAACTAGAGCACCAGAACCGACCAGAGGATACCGGCGGCGATTGCCGAGCCGAGCACTCCGGCCACATTCGGGGCCATGGCGTGCATCAGCAGGAAGTTGTGGGGGTCCTCCTTCATGCCGACCATCTGGACCACCCGGGCCGAATCGGGCACGGCGGAAACCCCGGCGGCGCCGACCAGCGGATTGATCTTTTCCTTGAGAAACAAATTCATGAACTTGGCAAACACCACGCCGCCCGCCGTAGCGATAACGAAGGAAAGTGCGCCGAGACCGAAGATCAGCAGCGACTGCGAGGTAAGAAAGGTCTGGGCCTGAGTGCTGGCGCCAACCGAAAAGCCGAGCAGAATCGTCACGATATCGATCAAGGCGTTACGCGCGGTATTGGCCAGACGCTCGGTGACGCAACTTTCTTTCAGCAGATTGCCGAAAAACAGCATGCCGACCAGCACGATCGCGCCGGGAGCAATCAAGGCCGAAATCAAAAAGCCCGCAATCGGAAAGATGATCTTCTCGCGCTGAGTCACCTGGCGCGGAGCTTTCATGCGGATGAGCCGCTCTTTGCGGGTTGTCAGCAGCTTCATAACCGGCGGCTGGATAACCGGCACCAGCGCCATGTATGAGTAGGCGGCTATCGCAATGGAACCGAGCAGGTGTGGCGCCAGCTTGGAAGCAAGGAAGATCGCCGTCGGGCCGTCTGCGCCGCCGATGATGCCGATCGCGCCCGATTCAGGACCGGTGAAGCCGAGGTAAAGGGCGCCGATGAAGGTCAGGAAGATGCCGACCTGCGCTGCGGCGCCGAGCAGGACCAGCTTCGGATTGGAGAGCATGGTCGAAAAATCGGTCATGGCGCCGATGCCGAGGAAGATCAGCGGCGGGAAGATCCCCTGACTGACGCCGTAATAGATCATGTTCAGCACACTGCCTTTGTCGTAGACGCTCAGCAGCATCCCCGTCACCGGAGGAATGTTGCCGACGACAATGCCAAAGCCGATCGGCACCAGCAGTAACGGTTCGTAATCCTTGCGAATCGCCAGCGTAATAAAGATGATGCCAATGACGATCATCCCCAGGTTCCCCATGGTCATGGTGGAGAACGCAGTTGTCGAAATGAATTTCAAGAAAATATCCACTTGAATATCCTTAATACAGTATCGGTAGCTTTGTCGGGTATGAGGAAGGAGCTAGCGGGCCCTATTTTGCCGGCAGAGAACCTACTTCTCTATGGAAGAGGGCAACGGCAATGGCTGCCAACACTTTATCGTGATCACTGGGGTGGCTCGGAGCAGGTTCAGTATGGTGTTGCGCTTCGGGGAACGCCCTGGACAGCAGGGGCAGCAGCTTTGGAATCAGAGATATAAAGATGACGATTAAAGTCAATGCGGCAAAAACGATGAGCATACCCATAATGGCAATGGTAGGCCCATTAGCGGCGAATATGTTCTCAACGCCCAATGCAAGATTATTCATAATGTCCTCTCAAAACGGTCTATAGTGTTCAGCAGGACAGAAAAGGTACCAATACGCTGCGCAAGGGGTCAAGAAGAAATACAAAGATATAGTATGACTACATTATTATAGTTTGAGTGAAATATTTTATTTTAAGATAATTCTTTAAAGTAAAACTAAAAAACGTGATTGTAAAAATTTATATCGCTAAAAAAATACTTAATAAAAGTTTTCGAATTTAAACTATAACTTCAAAATTATATATTTTACTGGAAATGTACTTGTAGAAAAATATTCTCAGGGGATTATTATTTGAGGTTCAGATTGCCTGCAATTGACTGAATGTGGCCATATTTCGCTATTAATGGCGAAAATTTTCCGCTTATCGGATAATAATTCTTCCGGATGCTCGCTCGAATGAAAATGGGTTCAGAAATTGATGTCCCGCAAATAGTTTTATCAACCAACCACGCTCTGATACTTCGCGGGCTGCTCCCAATTGTCTCGTCTGGTGGGACTCGATCCGGTCATCACTTCGACAGCCGCCTGCGGAGAAAGAACAGGTGATGAGCGGCAGCAAGCCAGTTTTAAAACTGACTGAACCGATTTTGGCCGATCAAAAACCGACCTAAGTCATGATTCGGGCACAAGTGCCCGCCAGCTGAAGCGGTGGACCGGCCAAAGGGACGCCCATGAAATTATGCATTCCCTCTTCCCCAAAAAGAAAATTTATTCAAGAAGGCGCCTGGACAATTATCTCTGCTCTTCATCCGCAACTGTTTCCCTGAAACTTCACCGCCTGGGGTGTACTATATTCCTACAGGTCAATTCTCACACAGCGTCGGAGATCAGTCCTATGGCGATACAGCAAGGCAAACTCAATATTTTCCCTTCATTGGAGGATATCCCTCGGGAATTCAGGATTTCGGCGCCGGTCGAACAGCGCGACTATCTGATTAACGGGAAGCTGCTGACCCTGACCGGAGCGACTCAGGAAGTTTTTTCTCCGGTTTGCGTCAACATGCCGACCGGGCCGCAACGCTTTCGCATCGGCAGTTTCCCGTTGATGGCCGAGCCGGAGGCCCTGGCGGTCCTCGCTGCAGCGGTGGCGGCTTATGACAATGGCCGGGGGACCTGGCCGACGCTGGCCGTCAGGGAAAGGATCAAGCACGTCCTGACCTTTGCCTCCCGCATGAAAGAGCGGCGCGACGCGGTCGTGCGCCTGCTCATGTGGGAGATCGGCAAAACCCTGAAGGATGCCGAAAAAGAGTTTGACCGGACGGTCGCTTATATTGAAGACACCGTGGACGCCTTGAAGGATTTGGATCGGAGCGCGTCGCGCTTTATAATCCATGAGGGAATAATCGGCCAGATCCGTCGGGCGCCCCTCGGCGTGACACTCTGCATGGGTCCTTACAATTATCCCCTGAACGAGAGCCTGACCACCCTCATCCCGGCCCTCATCATGGGCAACACCACGGTGCTGAAACCGCCACGCCACGGCGTCCTGCTCTTTTCTCCGCTGCTTGAAGCGTTTCGCGACGCCTTCCCGCCGGGGGTGGTTAATACCCTCTACGGGATGGGGCGGACGGTCGCCCCGCCCCTGATGCGTTCCGGTAAAGTCGATGTCCTCGCCTTTATCGGTTCCAGCAAGGCCGCCGACGCGCTCCAGAAGGAGCACCCCAAGCCCCATCGACTGCGGCTGGTCCTGGGGCTGGAGGCGAAGAATCCGGCCATCGTGCTCCCGGATGCCGATCTGGACCTGGCGGTGGCGGAATGCATCGCCGGCAGCCTGTCGTTCAATGGCCAGCGCTGTACGGCCTTGAAGATCCTCTTCGTCCACGAAAGCATTGCCCCGGATTTCCTTGCACGCTGTTGTGGCGCCCTCGCCAAACTGGGAACCGGTATGCCATGGGAGCCGGGCGTCATGCTCACCCCCCTCCCCGAACCGGAGAAACCCGCCGACCTGACCGGCCTGGTCGCGGACGCCAGGGCCTTCGGCGCCGAGGTCATCAATGAGGGGGGCGGAACCATCGACCACTCTTTTTATCAGCCGGCCCTGCTCTACCCGGTCAACGAGCAGATGCGGGTTTTTCACGAGGAGCAGTTCGGACCGGTGATCCCGGTCGTTCCCTTTACCGACATCAAGACCCCGATCCGCTACATCGAAGACTCAACCTATGGGCAGCAGGTGAGCCTGTTCGGCCGCGACCCCCGGATGCTGGCCGAGTTGATTGATCCCCTGGTCAACCAGGTGTCGCGGGTCAATCTCAACAGCCAATGCCAGCGCGGCCCCGATGTCTTTCCGTTCACCGGGCGCAAAGACTCAGCAGTCGGCACCCTGTCGGTATCCGATGCCCTGCGCGCTTTTTCCATCAGGGCCATTGTCGCCGCCAAGGAAAATGATCTCAACCGGCAGATCATCAATGACATCACCCGGGATCACCATTCGAATTTCCTGTCCACGGATTTCATCCTCTAGGGTCCGGTGCGTCATGAGTTCCGGGAACTGTGTTCAGATTTGATTCCGCCGAGTTTGGCATACAGTCTTCGGAATTCCGAAAGGTAAATTCTTTGACAGATCGGTCAGATAGACATTAAGCTGAGCCGTCAATTAAAGGGGGGGGGCGGGATGAAAAGGCAGAGGAGAAAACAGCTTATAAGCCGTTCCGACCGGGTCTGCACCGGCGGGACGGCTTTTTGTTTGGCAGCCCGGCGTATTTAAATGTCCACTTTTTCGAGCATTTTCGCTTTGTTACGACAGTCATCTTCTTGTTGCACAAGCGATAATTTGTTGTATAATAACCTTTAATTTATGTCATTTGACCTATTTAAGAGGTCGATATGTTGGAAGCACTGCTGGGGTCCGTTAACAAAGAAAGAGTTCTCCTTTTTATTTTCGCCCGGAATGAAGGGTATCCGCGGGAGATTGCCCGCTTTTTCGCCACTGATCTTGCACCGGTTCAGAAGCAGCTCGATGGCCTGGAAAAGGGGGGGGTACTTGCCAGCAGGCTGGCAGGAAGAACCCGCCTCTATGTCTTCGACCCGAGATACCCGCTGCTGGACGAACTCCAAGCGTTGCTTGCCAAAGCCTTGATATTTTATCCCCCGGAGGAGCAGGACCGGCTCCTGATGGCGCGACAGCGGCCCCGACGCGGGGGTAAGCCGTTATGAAAGCAGTCTCCCGGATGAGCCTGGGGGAGCTGGCGGCCTTCGTCTGTTCCCACCTGGAAAGTCAGGGCATTCAGGTCGTTCTCAGCGGTGGCGGTTGTGTGGCAATCTACGCCTCAGACCGGTACAGTTCCATGGACCTGGACTTCGTCGAGCGATTGCCTGCGACGCGGCGGAAGCTTTCGGCTGCGCTGGCGGAAATCGGCTTCACGGGAAAAGACCGGTATTATGTCCATCCGGACACCCAGTTCTTTCTGGAGTTCCCTTCCGGACCCCTGGCTGTCGGAGGCGAGCCCGTCCTGGCGATAGAAGAGCTCCAGTTGGAGACGGGAACCCTGCGGCTGTTGTCGCCGACCGATTGCATCAAGGATCGCCTGGCGGCGTACTATCACTGGAGTGACCGGCAGTGCCTGCAACAGGCGGTGTGGGTCGCGCGGGAGCGGCAGATCGACTGGGGCGATTTGGAGCGTTGGTCACGGAAAGAGGGGGCGATGGAGAAATTTGCCGAGTTTCGGAAGAAGTTCGAGGGGACTTGAACTTCTTTACAGCGTGCGGGGTCGGACCAAATCAAGTAATTGAAAAATAAATAAAAATTTATCATTTTGACCATGTATTTGCCCTTAAAGATCTATTCTCGGGGTCAAAATCGGCACTCTAGCGCACCGCCTCGGTCGCAGCGATGCCGATCTTCCTCATCTGCATCAGCGCATCGAACGCTCACCTGCACTGCCTTGTGACCCATTTTTCTCACGACCTGCCGGTTCCGCGTCGGACGATTTTTCAGGGTGCAATGTCCCCTGTGGGAGAGGGCCGGTCGGGCGGTAGGTGTTGACAAGGACGCCCTTGGGCGTGCTGCGCGTCTCGACCAGAGTGAGGCCGCGCGACGGCGCGCCGTTCTCGAACAGCCGCTTGCCTTTGCCGAGCACCACCGGAAAGACCCAGAGGCGATATTCGTCGACGAGATCGGCGCCGATCAGCGTCTGCAGCAATTCGCTGCTGCCCCAGATGTGCAATTCGGGCCCGTCGGCTGCCTTCAGCCGGCGGACCTCTTCAACAACGTCGCCATCAATACGCTGCGAGGTCTCCCAGTCGAGTTGGTCGAGGCTGCGCGTGACGACGTATTTCGTCGCCTTGTTGAACGCCTTCGCGATCGGGCCGTCCTGGTACGGCCAGTAGCCGGCGAAGATCTGGTAGGTCCGGCGGCCCAGCAGCATGTCGAATTCAGCGGCGATCGTCTCATCGATGACCTGGAGCGCGGCGTCGTCCACCAGGGGCATGGCCCAGCCGCCGTGGGTGAACCTTTTGGTCGGGTCCTCCTCGGGGCCGCCGGGCGCCTGCATGATCCCGTCCAGCGTGACCTGGGTAATGGCGATGATCCTTCTCATGCTGAAATCCTCGCTATTGGTTGATTTCGAGCCCGACGAGTTCGCGAATTTTCGCAGCGGCTCGTGTCAACCGAGCTAACTGCCCTCAACCACGTCGCGCCGCCTCGATCGTCGCGATGTCGACCTTTTTCATCTGCATCATCGCCTCGAACGCGCGCTTGGCTGCCGCCCTATCGGGATCGGAGATCGCCTGGGTCAGGGCGATCGGCGTAATCTGCCAGGACAGGCCCCATTTGTCCCTGCACCAGCCGCACTCACTCTCCTGGCCGCCGTTGTTGAGGATGGCGTTCCAGTAACGATCAGTCTCGGCCTGGTCAACGGTTGCGACCTGAAACGAGAAGGCTTCGTTGTGCTGGAAAGCGGGGCCGCCGTTGAGCCCGAGGCAGGGAATTCCCATCAGGGTAAACCACACCGTCAACACCTCCCCTTGCTGGCCTGCCGGGTAGTCCCCCGGGGCGCGGCATACCGCGTCGACGGATGAATCGGGAAAGGTCTCGGCATAAAAATGCGCCGCGGCCTCGGCGTCGCCATCGTACCAAAGGCAAATCGTGTTCTTTGCTGGCTTGACCATGTCACTTCTCCATCAAGATGAGTTGAAGTCAACGTTGCGCTCGTAGTCCGCGAGGATCGGCTCTGCCGACATCTTCCTGTCAGCATACTCCCACTCGCCGACCACGAAAACCCGCCCGGCGAGTTGGTGTCCCGTCCGGACAATCCCCTCCATTAATTCTGGTCCTTTTTGCCGCCGCCGGCGTTGCGCGACAGACCGATCAATTCCAATTCGGAATACCCGCAAATGCCCATCCAGTGCTTCTAGATGTTAACTTATTCTGGCAAATGGGGGTGATCTGAACTACACTACCGGAATGGTCATAAAATCCGGAGGGTTGCATGAAGCGCGTCTTGTTTGACGACATATTTCAGCTATTTGACAAGTCGGTCAATCGGTTCGTCCCAAGCCATGCCGCCCCGGAAAAACGGCAACTATCGTCGGACCGGCTGCTGATCTCCATCGGCCTGATCACCTCGCTGTTTTCCCTGCTTTATGTCGGTGTCTCCCTGATCATCGGTTTTCGGGTCGGTGTCGACCTGATGCTGACCTGCTTCATCCTGCTTTACCTTATCCTCTTTCTCTTCAAAGCCACCGGCCGTTACCGGCTGTGCGCCAACCTCTATCTTGCCTGCTGCTGCATCGTGGCGGTGCTCGGCTGCAGCCTGTTCTCCGGGGGGCTGCATTCCATGGTCTTTCCCTGGTTTGCGCTCATTCCCGTGACCGGGGTGCTGCTGCTCGGTTACTGTCGGGACACGCTGCTCTGGTTCCTGTTCTGCACCGGCATCGCCATCGTCTATGGCATTGCCTATGCTTTCGGCGGACCTTTTCCCGAACTGTACCGGATCGAATATCTCGATTTCTTCTATACCGTCTGCATTACCGGCCTGGTGATGATCCTGTTCTTCATCGCTCTCACCTTTCACTACAACTGGTCCGTTGCCCTGCACAAAATCCTTGAGCAGAACGACGAACTGCTCCAAGCGCGACTCCTGGCCGAGGCTGCGACCCGATCGAAAAGTGAATTTCTCGCCAACATGAGCCATGAGGTCCGAACGCCGATGAACGCCATTGTCGGTTTCACCGCACTCTGCCAGAAGACCACCCTGGACGACCAACAGCGGGGCTATCTGTCCCGCATCGAATCGGCGTCCATTTCCCTGCTCGGCATTGTCAACGACATCCTCGATTTTTCGAAAATCGAGGCGGGCAAGTTGAGCATGGAGCAGATCGACTTCAGTCTGGAGGAGGTGGTCAACAGCATCGTCGGCATGGCGGGGATCAAGGCCACCGAAAAAGGGCTTGAGCTGGTGAGTTCCATCGATCCGGCCATCCCGCTCAATCTGGTCGGCGATCCTCTGCGCCTCGGGCAGGCCCTGAACAACCTGACCAGCAACGCCGTGAAATTCACCGAGACCGGCAGCATCCTGATCCGGAGTGATCTTGTGGAACGGGATGCCGCCGGCTGCCTGGTGCGCTTTACCGTCAAGGATACCGGCATCGGCATGAGCGAAGAGGAGCTGTCGCGTCTGTTTGTCGCCTTCAGCCAGGCCGACACCTCGGTGACCCGCAAATACGGCGGTACCGGTCTGGGGCTGGCCATTTCGAAGGATCTGGTGGAAATGATGGGAGGGCGGATCGAGGTGGAAAGCAGCCCCGGCCAGGGGAGCAGTTTCAGCTTCACCGCCCGGTTCCGTATCAGCGAAGGACTCGCAACCTCTTTGCCGGAGCTGCCGGAGGACCTGACCAACCTCAAGGTGTTGGTGGTGGACGACAACAAACTGTCCCGCCAGGTGCTGCTCGAACAGCTGGCCGGTTTCAGGATCAAGGCCGAAGCGGTCGCTTCCGGCCTGGCGGCTCTGGGCACGCTGGAACAGGCGGCGAACGAGCCGTTCGACCTGGTGTTGATGGACTGGCAGATGCCGGGAATAGACGGAATAGAAACCGTGCGCCGGATGCGTAGCGACCTGCAACTCGACCGCATGCCGGTCACCATCATGGTCACCGCCTTCGGCCGCGAGGAAGTCATGAAACGGGCTGAAGAAGTCGGCATCAAATCGCTCCTCCTTAAACCGGTGAACGCCTCGCTGCTGTTCAACACCATCATGCAGAATTTCGGCTACGAGATGAGTGTCGTGCGTAAGGATGTCGAGTCGTTCGATATGCGGCAGCTTGATCCTATCCGCGGGGCACGGGTCCTGCTGGTTGAGGACAATCCGATCAATCAGCAGGTTGCAGCCGAACTGCTCCGTGGCGTGGGGCTGACGACCGACTTTGCCGCCAATGGCAAGGAGGCGGTCGCCGCTGTGTTAAGCACCGATTACGATCTGGTGTTCATGGATATCCAGATGCCGGTCATGGGAGGCTATGAGGCTACGGCTCTGATCCGTGACGACGAGCGCTACGCCGAACTGCCGATTGTCGCCATGACCGCCCACGCCATAAACGGTGTGCGGGAAGAATGCCTGGCCGCCGGGATGAGCGATTACCTGAGCAAACCGGTTGATCCCGGCCAACTCTACGGGGTACTGGCCCGCTGGATCAAACCGGGCGACCGCCCCGTTCCCGGAAGGAAGTCGGCAGCCGGGACCGGCGCTATCCGGGGCAGTCTGCCGGGAACTCTCGACGGCTTCGATCTGGATGCAGGTCTGAAGCGGCTCAACAACAACCAGCTCCTCTATCGGAACCTGATTGTCGAGTTTGCCACTAGGGATATTGTGGCGGCCCGGCAGGTCCGGCAACTGCTCCGGGAGGGGAACCGCGGCGAGGCCAGCAAGCGGATGCACGCGCTGAAGGGAACTGCCGGCATCCTCTGTGCCACCGAGGCCTACCGACTGGCCGTCAAACTGGAAGAATATCTTGCCGGTCCTGTTTCACCGGCCGAGGAGTCGCTGCTGGACGAACTGGATCAGGCCTGTGACCGTATCTCTCGTGCCGTTACCCCGCTGCTTCAGGAGGATCCGGAGGCGGCGCCAACGACGCCTGACGGTCACCAGCCGTCGCCGGCTCCGTTGCTGCAGGAGTTACGCCGCCTGGTCGCTCGCGACAATCCCCGAGCCCTCGACGTGGTGAAACAGTTGAAGGGAAATGCCGACATTGCCACGGCTGCGGCTCTCCGCCTAGCAGCCCTGGAAGAACAGCTGGCGGTCTATGATTTCGAACAGGCGGCGTTGATCCTGGGAGATTTGGCCGCGGAGTTCGGCGAGGTCAATGCACATGGCTGATTCGGCGCTGGGAAAGACCACCATCCTGATCGTGGATGACGAGCCGATCAATATCCGGGTGCTGGTGGAACTTCTCAAGGAGACGTACGAGCTGCGCATCGCCACCAGCGGCGAAAAGGCCCTGACCATTATCCGTTCCGACGAGCCGCCGGACCTGATCCTGCTGGATGTCGTCATGCCCGGCATCGACGGCTTCGAGGTGTGCAGGCGCCTCAAAGCCGACAGCAATACCGCCCGGATCCCGGTCATTTTCATTACCGGCAGTACCGAGGAGCAGGAAGAACTCCTCGGTTTCCAGGCCGGCGCCGTCGACTACGTCACCAAGCCTTTCAGCCCGGTCGTCGTCCAGGCCCGGGTTAACACCCATGCCGAGTTGAAACGCTGCCGGGACATTCTCGAACGCCAGTCCTACTGCGACAGCCTGACCGGCATCGCCAACCGGCGCCATTACGAGGAAACGCTCCCCACGATGTGGAACTATGCCTGCCGGGAGCGCACGCCCCTGGCCTGTATCATGATCGATATCGACGACTTCAAGAAATTCAACGATCTCTATGGGCACCAGGCGGGGGACGACTGCCTCCGGCGCGTAGCCGGGGTTCTCAACACCCGGACCAGGCGCAAGATCGACCTGCTGGTCCGCTATGGCGGCGAGGAGTTCTGCTGCCTGCTGCCGAACACCGACCTGGCGGGCGCCCGGCGGTTGGCCGAAATATTCCAACGGGAGGTGCTGGATCTGGGCATCCCCCACGAGGGCTCTCAATCCGGCCCGGTGGTATCGATCAGCCAGGGGATCGCCGTGCTGCCGGCGGCATCCCCTGCCCTGACCCCGGACCTTTTGATCAAGAACGCCGATCTGGCGCTCTACGAAGCCAAGGCCGCGGGACGTAACTGCTTCCGCCATCGCGACCTGGCCGAAGCGCCCACTGACCAACATTCATAGCCGGGACGCTAGAATCCGGTGCCGGACACTAGTTTCCGAACTCAAACCCCTCTGACGTATCGGGGTGGACACGAAACAGCTCCCGGACCTTGGCGGCCAGCCCGGCGTCAGCAAAATCCCCCACCTCCCGCAGCAGGCTGGTGACCCCGATTCCCGGCAGCAGCCGGCACAACTCCGCAATGCCGAAACGTTTCAGAACCGCCTTGGCCATCTCCAGCAGTTCCTCCCGGGTGACTTTGAGGGTGAAGACCTTTTCGCAGAGGACCGGGTCCAGATCCGTCATGAAAAGGCGAATGAACTGGTCCAGCTCGGCGGTGGAGGCGTTGGCGAGAAAATGGGTGGCGACCATGTCGGTGGTGACCTCGAAGCGGTCGTGCAGCCTGAAGTGCGAAGCGGCCAAAAGGTTCTCCCGGTCGAGAGTGTCCGCGGCCAGGCAGGCGCCGATCTTTGCCGCGAAGCGGCGGTAATTCTCCAGAATGAAAGCCATCCCCCAGCCGCACGGGGTGGTCCAGCAGGCCGCGTCACCGGCAAAGGCGACCCGCTCTTCGGCGATCTGCTGGTTCAGCCCGCCCGACGGATACCACCCCCAGCGTTCGCTCTGCACCTCCACCTCGTGAAAGTCGGCGGTGGATGGCTCTTCGCGCAGGACGCGGAAGAACTCCTTGCGCATGGCTGCCTTGTCCATCCGTATCTTGCGCAGGTAGAGGATCAGGGAGAAGGAGGTTTCGCCATCCAGGATCTCGTACTCGAAGACCGGCTTGCCGTCGTTGAGCGAACCGGGATCGGCGTCGGCAAAGGTCTGCCACATCATGTAGTCCCCCACCTGCATCGAGCCGATCCCCTTGGGATGCTGGCCGACGGCGCCGTACACCGACCACCAGTAGAAGTCGCTCCGGTCGAATCCGCAGTGACGGACGATCGGCGAATCGAAACCGGAACAGTCGATCAGCAGGCGGCCGCGGAAATGTCCCTTGCTGCTTGCCACCTGCACGCCGGTAGCGTCCAGGGTGTGGGAAGAATAGGAGCAATGGTCAAGGATCTGCGAGCCGTTGTCGCGCACCACGCCGGCCCAGTGGGCGAGGATTTCCCGGTCGCGGATGTAGGGGTAGGCGGTATCCGGTCCGAACAGTTTGGCCCGCCAGATGAGTTCCTCGCCGTGCATGCTGTAGGTGTTGGTCAGGAAGCGGGTTACCCCGCCATAGGCGAAGGGCGCGGTCTTTTCGTCGATGACGTCCTGCGGCACGAACCAGAACCGGTGGGTGGTGCCGGCCACCCCCTTTTCCAGGACGAGCACCTTGTGGTGCGCCGACAGTTCCGAGGCGATGGCCAGGCCGGCCGGCCCGCCACCGACGATAATGGCGTCGAAGATGTTTTCCGCTGGCATGATACTCTCCTTTGCCGTCATCACGGCCGTCACCGAGTTCGGCCATCCCGCAGAGAAGGCCAGATGGGTCATCGTCTCGATCGGCACCTCTTTGGTGACACCATTTTCCAATGCCAACCCCAGGTGAGACCTTGATTGCGCGGGGCGGTCCTGACCCTGGACGTTGCCGGGAGGGCGGGATCAGTCCCAGTGTTTGATGACCCCCGATTCCAGCGCGGCGCGCTCGACGGCCGCGGTCACCTCCTGGTGCACCTGGGGATGAAGCAGGGACGGAACCAGTTCGTTCTCTTCGGCATGTTTGGCGATGGTCTGGGCGGCGGCGATCTTCATCTTGTTGTTGATGCGGATCGCCCGTACGTTCAGGGCCCCGCGGAACAGCCCGGGGAAAGCCAGGGCGTTGTTGACGCTCTTACCGTCGGCGGCGAAGGAGGTGCCCGACTGCATGGCCAGGTCCGGAGTGATTTCGGGATTCGGGTTGGACAGGGCGAGAATCACCGAACCCTTGCGCACCATTTCCGGTTTGATCAGGCCCGCGCAGCCGGTGGTGGCGATCACTACATGGGACTTTTTCATCACCTCGTCCAGGGTTCCCGCCTCGCCGCCGGCTGCGGTCAGGCGCGCGCAGGCCTCGGCCACCAGATCGGTGCCGATGACCTTTTTCACCCCGTAGGACAGGAGCAGCTTGCTGATGCCCATCCCGGCGGCGCCGAGGCCGATAACGCCGACCACCGACTGCTTCAGCATCAGGCCGGAAAAACGCGTGGCGTTGAGCAGGGCCGCCAGTACCACCACGGCGGTCCCGTGCTGGTCGTCGTGCATGACCGGAATGTCCAGCCTGGCGTCCAGGGTTTCCTCGATCTCGAAACACTCGGGCGCCTTGATATCTTCCAGCTTGATGGCGCCGAACGTCGGCGCGATGTTCATGACCGTCTCGATGATCACCTGGGGATCGCGGTTCTGGATCAGGATCGGCACCCCGCTGACGCCGACCAGATAGTCGAAGAGCACGGCCTTGCCTTCCATCACCGGCATGCCGGCCACCGCGCCGATATCACCCAGGCCGAGAATGGCCGTACCGTTGGTGACGATCGCCACCTGGTTGGGGATCGAGGTGTATTGGTAGGCGAGTTCCGGAAGACGCTGGATATCCTTGCAGATCGCGGCAACGCCGGGGGTGTAGATCTGCCGCACATCGGTAATGGTTTCGATCCGCACCCGGCTTTTGGTGGCAATCTTGCCCCCTTCGTGGACCTGGTGGACCAGGTCGATGACATCCTCGACGATGATCCCCTCCAGCCCGGCAATGGCTTCGACCAAATCTTCGAACTGCTGGTCCGAATCGACGTAAACGATAATTTCGCGGGTATTATGGGTCCGGCCGACCCGGATCAGGTGGATGTCGCCGATGCTGGCATTTTTTTCGGCGATCGCCGTCGCCACGCTGGCCAGGTGCCCCGGCTTGTCCTTGAGCATCAGCCGCAGGCATTTGGCGATCTTTCCCGCACCCCGTTCAATTTCCATGATTCTCTCCGCTCGACGCCCGACCCGGCAGGTATCGGACTGACAATAAAATTAAATATCACCGTATTATAGTCTTCCCGACCTTCCCTTGTCATATACAATCAAAATTCGTAGCTACGCGCAGGGGGAAGCCATTCAAGGGGCGCATATTTTCTTCCCCAAATTTCATTTTCTGAAGAATGATTTTGCCGTCCAAAGTGAAGGTATTCCGGAACTTGCTTAAAAAGAGATGATCTCGCCGCGATGAAAGAGAACTTTTGGGGGCCTCCTCTGGTTCTCTCTGGTGAATTCCTCGTATGGAGTACGGAGCAACAATATTTGCTGATCATGACGACTGATGAATTGCTTTCCCACTCCGCAACATGGTTTTTAAATATGGGAATTCTCCATTGGTTTCCTTTAGCGGCTCCAGAAGGTTTTTACGATATCCCCTTTTCTCCCGTCGGTAGAATTGTTCTGGAAGTCGAGGACCTGCAGTAAACCGGGTTCGAGACGGCCCATCAATGTTCAATCATTTAACTCTGCGAACAAAGAACTCAAGGTGGATGGACCGGTAGTGCCATACCGAACGACCTAAAGCAATCGATTCCTCCATCCCGGAAACATTTTCATCTCACCTCCACCGCCGCCTCCTCAAGCGGCCGATCCGACTCGGTTACCTTCCGCTTCCTGGTCAAAGCCAGATAGTTGCCGCCAAGTATCAGCACGATCCCGCTGATCCCCTCGGCTGTCCAGTGGTAATTTTCCCAGACGGTCGACAGCAGCAGGGCGACGATCGGGAACAGCAGGGTGGTGTAGGCGGCGCGGCCGGGACCGATGTGGCCGACCAGGCTGAGATAGCAGCCGAAGGCAATTACCGAGCCGAACAGCGCCAGGTAGAGCAGCGACAGCAGGTAGGGACCTGTAAGTTCGATGCTGAAGGGTGCGCCACTGAGCAGCGTCAGCAGCAGCATGCAGAGCGCACCGTATGCCATGCCGAAGGCGTTGGTCTGCACCACCGGCAGGCGGCGCTTTTGGTTGCGCGCCGAAATGATGTTGCCGAGCGAGGCCAGGTAGGTGGCGGCGAAACTGAGCAGCAGCCCCTGCAGCACCGGCCCGGAAAAATTGACCGTGACCATCTCCGGCCAGAACATCAGGATCAGCCCGACCAGCCCCAGCGCGCCGCCGAGCAGCACCTTCCATTCCAGCGGGGTGCCGAGAAACAGCCGCCCGTTCAAACTGTTGAGGATGACGATGGTGGAAAACACCACCGCGGCCAGCCCGCTGGTGATCTGCAGTTCCGCCAGATAGAAGAGCAGGTAGTTGATGGCGAACAGGCAGATCCCCTGCAGGGCGATAAACAGATGATCGTTCCGGGAAAAGCGTAGCGGCAGTCGGCGTAGCAGGCACCAGGCGAACAGCAGCAGGGTGGCCAGGGTAAAGCGGTAGACGACCGACACCGATGGCGCGACCGAACCGAGCTGAAACTTGATCGCCAGCCAGGTCGAGCCCCAGATCAGGACGGTCAGACTGTAATAAATGACATTTGCCATGCGGTATTATTTCTCTTGCTCAGCAAGCAGCTGGCCGGCCAGGTTGCCGAGGGTTTCGATGGCCGCTTCGACCGCGCTATCCCAGACGGCAGCATTCAGGCGGATACAGTTGTGGAACTTCCCTTCAATGGAAAAGATCTGCCCCGGGGCAATGGTGATCCCGGCCAGCTTCGCCTTTTCGTATAGCCGAAGCGCATCGACCGCCTCGGGCATCTCCACCCAGAGCATGAATCCTCCCTGCGGATGGGAGACCCGGGTTCCTTCCGGGAAAAAGCGGCCGATGGCGTCCCCCATCAGTGCGGTCTGCCGCGCGTAGCAGCGCCGAATCGAGCGCAGGTGGTGCTCGTAGCCGCCGTTGGCGAGAAATTCGCCGATCGCCTGCTGTGGCGGGCTGGCGGTGGCCACGCTGTAGATCATCTTCCGCCGTTCAATCTGCTCCTGATAGCGTCCGGCGGCGATCCAGCCGACCCGGTAGCCGGGCGCCAGGGTCTTGCTGAAGGAGGAGCAGAGCAGCACGTTGCCGGTCCGGTCGTACGCTTTGGCCACCGAGGGGCGCTGGTCACTGAAGGCGAGATCGCCGTAGATGTCGTCCTCGATCAATGGAATCTGATGCTTCTCCATTATTTCTACCAGCCGTTGCTTGTCCTCGTCCGACATCAGGCTGCCGAGGGGATTGTTGAAATTGCTCAGCACGATGCCGGCCTTGACCGCGCCGTGATTGCGATCGAGGGCGTATTCCAGCGCCTCGAGGCTGATACCGCCGCGCGGGGAAGTCGGAATTTCCAGGGCTTTGAGGCCGAGGTCTTCGATCAGTTGCAGGAAATTGAAGTAGACCGGTGTCTCGATGACCACCGCATCGCCCGGTTGGCACAGTGTGCGCAACGACAGCACTACTGCTTCGACGCAGCCGGAGGTGATAACGATCTGTTCGGGACTGATGGTGCAGCCGGAGAGCAGTAATCGCTGGGCGATCTGTTGCCGCAGCCGCTGATTCCCCGGCGGCAGCTCGTAAGCCACCGACTGCCTGGCGAAACGGCGGATGGCGCGAGCCAGCATCCGATTGAGCTTTTCGACCGGCAACAGCTGGTGACTGGGAACGGCGAGGCCGAGCTGGAGCAGGTTCGGATTAAGCAGGTCGCGCATCACCATCTGATAGACGCTGGTCAGACTGACTTCGGCCGGATTCAGTGCCGGGGGATTGACCACCGGTTCGGCCGGCAGCTCCGGCAGCCGCGCGCGGACGTAATAACCGGACTGGGGGCGGGCTTCGAGCAGGCGGCGGTCTTCGAGCTGACCGTAGGCTTCCTTGACGGTGTTGATGCTGACCTGCATCTGCTTACTCAGGTTGCGGATCGACGGCACCCGGTCGCCGGGGCGCAAGGTTCCCTGCTCGATTAGATAACTGATCCGCCGGGCGACCTCTTCATAGAGGGGAAGCTTATCCCCGCGGTACTTTATGGACGGCAACATTTCATCACCCTAAAGCAGTTTCCCCGGCAAAAACAGGTACAATTGCCCGTATGATTGTTGGGCACAATTTATAATAACTGTATCTGTGATGGTTACAATAGTAAGGTTCTGTAACTGGCATGAAAGCGAGAAATCCCTTTTACTGGTCTCATCAGCATCAGCATCAGCATCAGCATCAGCATCAGCATCAGCATCAGCACCAGTTTCAGTGAAAGGGGGTCCCATGCAACTGCTTCTCAACAACCAGGAGCTGCTTGATCTGGGGGATGATCTGCGCGCCGTTGAAATCCAGTTCCGAACCGGTTGTTGCTGGCTGACCCAGGCCGGAGACAGTCGCGACCGCATTCTGCATGCCGGGCAAAGCCATACCGTTACCCGGCACGGCAAAGTCCTGGTCATGGCGCTGACAGAATCACGCCTGGAGTTAATCGCTCCGCCGATAAAAAAACAACGAGCCCTCCTTGTGGCGGGCTCGTTGCGGGTTGCTTCCGAATCTGTCAGGTAGCAGTTTATTTGGCGTGTTTCAGGTAACGATAGTAATCGGAATCAGTCGAGATGACCATCCGGCCGTTCTTCTGGATCGATTTCTTGTACGATTCCAGGGTTCGCAGAAAGGCGTAGAAATCCTTGTCCTGGTTATAGGCATTGGCGTAAATCGCCGCCGCTTTGGCGTCGGCGGCGCCGCGGATTTCGAGCGACTTGCGGTAGGCTTCTGAAGTGATGGTTTTCAACTCGCGCTGCATCTGGCCGAGGATGTCGGCCTTCTCTCCTTCTCCTTCGGAGCGGTACTGGGCGGCGACCTTCTTCCGCTCGTTGACCATCCGCTCGTAAACCCGGGTGCGCACCTGCTCGACATAGTTGATCCGCTTAATCTGCACGTCGAGCAGTTCAATCCCGTAATCCGGGACACTGGCGCTGGCTTTCTGCAGAATTCCGGCGAGAATCTCATCGCGGCCGATCAGTTGCGACTGGGTGACCTTGACCCCTTCGAATTCGAACTGCTCTTCGGCATCGGGTTTGTAGCCTTTGCCGCGCACCAGTTCGACCAGCAGGTGACCGGAGACGGCATCGCGCACCACCGAGTCGATGATGTCGTCCAACCGGCTCTGGGCGCCGCGTTCGGTGGCGACGGTGGTATAGAACAGCAGCGGATCCTTGATCCGCCAGCGGGCGGTGGTATCGACCCAGATGAACTTCTTGTCCTTGGTCGGAATCTGGTTGGGGTCGCCATCCCACTTGAGAATCCGTTTCTCAAAACGATTGACATTCTGGACGAAGGGGAGTTTGAAATGCAGCCCAGGTTCGTTAATGCCACCGACCGGCTTGCCGAACTGGGTGACGATCGCCTGCTCGGCCTCGTTGACGACGAACAATGAACTGCGGCCGATGATGATGGCAGCGACAATCAGGATGACAATTATCGGCGCTTTCATTTGCTCCCCCCTTCCTGGTTCGTTGTTTCGGCGGGCTTGCGTAGCGGTAACAAGGGCAGGGCGCCGACCGACTTGTCATCCATGATATAGGTCTCCTCCAGGCGCGGCAGCACCTCCTCCATGGTTTCCAGATAAATGCGCCGCCGGGTCACTTCCGGGGCCTTGCGGTACTCGGTCAGCAGGGCAAGAAAACGGTTGGTCTCCCCTTGCGCCTTATTCACCCGTTCGACGGCATACCCCTCTGCTTGCTGAATCGCCTGCTTGGCTTGTCCACGGGCTTTCGGGACTTCACGATTGTACTGTTCGCGGGCCTGGAAGACCAGACTCTCCTTCTGCTGCTCGGCCTCGTTGACCTCGTTGAAGGCATCCTTGACCTGGTCGGGCGGGGTGACATCCTGGAACTTGACAGTGACGATCCGCACCCCGATATCGTACTTGTTGAGGGTCGTCTGCAGGTCTTGCTGGATTTGCGTCGCCAGCGCGGCGCGCTCGGTGGTCAGCACCTGGGTGACCTTGGCATTGCCGATGGCGTTGCGGACCATCGCCTCAGAAATATCGCGAATGGCGCTGACCGGATCCTGGATGCGAAAGATGTATTTAAACGGGTCGGCGATTTGGTATTGAACGATCCATTCGACGTCACTGACGTTGAGGTCGCCGGTCAGGGTCAGGGATTCTTCTTCAAACCCCTTTTTGGTGTAGGTGGTGCGTATCCCCGGGTTGACGGTGCGGAAGCCGAACTCCTCCTTAAGCACCCGCCCGGTCGGCACCAGGTAGACTTTCTCGATGCCGAAGGGAAGCTTGAAATGCAACCCCGGCTCGGCAAAGCCGGAAAATTTGCCGAAGCGCAAGACCACCCCGGTTTCTTCCGTGTCAACCTGATAGAAGCTGCTGAAGCCGCCGATCACCAGGAGCACGATCAGAATCAGAATCGGCAGCACCCCTTTGTTCGGGTTGAACTTCTTCTTCAACTGATCCTTGATCTCGATGACCTTTTTTTCCAGATCGTCCCCGGAGGGACCGCTTCCCCAATCCTGCATTTGCACCTCTTCTGTTGGAGTGAATTCACAATGATCCGTCGTGGGTATCAATACCTGAATATGTATAGCAGGTTTGGCAGGGGATAAGAACCGTTCTTCGGGAAAATATTTGATCTGTCGGCGAGACTCTCCTGGTTTCCCATAAAAACAGGCCCTTCATACCATCGAAGGGCCTGTTGAAGATGATACCTGACAGTTGTCAGTCCAGGTGGGTGTCGAATTCGTGCGGATGTTTTTTAACCTCGTCGTAGTTCACTTTGTAGCCGTGAGTCATTTCGTTGCACTCGCTACGGTCCCAGGTCTCGCAATGATCGCCGATTTCAACTTCAACCATGCCTTTTTCACAGCCGACCACGCGTCCTTTCAGGTGGTTCAGAATATTCTCCACCCAGATCATCTGTCCATCACTGAACAGTTCGCACATGCCTTGATATTCGGTCCTGTTCATACTGACCTCCTTTCCGGCGGACGAGTGAGCCGGCTCCTCCGAGGAGACGGAGACAGGGGTCAGGCTCAACTGTCCTGCCAATATCCGGCTACAATATAATTATACATCAATTTGAAAAAAATGATTAAATTGATTTGTTTTTCAAGGGGTTAACAGACTGAATGCAGCAGCAGAGTGCCGCAGCCGCCGGCCTCCTGCCGGCGCCAGCGATTGGCCCGCCGGACATGAATTCCCTGCCCTCGCAGCTGCTGAAAGATCCGGTCGATTTCCGACTCTGCCGGACTTCTGAACGGGGAGTCCGGAACCGGGTTGCAACTGAGCAAATGCAGAGTCAGTTCGGGAAACGGCCGCAGCCAGGTAACCAGTGCTTCCAGCTCGGCGGATTGATCATTTTCATCGGCCAGCAACAGGTAATTCACTCCCAGTTTGCGGCGCCGACGGCTGCTCAGCTGCGGCCAGATTGAGATCAACAGCTCGCGCAGGGCGGCCGGTCCCGGTCCATTGGGGATCAGGCGCCGGTAGCCGGTTTCCATGGCGGCATGCAGTGACAGCATCAGGCCGTTATGCGGCTGTTCCAGCAGTTGTGGCAGCCGCTCGAGCGGTGTGCCGGTGGTGGTCAAAGAAATCGGCAAGCGCCGCTCCCGGCAACGCTGCATGAAGAGCGCAACGTTATCCAGATTCTGCAGCGGTTCGCCGACCCCGGACAGGGTCAGGCGTTGCGGTTCGATCCCCTGTTCCCGGCAGAACCGTACTTGCCGCTCCAGTTCCTCGAGTGTCAGGTTGCGTTTGAGTCCGTGCCGGCCGGAAGCGCAGAAAGGGCAGGCGAGGGCGCAACCGGCCTGGGTCGAGAGACAGAGGGTACCGCTGCCGTACCAGACCGCTTCAATCCGCAGCCCGTCGACCAGCGGTACCAGAAATTTCCGATTTTCCTCAATCATTGGTAATAGTTGAAAACTGAAGTTATAATTAAGTCCGGTTAGCCACTTCGCTTCCGTAATGCGTTTCACCGCAGAGGACGCCGAGAGAGGCGCAATCACTTGGTCTTGATTAACCCGGAAAGAAATTTTTTCTCTGCGAACTCTGCGAACTCTGCGTTCTTGAGAGAGTGACACGAACGGGCGGTAAATATCCCGTTTTTCAGCATCATATGCGGCAAGTGGATAATCAGATCCATTAATATCCGCAAGTATCATACCCTGCGGCAAAGGAGCCTGGCAATGAAGGTGATTGTGGATTTATGCGTGGTCCCGCTGGGGGTCGGTGTTTCGGTGTCCAGGTATGTGGCGCTCTGCCAGCAGATCCTGGAAGCTGCCGGCCTGAAAATTCAGCTGCACGCCTACGGCACCAATATCGAGGGAGAATACGATTCGGTTTTCGCCGCAATCCGCCGTTGTCACGAGCAGATCCATGCCGCCGGGGCGCCGCGGATCACCACTACGATCAAACTTGGCACGCGGATCGATCGCGAGCAGACCATGGCCGACAAAGTGCGCAGTGTCACCGAGAAACTGGAGAAAAAACGATGAGCGAATCCTGGAATCCCCAACGGTTACTGGAAACCTCGGGCGGCTACTGGCAGGGGTGCGCCCTGCAGGCAGCGGTCCGGATGGATATTTTTACTCATCTCAGCGACGCCTCCCTGGCGACCGAAGACCTGGCCCGGCTGCTCAACTGCAATGAGCGGGGCCTGGCCATGCTGCTGCGGGCGTTGGCCGCCATGGGGCTGCTGGTCAGGGACCAGGCCGTTTACCATTGCCCGGAACCAGTCAGGTATTGGCTCGATCGCAATTCGAACCAGTATCTCGGCCACATCATCCTTCACCATATGCACCTGGTGGCGTCCTGGAATCATCTCGATCAGGCGGTGCGCTTCGGCCAGCCGCAACGGAATCGCGCCTCTTACAGCGAAGGGGAATGGCGCGAGGCCTTCCTGCTCGGCATGCACAATCTCAGCAGCCTGCTGGCGCCGAAACTGGTGCCGCTGATTCCTTTCGACAACGCCGGGACCCTGCTCGATGTCGGCGGCGGGCCGGGAACCTGGGCGATCACTTTCTGCCGCTTTCATCCGGGCCTGCAGGCAACGGTCTTCGACCTGCCGACCAGCGAACCGATTGCCGTCGACAACATCGCCCATGTCGGCATGAGTGAACGGATCAGTTTTGTCGGCGGCGATTTCCTCCGCGATCCGCTCGGCCGGAATTTCGATGTGGTCTGGCTGTCGCAGGTCCTGCACGGCGAAGGTCCGGACAATGCCGCTCGCCTGGTCGACAACGCCGCCAGGGCTCTGGCCCCCGGCGGACTGCTGCTGATCCATGAATTTATCCTCAACGATCATGACGACGGACCGTTGTTCCCGGCGCTGTTTTCCCTGAACATGTTGCTCGGTACCGATACGGGGCAATCCTACAGTGAAGGGGAAATTTCGCGGATGTGCAGCGCCGCGGGATTGGTCGCTATTCAGCGGCTCGAGCTGCCGGAACCGATCAACAGCGGCATCATAACTGCCCGCAAACAGGGCTGATATGATTATCCCTTATGGTCTAAGTCAAGCGACTTGCCGCGGAGATCGCAGCGATGAATTAAACATTTATTCTCAAACCTAAGGGAAGGTTTTCTCGGCGCCCTCTGCGATCTCGAGGGAGTGAAACGAACGGGCGGAAATAACGGTTGCTGCATCATTTGGAACAGTGAAATAACCAGGCAGGCTAATATTTTTTCTGCAAATCGGTCAGCTCGGTTTTCAGTTTCTGGTAGCTGGCCAGCCGCTCGCGACTTAATTGCCCCTGCTCAACAGCCGCCAGAACGGCGCACCCCGGCTCGACCTGGTGGCGGCAATCGCTAAAGCGACATCCGCTGCTCAGTTCTTCAATGTCGGTGAACGATTCGACCAGATCCTCTTCTTCCCCCCAGAGATGCAGTTCGCGCATGCCGGGGTTATCCATCAGAATCCCCCCCTGCGGCAGCAGAAACAGCTCCCGGTGAGTCGTGGTGTGCCGCCCCTTACCGACGCCAGTACTGATTTCAGCGACCTTCTGCCGCTCCTCGCCGAGCAGACCGTTGAGGATGGTCGACTTGCCGACCCCGGAGGAACCGAGCAGCGCCATCGTGCGTCCGGGTTGCAGGTACGTATGGATGAATTCGAGCTGCTCCCGGTCGAGAGCGGTACAATAATGCACCGGGGACTCACCGGCGATCTTTTCGACGTCCCGTCTGCGATCCTGGGGATCAGGGCACAGGTCGGCCTTGTTCAGCACGATCACCGCTTCGGCGCCGCTGCCGCCGACCAGGGTCAGGTAACGTTCGAGTCGGCGCAGGTTGAAATCACGGTCGAGACCGCTGACGATCAGTACCAGGTCGATGTTGGCGGCAATCACCTGCTGTTCGCTCCGTTCGCGCCCCTTCCCCTTGCGGCGGCCGGGCAGGTTGCGACCGAAACTGCATTTGCGCTTGAGCAGCGCGTGAATAATGCCACGCTCCCCCGGCTGCGGTTCCACCACCACCCAGTCGCCGACCACCGGCAGACCGGCGCGCCCCTCGGCCCGATGGCGGATTTTCCCGGCAAAGCGGACGGTCAGTTCGCCTGTCGCGCAGATCACCCGGAAATAATTTTTTTCCCCGCGGATCACCCGTGCCGGCAGGTAGCCTGAATGATCCCAGGGGGTGAACTGTTCGGTAAAAAACGGGGACCAGCCCCAATCTTCAAGATTCATGGCGGCAAGGTTAGCATGAAAACCGGCGACTGTCATATTGACCAAAAAGCCCGGCAGCAGTGCCGGGCTTGGTCGTCATCAACAATAGGCTTTTCATCGCTTACTCGGCGGTCGGAGTCGCTGTTTCCTCATCCTCTTCCTCTTCCTCGTCTTCTTCAGGGGCTTTTTTCTTGCCGAACAGCCGGGCGACGATAATGCCGACTTCATAGAGAATGACAAACGGCAACGCGACCGACACTTGCGAAAAAACATCGGGCGGGGTCAGCACCGCGCCGACCACGAAGGCCATCAGCAGGGCGAATTTGCGGTTTTTCGACAGCCATTTGTGATCGACGACCCCCATCCGGGCGAGAAAAAAGATGACGATCGGCAGCTCGAACACTAGTCCGAACGCGAGCAGCAGGCGCATCGCCAGGGTCAGATAGGCGCCCATCGACAGCATGGCGTTGATCCCGCCGACATCGGTGCCGTACTTGACCAGGAAGGTGAATACCATCGGGAAGACGATAGTGAAACCGAAATAGGTGCCGGTACCGAAGCAGAGGCTGCTGAAAAAAACAAAGGGGAGGGCGAAACGTTTTTCATTGGGGTAGAGCCCGGGCGCGACAAATGCCCAGAGCTGCCAGATGATGATCGGAAAGGCAATTACCAGCCCCGCCATGGCGGCGACTTTCAACAGGGTGAAAAACGGCTCGGTGGCATTGATAAAGACCAGCGAACTCCCCTCCGGCAGGGCGTTGCGCACCGGCCCGGAGATAAACTGGAACAGCCGTTCCGCCTGACTGTAGCAGCCGAGGAAGGCGACCAGCCAGGAGCCCGCGGCGATGATCAAACGTTTGCGCAGCTCTTCCAGGTGCGAGGTTAACGGCAAGGCCTCGGAATCAGACATCCCGCTTCGACTCCTCTGCCGCGACCGGGCTCTGCTCGGTCAGCTCAGCCGTTTCGTCAGTCGGCTGCTCGTCGGGGGCATTCGCGGCAACCGCTTGCGGCAAAGATGGGTCTTCCCCCTCTTCGGCCGCCATGCTTTGCGCCAGCCGGGTTTTCCGGACCTCGGCAATATTGGGGTTCTGCTCCGAAGGGGTGTTCCAATAGCTGTCATCGGCGCCGGAAAACTGTTCGCCGGCATTCGGCGGGGTCAGCTTGCCTTCCTTTTCCAGCTTTTCTTTGGTTCTCTTAACCTCTTCGGTACGCGTTTCGACTTCGATAGTATTTTTCAGTTCGTTGGTCGCCCGTTTGAACTCGGCAAAACCCTTGCCCAGGGCCCGGGCCAGATCCGGGAGCTTTTTCGGCCCCAGCACGATCAGCGCCAGTCCGGCGACCAATAGCAGTTCCGACATACCGATTCCGAACATCCTGATCCTTTCTCGATCACTGTCATTCTGTGACTGCCTCATGCTACACTTTGGGCAGCGGCGGCGCAGTCCGCCAATCCCGGCGAGAATAGCCCCTTCCCTGGTCACTGTCAAGCGCTTGCGACGGGTGAAATGATTGACATATCAGGGGGTTTTGTCTAGTATGCGGACTCCGTTCCGTAGACCTGCAACGAAGTGAGATAGTTAGATGGATCAGGACCAGCTGAAACAACGGATCAAGGCACTGGCCGCCGAACGCAATGCCCTGCTGATGGCGCACAATTACCAGCGCGACGAAGTACAGGAGATCGCCGCTATCACCGGCGATTCCCTCGCCCTGTCGATGGAGGCGGCCCGAACCGATAAACAGGTCATCGTCTTCTGCGGTGTGCATTTCATGGCCGAGAGCGCGGCGATCCTCTCCCCGGAAAAGACCGTGCTGCTGCCGCGGGTCGATGCCGGCTGCCCGATGGCCGACATGGTCACCCCCGAGGCGCTGCGCGAGCTGAAAGCGCAACATCCGGGCGCTACGGTGGTCACTTACGTCAATTCCAGCGCCGCGGTCAAGGCGGAGAGCGACATCTGCTGCACCAGTTCCAACGCCGTCAACGTCGCCCGCTCCCTCGACAGCAAGAAACTGCTGCTGGTGCCCGACCGCAACCTGGGGCGCTATATCGCCAGATTTGTGCCGGAAAAGGAGTGCATCTGCTGGGAGGGGTACTGCCCGACCCACGACCGGCTCAAGGTCGCCGAGGTCAAAAAGGCCAAGGCCGAACATCCGGAAGCTCTGTTCATGGCGCATCCGGAATGCACTCCGGAAATTCTCGAACTGGCCGACCACATCTGCTCGACCAGCGGCATGTACGAGTTCGCCCGAAAAACTTCGGCGAAGCAGCTGATTGTCGGCACCGAGGAGGGGATCCTCTGGCGGTTGAAAAAAGAAAATCCGGAGAAAGAGTTTATCCTGCCGAGCCGTTCGCTGATCTGCCCGAACATGAAACTGACTTCACTGGAAGACATTCTCAACTGCCTGGAAACCATGGAGCCGCGCATCACCGTCCCCGAGGAGATCCGCGAAAAAGCCAAACTGACCCTCGACCGGATGCTGGCCGTGCCGCGCGATTGAGCATGCCGGACAATTTGGATAAAATGACGAGGGCGTGCGATCTGCACGCCCTTTGCATTTCGAATTCAGAAGGGGTATAGAGAACCTCGATAAACTTCAAACATTAGCTTCACGATTACTTCTTGATTTGTCATGATCTTAAATCTTGGAATCATCATGAAGTCATCGTGAGGCAACAATGGTCTTGGTCTTTTTCCGTGCCGCTTCAGTGACAAGAAATTATGGAACTTGATTTCCAACATGACATCCACCACGCTACCGTTAAAAGTTTTGTCGATGGCCTTTGCGCCCAGCGGCAGACCAGCGAGGTGCTTGGGCTGCTCGGCTCGGTGGACGCCTACCTGCTGGCGCAACTGGCGGCGAAGCACGACGGGCTGTTGACCATCCTCTGTGCTGACCAGCAGCAGGCGCTGCGGCTGACTGCCGACCTGCAATTTTATCATCCCCGGCCCCGCGAGATCGCCCTGCTCCCCCATTGGGAGTTGGGACCCTACGATCCGCTCACCCCCCACCCGGACCTGGAAGCCGCCCGTTTGACCACTCTCGCGGCTCTGAACCGTGGCGAGCTGAAAGCCCTGGTGCTGCCGGTGCGGGGCCTGATGCAGCGGGTCATCCCCCGTCAGGTACTCTCGACGATCGCCCTGGAGTTGGTCTGCGAAGAGGAGTATGAACGACAGCCGCTGCTTGAAACCCTGCTGCAGCTCGGCTACCAGCCGGTGCCGCTGGTCGAGGAGCGGGGCAGTTTTGCCGTGCGCGGCGACATCATCGACCTGTTCCCGCCGGATGCCGAGCAACCGGTGCGCCTCGATTTCTACGGCGATTTCATCGAACGGCTGCGCCCCTTCGATCCGGCCAGCCAGCGCTCCGGCGCAACGACCCTGGAACGCATCAAGCTGATTCCGTCCAGGGAGATGATCCTTCACGGCCCTTTCCTCGACACCTTTGCCCAGCGGCTCAAGGAACGCTGCGACGAACTGTCGATCCCGCGTACCGAGCGGGAATCGATTATGAGCGAACTGCGCGAGGGGATTCTGGCCCCGGGCCACTCCTTTCTGCTCCCTTTAAATTACCCGGCCCTCGATGCGCCGACCGCCTATCTTGATCGGCCGCGCTGGGTGCTGCTCGATCCCCCGGCGATCGAGCAGGAGATCGATCTGTTCCATCGTGAAATCCGCACCGCCGAAACGCGGATGCTGGAGCAGCGACAGCCGCATGCGGCCCGCCGGGAACTGTATCTTGACCCGTCCGAAGTTCAGCCGATCCTGACCGGATCCGGACGGATTGAGTTTTCCCGGCTGCGGGTTTTTCAGTTGGACGATGATCGGGAGCGCTTCCATTTCAACTGTCTCGGCAACGCCGAACTGCGTGCCCATCCGCACGGCGAGCAGGATGGCCTGGAACCGCTGGTCGGACGGTTGCAGCAGGCGGGTCGACAGAACTGGCGCACCCTGCTGGTCTGCCACCAGCAGGGGCAGGCCCGACGCCTTCAGGAATTACTTGCCGCCCACCGGATCGATCTGCCGATCAACCCGGATTTGCGTCTCAGCAACCTCCAAGCCGGGCACCCGCAATTGACCGTCGGCGAATTGTCCGGCGGGTTCTCCCTGCCGGAAGAGCAGCTGCTGGTCATCAGCGAGGAGGAAATCTTCGGCCAGCGCAGTCACCGCCGCAAATCGAGCGGCCAGCAGCGCGCCCGCCAGCTGATGTCCAGCCTGGACGAACTCAAGGAAGGCGATTTCATCGTTCACACCGATCACGGTATCGGTAAATACCTCGGCCTGACCCATCTGCAGACCGGCAGCGTTGCCGGGGACTATCTGCATCTGCAGTACGCCGGCGGCGACAAGCTCTATCTGCCGATCGACCGGATCGAAAAGGTGCAGAAATATCTCGGTGGCGAGGGGCACACGCCGAAGCTCGACAAGATGGGCGGCCAGGGGTGGGAGAAGGCCCGCCTCAAGGCGCGCGCCGCGGTCGAGGAGCTGGCCCGTCAGCTGCTGGAACTCTACGCCAAGCGGGAACTGCGCCAGGGGTTCGCCTATTCAGCTCCGGACCAGATATTCCGCGAGTTCGAGGCGACCTTCCCCTACGAAGAAACCGCCGACCAGCTGCAGGCGATCGAAGAAACCCTGCAGGATATGCAGTCGCAAAAATCGATGGACCGGCTGGTCTGTGGCGATGTCGGCTACGGCAAAACCGAGGTCGCCCTGCGTGCGGCCTTCAAGGCGGTGCTCGACGGCAAGCAGGTGGCGGTATTGGTGCCGACCACGGTGCTCGCCTCCCAGCACTGGGAGAGTTTCACCAAGCGGCTGGAGGAATTCCCGGTGCGGGTCGCGATGGTGTCCCGCTTCCGCACCGCCGCCGAAAACAAGCGAACCCTGGATGCGGTGGCGGCCGGGAAGATCGATATCCTGATCGGCACCCACCGGCTGTTGCAACGCGACGTGCGTTTCAAGGATCTGGGCCTGGTGATTGTCGACGAGGAGCAGCGTTTCGGCGTCAGTCACAAGGAGAAGCTGAAACAGCTGCGCGCCGAGGTCGATATCCTGACCCTGACCGCGACGCCGATTCCGCGCACCCTGCACATGAGCCTGGCCGGGATGCGCGAACTGTCGGTGATCGAGACCGCGCCGGTCGACCGGTTGGCGATCCGCACCTACGTGACCCGGTTCGATGACGAACTGATCCGCCAGGCGATTCTGCGGGAACTGCGGCGCGGCGGGCAGGTCTATTTCGTCCACAACCGGGTGCAGACCATCGACGCGATGGCCGAACAGCTCAGACAGCTGGTGCCGGAGGCGAAAATTTCGATCGGTCACGGGCAGCTGGCGGAAAAGGATCTGGAGCAGGTGATGCTCGATTTCATTGCCGGGAAAAACAATCTGCTGCTGGCCTCGACGATCATCGAAAACGGCCTCGATATCCCGCGCGCCAATACCATCATCATCAACCGCGCCGACTGTTTCGGCCTTTCCCAGCTCTACCAGCTGCGCGGCCGGGTCGGCCGCAGCGACCGGCGCGCCTACGCCTATCTGCTGATCCCCGGCGAAGCGAGCCTGACCAGGGAGGCCCGTGAGCGGCTTAAAGTATTGCAGGAGCTGACCGAACTGGGCGCCGGCTTCCGCATCGCCAGCCACGATCTGGAGCTGCGCGGCGCCGGCGACCTGCTCGGCGCCAAGCAATCGGGGCCGATTGCGGCGATCGGGTTCGAGCTCTATACCGAGCTGCTCGAAGAGACCATCGCCCGCCTGCGCGGTCTGGAGCGGGAAGAACGGGTCGACCCGGAGATCCGGCTCGGCCTGTCCGCCTATCTGCCGGAAAAATATCTTCCCGATCCGAACCAGCGGTTGCAATTCTACCAGCGGATGGCCAGTGCCGGGGAGGACAGCGAACTGTTCGATCTGGCCGAAGAACTGCGCGACCGTTACGGTGAGCTGCCGGCGGCCGGAGAACTGCTGATCGGAATCATGCGGTTGCGGATTCTGTTGAAAAAGCTACGCATCGAACTGCTCGAGTACGACGGCCGGCGTCTCAGTCTGTTATTTCATGCCACGACCAAAGTCTCGCCGGAGCTGATCCGCCAACTGCTGATCGAGCAACCGGAACGCTACCGACTTTCGGCCGATTTCCGACTCGGCATCGAGTTGGGGAGGCTCAGGGAACTGGAGCTCCTGGCCCAGGTGCGAAAAGAATTGCAACGGTTTTTCTGACTATGTTAGCGTGACGCGAAATTCTCTTCTCAAGATGGGTCATCAGGTGTTGTTCCTGCTGCGTTGCATATTGCTCATCCTGCTGCTGGTTCCAAGCGGCTGCCAGGAAAAGCAACCGCTCCCTCCGCTGCTCAAAGTCGGCCAGCGTCAGCTGACTCTGGCTCAGTTCGAACGGGACTTGCAGAGCAGTTACCCGAAACTGAACAGCCTGCCGCCTCAGGATCAGCTACTGCTGGAAAAGCAGCTGGTCAACCGGCTGGTGGAGCGCGAACTGATCCTCGGTGAAGCGGAACGGCTGGGGGTCAGCCTGACCCCGGATGAAATGGACCAGGCCCTGAAGGAACTGCGCGGCAGCTATACCGATGAAGAATTTGATAAGGCGCTCAGAGACGCCGGTCAGACCCTGGAAGGCTGGTCCGCGGCTCTGAAACTTCGGCTGCTGACGGAAAAGGTCAGCAAGGCGGTGCTGGCGCCCCTGACCCAGGTGAGCAGGAAAGAGGTCGAGGACTACTACCACAACAACCGGGAACAGTTCCGGCGGCCGGCCGAACTGCGTGCCCGGCAGATGCTGCTGCACAGTGTCGAAGATGCGGAGAATATTCTGAAGCGGTTGCGGAACGGGGAGAACTTCGCCGATCTGGCCCGGAAGTATTCGCTTTCCCCTGATCGTGAAGATGGCGGCAATCTCGGCTACTTTTCTCAAGGGCAGCTACCCCCCGAATTCGACGAAGTTCTGTTCAAACTGCCGACCGGGCGGGTGAGCGATCCGGTTAAAAGCCCTTACGGCGTTCACCTGTTTCTGGTCGAACGCCGCCGCAGAGCCGGGATCAGACCTCTGGCGGCGGTCGAGGATGAGATTGTCGCCAAGCTGACCCAGCAACGTGAAGAGGAAGCTTTTCAGCATTGGCTGGAAGAGCTGCGTGACAAAACCCAGGTGACGATCAATTGGGAACTGTTGACTCGGAAAACGAATAATTGATATTTCATGTTTATCCCCGCTGAAAAGGATCGTACCCCATGAAACGGATTCTGCTTCTTCTGTGCGGCTGCCTGCTGGCCGTGACCCCGGTGCTGGCGGGTAACCAGTACGCAATCAATTTACAATCCACTCTGCAACCGGTCGATATGTCGACCCTGCCGAATCTGGAATTGCTCAAACAGTATCAGCTGTACACCACGGAGGTCGAACTGGAAGGCCATCTCTGGCATCGCCTGAGACTCGGATTTTTTCCTGACGAACAATCCGCCAATAAGGTTTACGCCCAGCTTAAGAATGATTTCCCCCGGGAATGGGTTGCCAGTGTCACCAGGAGCGAACAAGCCGCTGCCCAGAAGGTGGGACGGATGCCAGTGACTGAGGCGGTTGAAAACAAGCCGATTGATGACACGAAGCTGGAAACGCCTGCGCTGCCGGCTACTGAGACGCCGAAGCAGTCGGCGCCGACTGCAGCTGTCGCCGCCGAAACTAGCGCAGGTCCTCCGGCGACTGTGGACGGTAGTGCCGATCCGAACAGCCAGAACAACGCAGCCAAGAGCGCGGGTGGCAGTTCAGCTAAAGCAGAATCGCGTTATCTGTTCAAGGTTGCGGCAGTGGTCAATAACAATATCATCAGTACTTATCAACTGGACAAAGCGGTTCAAGATACCCTGGCCAAAGAGACCAAAGCCAACCAACTCAGTGACGAACAGGTCAAGCAGTTGCGGAGCCGGATTCTGGAACAGATGGTCAATGAAGAGCTGGTCAACCAACGGATCAAGGAATTGAACCTGCAGGTTTCCGAGGCGGATCTCGATGCCGCTATTGAAGATATCCAGAAAAGCAACAACCTGACCCGCGAATCGCTGGTGCAGGCGTTGGCTGCCGAGGGGATGACCCTGGAAGGTTATCGCGAACAGCTGAAAAAACAGATCCAACGCTACCGGCTGCTCGCCCGTGAAGTCAACTACAAGGTTTTGGTCACCAGCAGTGAAATCCGTGAATATTTCCGTAAGCATATCGACCAGTACCGGGCCGAACCAAAGGTGCGGGTCAGCCACATCAGCTACAAGGTCCCGCCGGGAGCCACTGAAGCCGAGCTGGCCAAAATTCGCAAGCAGGCGGATATCTGCCGGGATCAACTGCTCAGCGGCGAGGATTTTTCCAAAGTCCTTGCCGCGCAGGGCGAGATAGCCAGCGGCGGCGATATGGGATTTCTGGTCGAGCAGGATCTCACCGAACAGTTACGGAATGCCCTCGCCGGGCTTGAAGTCGGACAGGTGACCGAGCCGATGATCATGAACGATCAGTTGAATCTGTTCTTGGTCACCGAACGAAATCCCGGCGACAGCCATCTGTTTGAGAAGGTCAGTCCGGAAATCGAAAAAATTCTCAAGGAGAAAAAAACCGAAGCGCGTTTTCAGGAGTGGACCAAGGAATTGCGGGAACAGGGTCACGTCGAGATTCGTATCTGAAGCGTAAAACAACCGCCCGCCCCGATTCGCTCATCCGGCCGGACTCGTTCTACGAGTCCGGTTTTTTTCCGAAAAGCTCCAGACAACCCGCACCAACTGTTGTTTCCCCGAGTCCGATTCCGCTATACTGATTGTTCGTGTCTGTGCATTTCCCAGGGAAACATGACCTTGAAACCGCTTCTGCTGACCATGGGCGATCCGACCGGGATCGGCCCGGAACTGATCGTCAAAGCCCTGCTCGACGGAGCTTTTGCGGGGGAACGCCCACTTCTGGTGGTCGGTGATGCCCAGGTGCTGCTCAGCGCCGGGCGGATCTTCGGCGTCAGCGGCGAGCAGATGGTGAGTTGCGGAAATCTTGCCACTCTGAATTTCGGACAGCATGCGCTACAGGTGCATAACCTGTCGCAGTTCGACCCGCGGCAGCTGCGCTTCGGAAATCCTGATCCGGACTGCGGTCGGGGCATGGCGAACTATGTCGAATGGGCGGTCGCCCGCTGCCTGGACGGTTCGGCGGCCGGGATGGTGACCTGCCCGATCAATAAAAAAGCGATCAATGCCGCCGGTTGCCCTTTCCCTGGCCATACCGAACTGCTCGCCGAACGCTGCGGGGTGAAAAAGGTAGTGATGATGCTGGCCGGGGAACGGCTGAAAGTCTGCCTGGTCACCACCCATTTGCCCTACCGGGAGGTGCCGCAGGCCCTGAGCGCAGAGGAGATTCTTGCGACCATCCGGATCACCGATCATGCTTTCCGCCGGCAGTTCGGCCTGGTACGGCCGCGACTGGCGGTCCTGGCGCTCAATCCGCACGCCGGTGAGGACGGTCTATTCGGCGATGAGGAGGCGCGGTTGATCGTACCGGCCATCGAGCAGGCGCAGGCGGAAGGGATTGCCGCCGATGGACCGCACAGCGCTGACACCCTGTTCCATTTCGCCGTCAAAGGAAGTCATGACGCGGTGATCTGCATGTATCACGATCAGGGGCTGATCCCGCTGAAACTGCTGCATTTTGATGACGGCGTCAACGTCACCCTGGGATTGCCGATCGTTCGCACCAGCGTCGACCACGGTACCGCCTACAACCTGGCCGGAACCGGTAAGGCGAGCACCGCCAGCCTGCTCGCCGCGATCCGTATGGCGGAACAGATGATTTAAGGTTCGCTGTTCGATGAGCGGCGTTGCACAGACCCTTAACCTTTAGCCTCGGGCCTCGAGCCTGCTTTTCTATGATCGATCGAATCAAAATTCGCGGCGCCCGCGAACACAACCTGAAGAACCTCGATATCGATATCCCGCGCGATCAGCTGGTGGTGATCACCGGCGTTTCCGGCAGCGGTAAAAGCACCCTGGCTTTCGACACCATCTATGCCGAAGGGCAGCGCCGTTACGTGGAAAGCCTTTCCGCCTACGCCCGCCAGTTTCTCGAACAGATGGAAAAACCGGACGTCGACCAGATTGACGGGTTGTCGCCGGCGATCTCCATTGAGCAGAAGACCACCTCGAAAAATCCGCGTTCCACTGTCGGTACGGTCACCGAGATCTACGATTACCTGCGCCTGCTGTTCGCCCGGGTCGGGCAGATCCTCTGTCATCGCTGCGGCCGGGAGATCAGTTCGCAGACCGTTGAGCAGATGGTCGACCAGGTAATGCAGTGGCCGGAAACCACCAGGCTGATGGTGATGGCGCCGATCGTCCGTGAACGCAAGGGGGAGTATCGCAAGGAAATGGCCCAACTGCAGGCGGACGGTTTCGTGCGCATCCGGATTGATGGCGAAATGCGTGAACTGGGGGAAAAGTTCGAGCTCGACAAGCAGAAAAAACATACCCTGGAGGTGGTGGTCGATCGACTGGTGGTCAAAGCGGGGATTGAATCGCGGCTGGCCGATTCGATCGAGACTGCCCTGCGGCTGGCCGACGGGCTGGTCAGGATCGAAATTCCGGATGGCGAAAGTCGCATGTTTTCGGCGAAACACGCCTGTATCGAGTGCGGCCTTTCCTACCCGGAGATCGAGCCGCGCATGTTCTCTTTCAATAATCCGCACGGCGCCTGTCCCGACTGCAGCGGGCTGGGGACGCGGATGTATTTCGATCCCGAGCAGGTTGTGCCGAATCCGGAGCTGTCGTTGCGGGACGGGGCGATCGTTCCCTGGGACAGCCGCACCGGTTTTTACTACCAGGCGCTGCTTGAGGCACTGTCGCAGCACTATCAGTTCGACATTCGTACTCCCTTCAACAAGCTTCCGGAAAAACTGCGGAAAATCATCTTCTACGGCTCCGGGGATGAGAACGTGCGCTTTTTCTATGATCAAGGGGAACGGCGCCATTTTTACGAAAAACCGTTCGAGGGAGTGATTACCAACCTGCAGCGGCGTTATCACGAAACCGATTCCGACGCGGTGCGCGAAAACCTGGAGCGGTTCATGAGTGTCATCCCCTGCCCGACCTGCGAGGGGGCTCGGCTGCGCCCGGAATCGCTGCATGTCACGATCGCGGAAAAAAATATCCGCGAGACCTGCGCCCTGTCGATTGCCGAAGCGGAGGCTTTTTTTGCCGATCTGGAACTGCCGCCGAAGCAGGCGGAGATCGCCCGGAGAATTCTCAAGGAAATCCGCGAACGGCTCTCCTTCCTCTCCCACGTCGGCCTTGAGTACCTGACCCTGGACCGCAGCGCCGGTACCTTAAGCGGCGGCGAGGGGCAGCGGATCCGCCTGGCTACCCAGATCGGCTCATCGCTGATGGGAGTGCTCTACATTCTCGACGAACCCTCCATCGGTTTGCATCAACGTGACAATCAGCGACTGCTGACCACGCTGAAGCGGTTGCGCGATCTCGGCAACACGGTGCTGGTGGTCGAGCATGATGAAGAAACGATTCTGGCCGCCGACCATGTCATCGACATGGGCCCGGCGGCCGGGGTGCACGGCGGCGAAGTGGTTGCCCAGGGAAACCCGAAACAGGTGATGGCAGTCCCGGAATCCCTGACCGGTCAGTACCTGTCCGGCAAGCGCCAGATCATGGTTCCGTCGGAACGCCGCCCCAGTGACCGCTGGCTGGAAATCATCGGCGCCCGCGCCAACAACCTGAAAAACCTTGACGTCAGAATTCCGCTCGGGGTGCTGACCTGTTTCACCGGGGTCTCCGGTTCGGGGAAATCCTCCCTGGTGATTGAAACCCTCTACAAAGCTCTTGCCCAGCGTCTGCACCGGAACCGTGAGAAAGCCGGGCCGGTCAGGGAGATTGGCGGGCTGGAACAGCTCGATAAGGTGATCGACATCGACCAGTCGCCGATCGGCCGTACGCCGCGCTCCAATCCGGCCACCTACACCGGGGTTTTCACCGATATCCGCGAACTGTTCGCGCAACTTCCGGAAGCAAAGATCCGCGGCTACAAGCCGGGACGTTTCTCCTTCAACGTCAAGGGGGGACGCTGCGAGGCCTGCAGCGGTGACGGGATCATCAAGATCGAAATGCACTTTCTGCCCGATGTCTACGTTCAGTGCGAAGTCTGCAAAGGGGCGCGCTACAACCGGGAAACCCTGGAGGTCAAATACAAGGGGAAAAGCATCGCCGATGTTTTAAACATGACCGTCAATCAGGCAAGCAGCTTTCTGGAAAAGATTCCCAAGATCAGCGGTAAACTGCAGACTATCCGCGATGTCGGACTCGGCTACATCCGGCTGGGCCAGAGCGCCACGACCCTCTCCGGCGGCGAGGCGCAGCGGGTCAAGCTGTCCCGCGAGCTGGGCAAGCGAGCCACCGGGCGGACCATCTATATCCTGGATGAGCCGACCACCGGTCTGCATTTCGCGGATATCCACAAGCTGCTCGAGGTGCTCAACCGGCTGGTTGATTCCGGTAACACGGTGGTGGTTATTGAACATAATCTGGATGTCATCAAGACCGCTGACTATCTCATCGACCTGGGTCCGGAAGGAGGGAACAGAGGAGGGGAAGTTATCATTGCCGGCACCCCGGAAGAGGTCGCCCTCTGTCCGATTTCATACACCGGCCGATTTCTGCGCAGCTACCTTGCAAATGGTGAGGTGAGGCAAAATGTGCACGCTTTTTGACCAAAAAATGTCGCTAAAAAACACACTTAACTTTTCTTAATGCTAAGCCGATATGATTAATTAACCGGGGAAAAAATCATCCTTCCGTGTTTCAAACAACTTAGCTTCCTCCTGAAGAACATTGTTAAAAACCAACATTTCCGGCATGAGCATTGCAAGCTTTTAAAGCCGCCGGTAAGTCAGTTCTGTAAAGGAGAACTAATAAATGAAAAGTAAACTGATCACAATTTTCGTACTGCTCGCGTTTTTGAGTGCCTGTGCACCCCATCAGGCTCTCATCCAATCCGAACCGCCGGGAGCATTGGTCAGTATCGACGGCAAACAAATCGGGCAAACCCCGATTGGCTATGATTACACTCTGAGCTCCGGCGGTCAGCATCAGGTCACCATCTCCCATCAGGGATATGAACCGGTTGACCTGACGATCAAGGTTGACAAAACAGATTCCAGTGCCATGAAGCGTTGGCTGATGGCTGGAGTCGTGTGGAGTCCGCTATGGCTCGGTACCATGTTTACCAAGAAGTTGAAAGAAAGCTATCTGTTCGTAATGAAACGCTCCACACCGCAGATGACAGCGAAGCTCGAGCAATCGAAATAGTTCTTCGCTGTACAGCTGCAGACCTACCGGCAAAAAGAAGGCCAGTCCCCCAGGGCTTGGCCTTCGCTAATTCCTGAAAATTCTCTTTATAAACCTTCTGCTGTTTCAATCAATCAAAACGATATCGCGGATCAGACTGCGGTTGACCAGATAGGTATGTCCTCCGGTGAAAAGCGGGAAGAACTCGTTGCCACCGTTGATAAAATCGGTCAACCTGGCTACGTGTTCAGGAAGATCAAGCTTGACGATCCCCTGCAGGGCTTCATTGCCGAGAAAGCTGATTCGCACCCGGTGCTCGACGAATTCCAGCTCCTGCCCCAGGCTGATCGGGCAGCGAACATGGCTGATCATGCCTTTGCGGACCAGGTGAAAATCACCATTATTGGCTTTCATCGGCAGAAAAGGGTCGGTCTCCAGCAACAGATCATGAACCGTCTGCTCTCCCGTATGATGCATGGCATACTGGGCCAGGAACACGACGCCCTCGATAACCACTCCATCTGCCAGAAACAGACTGACTTGTTCCTGGCGTTTTTCCACCCGCAGCTCATTTGCCATCAACTCACTCCCGTCCTTTTTTGTAAGAATATTAGGAATAGCTAAAAAAGAATAGCAGCAACGACCCTGTTTCACAAGTGAAGACTCTCGACACTTGGCAATCTCCTTTCAGTTGATTATGATAGGAGTCCTGTCGTCACGGGACGATAATCGGTTTACTGACGGAGTCTGAACCATGAGTATCAAAAAGTGCCCCAGTTGCAAGGAACCGCTCAAAGGCGATTACTGGTGCCAGAAGTGCAAAAATGTCTTCAAATGCCCGATCCCCGGTTGTGAAACGACGATTTACAAACCGGGAACCAGTGAATGCCCACGCTGTGGCCTGTTTTTTGCGGACTATTTGAGCAATCGCAAGATGTACCGGCGCTGCCCCAAATGCAAAAAAAAGCAGGGTCTCTCCGAGCAGCAGTGCCGTTTCTGCCGTCACTGGTTCAACTGTCCGACCTGCGGCGACAAAATCTCCACCAACACGGTACTGACCTGCCCGCGGTGCGGCACCTCGCTTCGCTGACCCATTTCCCGTGCCGGGCTGCTCAGCCTGGCACAACCCAATGCCCCCTCCTCAGCAGAGCTGGACTTCCCCCTGATCTTCTGCTAACCTCTTGAAACCGCTTTATTCTTTCTGTTGCTCGGGGGACGGATGCTGCCTCTGCTGCTGACCATTTCCTGGATCATTTCCCTGCTCTCCGCCGGCCATGCCCTGTTGTCCAAGCGAGATCCGCGGGCCGCGCTCGGCTGGATCGTCACCTGCCTGGCTCTACCGGGACTGGGTGCGCTCTTTTACTGGTTGCTGGGGGTCAACCGGATCCGCACCCGCGCCCGTGAATTGCAGGAGCAGGGGCAGGGGATGCACTGGCTCAATGTCGACCAGCCCCCCAATCCAAGAGATATCAAAAACTTCCCGGACAGCGACACCAGCCGGGCCTTGATCAATCTGGCCAATGCCGTTACCCGGCGACCGCTGATCTGCGGCAATGCGGTCAGCACCCTCTATAACGGCGAGCAGGCCTTCCCGGCGATGCTCGAAGCAATCCGTTCCGCAGAAACCTCGATCTTCCTCTCCAGTTATATTTTTATGGCCGATCGAACCGGAAAGCTGTTTGTCCGTGAACTGCTCGCTGCCGTAGACCGCGGGGTCGATGTCCGGGTTCTGATCGACGCTTTCGGGGAATACTATTCCTTTGTCAGGGTGCGCCGGAAGCTGCAGAAAGGGGGGGTCAATACCGCGAGCTTTCTGCCTTTTTCACTGTTTCACAGTTTCTATCTGAACATGCGTAACCACCGGAAACTTTTGATCGTCGACAACCGGATCGGCTTTACCGGCGGCATGAATATCGGTGATCGACATCTGGCGCTGATCAAGAACAACCCCCGGCGCGTGGTCGATATTCATTTCCGCCTGGAAGGTCCGATCTGTCAACAGTTGCGCGATGCCTTCATGGAAGACTGGCACTATGCCACCAACGAAAAACGCCGGCCGTTTGACTGGCCGGTTCCGCCTGCTACCGGTTCCGCCTGCTGTAGGGGAATCAGCGCTGGTCCGAACGAACCGCATGAAAAAATCAACTGGATTCTGATTGGCGCGCTGGCCTGCGCCAAATCTCACGTACGGATCATGACCCCGTATTTCATTCCCTCACGCGCCCATGTCGCCGCCATCAACACGGCTGCGCTGCGCGGCGTGCAGGTCGAGATTCTACTGCCGGCAAAGAACAACCTGCCGTTTGTCGCCTGGGCCACCAACGCCTACCTGTTCGAACTGCTGGAGCAGCATGTGGAAGTCTATTTTCAGCCACCGCCGTTCGTTCACAGCAAGCTGCTGCTGATCGACAATGAATATGCCCTGGTCGGCTCGGCCAATATCGATCCCCGCAGCCTGCGGCTTAATTTCGAATTCAATGTCGAGATTTTTGATGATGCCACGGTTCTGGAACTGATAGAACATTTTGATCATTCCCGGCAGAATTCCCGCCAGGTCTCGCTGGAAGAGATGGATCAACGCTCGCTGCCGCTGCGCCTGCGCGATTCCTTCTGCAAGCTGTTTTCCCCCTACCTGTAACCTGAATCGTTCGGACACTCACTGATTCAGGTGTATATAAAACGGGGCTGCCGACGAGGCAACCCCGTTATCTCCAGAGCAATTTTATTTGCTGGTTGAATAAACGTTCCGGATCAGAAACTAATTCGATAGCCAACGGTTAAAAAGTAACCGCGCCGATCATCCGACTGTCCGTTTCCGGCCAGTTTTTCGCTTGACCACTCGCCACCGCCTTCAAGTTCAAGGTGATAGCGTCGTTTCCAGGTATATTCCAGGCGCAACAGCGGACGGAATTTCCACTGCTCGCTATTGCCATCCTTGTTGGTTCGGTAATCGAGGATTGCCCGCGGGTTGACCCGGAATTCACGGGTCACTGGATAGCGGGTATTGACGCTGACCGAATAGGTATTGGAAGTTTGCGTATCGGAATAGCGCAGGCCGAGAATCGCGATGTCTCCATCCTTGATCAAACTGCTGCCGATCAACTGCAGCGAATAATAGTAATCGAAGCCAGTCTTTGGCTGAGCCTCGAGGGCGACAATCAATGGCGGGTCGCCCGGGGTAGCCGAAGGGACTTCAGGGGAAGCCGGCGTTCCGGAATAGTCGGACATCGTGACGTCGCCGCTGATCTGCAGCTTCTGGTTCAGGGGCTGGGTGAATCCGAGTGTGAAGGTCCGAGTGGTTGCGGTTCGATCGCGAGCCAGCTGGCGGATTTCATCTTCGGTGAGAGTCGAACGCATGGCATCGATCGAGGTCAGGGTTGTCTGCCCGATCAGGGCACTGCTGGTCGTCAGGATCGGGCTGGTGCGGTAATCGATTGACATGTTCAGCGAGGTTTTGGTCGGCAGCGTCCAGTTGGCGGTCAACAGCGCGGTGTTCAGTTTACTGTAGGAAACATCGTAATCAACCAGGCCAAAAAAGGAGAGAGTCGGGTCAAAGTAGCGTACTTCGCCGCCGATGGCGCGCCGATCGAGGATTCCCTGGACATCCTGGGTGATGAAATAAGTGGTGAAATTCCAGCGCTTGGCAAAAGTTCCCAGATCGAAGCTGATGCCGTAGAGCGGTCGGTCGGTATCAATATCGGTATCCTTGGTCGAGGCCACCGGGAATCCGCCGACCAGATTGACGGCGACCGAATCGTTGAATTGCCAGCGCAGCAGTCCCCCGTCGAAGCGCCCGAGCACCCCGCCGCTGCTGCGCGACTGCCGGCCGATACGGGTCGACAGTTCGAGTTTGCGGATCAGCGCATCAACGTAAAGGGAATTAATCGTCACCTCGTCTTCCCCATCATCGAGAAAGCTGTTTTCCAGCCCGCCGATAAAGGTGGTGCGGATATCGTAATGGTCATTGCGGCTCCGGGTGTTGATGTCGAGGTCTGAACTGAGCGCTGTGCGATTGATAATCGTGTCAGAGCTGTCGGTATAGGTGACATCGCGATCATAGAATTGGGAAAAACTGCCGTAAACCTCGTTGCGCCATTCATTTTTGGCCAATGGCCGTTTGGCTTTGCGCAATTTTCCTTTCGGCGTCGCCCGCGCAGTCAGCAGCCCAGCCAGCCGCTGTTTGACCCGTTCCACCCCTTCCCCCTTGGGGTAGAGTTGCAGATATTTTTCATATTCCGCCTTGGCATGCGCCAACTGGCCGTTCCTTTCCCGGGCCAGGCCCAGATATTCCTGGGCCTGCTGGCGGATGGCCGGATCTTCCGACTGGGTCAGTCTGGTGTAGATTTGCACCGCACGCGAGTAGTTTTGCGCAACCATCACCGATTCCCCCTCATCAAGCAGGCTCTGTTCACGCTGCGCCTCCTGTGATGTTTCGACGGTCGGTTTCGGCGTGGTCACAGCCGAAGGAGCTGAAGGCGGCGCCGGTACCGGTACCGGGATTGGCGCTGGAGCTACCGCTGGCCCCGGAGTTGGAGGTGTCTCGGCCGGTTTCTGCTCCGGCGGCGGCGCATTTTTCGCCGGAGTCATCACTTCGGCGGCGGCATGATCGCTTCGGGGCGCTTTGGTGACCCAGGCATGGGGGAAATCTTTTTTCAGCTGTTCAAAAACCTCTATGGCAGACTCCTTGTCAGGAAAAAATCCGAGCCGTAAGCGATGCCAGAGACGGCCATCCACCTCGGCCTCGGTGGTATACAGCCGATATTGTTTGAGCAACTCCAATGTCGGAACTGTCTTCAAATTGATCGGTTGCAAAGAGGATCTGAGGTTGACCGCATAGCGATAGTGCGAGTCCTTCTGTCTCAAAGTCGCAACATCATAACTAACGCTGATTTTCAGGTTGCGCGGGTTTGCGCTGCCGACCAGCTTGAAATCGACTTCGTGTCTAAACCTGAGCAGTAACAGAATCCGGCCGGTAGCGTCTCCTTCATAGCTGATTTCCGTGAGTGGTCCCTTACTGCTCTTGTCCCAGCTTGGACTGTAGCGACGGTCCAGATCGGTGATCTGCTGCAGGTCCCCAAGAGCACGCATCTCGACCTGTAGCAGGTCACCTTTTTTCTGGGGCGTATGATTCCGATATTGCAATGGTGTGCCGAAACTGAATTCAATCTCAGTCGACTGGCCGGAGGTTTTGACATCAACCTGATCGATTATTGTCGCTGCGGCGAATGCCAGGTTATTTCCCATCAGCAAACAGCTGAAGAACATGAGTGAGCGTAGCAAAAACTTGGACTTGTTCATTTATTGTTATTCCTTTGCCGGCGGTACGGTTGAAACCTGGGTCGTCACTACGATGCTCCGATAGTCCCCCCCCTGGGTGACGGTGTAGGTTTGCGGATGGTTGAAATAGACTGTGACCCGGAATCCGCTGAAGCTGTCTCCTTCGTAGACCACTTCGCTGATATCCGCCAGATTATCCTCATCGCCGGTAATCGCCTCCCGCTGGTAGAGCGCTTCACGATCATTAGGGTTAACGGCGATCGGGTCAAATTGAATCTGTAATTCGTCCCCCTGGCTTTCCGGAAAATGCCGGATGTAGCGGACCGGGAAATTGAATTCAATATCCACTACGGCCTGACCGGATTGTTCAGTGATCTGCAGGTCACTGAGCACTCGATCGCGAGAGGGTTGCGCCATGCTTGCCGTACTCAGTGACAAGATCACTAAGATCGGCAGCAATAATCGAATGTTAAATGACGGTTTTATCATTGGGTCGATCCCTTGTCGGTTAGATGTTTAATCAAAGCTGCTGGCGCTGACGCGATGATGACTATTCCTTGACCTGGAAATCGTGGTCATCGAGCTGTCGGTGTAGGTGTGACAGGAGCCGGCGCAATTTCTCAGCTCACTCACGGTATACCTGGGGCCACCAACGTATTTCTCTGGGTGACCGGATCTGAAGTTATTGGCATGACAGCCGGCGCAATCGGGCTGGTAAGCCGGGGACGGCCAGATGATGGTCTGGCTGTTGCCGGTGTGGCAGTTCAGACAGGTAACGCCGGAGCGATGGTCGCCTGGGTAAGCAGCAGAACTGTGGCTGAAACTGATCGGCGTCCAGTTGCTGGTGCTATGACAGCTGTCACACTGCAGGGTTGTGGCGAAATGCCCGCCCGGTTTGCCCGGCGCGGTGCTGCCGTTATGACAATTGGAACAAGAGCCGGTGGCCAAGGAGTGGTCGAAGCTAGCCGGTAGCCAGGCCAGAGTTGAATGGCAGCTGTCGCACTGGGCGGTAGTCTGGATATGCGTCGCCGGTTTGCCGGGCGCGGTGCTGCCGTTATGACAACTGGTACAGGTGCCGGTGACCGCGTTGTGATCAACAGTGACCGAGGTCCAACTGCTGGTCACATGGCAATCATCACAGGTGTTGGTCGAAGCAATATGGGTGGCCGGCTTGCCCGGCGCGGTCGAGCCGTTGTGACAACTGTAGCAAGTGCCGCTTACGGCGATGTGATCAACATTGGCCGGCGTCCAGGCATTGGTGGTATGGCAGTCGTCACAGGTGTTGGTCGAAGCGATATGGGTGGCCGGCTTGCCCGGCGCGGTGCTGCCGTTGTGACAGCTGTAGCAGCTGCCGGTCAGGGTACTGTGATCAACATTGGCCGGCGTCCAGGCGTTGGTGGAATGGCAGACATCACACTGGGCGGTCGTTGAAATGTGGGTGGCCGGTTTGCCGGGCGCGGTGCTGCCGTTGTGGCAATTGTTGCAGCTGCCGGTGACGGCGGTGTGATCGGTGGTGGCTGGCGTCCAGGCATTGGTGGTATGGCAGTCGTCACAAGTGTTGGTGGTGGCGATATGGGTGGCCGGTTTGCCCGGCGCGGTCGAGCCGTTGTGACAGCTGTAGCAGCTGCCGGTCAGGGTGCTGTGATCGACGTTGGCCGGGGTCCAGGCGTTGGTGGAATGGCAGACATCACACTGGGCAGAGGTGGTGATATGCGTCGCATTTTTGCCCGGAGCGGCTGTTCCGTTATGGCAGCTATTGCAGGTTCCGGTGACGGCGTTGTGATCCATGTTGACCGCGGTCCAGTTGCTGTCCACATGGCAGGTGTCGCAGGTATTGTTGGTGGTGATATGGGTAGCGTTCTTGCCATCAACTTTGGTCCCGTCGTGACAGCTGAAGCAAGAACCGGTCGTCGCAGTGTGGTCCATTTTAATCGTGGTCCAGTTGCTGTCCACATGGCAGGCGTCGCAGGTATTGTTGGTGGTGATATGGGTAGCGTTCTTGCCATCAACTTTGGTCCCGTCGTGACAGCTGAAGCAAGAACCGGTCGTCGCAGTGTGGTCCATGTTGATCGTGGTCCAGTTGCTGTCCACATGGCAGGCGTCGCAAGTATTGTTGGTGGTGATATGCGTTGCATCTTTGCCTGTGGCAGAGGTGCCGTTGTGACAACTGGAACAGGCGGCCGTGAACGTCGCGTGATCGACATTGGCCGGGGTCCAGGCGGCGGTCGAGTGGCAGTCATCGCACTGGGTAGTGGTCTGGATATGCGTCGCCGATTTACCTGAGGCGCTGGTTCCGTTGTGACAGCTGTTACAGGTATCGGTTACGGCGTTGTGATCCATATTGACTCTGTGCCAGTTGCCGGTCACATGACAGTCGTCGCAGGTATTGGTTGAGGTGATATGCGTCGCCGGTTTCCCCGGCGCGGTGCTGCTGTTGTGGCAGCTGAAACAATTTGTGGAGACCAGTGAATGGTTGAAGGTTGTGACCGACCAACTGGACGGACGGTGGCAGTTGTCGCAACTGTTGTTGCTGGCAATATGATTTGCCGGCTTCCCCGAAACAGTGCTGCCATTATGGCAGGTCGCACATTTGCCCGTTGTCGCCGGGGTGTGCACCATCTTCACTCTGCTCCAGGACTGATCCGAATGACAGAGATCGCAATTTTCCAGAGTCTGGATATGATTCGCCGGTTTGCCGGGTGCGGCAATCCTGCCACCACTGGCATGGCAGGCAGAGCATTGCCGTGGTGTCCCTTTAAAGATGCCGTTGACGTGACACTTATCGCAGCTGAGATCTGTATGGTCCCCCTGTAAAGGAAAGCCGGTGGAAAAGTGATCAAACTTCTCAGCGGCCTGGCTGGCGTCGGGGCTGGCGGTAACCGACTCCGCCTCGACAAGACGCAGTTCGCTGGTCGACACCAGAGTGACCCAGGCATCCGGATAGCGGTCCCTTATCTTGGCCAGTGCCGCCTCGGCTTCTTTTGCGGTGCTGAAAAATCCGAGACGCAACCTGTGCCAGGTTTGGCCACTTTTCTGAAAATCGGTGAGGTAGCTGATTTTTCCCAGTTCCGGGATCTCGGTTGCCGTCAGCGGCTGCAGAGATGACTCCAGATTGATGGCATAACGTTCCGTGTCCGCGGCATGGACGGCGGTCAGCAGTGGGAACAGCAGCAAAAAGCCGGTCAGCAGCAGAGCCAACAACAGTTGGTAATCGTTTTGCGCCGCCAGTGTTTGAATTTTTGGAGACTTAGTCATTTGGTGTTCCTCGAATTTGCGCGCTAAATTGAAATAGAAAAGGATCCCTTTGTTCAGAAGATTTGCTCAGATCCAAAGGCTCTTGGTATTACCTCAAGCGGAACGTCTTTGCTGTAGCAAGATGTCGAGCGAGTTTCTCTCATCCGCAACGGGTTTGGGTGATAAGCTCTCGTTTTCAGGGTTTTTGCCGGCAGCTTTTTGTTGCTGAGCAGCGAACATTTCGCTGGAACCCGACAGCGGTGTAGCTTTGCGTGGCGTTGCTTTGGAGTCGGCAGTTTCAGGGAGTTTCCGAGCGCAGGAATTTCCAGCCGGTGGGTCTTCAGGAACTAATTTTTCCAACAGCTCCATTGCGATCTGATCAGTTTCCTTGGGTGGGATTGGTTCGGTTGAAAACACCTTCCGGATTTTTTTATCGGGGCCTTCCGGTTCAGCTGCTAACGAATGCTGATCATCCTCAAAATGTTCCTGGTACCACTTGGGATAATGGTGTTTGGCCCAGTGACGACAGACATAGCCGGAGAACATTCCCGACAGACCGACCCGACTGCCAGCATTGATTGTCGCCATGTAGATATGGCCCAGAATCAGCGGAATCGAAAGAAAGGCAATGGCACAATGAACAATCCAGGCCAAAAAGGCGGCATGCGTCAGCCAGATAACAAATCCGGACAGGACGTAGAAGGAATAGGTCGACATCAGATACATGAAGTTGAGCTTTTCCGCGGCATTGAATTTCCCCTGCTCGGGCAGGGTGATCTTTTTATTGACGGCGGCAGCCCCCATCAGCAGCAACCACTTGATGTCCTGCAGGGTCCAGATCCAGGCCTGGCGGATATTGTAGAAATGAATCCTGAAATCCCCCTTGCTGATCAGCGTTACCAGGATCGGCATCACAATGAACGCGATTCCTGAAATCCGGTGGGTTGCCGCAAAGACCGCTCGATATGGACGATTCGGGTCGGGATTGTAGTGTATGACGAGAACCAGCGCCGAACCCAGGCAGACCATGAACGGGATCGCCAGCGCCCAGTGCAACAGGCGTTCAGATTTTCGAAAACGCAGGATCTTGGGATGAGCAGGATTCTCCGGTTGGGTGGTTTTCCCCTTTTTGGACTCAGTTTTCATGCCGTTTCCCTTTCGCACTTTTCATTTGATGGGTCATTTTCCGGGCTTTCAAAATTGTCTTTGTAAATTCATTGCTTCAGTTTTATTTGATTGAACGCTTTTGTCGTATGGCAACGGTCACAATCGCGACCGAAGCCGCCACGATGAATATCGTCTTTCCGGTGACAGCCGGCACAGGTTTTCCCCATGCGGATTTTGTCCTTGACCGGCTCGCGGTGGCAGGCGAGACAATCAAGCGACTCATGGGCGCCTTCAAGGCGGAACTTGGATTGCGTATTGTGGTCAAACTGCCAGAGGTCCCAGCCGTTCGGGTTGTGGCAATAGCCACAATTGTCTCCAAGGTGCTGTTTGTGTTCATCATTCTTCTTGTGACAGGCAATGCAGTTGCGTGAGGTATTCTTGAAGGTCGTGCCACTATGACAGCTTTCACAGGGCGCGACCGCATGCAGGCCGATCAGCGGGAAGCGGGTCAGGTCGTGCTCGAAACGCACCGCAACCCGCCAACCGCGCGGGTTGTGACAACGGGCGCAATCCTGCCCCTGTTGTCCCCGGTGGGCGTCATCCAAACGATGGCAGCTGTAACAGTCGAGCGGCAGCTTTTTCCCTTCCATGGGGCCGGTATGGCACTTGTTACAAGCCACCTTGGCATGTTTGTCGCGCAGCTGAAATTTGGTTTTGTCATGGTCAAACTTGGTCTTTTTCCAACCCGCGGTTTTATGGCAGTTGTCACACTTGTCACCATAGCGGCCTCGATGGAGATCTTCAGCCTGATGACATGAAACACAGTCATGTTTCAGGTGCTGATTGTAGAGCGGGCCGGGATGACAGAGGTCGCACTTCACCTTGGCGTGCTTGCCGCGCAGTTGGAACTTGGTTTTGTCATGGTCAAAATTGATATTCTTCCAGCGGGATTGTTTTTCTCCGCGAGCATTCTGCGCCGCTCCGGTCGGAGCATGGCAGGTCTGGCACTTTTTCCCGTAGCGACCGGCGTGGCCATCGTTCAATCGGTGACAGGAGTAGCAATCGTGCGGAATGTTTTTCCAGTGCTGATTCGGATGGCACAGACTGCAGGCCACCTGCTGGTGTGCTCCTTCCAGCTTGAATTTGGTCTTGTCATGCTTGAAGCTGTTTTTTGACCACTGATCCGGCTGGTGACAATCCTGACATTTTTCTCCGAGCTGCCCCTGGTGCGGTTCGATTTTCTTATGACAATCGACACATTGGTTCGGCGCATTGCGGTATTTATGCAGCTCCGATTGCTTAAGATTCGGTTGTTTTCGGACCTTGGTCTTGATCAATTCCGGGTTGTGACAGTTCCGGCACTGGACGCGCAGGTGAGCGCCCTTGAGTTCGAAGTCGGTGTTGCGGTGGTCGAACGTTTCCACGTCGAGCAGCACGATATCCGCTTTTCGGCCTTCATGATCGGTATGACATTTGCGGCACTCGGACTCGCCGACTGCCGGGTTCTTGCCGTGGAAGCCCTGTCTGGCGGCGATGTCGGCGGCCACCAGTTTGTGACAATCCAGGCAGAGGTTGCGCTGAAGCTCTTTGCTGAAAAGTTTATGACAGCGGTTGCAGTCGCTTTCTAATTTCGCGTGCCCTTCGATCAACGGTCCCGGCATCACCAGCTGGGTGACATCGGCGGCGACCGGCGCCGGCAGCAGCAATGGAGTAAGCAGGAGCAGGAGGAGGAGTTTTTTCATCTATAAATCCGGGGTCTTTGTGTTTTTAATACATATGTACGGCGATGACGTGAACCACCCCGGCAATCACCAGCAGGATAAATAACGGCAGGTGAAACAGGTGCCAGAGGGAGAACAGCCGTTCATAAAAACTGAGTTCAGCCACCTTCAGAACGGCGGTCAGGTGGATCGAGATCAGCCTGCTGTCGGTTTTTTTCTGGCGGCGCAGTTTTTTGCGGGACCAGCCATTGCGCCGCGCCGTGACCTTTAAGGCGCGGCGCAGACCGAGTTGCAGCAGCAGATAGGTCCAACGTTTGCGCAGATCGATGATAAACACCCGAACGATACTCTGGAGCACTCCGTGGGGCGGCTGAAAGACCGAGGCTTCGAAATTGAGCAGACGTTGCTTCAATTTCGGCGCATAAACGAAAACATAGGCCAGCTGGCCGCGGTTGGCCGAGATCTCCTGATGCAGCTTTTCCAGAGTCAGCCGCTTGCCGTACAGGCCATAGTGGACATGGGTGTAGAGATAACGACCGAAAAAGCCACTGCCGGCGACCAGCAGGGTGCATCCCAGGACCACCGTGCTGTTGATTGATCCGAGCTTGAAATTGGCGTGAAACAGCACCAGTGTCGGTCCGAGGATGCCGAGAAACATGTGGGCTTTGAACCAGTATCGAGTCGGCCCCCAGTTGCGCATCAACGATAACTTCTTCCGCAGCGGATACAGCAACAGGGCGAGCATACAAAGGCTGCCCAAGATGCCCAGTTGATAACCGAGACCCTGTTCCGGGATGATCAGCTGGTCACTACGGATCAGCCAGCCGTAATAAATGACCACTGCTACCAGCAGATATCCGGGGATCGTGAGCCAACCTGCGGAATGGGCCGGGCTAAGCTGGTCCTTGGGGGAGCTGTTGGTCGCATGCTGCGCGGCTGGTCGCTCAGCTGGTCGTTCAACGGGATCTGCGGCCGCCGGCAGGGGTGTTTTCTGTGCCGGGCAGGCCTCAAGATAGCTGTCCCATTGGGCCATTGCCGACTGCTCCCATTCGTCGATAGCGGAGTGTTCCCACTCAGCAATCGGCGTCAGTTCCCATTCGGCCAAGGGGGAAAGCTTCAGCTCTTCGACCTGCGGAGACTTCCCGAATTTTGCGGCGACCTTTTCAACCTTGCGCAGCTCTGCCAGCAGGGACTGCTTGTCAACGCCGCACAGACCTTGCAGGGCACAGCCATCCTGGAGTAGGCTCAGGGATTTTTGCAACCGCCCCTTTTTCAGGTGACAATGAGCACCCATGATGATGCAATTGACGAGCTGTTGCGGGTCATTGGCCGCTTGGGAGAAGTTTTTCAGGGCGCGATCGAACAGGCTGTTTTTAAAGTTGGCCATTCCCAGGGCATATTGCTGTTCAGCTTCGCTCTGGTCGATAATCTGGGGGCGAGTTCTCACGTCTCGCCGGCCGGCACCAGAACGTCGCTGGTCCTGGCGCCGGCGCATCGAGCCGGAAACGCGAACGGTATTTACCGCTATCTGTTGTTCACTTTTCATTTGGTTACCCGTTTTGCAACAGCTCAGAAAAAATTCTCTTCAAAGAAATCCTTGAAGGTTTTGCTCTTTTCGGCCCGGGTATGAATCAGGTTGCCGATTTTTTCGTTGGAAGCCATGTTTTCCGCCAGTTGTTTCTTTTTATTCCGCACCAGGGTCTTGGCATTGTGGTTCAACAAAACCTGTACGGCGGATGCCTGATCGCCCGCTGCCGCCAGCATCAAAGCCGTATTGCCATTGGCATTTTTGCTGTTGAGTTCTGCGCCGCTGGCGATCAGTTTTTCCATGATCTGCGCATGGCCATTCTTCGCCGCCAGCATCAAGGGGGTGTTTCCTTCATTGCTGGCGATATTCGGATCGGCATGGGCTTTCGCCAGGATCGTAACGATTTCCAGATGCCCGCGCTGACTCGCGACCGCCAGCGCGGTTTGGCCGGCGATGTCTCTGCCATTGACCTGTGCTTTACTGGCTAACAGGGTTCTTACGGCGTCGGCCTGACCTTCGCTGGCTGCCAACCAGAGCGGCGTGCGGTTCCCCTGGTCGACGGCTTCCAGCTTCGCTCCTTTGTCCAGCAGAAACCGGATAAGGTCAGCGTGCCCGTTCAGAGCCGCATAACCGAGAACTGTTCGCCCGGTCAGATTTGACAGATTGATGTTCGCCCCTGCTGAGAGCAGGGCCTTGACAGCCGGGAGATGATGTCCACGTACCGCATCAAACAAGGGACTGCTGCCATCTTTTTCCTGGTCGTCAACCTGAGCTCCGGCGGCAATCAACTGACGGATTTGGTCAGCAAACCCGTATTCCGCGGCCCAGGACAAAACGGATTTCCCCTCCGTCCGCCCGGCACGAGGATCCGCCCCGGCCTTCAGCAACAGACTCATCATTTCCCGATGCCCCTGCCGAGCAGCCAGGCTGAGGGCGGTGTTTCCTGACTTGTCGGAACCGTCAATTGCCGCTCCCTTGTTCAGCAGGCTCTCAACCGTACTCTTTTGCCCCAGCCAGGCGGCGGTCATCAGTGTCGACCAATCGGCATAGGGGTCGCTGCTCCGCTCGTTGCCGGTCGCTTTGGTGGTTGGTGGCAGGATGTCATCGGCAAGCAGTTTCGGACCGGTCGCTGACTGCGGCAGCCGGTCGTTCCGGGCGCCATGCTTTTCCAGGTAGGTAACCAGGTTACGATGGCCGCGACTGGCCGCCAGATGCAGTGCCGACCAGCCTTTCTTGTTGACGAGATTCGGCTTCGCCCCGGCGCTGAGCAACTCTTCAACCATGGCGGAATTGCCTTTGCCCGCGGCGATGATCAAAGGCGTATTGTCGTTGATGTCGCGGCAGTCAACCTTGGCGCCGGCATCAAGCAGGATCTGGACGGTTTCCGGGCTTTCGACGCCGACGGCGGCCAGCAGCGCGTTGTCACCGTACAGGTCACGCGCAGCGATATCCGCTCCCTGGGCCAGCAGTTCGGTCACAACCTCTGCCTGTCCGGCAGAGGCGGCCATCATCAGGGCGGTCCGCTGATGTTGATCGACCGAATTGACCTCGGCACCGGCCTCAAGCTGTTTGCGTACACCGCGCAGATCCCCCTTGCCGGACAGCCAGCGCAACCGGTCATCGTGATTCTTCTCCAGGTCTTTGCCAGCAGCCGGAGCGCCGCTGACGGCCTGTTGCTTGCGCTGTAGCCCCTGCTTTTCTGCAGCTGCGTACCAGTACCGGGCCTGCTCGTCGTTGGCTTCCACTCCCCAGCCATTCTGATACATTGTGGCCAGACTCTGCTGGGCTTCGGGATACCCCTGCTCGGCGGCTTTCAGCAGCCAGGCCGCCGCGGTTTTCAGATTGCGATCGACCCCGCGACCGCTGCGGTAGAGCCCGGCGAGCTGGTATTGAGCTTCTCTGTCTCCCCGCTTGGCGAGCGGCGTCAGCAGTGCTGCGACCCTGGAGTAATCCCGAATCCTGATTGCCGCTTTGACGGCCTCGGGAAGCTCCGCCCGGGCCGGGGCGGGGAGCAACAGCAGGCAGCTGATCAGGACCAGCAGCCAGTATCCTGAAATTCTTGGGTAATTAACGTGTTCCATATTTGGTTTCCACCAGAACACCACATTCCTTGAGAAAGCCGGTCGGCAATATGCCCCCGGCGCAGACGATAACCGCATCATTTTCCAGCTCCAGTTTTCTTCCCCCCTGGTCTAGCCGAACCTTGGCAGAGGAAATTTCCTCAACCCGCGATTTCAGCAATATCTGCACTCGCCCCTGCTTTTCGGCCTGGTGCACCCGCTCGCGGTTTTTCTGCTTGGCGCGCGAAAACGCCTCGCTGCGATAGGCGATGGCGACGGTTGTGCCCGGTTCCTCGGCAAGGCTGGTTGCCGCTTCCAGGGCGCTGTCTCCGCCGCCGACAACCAGGACCTTCCGCCCGCGATACTGCTGCGGATCAATCAGTTGGTAGACCACTTTCGACAGATTTTCTCCGGGCACATCGAGTTTCCGTGGCGTGCCGCGCCGACCGAGGGACAACAGGACCGTCCTGGTCTGATAACAGCCGCGATCGGTTTTTACCTCGAACCCCTGGGAATTTTTACTGATTTTTTCCACCCGTTCCCGGTAGTTGATTTGGACACCGGTTTTTCTTTCCGCTTTCTGCCAGAAGTCGATCAGCTTTTCTTTACTGATTTCACGAAAGTTGACCTTTCCCAGCAGCGGGATATCGACCGGTGCCGTCATAACCAGTTTGTTGCGCGGGAATTTGGCGACCGTACCGCCGAGGGTATCCTGCTCGATGGTTTTCGCCCGGAGATGATGTTTCTTGGCATTCAAGGAGGCGGCAAATCCGGCTGGTCCCGCCCCGACGATCAGTACATCCAGTTGATTCCCCTGGCCGATGCTATCGGCCTTGCGAATTGAATCGACCGCTTCGCAACCCTGGATGATGGCGTTGCGAATCAGTCCCATACCGCCAAGCTCGCCGGCAATAAACAGCCCTTTGACATTGCTTTCAAAGCTCGGTTTGACCATCGGGATATCAACGCCGCGTCGTGCGCTGCCGAAGACCAGAGTGATCGCTTCCTGGGGACAGGCTGCGGCACAGGCGCCATGGCCGATACAATGGGTGGGCGCAATCAGGGTCGATTTTCCGTTGATCAGACCGAGAACCCGCTGTCCGGACACGGACAGCTCCGGGCAGGCGTTGACACAGGAGCCGCAACCGAGACAGCGGTTCGGATTTACTACCGGATGCAATGACACTGGCTCGGCCAGACCCGCCTCGAGCGCCTCTCTTTGCTGGGCGCGATTTCTGCTTTCAGTGCGTTTGTTGATTCCGACAAAAAGCGCCCAGATCGCTGCCAGCGGGGCCAGATAGATCCAGATGTCAAGGTGCATGATTGCGGTCATGTCGACAAAGCTTCCTTTTCATTTATTGAGCTCGGCAGGCCGTTCAGCCATTTTGCGGACAAAATAAAAGGCCGCCAGAATAACCTCTGGCGGCCCGGCTGACATTGGAGCCATGGCGTTTTCGCCATAGCCTGAAGTCCCGAAGCTCTGCGTCCCACGGTTTCCCGTGGTTTGCTCTTTTCAAAGGTGCCCGATCTTTACAAAGCGCACCAGAGCGCGCCTGATAAAAACAGCAACTTTATTGTCGATTTGATTTTCGTGTTTTTGCGATATACCCGGAGATATTATTTCTCAGGGGCGTGACTTTTCATTTGTTTGTTGCAACATTTTAATGTTTCTTGAAATATACGATAGAACAAGGTTTGAAAAGAAGTCAATAGGCAACAAATGATTTTTCTCAAGAAACGATAAAATAATTGTTGTAGTAAAAAAATAATATTAATTTCAAGTTATTACACAAAAATAATCAAGTAGCTTCAATCCAGTTTGGATTTGCAGGTCCTGCCATCCATTAATAATTCATATCATGTGTACTCTATTGCAATTTATCTAATAACAGAAAAGTGAATTTGCCTCTAGAAAGGGGCGATAGGCCCATAGTTAAGTGTATATAGTTTTGTTGTTTCTAATAATTGTCCTTCGCAGTGCCGGCTCACGCCGGCGCTATGCAAACTAGTGACCTTGACCATCAGTCCCCCCCGGGTCAGCTTTTGACTGGTTGCTCCCGTCACGCGGAAGCTTGCAACTGTCTGCGATTCAGGTCTGGATGCCGAATTTCGGCAGAATCCATTTGTTGAGGACATACCAGAGCACGATCACGCCGACAATGAGCAATAAATCCATGTCAATCTCCTAATATAGAAATACTAGAATATCTTATTCCGATCCTGATGACAAGTTGTTTGTCGGCAGCCGGATACAAATCTCCAGACCACCTGCCGTTCGATTTTTCGCAGAAATTGTTCCGCCATGCCGCCGGACCGCCCGTTCGGCGATCGCCAGGCCGATTCCGCTGCCGCCGCTACTGCGCTCGCGGGCATCAGCGACCCGGTAGAACGGCTCAAAGAGCTTGTTCAGGGTTTCCTCCGGAACCCCCGAGCCCTGATCGCTGATGCGGATCAACACCTGGCCGGCAGCTTCTGTCAGCTCAACACGAACCTCACTGCCTTCGGCGGTATACCTGACCGCATTGCGGATGACGTTTTCTACCGCCCGTCCCAGCAGTTCTTCCGCCCCGTTGAGCCGCACCGGTCCGCTGGCGCTGAAGACAACCCTGCAATCCCGATTCCGTGCTTCGAAATTCGCGTCCTGTGCCAGCCGCTCAAGCAGATCAACCAGATCGAAGGTGTGATGCTGCAATTCACCGGTATTGTTCCCCGCCCGGGTCAGGCTGAGCAGTTGACCGATCATCTCGTTCATCCGCTCGGCTTCCAGCTTAATACGCTCAAGCGATTTTTCCCGAGTTTCCGGGTCCCTCTCCCGGCGGGCCAGTTCCAGGGCGACACCGAGGCGGGCCAGGGGGGACCGCAGTTCATGGGAAATATCCTGCAACAGGCGTTTCTGGGTTGTGACCAATCCCTCGATGCGTGCGGCCATCTCATCAAAATCCCGCGCCAGACCGGCAATTTCATTCTTCCCCCGGACCTGATCGCCGACCCGGGTCGCCAGATCACCGGCGGCGAAGCGGCGGGTTGCGCTCCGCAGGCGAGCGATCGGCGCGGTCAGCGATCGGGCGAGGAGCAGGCAGACTGTCCCCGCGACCAGCAGCAGCAGCAGGAGCCGCCAGCCGAGCAGGCCATGGGTCAAGCCTCTGAACAGTGGGCGTGGGTTGGGAGCCCCGGGAGGAGCCGGCAACTCGATGGCAATGGCGTATGTCGCACCGCTCTTTCCGCGAACGACGCTGGCCAACCGGTTTTGGCCTCCCCTCGTCGGCAGGACCACCTCGCCGGTCTCCAGGGCGCGGCCGACCATGTGCCGGATGCGATGGGGAATGAAGTTGTCGGTCAACGGTTCCCCGGAACGGTTGAACAGCAGGAGTCGAATCCCGCTCTCCCGAAACAGGCGTTCGGAATAGTCTTTGAAAGCTCTGATGCCGTTACTTTCGTAGGCTTGAATCGCGTCGTACCCGTATTCCGTAATGGCTCGCCTGGCAAAATTCTGAACGGCTAATGGTGGAAACTCCTGATCACGAAAAGAGGTCAGGATCACTCCGGAGACGGTGGCCAGAACGATGGTCAGCAGAAAGGAAAGAAATATTTTGATAAACAGGCGACGCATCAAGAAGTTCCTTCAGGCAGGGAATAGAGATAACCGATACCGCGGATGGTTTTGATCCGATCGCTGTCGCAATAGCGATGGCCGAGTTTTCGGCGCAAGGCGCTGACGTGAACATCGATGCTGCGATCGTAGGCCGTGAGCCGCCGGCCGAGGACCTTCTCCACCAGCTGGTCACGGCTGATCACCTCTCCGGCCCGTTGCAGCAGCACATCCAGCAGCGCGAATTCGACCGAGGTCAGTTCAACAGGTTTGCCATCGCGTTTCACCGAGTGGCTGGCGCGGTTCAGTGTGATATCACCGATCTGCAACTCCACAGGCTTTTCTCCAACGACCAGCTTCTGGGTCTGCTGAACTTCGCTGCGCCGCTGAATCGCCCGGATTCTGGCGACCAGTTCGCGCGGATTGAACGGTTTCGGCAGATAGTCATCGGCGCCGAGTTCCAGCCCGACAATCCGATCGATATCATCGCCGCGGGCGGTCAGCATGATGACCGGTATCCGGCTTTCCTCGCGGATTCGACGCAAAACATCGAAGCCGTTCAGGCCCGGCAGCATGACGTCCAGCACAACCAGAGCCTGGTCTCCGCTTAGCGCCCGGGCCACTCCCCGCTCCCCGTCATTCGCGGTATCCACCTGAAAGCCTTCCGGCGCCAGATAATCGTTCAGCAGCTCGCAGAGCTCGAGATCATCATCGATGACCAGTATCCGGTTCATATCCGCTCCCATTCTTGTCATCATCATAGCGGAATGTCGTAACCCGGGCTGTAAAGATTTGTAAAGTACCGTAAAGACTGGATAATGCCAGCGGAGACGAAGCAATAAGGTATTTGTCAGACCATCTTGCTAGACTGTCTTTGTATCAACTTCAGTGATTCTTGCCGGGGAGGGTTTATGTCACGTAAATTAAAAGCGGTAGTGATTGATCGTCTTGATCTGGTTCGCGACTTCCTGGCCGATGTCCTCAGGGAACGAGGATACGACGTCTCCAGCTATGCTTCGCCGGAGGATTTCAATTGCTGCTGTCACGGTTGCTGTGAATGTCGTGCGGATGAGGAAAGCGTGGATCTGCTCCTGACCGACAACCGGATGATCCCGTTTTCCGGTCTTGAGTTGATCGAAAGGCAGCTGACCTGTAACTGTCGGCGGCTGGCCAGAAATCGGGCAATCATTTCCGGCGGCTGGACCCTGGATGAGAAGCTGAAGGCCGGTCGTCTCGGCTGCGAGACTTTTGAAAAACCCTGCCGTCTTGAAACCATTCATACCTGGTTGGATCAGTGTGAATCCCGCTCCCATGGTCTTAACAACAATCACTGAAAAAGCCCTTCCGGCAGCGGGCGGAAGGGCTTTGGGTGGTCCGGTTTGTCATCAGCCTCTCGGCGGGTTGAGCATCAGGTCCAGGTCCTCAAGCAGCGCCTGCAGGTCCTCCTCGTGTTCAACCTCCTGCTCGAGAATCTGCAGGGCGATATTGTAAGTCACCGGATCCTTCCCTTCGGTCAGTTTCATCAGATCGTCGTATACCCCGATGGCGCACTGTTCCCCCTTGATATTCTGTTCCAGCAGCTTGCGGACGAACGGGTCCGCCGGCGCTTCGTAACCGCAGCCGCTCCACTTGAGCCATTCCTGGGGATGGATCAACGGCGTGCCGCCCAACTGGATGATCCGGTCGGCGACCAGCACGGCGTGGTTCAACTCCTCCGTGGCATGCACGGTCAGCTCGGCGGCAACCGCATCCTTCATCGGCCCTTTGATGATCTTCGCCCCGAGCCAGTACTGGTAGTGGGCCAGCCACTCATCGGCATACGCCTTGTTCAGTACGGTCAACAGATTGTCAACATCGATCCCAACAATTGAACGTCCCTTGGTTCCCATGCGGATCCTCCTTCAGGTCAACGGGAATAAATTCAGCAAAGTTATTAACCATCTAGCGCAAATGCGGGGAAAGTCAATCCTGTCAGAGGATTTCAACTGCGCGGAAAGGGATTGTGCGGGTCCGTCTTCAGGCGTAAATCGAGAACTTTGAGCAACTTTTCGGCAGCTGCTTGGGGCGAGAGGCTGATCAGCAGTCGCGGCAGTTCAGACAAATCATCAGGCTTTCCCGCCGTCAGATAACTGAAAGCCTCTGCCGGATTCTGATATTGCAGCCGCAGCAGTTCCTGAGCCGTACGTCGATGGGTCGGCTTGACGCCGTTGACCAGTCCCCAGAGCATCAGTTGGAATACCGGCAGGCTCTCGTTCGATACCGACTCGCCAGCTTCTTTCAGCTTGAGTGCGGCCACCTGATTCAGCGGCAGCAGCCGCCAGCGATCGAGTGGATTATCCGGTAACATGCATTCACCTGTGCCCCGAGCTACTGCAGGATTGTTGTCTGCCTGTTCAGTTTACAAAACTTTACCTGAAACGCACAGCTCTTAACCCACACTTTAGATTCTTTCCTTTAGAGTGAAATCATCACCGCAGCCGCAACGATTGAAATAAGGCTGCCGAAACAAATCAAAAGGAGAAAAAACATGAAGAGAAAAATTGTTGTCGCAACACTTTTACTGGGAACTCTGTTGACTGCCGGCGTCGGTCTGGCTCTAGCCGAATCCGACTCATGGGGGGGCGGCTACGGCAGAAATGGCAACTGCGCCGATTCAGCAGAAGATCACGCGAAACGACTTGAGCACCGCATGGCGATGATGGCCGAGGTCCTCGATCTCAGCGAACAGCAGCAGGCACAGATCAAGCAGATGCTGACCAGCAATTACGCGCAGCATCAGGCTCTGCGTGAGCAACTGCAGAAGAATCGCACAGCCCTGCGCGAGCAGCTGCAGGCCGACAGCTTTGATGAACAGAGCTTCCGCAGCCTGGCGGGGAAGCAGGCCGAGCTGAAAACCGAATTAATTGTCGCTAGGGCCAGGATGAAACAGCAGCTGAATACGGTCCTGACCCCTGAACAGCAGGAAAAAGCCAAAAGACTCTGGCAATTGCGCGGCAAAGAGCATCACGGACGACACGGCATCGATCTCTGATGACCTCCGGTCATGCCACCCCTCACCAATTAAAAAGCGGGCCTCTGCTATAGAAGCCCGCTTTTTATTGTCTGATCCGGAACATCGCGGCAGGATTTTGCTACAATTTCAGTCAACAATCGACCCTGGACTTTCGGAACTCAATGACTATTTTACCGAAGAAACGGCTGTCAGCCGCCTGGACTTTGCACGGCTTTTTTGCCCTGCTGGCGATATTTCTGCTATTGATCGCCTGGTTGGTTATCTTCCCCTGGCTCAGCAGCACCCTGGATCAACTCGTCATGGAAAGTCTGCGTCACGAAAGCTGGGAAATCCGGCAGACGGTCGCTACTTTCGTCGATCATCGATCCCAGATTCTACAGGATTATGCCCGCCTGCCGCAGATCAGCAATGGCCTGACCAGAACCGTTGAGTCCGGGCTGACCCTGCAGAAAACCCTGGCCAGTCTGCCATTACTCGGGTCCCAGTGTCAGCTGGTCCTGCTCGACAATCAAGGGCAAAGAATTCAGGCGACACTCGCTTATCCGCTGTTCAACTATCAGCAGGCTCCCTGGTTTTCTCAACTTGTTCAGGGGCAATTGCAAAACCATATAGACATCAGTTCCGATCAGGAAAACTCTTTCTGGCAGTTCGCCACTCCGGTTCGTGCTCCCGGCTTCCGGCCGGGCATTCTGGTGGCCGAACTGCCGATCCGGGAGCTCAGCAATGAACGCCAGCTCTTCAACGGTCTGGAAGACGGCCAGCTGGATATTGTTTACCATAATCGAACCGTGGCCAAGTTTGGTCACAGCTTTTCGAAAATATCTGCCTCATACGACCTTGATTCACCAGCCATCACGCTGGTTTTGCATTCTGATCGCTTTAATCTGGAAACGCCGGTCCGACATATGCTGCTGGTATTCATCGCCAGTCTGGTCGGTCTGACTCTGGTGCTGCTGGTGTTGGCGCACCGTTTCAATCGGGTCTATTTTGTCAGGCCGATCGAGCAGTTGCGTTCCCATACCAGATTATTTGCGGAAGGGATTGTCGACTCACCGGTCCCTGAAGAACACCCGCTTCAGGAAATAGCTCTGCTGGCAGAAGATTTCAATTCCATGGTGACTCAGGTTGAACAGCGGGAGCAGGCGCTGATTGAATCACGCGACACCCTGGAAGAAAGGGTTCTGGAAAGAACCGCTGAATTGCACCAGAGCAAGCTGGCTTTGCAGAATGCTTACCAGAGTCTCGAGCAGCTGGTGGAAAAGCGCACCAGAAAAATACGTCAGATGCAAGGGCAGATGTTGATTCAGGAAAAAATGGCGTCAATCGGACAACTGGCCGCCGGTGTCGCCCACGAGTTGAACAATCCTCTCAATTTCGTTCATACCAACTTTGTCGCCCTGCAGCAGAACGTCAAAGATTTTCTGACCCTGCTGACCGACTATCGGCAACTGACCGCGCAGTTCGAACTGGATCCGGACGACCGAAACCGTTTGGAGAGAGTGCGAAACAAGGAAGAGGAACTCAAGCTCGATTTTCTGCTCAAAGATATCGAGCAATTGTTCAGGGAAACCGGCGAAGGATTTGAGCGGATTCAGTGGATCGTACAAAGCATGCGCAATTTTTCCCGCGTCGACCAGATTGGAGACTATGCTGAATATGATTTGAACAAAGGGATCAACGCGACCCTGATTATCACCCGCAACGAGTACAAGCATCATGCGGAGGTGAAAACCGAGCTGCAAGACCTTCCTCCGCTGCGCTGCATACCGCAACAAATCAACCAGGTTCTGCTGAATCTGATTGTCAATGCCGCGCAGGCAATTTCCAGTCAGCAACGAGCCGAACCCGGTGAAATCAGAATCCGCTCCTGGGCTGAAAATGGCGAGATCTGTTTCAGTGTCACCGACAATGGCCCGGGGGTTCCCGAGGCCATCAGGCACCGCATCTTCGAACCTTTCTTCAGCACCAAGGAAGCGGGCAAAGGGATCGGATTAGGGTTGAGCATCTGCTACGACATCATCGTTCAAAAGCATGGCGGCAGTTTGACGCTCAGTTGCGGAGATCCAGGAGGAACCTGTTTTATGGTCCGTCTCCCCGAAAAAACTGAAGCCTCGGAAAATTGAGACCATTCTGGTTTTGTATTGAACGGTTGTGGTACAATTCAACGCAATTAACAACCATTTTTGAGGATGATTTACCGTGTCGCTTTTACCTTTTTAACGCCTGGCTGTTGCGCAGGAGGTGCCGATGTCGAAGGAACAGATGAACGTTCTTTTTGTCGATGATGAAAAGCATATTCTCAGTTCGCTCCAGCGCAGTCTGCTCAGGGAACCTTACCGGAAAATCTTCGCCAACAGTGCCGGCGAAGCTCTGCAGATTGTCGGGAGCGAGAAGATTCAGGTCATTGTCTGTGACATGAAAATGCCAACCATGAATGGTCTGGAACTGCTGACCAAGGTCAAATCTCAATCACCAGACACGGTACGTCTGGTGCTGAGCGGCTACACCGATGCTGAACAACTGATGGCCTGCATCAACAGCGGGGAAATCTATCGCTATCTGACCAAATCCTTCGATCTCGACAACCTCAAGCAAACCATTCAAGAAGCGATCGAGGTCTATCAGGAAAAGCAGCAGAAACAACGGCAGATAGAAACCCTCTCCCTGCGTTACAAAAAAATTGAACAGATCCTTAAGAAACAACAGCTTGCCACAGATGAATTATTGCGGATCTCCTCGCTCGATATCCTGACCACCCTGCCGAACCGCCAGAGTTTCGATAAAGTCATCGATCATGAATGGACTCAGGCCCGTCGCAACCGCAATCCACTCTCCTTGCTGCTGATTGATATCGATGATCTGCCGGAACTGCAGATCAAATACGGCCCGGTCGCCGTTGAAGCCTGTCTGCAGAAAATGGCCTGGGCGTTGCGCCACGCCCTGCGCCGGCCGATCGATATGATCGCCCGCTATGACGAAGAGAAGTTTGCCGTGATTTTGCCTGGCACCGGTGCGGAAGGGACGGTGAAAGTCGCGCAGCGGATTCTCGACAAGGTCCAGACTCTCGAATTGGATCTACCGGAGGAAAAAGTCACTAAAAATGTGAGTATCAGCATCGGCATGGTCTGCAAAAAACCGGCGCTGGAAGATATCCCGGTGCAGAAATTCGTCACCACCGCCGGAATGGCGTTGTATGCCGCACAGAAAAGCGGCGGCCGGCGCTGGATCGACATGAGCGCCGAACTGGAATCAGCTCCGCGTTAAAACAACTGCAATATGAATCCTGCGGATATTCCGCTTCGCCAACTCCCGCATTTCCGGTCATCAGAACAGCAGTACCGGGCATTTGACATTGTGCAGAACGTAATTGGCAACTGAGCCGAACAGCACGTCGCGAATCTCCCCGCCGCCGACATGCCGGCCGATCACCAGCAGCTGAAATCCCCGCTCATTGGCGATCTGTGGGATCACCAGCCGCGGCGTCCCAAACTCAAGCAGCAATTCCGGTTCAAAACCGGCGATGCCGAGTTGGCCGGCGATCTTTTCCAGGTGCAGCTGTCCGGCCTTGGCGGCATTTTCCCTGACCATTTCGACCTGAAAATCGGGAATCATCCGGTAAGCCAACTGGTCGTTGACCACATGCAGCAGGGTGAGTCGTTGCGGGAATTGTTCCTTGAGCTCGATCACCTTGTCGATGGTATTTTGCGAGGTCGCTGACTCATCCACCGGAATCAGGATTTTCGGCTCCATCGGTCACCTCCCTTGTTCTCTTGCAGAGTTAATTCCTGCGCAAAAGGCCAATATCTGGCAGTTCAAAAAGGTTCAGATGCAAGGCTGGTCCAGCCGCAGCCATGAGTTTTAGCAGCGCTACGTCGAATGGCGAGGATTGCAGCAGATGAGCTTTTTTTACCGCCAGTCAGCCGTAAACCAGGCGCGGCAGAAACAACACCAGATCCGGCCAGTAAGTCAAGATCATCAGAATCACGATCTGAATCAGCAAAAAAGGGATCACCGCCCGCGAAACGTACAGCAGATCGCGGTCGACGGTCGCCCCGGTGATATACAGGCTGACCCCGAGCGGCGGCGTACAGTAGCCGATCCCCAGGTTGATGGTCATCAGCAGGCCGAAGTGCATGGTGTTGATACCGAACTTGGAAAGCAGCGGCAGGAAAATCGGCGTCAGGATCAGGGTTGCCGAGATGATGTCCATGAACATGCCGATGATCAGCAGCAGGATGTTGACCGCCAGCAGGAACACCCAGGGGGACTGGATGCTGGCGACCACCGCGTTGGCGATCTTGTTCGGCACCTGCTCGAAGGTCAGGTATTCGCCGAACACCGAGGCGCCGGCGACAATCACCAGCAGCGTTGCCGAGGTGACAGCGGAGGAGACCACCACCCGCTTGACATCCTTGAGCTTCATATCCTTGTGGACGCAGATTTCGACGAAAAAGGCGTAGAAGCAGGCGACCACCGCCGCTTCGTTGGCAGTGAACAGCCCGGAGTAGATGCCGCCGAAGATCAGCACCGGCAGAAACAGCGCCCAGGCGCTCTCGCGCAGGGTGGCGAGCAGTTCCTTGGCTGTTGGCCGCGGCAGGGTCGGCAGGCCGCGTTTCTTGCAGAACCAGTAGGCGTAAACGCTCATGCCGACGATGATCAGCAGGCCGGGGATGAAGCCGGTCAGGAACAGCGCCTCGAGCTGGTCGTTGGTGACCATGGCGTAGAGGATCATCGAAATCGACGGCGGGATAATGATGCCGAGGATCGGCGCGGTGGTCATGATGCCGACCGAAAAGCGCTCGTCGTAATGATTTTCCAGCAGCGCCGGAATCATGAAGCCGCCGATCGCCACCACGGTGGCGACGGTCGAGCCGGAGATGGCGCCGAAAAAACCGCAGGCCAGAACCCCGGCCATGGCCAGCCCGCCCGGCAGGAAACCGACCAGCACGTTGGCGGTTTTGACCAGTTTGCCGACGATGCTGCCGGTGGTCATGATATTCCCGCAGAGGACGAAGAACAGGATCACGATCAGGGCGAACTTGTCCATGCTCCGGTAGAGGACCTCGATAACGATCTGCGGGTCGATGCCGACCACGTAGACCAGGCCGACCAGTCCGGTGAAGAACAGTGCCATAAACACCGGAACGGTCGCCGCCATACAGCCGAGCAGCACCGCGAAGATCAACAGGGAGTCGGTACCCATGATCTATTTATCCCCCGTAATGTCTTGTGTTCCGTGCCAGTCCTCGACCATGACGATCAGGGTGCGGACGAACATCATCACTCCCATCAGCGGCAGGACGGCATAGAAATACCATTCGGGAATCTGCAGGGTCGAGGTTTTGGCGTATTCGTCCTGGAACATCATCACGGTCATCTGCCAGCCGAGATAAACCATGATCGCGGAAAAAATCAGTACCGCCAGATGGGAAATGAGGGTCAGCGGTTTTTTCAGGACCGGCATCAGCTGCGGCAGAGCATCGATGCGGATCAGTGAACGGCTGCGCACTGCTGCGACGCAGCCGATGAAGGTGGTGAAATAGATCACCTTGCGCACCACCTCGTCCGACCAGTAAAGATTGACATCGCTAGTCAACTTGCGCAGCAGCACGTTGGCCATAGCCACTATCAATGCGATGCAAACGGTCGTGAACAGCGACCATTCTTCAACGAACTGAAAGGTCCGATCGATTGTCCTGAAGGTTTTTTTCAGCATGGCCGGAATCCTGGAAATAGAAAAGGGCCGGGGAGCAGGGGTCCCCGGCCCCGGATCAAAACGGGCCGATTATCCCGGTTCGCCGCTTAGTTGCCAAGTTTGCTGCGGACTTTGTTGAAGTAATCCATACCGATCTTTTTCCCCCAACTCTCGTAGACCGGGGCGGCCAGGTCGATCAGCTTCTGCTTGTCCGCTGCAGAAATCTGAATAAACTCAACCCCGGCTTCTTTGGCCTTTGCGACCTGATCGGCGTGCTGTTGCCTGGTGGCCGCACGGGTTTTGGCGCTTTCTTCCCGGATGGTGTCGAGCAGGATCTTCCGCAGGTCGGCGGGCAGTTTGTCGAACCAGCGCTTGTTGACCAGATGAACGAACAGTCCCTGGGCATAATCAAGTTCGGTGAAGTACTTGGCGATGGTGAATTTCTTGGTGATGTTGCAGACGATCGGTGTGTGGTCGAGGCCGTTGATGACCCCGGTCTGCAACGCCTGTGGGACGTCCGGCCAGGGCATGACGGTGAACTTCAGGCCCCAGGCCTTGTAGACATCGGCGTTGACCGGTGCCTCGGCGATCCGGAAGTTGATGCTTTTGGCATCTTCCAGGTTGCGCACCGGGGTGGTGGTCGCCCAGCCGTAGGGGCCGTAACCGGTGATGTCGGCGACAAACAACCCGGCCGTCCGCGGCGCGTTGACGAATTCATTCCAGAGTTCCGCATCGTTGCGGAATTTGTCGAGTTTGTCGAAGGAATCTATCAGATAGGGAAGATTGACGATGCCAAGCTTGTCGGCCACGTTGGCCGCGGCCACCGACGAGCTGAGCATCCCCTGGACCGCGCCGAGCTTGAGTTTGGCGATGACGTCCTTTTCCCCGCCGAGCTGGGCCAGCGGACGGAAATCGACGTAGAGGCGACCGCCCGATTTTTCCCAGACCGCATCGCGGATCCGGTAGCCGACGCCAACCCCTTCGATGACCGGATGGGAGATGTTGGACAGGATGTAGGTATATTTGGCGCCGCTGGGATCAAATTTCGGCTGCCAGGCCGCGAGGGGATCTTTCTTGTCTGCCGCCAGAATTGTACCGGGCAAACTCATGACCAGCAGCAACAACATTCCTACAAATTTTTTCATGGTTTTTTCCTCCAGTGTAAATGGCAGAACGCCGTTTTGTGAGCGCAATGCGAAATAGTAAATTCAATGAAAATACAGATACTTGGGTGAAAATAATAACGTTTATATTTTCCCGAGGTCAAGAGGAATCGATTTTTCCCTGAAATTACTGGACTATGGAGTCGAAAGTTATAATTTTAATAGATGCAATCGGCCTTGACATAATTCAAAAACACATATATATTGCTTTTTAAATATTACAAGGAGGCAGGAATGAAGCTCTGGTTGACAAATTTCAGTATGCGTTTTCCCAAACTGCTGGTATTGCTGGTGGTGATTATCACCGCAGTCTTCGCCAGCCAGTTCCCGAAAGTGCACTTTGATAATGATCCGGAAAACATGCTTTCGGCCAGCGAGCCGGTGCGCGTTTTCCACCATCAGGTCAAGGAACGTTTTTCCCTCTACGACTTCGTTATCGTCGGGGTGGTTAACGAACAGAATCCGGATGGCGTGTTCAATGTTGGCACCCTGCGGCGCCTGCACAAGCTCAGCCAGCAGCTTTATTCGCTGCAGCGCTCTCCCGCCGGCCTGCCCCAGGTGGTCAGCGGCGACCGGCTGAGCGACCCGCTGCGCAGTATCGACCTGACCCCGACATCGGCCTGGCAGCGGGGGCTCGATGTCGCTTTCCGGCACGATCCGAACCGGCTGTTCGACAAAGAGGGGCGCAGCGCCATCATCGCCCCGGAGATCATCAGTCCGAGCCAGGTCGATAGCCTGCAGCAGGCCGAACTGGGCGCGCTGCGCCTGGAATACCTGATGGAGAAGGCGCCGACGACCCCTGAGGAAGCGCACAAGATCCGCGACCTGGCGTTGAACAACCCCCTCTACCGCGGCACCCTGGCGGCGGAAGACGGTCGCGCCATCGCGCTCTATCTGCCGATCCGCGACAAGACCTACAGTTACAACGTTGCCACCCTGGTCAAAACGCTGACCGCCGACTGGCCGGCCGAGGACCAGGTCCATATCACCGGCCTGCCGGTCGCCGAGGACACCTTCGGGGTGGAGATGCTGATCGAAATGGCGACCTCGGCGCCGCTGGCGATGCTGGCGATTTTCCTGTTGCTGATGATCTTCTTCCGGCGTTTCACGATTATCATCGCCCCGTTGCTGGTGGCGATGATCAGTGTGATCTGCACCATGGGGCTGCTGATCGGCCTCGGCTTCGATGTGCATATCATGAGTTCGATGATCGCCATTTTTCTGATGCCGATCGCGGTCGCCGATGCCGTCCACATCCTCAGCGAGTTTCACGACACCTATCCCAAGTTCAGGGATCGGGTCACCACCCTGCGCTATGTCATCGGTCATCTGTTTCTGCCGATGCTCTACACCAGCCTGACGACCATTGCCGGCTTCGCTTCGCTGGCGTTCACGCCGATTCCGCCGGTGCAGGTGTTCGGCCTGCACGTCGCCTTCGGCGTGGCGCTGGCCTGGCTCCTGACCATGACCCTGGTGCCGGCCTATATCGTGCTGTTCACCCCACAACGGGCTCTCGACAAGCTGGCCGCCGCCGATCAACTGCAGAGCGGCGGTTCGAAACTGTCCCGGGGACTGGGACGGCTGGGGCTCTTCAGCTACCGGCGCTGGAAACTGATACTGCTGACCAGCCTGGTGCTGCTTGGCATCTCCGTGGTCGGGATCAGCCGGATTCAGGTCAACGACAACCCGGTCAAGTGGTTCGCCGAGAGCCATGAGATCCGCATCGCCGACAAACTGCTCAACAAGCACTTCGGCGGCACCTATACCGCCTATCTGACCCTCTCTGCCGAGCCGACCAAAACAAGTGGCCGCGACCTGGTGGAGACCGTGATCAAGGAGCTCAGAAGCCGAAACCAGACTCCAGGTAAAACCGAACAGCAGTTCCTTGCTCAGTTGCAGAAACTCAATCCGGCGTTGCCGGCCGACCAGGCCCTGCACAGGCTGCAACAACTGGCAGATGAATTTGACCAGCGGGCCGGTGGCGGCTGGCCGCGACTGGCCGATGAACTGGCCTATCTTGATCCGGCCGGTCTCACCCCGGCCAAGCTGCAGCAGCAGTTGCGCGCTCTTTCCCAACTTGATCCCCAGCTGATCGCGCAACTGGCGAACAACCTGCCGGCCGGCTTGCTGGGGAATGCCCTGCTCGACGCGGCGCTGCAATACGCCGACCGGCAAAGCGGCCGGAGTTTTCGGCAACTGGTCGATAATGCCGAAGCGGCCCTCGCAGCGCCTCCTTTCAAACAGCCGGCAGTACTCAACTGGATTCGCGACTTTCAGCTCCGGCTGGCGCAGAACCCGGTGGTCGGCAAGAGTTCAAGCCTGGTCGATGCCCTGGAAAAAGCCAGCTACGAATTGCAGTATCGGAAAGGGGCCAGTGATGCGGACAACCAGCGCAACTTTTCAGTTCCGCCCACCGCCGCCGGGGTCGGCCAGGTCTTCACCCAGCTGGAAGGGATGAAAAAGAAGGACAGCCTCTTTCACCTGGTGACCCGGGATTACCGGGATGCCAACATCTGGGTGCAATTGACCAGCGGCGATAACAAGGACATGGAAAAGGTGGTCAAGGATGTCTCCGCCTACATTGCCGACAACCCGCCGCCGGTACCCCTCAAGGCCGAATGGGCCGGACTGACCTATCTGAACGTGGTCTGGCAGGAGAAGATGGTCAGCGGCATGCTCGCCTCACTGGCCGGCAGTTTTGTCGTCGTGCTGCTGATGATGATCGTGCTGTTCCGCTCCCTCTGGTTCGGCGTGCTGGCGATGGTCCCGCTCTCCTTCACCATCACCCTGATCTACGGGCTGATCGGCCTGGTCGGCAAGGATTACGACATGCCGGTCGCGGTCCTGTCCTCATTGACTCTGGGCCTGAGCGTCGACTTTGCCATCCACTTCCTCGAGCGGGCGCGCGAACTGACCCGCATCCATGGCAGCTGGAAGGCCGCCAGCGTTGAAATGTTCAAGGAACCGGCCCTGGCCATCAGCCGCAACGCGATTACCATCGCCATCGGCTTCACTCCGCTGCTGGTGGCGCCGCTGGTCCCGTACAACACCGTCGGCTTTTTCCTGGCTACGATCATGACGGTCAGCTGGCTGGCCACCCTGTTCATCCTTTCGGCCCTGCTGACTCCGCTGGCCGGAAAACTGCTGGAAAAAACCAAAACCGCAACCCTTGACGAAAACGAGGTCGCTCATGAAGATATATCTATCACTTCTGATCCTGCTGCTTAGCCTGCCGCTGGCCGCCCTGGCCGCTCCCACGGCGGATGAGATTGTCGCCCGCGCCAACCAGGCCGCCTATTACGCCGGCAAGGACGGCCGCGCCGAGGTCAATATGACGATTACCGCTCCCGGCGGCGAAACCCGCAGCCGCGAGTTCACCATCCTGCGTCTGACCACCCAGGGGGAAGATCAAAAGTTTTACGTCTACTTCAAGGCCCCGGCGGATGTGCGCAAGATGGCCTATCTGGTCTGGAAGAATGTCGGCCGCGATGATGACCGCTGGCTCTGGCTGCCGGCGCTGAACCTGCAGAAACGGATCGCCCCCGGCGACAAGCGCACCAGTTTCGTCGGCTCCGACTTCTTCTATGAGGATGTCTCCGGCCGGGGAGTCGATGAGGACCGCCACCAGCTGCTGGAGGAAACCGACAAGGCCTATGTTCTGCGCAATGAGCCGAAGGATCCCGACAGCGTCGAGTTCGCCTGGTATCAAGTCTGGATCGACAAGCAGAATTTCCTGCCGCTCAAGGCGGTCTATTACGACCGTCAGGGGCAGGCCTACCGTCAGGTGGAAGCGCTCAAGGTGGAAACCATCGACGGCCATCCGACGGTCGTCGAGGCCAAGGCCAGCGACCTGCGCGCCGGAACCAGCACCGTCAACCGTTTCAGCAAGGTCGCCTACGATATCGGCCTGAACCCGCGCATTTTCACCGAGCGCTTCCTGCGCCGTCCGCCGCGCGAGGTGGAGTGAAAAGCTGTGAAAGGTGAAAGGAAGATCGTGAAGAATCTGTTGCTCATTTTGGTTCTGCTGCTGTTGCCGCTACCGGCGGGCGCTTTTAAGCTGGGTGACCTGCACGGGTTTCTCGACCTGCGCGGCGGGGTGCGGCTGCAGGATGATGCCACCCAGCGCGATACCAGCCTGCTGGAAAGCCGGCTGCAGCTCGACTACAGTCACCGTTTCGCTGCCGCCACCCTGCAGCTGCGCGGTGACCTGATCGCCGATGACATTGTCAACGGCGACGCCGTCGATCTCGAACGCGGGGAGGGGATCTTCGACCTGCGCGAGGCCAACCTGCTGTTCTCGCCGACCGCCAGCATGGACGTGAAAATCGGCCGGCAGATTCTCACCTGGGGGACCGGCGACCTGCTGTTTATCAACGACCTGTTTCCCAAGGACTGGCAGTCGTTCTTCATCGGTCGCGACCAGGAATATCTGAAGGCGCCCTCGGATGCGGCGCTGGTCAGCCTCTTCCCCGCCTGGGGGACCGTTGACCTGGTTCTGACCCCGGTATTCGACAGCGACCGCTATCTCAGTGGCCGGCGGTTGTCCTACTGGAATCCGCAGCTGGGGCGGATCGCCGGGCGGAATGCGGTGATAGTTGCCGATCAACCGGATAACTGGTTCGAGGATTACGAGCTGGCGCTGCGGCTTTCGAAAAACCTGGCGGGGTACGAACTGGCGCTGTACGGCTATCGCGGCTTCTGGAAAAGTCCGGTCGGCTTCAATGCCGACAGCGGCCGGGCCTACTCGCCGCGACTGAATGTTTACGGCGCCAGTGCTCGCGGACCGCTGCAGGGGGGGATCGGTAACCTCGAACTCGGCTGGTACGATTCACGGGATGATCGTGACGGCCGCGATCCGTTGCTGCCGAACAGCGAATTGCGGCTGCTGGTCGGCTACGAACGGGAACTGGCCAGGGAGCTGACCGCGGCCGGCCAGTTCTACGTCGAGCAGCTGCTCGATTATGATCGCTACCTTGACAGTCTGCCGACCGGACAGATCCCCCGCGACGAAACCCGCCAGGTACTGACCCTGCGCCTGACCCGGCTGCTGTTGCAGCAGACCCTGACCCTGAGCCTGTTCGGCTACTGGTCGCCGACCGACCAGGATTACTACCTGCGCCCGAACCTGAAGTACAAACTGACCGACAACTGGCTGCTGACCGCCGGGGCCAACCTGTTCGGCGGCAACCGACCGCAGACCTTTTTCGGGCAGCTGGAAGACAACAGTAATATTTACGCCGGAGTCCGCTATAGCTTCTGAGCTTCGGTTCACCAATCAGCAAGGAGTTTGACCATGACCGTAAACCGATACCTGCGCCTGATCGCCGGCTTTTTTATCATGCTGAGCCTGGTTCTTTCGCAACTGCATTCCCCCTACTGGCTGTTCTTCACCGCATTCGTCGGCCTGAACCTGTTTCAGAGCGCTTTTTCCAACTGGTGCCCGATGATGACCATTTTGCGTAAAATGGGAGTCAGGGAGGGGTAACAGGCAACGCAAAGCCCGGCAGCGGCAAGTTGCCGTTGTCGGGCTTTCGGTCGTTTCGCATTCCGTGATTCAGCGCTATTCGGTCCGGGTGGAATGATTCAGGCCGAGTTCGCGCAGTTCCTCGGTCAATTTTTCCAGATCCTCGATCTCACTGGCGATCGCCGAGGTCTTGGCGACATTGCTGTGCAGGCGTTTCTCGGCCATCTCAAAATGCCGGGTCATCCGCTGCGATGCCTGCATCTGAACAGTGTTGGCCTCGACCACGGCGCTGATCTGATCCTCCCGCTCGGCCAGGCCGCGGTCCAGATCACGGGTGGCGCGCAACTGCTCATCCATCCCCCGGGCCACCAGGTCAGCCGCCGATTTCATTTCGGTGACCCCGTCCTGAATCCGGTTGATCCCGGTGCGCTGCTCCTTCATCGCCCGCGCCACCGCCCGCACCGAGCGCAGGCTCTGGCCGGCTTCCCGTAACATGGCGCGCGCGCGCTCGCTCTGGGCGCCGGTCAGCTGGCTGATCTCATCCGTTTCCGCCGAGGCCAGTTCGACCGAACTGACGATCTGGTTGAGCGCCTCGCCGGTGCGCAGGGAGTTTTCCTTCCCCTGGCTGATCCGTTTGGCCGTTGCGGCGACCGCCTGCTGAGCCTCCTCGGTATCCTTGCTGATCGCCTGGATGATCCGCTGAATATCCTGGGCGCTGTCGGTGGTCCGGTCGGCCAGGTCCTTGATCTCTTCGGCCACCACGGCAAACCCTTTCCCCTCATCCCCCGCCTTGGCGGCGATGATCGCCGCGTTGAAGGCGAGCAGTTCCGTGTCGCCGACCAGGTCCTTGATCACGCCGATGATCTTGCCGACCTGCCGCGCCTGGTGCGACAGCCGCTCCATCACCTGCATCGCCTGCCCGCTCTCATGGGCGATCAGGTCGAACTCCTCATTCGAGCGCTTCATCACCTGCAGCCCTTCTTCGGCATCGGCCTTGACTTTCTGCACCGCATTATTGCCGGCCACCGCCCCCTGGCGGATGCGATCGTACGAGTCGCCGATACTGTCGAGCTGCTGGGCGGTCTCCTCCACCGAGCGGGCGATCTCCTCGGCCTGATTGGCCACCTCGCGGACGCTGGCGGTCATTTCTTCCACTGCGGTGGTCGTTTCGATGAACTTGGCGGTAGAATGATCCATCGCCCGGGTCATCTCCTCCAGCGACTGGGACAACTCGCGGGAGAGGGCGGATTCGTCCTGCGAGCGTTGCGAGAGGGCGCTCATCAGGGTGCTGACGTTCTGTTGCTGGGCCTCCATGATCTCGACGTCCTTGCCGGTCACCTGGGCCGCCGCCAGCCCCTCGTTGGCCCGGTCGGCCAGATACAGGGCGGCCTGCGCCAGCGAGCGGAAGTGGGGAATCAGCCTGTCCGAGGTGTTCATCACCGAATCGACCAACTGCTGAACCTGGGCGACACCGGTTTCCACAGCCAGGCTCAGCGATTCGAGGGTTTCGTTGCCGGTTTCCATTCTACCGGTCAACGGCGCCAGCTGCTCCAGCTGCAGGCGCAATTGTTTTTTCAGGGTGCTGCGAACAAAAAAGTAGGCGGAAACAGCGACAAGATAACCGAACAGAAAGGCGGTCAGCACCAAGCCGGGATTAAACGCCTGGCTGCCGAGAATCGGCCAGACCGCGAAGGGGAACACCGCTGCGGCTGAAAGTCCCATCAGGTGCGTGAAATAGAAGACTTTTTTCAGATAGCTGAGCCTGGCGTTCTGACCTTGAGACATAACAGCTCCATCACTGATCCTGTGTGGAACAGGAGATACGGTTGCCGGTAGTGCGGTTCTGGAGCGCATCTGCCGACGGCAAAACCATTAAATATCACAAATCTGTCAGGTCAGCAAGCAAATGCCCTGATTCAGACCTTTTACCAGATCCGCAGCTGGTGTATGCTTGCGCCTGTATCGTCAATACCTCACAAGGAGTTCCGGCATGATTCGTGTTTTCAGCCTTTTTCTGCTGTTCGGTCTGTTGCTGCCGTTGCCGTCGCAGGCCGGTCAGAATGCTCAGCTCAACGGAGTCGCCACCTCTCTCAGTCTCTATTATCCGAAAATTCAGCCGAAACAGGTGAGCCCGACGCCGATCGCAGGTGTTTTCGAGATTATCACCCAGAAGGATGAGATCCTCTATTTTGCGCCGCGCACCGGCCATATCCTGGTCGGTGAAATCTGGAGCAGCGACGGACATAACCTGACTCGCGAAACCCAGAACCGCCTGATGGAGGGGAAAATTTCGCAGCTCCCCCTGGATAAGGCGCTCAAGATCGGCTCCGGCCCCAACCAGGTGATCGAAGTTTCCGACCCCGACTGCCCCTTCTGTCGTGAGGGCTCGGCTTTCTTTTTGGGGCGCAACGACGTCACCCGTTACGTCTTTCTCTACCCGTTGTCGAAAATCCATCCGGAATCGGAGGCCAAGGCGCGCTATATCCTCTCGGCGAAAAATCCGGCCGAGGCCTATGAAGAGGTGTTCAGCGGCGATTTCGACCACCAGCCGCTGCCCAAGTTCAAGGACAACGGCCTGCTCGACACCCAACGCCAGATCGTCAAGCGCCTCGGCATCAACAGCACGCCCCGCTACTGGATCAACGGCCATTACATCTCCGGCACCAACCTCAAGGAGTTTGAAAAGCTGCTTGATCGCAAGTAGCGTTCTTCATTCCAGCCAGAGCAGATATTCAGAAAGCACTGCATGACTCACCAGAACCGACCGAAATCCGAGCTGCTCGCCCCGGCGGGCAGCCTCGAGGCCTTTTTCGCCGCGATCGACGCCGGCGCCGATGCCATATATACCGGGCTCAAGGAGTTTTCCGCCCGGGCCAAGGCGAAAAACTTCTCCCTGGGCGAGGTGGACCAGCTGACCCGGTACGCGCAGGGAGCGGGAAAGCGGCTCTACGTGACCCTCAACACTCTGGTCAAGGAAAGCGAACTGCCGCGGTTGATCGACACCCTCGGCGCCCTGGAACAGATCGGCGTCGACGCTGTGATTCTGCAGGATCTGGCGGTCTGGAAGCTGGCCCGCGACCACTTCCCCGGCCTCGAGCTGCACGCCTCGACGCAGATGACCATCCACAACGCCGCCGGGGTCAAGATGCTCGAACGGATGGGTTTTACCCGCGCGGTGCTGGCGCGCGAGCTGAGCCTGCAGGAGATCGCCGAGATCGGTCGCCAGACCCGCCTCGAGCTGGAACATTTTATCCACGGCGCGCTCTGTTTCTCCTTTTCCGGCCAGTGTTACTTCTCCTCCTACCTCGGCGGGATGAGCGGCAACCGTGGCCGCTGCGCCCAGCCCTGCCGGCGCCGCTACCGCTATCGCCAGCAGCAGGGCTACTACTTCTCGACCAACGATCTGTCCGCTATCGACCTGCTCGACGAACTCACCCAGGCGGGCGTCCGCAGTTTAAAGATCGAGGGGCGGATGAAGAGCGCCGAGTACGTCTACAAGGTGGTCGGCGCCTACCGCCGGGTGCTGGATGCCGGCAAAGGGGACAGGCCGCAGGTTCTCAAAGAAGCCAAACGGCTGCTCAAGGAGAGCTTCGGCCGGCAGCCGACCAGGGGATTTCTCCCCGGCGGCCAGCCGAGCGATATCGCCATCCCCTCGGTCAAAGGCGCGACCGGTCGCTACCTCGGGGATGTGGCGCAGGTGCGCGGCGGCGAGATCAATTTCAAGACCCGCGACCCGCTGCGGATCGGCGACCGGCTGCGCATTCAGCCGGCCAGCGACAAGGCCGGAACCGCCTTCACCATCCGCCAGCTCAAGCTCGGCCGGCGCAGCGTCAAGCAGGCTCCGGCCGGCAGCTTCGTCAGCGTCCCCTCGACGTTTCAGAATCAGTTCAAGGTCGGCGACGGCGTCTTCATGGTCTCTTCGAGCAGCGCCTATTCCCTCAGCGAGGCCGCCTGCCGGCGGCGTCTCAGTCAACTCAAGCCGCGGCAGGAGCCGGTTGACCTGGAGATCGAAGCCGATGCCGGGGAGTTGCGGATCAGCGCCCGGGTCGCCGGAGTGCGGGAGCAGTTCCGCTTCGCCATCGACAGTTATCCGGCGAAAGAACGCGCCCTCGACCGGCAGACTCTGGAGCAGGTCTTTGCCGTGACCGCCGGCGAACCCTTCGCCCTGCACCGTCTGACCACCGGCGAACTGCCGGCGATCGTCATCCCGCCGAAGCAGCTCAAGCAGATCCGCCGCGACCTCTATGCCGAGCTACGGCAGCTGCGGCGGCCGCAGCAGGAGGAGACGAAACAGGAACATCTGCAGAACGCCCGCGCGGCCCTGCTCCCCCCGGCCACGCCCGCCCCCGGCAAACGCGAAATTCGGATCCAGCTGCACGATGGCCGCGACCAGCGCATCCTTCAGGACCCCCAGGTCGAACGCATCCTGCTGCCGTTGACCGGGCCGAACCTGCAGGGAGCGAACAAGCTGCTGCGCCGCGCCGGGCAGCTGATCTGGGATCTCCCCTTTATCCTCTTCGACCGGGACTGGCAGGAAGCCCGCACCGCCATCCGCCAGTTGGCGCAGGCGGGATTCAAGAACTTCCGGCTCAACAACCTCGGCCATTTTCCGCTGTTCGACGGCCTGGAGGGGCTCAACCTGTTCAGCAGCTTTCGGCTCTTCTCCCTCAACAGCCAGGCGCTGTGCGGCTGGCGGGAACTGGGGATCGCCGAGGCCGAACTCTATATCGAGGACGACCGCCAGAATCTGGCCGACATCCTCGGTCGCGAACTGCCGCTGCCGACCGCCCTGACCGTTTACGCCAGCGTGCCGTTGATCACCTCGCGGATCAACCAGAAGAACCTCCGTTCCGACAGCCCGGTGCTCTCCGACCGCGGCGACGCCTACCGCGTCCAGCACCGCCAGGGCCTCAGCTGGCTGCGCAGCGAAACCGACTTCTCCTTTTTGGCCGAGCTGGCCGAGCTGGAAAGCTTCGGCTGCCACCGCTTCATCATCGACCTCAGCCAGGTCGGCCCCTTCAGCCCGCGCGGCAAGCAGGTACTCGATGCCCTGCGCCGCGGCGGCGACCCGCCCGGGACCAGCAAGTTCAATTATCAGATGGGGATGGAGTAGGCGGGGAGCGTTTCGCCGGCTGAAAGGAAAAAGGTTTACTCATTCGGTAGTTAGTGCTACTTTAATGTGTCTTTTTATCGAGGTCGCTCGGGTCAGGGGGAGCCATGGACCAGGAAAAGAACATATCCGACAGCCGTCCGGCGCAACCGCGCAAGGCGGCTGATTGCGTTTCAGGCCAAGCCAGGAAACCACAGCACGCCCCACCCGCAGGCTTTATCAATGTTCCCGCCGGACATCCCGGCCGCAAATCCCTGACCTCCAGCAAAATTCTGAACAGTGCGGAGATCTGCTCCCGTTTCGAGCAACTGAGCGGACGCGGCGGATTCGACGCCCTGGACACGGACGGCATCAACAAGCGTAAAATCTCTGGTTCGGAAACGCGGAGAACCAACTGAAGATGCCGCCGCCGGGGGGGGGCTTTGAAGTCAGCGATCCACTGGACTTTTCACCGCCAGTCCCGGCTTGTTCAGCACGTGGGTATAGATCATCGTCGTCGACACGTCCGAGTGACCGAGCAGTTCCTGCACGGTGCGGATGTCGTAACCCGACTCCAGCAGGTGGGTGGCGAAGGAATGGCGCAGGGTGTGCGGGGAGACGGTTTTACTCAGACCGATTTTCTGAGCGGCTTTTTTAACTGAGGACTGTACCGTCGATTCGTCATAATGGTGCCGCCTGATGGAGCCGCTTTCGGGATCAACACTGACGCGCGACGCTTGAAAGACATACTGCCAGCGCCAGTCCCGGCCGGCGTCAGGATATTTTTTTCGTAGCGCCATGGGCAGCCAGACCTCGCCGTAGCCACGGCTCAGGTCGTCGGAATGGATTTCTCTGGCGCATTTGATCTGCTCTTGCAAAGGAGATCGGCAAATTTCCGGAAGTAGAGCGACCCGGTCCTTGCGCCCTTTGCCGTCACGAACCAGGATTTGGTTGTTGGCAAAATCAACATCTTTGATGCGAAGGCGGATGGCCTCCATCAGTCGCAGGCCGGAACCATACAGAAGATGTCCGATCAGTTGGGTAGGTGGATCAAGTTGCTTCAGCAAAGCCTTTACTTCATCTCGCGACAGAACAACCGGCACCTTGACTGGTTTTCTGGCACGGACAAAATCAGAGAAATCGCCCAAGGGGCGCTCTTCAGATTCGTGGAAGAGAAAAACCAGCGCGTTGAGAGCCTGCTTCTGGGTATTAACGCCAACCTTGTGTTCTTCGACCAAATAGGTCAGGAAGGATTTGACCGAGGCGGCGTCCAGATCGGCCAGCTTCCGGTGAGGGTAATGGGCCAGAAACCGGCCTGCCCAATCAAGATAAGCTTTTATCGTACGTTTGGCATATTGACGGCCGATCAGGGTCCTGCGAAGTTTGTCAAGGATCGATTGATGATCATTTGAAGGCACCGGTTTCTGATCCTTGGATGGGCTCGCAGGCGCCATGCAAGGATTCCGATTGATGGCCCAATCAATGGCGAGGTGATCGTGGAGCAGGTGCCAAAGGGCAGTCCGGGCTTGGCTGTATTGCCAGTTTTTGACCCGTGGATCGTTTTTTAAATTGTCGAGAAACGCTGACACATGCTGTGGTTGGCACTTGTCCAGCGGTAAGGTCCCGAGGAATCTGATGAACTGCTCGCACCAGCTCACATGCCATCGGATGTATTCAGATTTGATGCGATTTTTGATCTGACAGTTTTCGTATTTCAGCCAGAATTGCGCGTTGAGGGATGTTCCCCCCGCAGATTTCGACATGGCCCCCTCCAATGTGAAAAATGTGGTTAGAAATGTGTTAATTACAAGATACTGATTTTATAAAGTTTTTCAACCAATATTCCGGGCCCCGGTAATATCGATATAACCGGGCCCCGCCTAATCCCTGTTAGCATTTTAAATTATTGAATTGTATTTGTTTTTAAGCAGTCCCATTTTACGAACAACTTTGAAAGTCGAAAATTTGTCCATTGGTGAACAAGTCTCTCCAATTTCGAAAACACGATCTTCGCTTAGAAAAAGTGGATCATTGTCGAAGCGGGCTTGAATTTAAGCAAATGCATTTTTGGTCGGAAGTAATTTCGCTGTTTCGTGCTCAATCATTCGGCGCTGGTTCGCGAATGCTAACCATGCAATCAAGCGGATGGAAAACGCGAGCAGCTAAATTTGAAAAGGTTTGGTGGTTCTCGTAGGTCGCGTCGCCACCGCTTATCTCAACCGTTATACGTAAAAGGAAAAACTTATGAGCGATAGCCTCAAGGAATTGATAAAAAACATTTTTGTCCTCATAGGTATTGGCTCTCTTATTTACTGGGCAATAACTCTATTGCCGCCTTACTACAATAAGGAAAAATATCAATCTGCTTGTGCTGATGCATTTGGACAATTTGAATTCAAGCTGGTGGACAACAAGCTTTATTGTAAAGTTGGCGAAAATGAATGGCGTCAACATAAGAACCCTCCTCCTGTTACAAAGTACAATATTTGGGGGCAAAAAATTAAATAATACGTATAACCATGCAATCAAGCGGACGGTTGGGACATGCGCAATAATTTTGAATAGTTCGGTGGTTCTCGTAGATCGCGTCGCCGCCGCTTATCTCCACCGTTAGCTTGCAAAATTGAATTTTACAAAAATATATTTTATCAACTTGCATACAACTTTATATGAGTAACAAATGATAGTTGAAATGATATTTGAAGTTTTATGCTATTGGGTTGGATGGACATTTATAAAAATAGTAACATTTGGAAATTATCCAAAAGAAAAAGAAATTAAAAATCTAGATTCTTTAATTTCAATTGTTGGTGTTGTTGTAATAATTTTGATTTTGGCAATAATTATCTACGTAATAAAACAAGCAAGCTAACCAGAAAATCAAGCGGACGGAAAACGCTAGCAGCAAAATTTGAAAAGGTTCGGTGGTAGCCGAAACGTCGCGTCGCCGCCGCTTATCTTTACCGTTGGGTGTTTAAATGAATATAGAAGATGACAAGGTAATAAATATCTTCAAAAATTTAATTGGCGATAAAGCCAACAATTTAAGAGGTGACTTTTATCCGGCCTTCGCAAACTCGGCTATCACTGAAGCTTTAAAAGAAGAATATCCAAATTTAACAGAAGAAAAAATAATTGAAACTGATTCAATAGGAATGAATTTAGTCTGTTGGCAACGAAACGCTGCATTCATTGTCGCACTTTGTTTATTTCCAGAAAAATTTACAAAAGAAGAAATTCAAGACGAAGTGCAATCATTGCTCATTCACATGCCGGATCATATAAAAGACGCTTTAGTAAGCTACGACAAATTGGCAGAAAAGCAATGACACCCAACCAGACAATCAAGCGGACGGTTGGGAAATGCGCAATAATTTTGAATAGTTCGGCTGTTCTCGCAGGTCGCGTCGCCGCCGCTTATCATTACCGTTAGCAAGCAAAAATGAAAAATATAATTCATAAAATAATTGCAACTATCGACGATTGGTGGACCGGAGATCCAATAATTCCACCACTCGAGGAAATACAAAAAATGACTGGCGAAACTGTACTTGAATACAAACGCCCAATTACAAGAAGAATCTTAACTGCAATTTGGCAGTTCTGGTTACGCCACTGGCCAACATTACTTACAATCTTTGTCGGTGCTACTATTGCGCTTTTCATCCATTTTGATAGTAAGCCCAATGGCCAGCCCTAAACAAAATATTGCGAAACCATAAATTGCGTCCATATTCAACACCTTAAAGGCTTGCTAACCAGAAAATCAAGCGGACGGAAAACGCGAGCGACTAAATTTGAATAACTCGGTGGTTGTTTCAACAGTTCGTCGCCGCCGCTTATCATTACCGTTAGGGCCTTAAGACCACCTTTACTTGAATACGGACAAGGTTAGAAATTATACGCAACCCCCGTTACGCGCACCAGGCCGCACTCGCAACTTATAGGTGAAAATATGGAAGTAATAGCAATCCTTTCGTTGTGTGCTATCGGGTTTGTTGTAGGATCAATTCTCGCATTTATTTTCCTCCCGAAGAAAAAAATTGGGATCTTGATCGCGGGGATGTTTTTTTTCGGGGTTGTTGGTTTTTTTGCAGCCCCATGGGTAATGACTGCGATAAATAAAACACGATGGGCAATACAAGATAACAAAAATAATAAAATAGCCATATCCGAACATGATTATTTTATAGATGTAATCGAGAACAAAATTCCAGCACTTGAATTTAAAAACCACTATAAAAATCATGACATATCATACTATGGCATAAAAAAAATAATCAGTGACAATACTATTACTAAAAAACTAAATGAATCAAACATAGCTATTAACGACTTGAATATTTTAATAAAAATTCTACACAAGCATCGTAAAATTGTTGAGAGGCTAGCATTTTCAAAGAAACTAACTTCAGAACAGAGTCTTATCGTTCTAAACAGCCTTATTGAAGACATAAACAGTTATGATTATTTTGATTTTTTACATTATCTTGCAAAAAATCTAGAGACACCCGAAGAAATACTAATAAAAATCGCCGTGCGTGCCAGGCCCGAATATTTAGACGATGTTTATGAGAACAAAAGTGCGCCAGAGGTAGTGAAATATATCAGAATGATTAGGAGATATGCGTGGATGGAGGAAAAACAACGTCAAAAATATCCACTCCCACCTTATGGCAACCAGAACCATTCCTACGTTAGTGCCTGGATTGCACTCGCAACAGATAATCAAGAAAAAGTCAGGATTTCTGTTGCTAATCATCCTGCAACCCCAGCAGAAGTTCTCGACTTACTGGCAAACGACACATCTGGTGATGTTTTGTGCTGGGTACTGCTAAACAAAAACACCACAAAGGAAACAAAAATAAGAATTGCGTCTTTTACAGGTATTTCAAACGATGATTATTTATATAAACAAGCTAGTAATTATAATTGGGACAATGACTATAGAAAACGCATGGCCATAGCTAGGTATCCTGAAATAAACAAATCAATTTTAGAAGTTTCCGCTAATGATACAGTAGAGGATGTCAGATACGTTGTAGCTAAAAGACGTGATCTCTCAGAATCATTATGTATTATGCTAAAAAATGACAGAGATTCACTCGTACGAAAAGAAATTGCCGACAATCCTACTTGTTCTCGACAATTTAATGGCAAGCCCTAACCATGTAATCAAGCGGACGGAAAACGCGAGCGACTAAATTTGAAAAGGTTCGGTGGTTCTCGCAGGGTCGCGTCGCCGCCGCTTATCTCTACCGTTAGCTTTCAAAAAGATTGGTTAAAATATTATGATTTCAATTGATAATATAAATAAAATCAACGAAATGAATCCCTTATACGCCATTCGTAAACATCTCGAAACAATCAATTCAAGCAGCCGTATATTGAAGAATTTGGAATCAATTAGCCCAACTTATGCAATTAAAAAACATCTTGAATTAAATAGCATAAGCACTTCAATTAAAAGGAATTTTGATATACAAATTTCAAGTAATAATTTTCAAAATAATTTACAAGATATACTTTCAAAATCTTCTATTGATAAATATATAAACATGTTAGGCATTGGCAATAATTATAAAATGTCAATGACTTCGTGGAGTCAACATGATTCATTCTATAAATCAATTGCTGCTCTAGCTCAACCAGCGTATTTTCAATCAGCTGTTAATATTTTTAATAAACAATCTTTACCTACAGAAACTTTAATTGAACAAATAAATGTAGAAGTCGATGAAGAAAAAATCGAAGAAAGATTAAGTTGTGTTTCAAACTCCAGCGACTTGTCAACATTTAGTATTCAATTTGAAAAACTTCCTGGCTATATTCAATTAATAATAATTTTCATTTTTATGCAAATACTTTTGCCACAATTAAATAACATTACAGCAAATCTTGTAACGCCTTACGTAGAAGAATACCTTTCTTCATCTAGTAATAATAAAAATATAAAAATTAAAGAAATAAGTGTTATCGCAAAACGAGAAAAAATAGAAACTACCAGGTTGAGATTTATAACCGGAGATAATGTTCGACTTAGATTTGGTCCGAGCACAAGTAGTGAAATATTAGACGAATTACAATTAGGACAAGTAGTTACTGTATTGTCAAAGAAAAAAAATTGGATTGAAGTGCAATATTCCTACGACAATAATGAAATTCTTCACGGGTGGGTGTTTACTCGTTATACCGCAAAGTTTAAAAAATGAAAGCTAACCAGAAAATCAAGCGGACGGTTGGGACATGCGCAATAATTTTGAATAGTTCGGTGGTTCGCGAAGGTCGCGTTGCCGCCGCTTATCTCCACCGTTAGCATTTTAAATTATTGAATTGTATTTGTTTTTAAGCAGTCCCATTTTACGAACAACTTTGAAAGTCGAAAATTTGTCCATTGGTGAACAAGTCGCTCCAATTTCGAAAACACGATCTTCGCTTAGAAAAAGTGGATCATTGTCGAAGCGGGCTTGAATTTAAGCAAATGCATTTTTGGTCGGAAGTAATTTCGCTGTTTCGTGCTCAATCATTCGGCGCTGGTTCGCGAATGCTAACCATGCAATCAAGCGGATGGAAAACGCGAGCAGCTAAATTTGAAAAGGTTTGGTGGTTCTCGTAGGTCGCGTCGCCACCGCTTATCTCAACCGTTGGGCATAGAAATATAAAAAGCATATGCGTAAAATTTTCCTCTTTTCATTATGCATTACAATCTTAGTCATTTCGATTTATTGCCTTACGGGTTTCAGCCCATCTGAATTTCATGGTGCAGG